>Ga0302320_10000297_pt1 | contig 115230 bp, 87 predicted proteins | sample Bog_T0_3_FD_202130 | JGI IMG/M metagenome (GOLD analysis project Ga0302320, IMG submission 202130) | Peat permafrost microbial communities from Stordalen Mire near Abisko, Sweden - Bog_T0_3 | ecosystem: Environmental > Terrestrial > Soil > Wetlands > Peat | place: Sweden: Abisko, Stordalen... | reverse complement strand
CCCTCGGAGAGCGCATCCACGTCCTTCTGGCCGATACTGGAATGCCGACCGCCGGGATCTTGCCCGTGCCAGCGTCGGTCAATGCCATTGCCGGGCTCGTCGGGCAGATTCTGATCGATGTCGAATCGGCGCGAGAGCGCGGAGAAGTGGCGGAGGTGTATCTGTTCCACAATCACCCCAAGTCGGGATCGGTCTACAACCCCGTCGGCAAGCAATTGCTGCCTCTGGATCTCGCGTGGCAGAAACAGCTTGCCGTAGCCCCGTGGCCCACGAAGCTGCCTCCGGAAGTCATTCAGGGAACCACCTCGCCGCTACGAGCATTCATACGCGAATACCTTTTTGTCCTGCTGTTTCAGGCGTGCGCCGAGTCGCTTGCCAGCGAAAACGCCAGCCGCCTTGCCGCGATGCAGCGAGCAGAGAAGAATATTGACGGGATTCTCGAAGATTTGAACCTCAAGCTGCATCGCATTCGCCAGGAGTCGATTGACGAGGAACTCTTTGATGTCATATCGGGTTACGAGGCCCTGACCGCTGTCCGCCGGTTACGCTAATGCAAGGGGTCGGACGAACGAACCCGGTCTATTCGCGCTTTCCGGTTGGCAACTCGGGAGCCTGCTCGAACAATCCATCAAGGCTCTCCCCTCGGTTTGTCTTGAGCACAACTGCTCAGATTCCGGCGCCATCCGGGACGACAATGGGTCGGAGTGTTTCAACCGCTGATGCGACTTTTTCCGCCAGCACGCTTGCGGTGAATTGTTCGAAACCAGCCATATTTACAGGAGTAAGTGAACATCATGACGATCGATTCGAAGTCCTACCATGTGCCGCCGGGCAAGAAGCTGAATCTGAGCGAGTGGGCTACGACTGCGCCCGCGCTGACCAAATCGAAAAAGCACTATCAAAAGCTGCTCGAAGAGCACGTAAACGATCTCAGCGCATTACAGCAACTTCACTACGCGTCCAATCGCCATGCGCTTCTGATCATTTTCCAGGGCATGGACGGGGCCGGCAAAGATGGCGCCATAAAGCACGTGCTGTCCGGAATTAATCCGCAGGGATGCGAAGTCTTCAGCTTCAAGCAACCTAGCGCCGAAGAACTGCAACATGATTTCCTCTGGCGCGCCGCGTGCCGTCTGCCCGAGCGCGGCCGCATCGGCATCTTCAATCGTTCTTACTACGAGGAAGTATTGGTCGTCCGCGTCCATCCGGAAGATCTTCGCAGTGAAGGGCTCTCAAAACAGCTTCAGAATGATAAGTCGAAATGGGACGATCGGTTTCGTTCTATTGTGGACTTCGAGAAGCACCTTGACCGAAACGGCACACGGGTCGTCAAGGTGTTCCTACATCTCTCGAAGGACGAGCAGCGAAAGCGTTTTTTGGCGCGCATCGACGATCCGGAAAAGAACTGGAAGTTGAGCCTTGCAGACATTCAAGAGAGAAAGTTCTGGAAGGAATACGTAAAGGCTTACGAAGAGTGCCTCAGCGCAACCAGCACGCACCATGCCCCTTGGTATATAGTTCCCGCCGACGATAAGGACGACGCTCGCCTGATCGTCTCTCAGATCGTTCTTGATGCGCTAAGGGAACTCAAACCGTCTTATCCGGTAACAACCCAAAAGCATAGGGACGAATTAGACTCAATCCGCAAAATGCTTACCAAGTAAAGCCGTGCCGAATCACAGGCTATGCTAGTGTCTAAAATCCGTTGCCAGGATGTGAGCGGTTGCGGAGAACGAGAGAGGATACGCTACGATGGCCACGACCGAACTACCCATCAAAGACGATATCCATGACGCAGGCCGCTCGCGTCGCTCAATGTTCTGCTCACAAGCCACGCCTCAGGATATGCCTGAGATCAGTAAATGGCGGTGGACGAAGGATTTTGGTGATGCCACCTCCCCGCTCCGCTGGCCAAAGGGCATCCGCAGAAGGCCGTGTCCACTGATAGCAAGGCTCCACTCGGCCGAAATCAAGGCGGGGACCGCCATAACATAAGCATTGCGATCGAGGTCTCCGCTACGCGGGCTCGATACGCAGGAGAAGATATTGAACGATCCGAAGGCACCATCTGATTGGTTTAAGGTTGATGGAGTTGATGCGCTGGTTGAGTTGGCGCTCAATCTTCACTGGTCCTGGAACCATGCTGCGGACCAGTTGTGGGAGGCGCTCGACAAGAACCTGTGGGCAACTACTCAAAATCCATGGGTCATTCTGCGCACGGTCTCTCGCGAAAAAATCAAGGCCGCACTGGGTGCGCCGGAGTTCCGCCAGAAGCTCGACAGTCTGCTTCGACAAAATCGGGACTCCTACCAGGCCGACGCATGGTTCCAGCATAAGCATCCAACCGCGGCGCTCACGACAGTTGCCTACTTCAGCATGGAGTTTATGCTGAGTGAAGCCTTGCCCATTTATTCGGGCGGACTGGGCAACGTAGCCGGTGACCAGATGAAGGCTGCGAGTGAACTGGGTGTTCCGGTCGTCGGAGTTGGCTTGCTTTACGGGCAAGGATATTTCCGCCAGGACTTCGATTCGGAAGGCCGTCAACAGGCGCTCTATCCTGTCAATGATCCGGGGCAGTTGCCGATCCGGCCGCTGCGGCAGCCGAATGGCGAGTGGTTACGGTTGCAAATTCAACTTCCCGGCTCAAAGATCTGGCTTCGCTGTTGGGAGGTGTCAGTGGGAAGAGCAAAGTTGTATCTTCTCGACACCAACGACTTTGCCAATACCGCGGCACACCGCGGAATCACCAGTGAGCTTTATGGTGGAGACGCCGAGATGCGTCTGAAGCAGGAGATCGTTCTTGGCATTGGTGGATGGCGTTTGTTGCGAGCTTTGGGTCTTACACCCGAGGTCTGTCACCTGAACGAAGGACATGCCGCATTTGCCGTGCTCGAACGTGCCTGCTCGTATATGGAGGATCACAAGAAGACCTTCGATCTTGCCATGAACATCACGCGAGCCGGGAATATTTTCACAACGCATACCGCCGTAAGCGCCGGCTTCGACCGATTCGATCCCATGCTCATTCGCACGTATCTGAGCCACTACGCAGTGGATGAGCTTGCAATCTCGGTGGATGACCTGCTCGCCCTGGGAAGGCAGAATCCGGAAGACAATTCAGAGCCCTTCAACATGGCTTATCTCGCGGTCCGCGGCAGCGGGCAGATCAATGGAGTGAGCAAGCTCCATGGGAAAGTGAGCAGAGAGATTTTCCAAACTCTGTTCCCCCGCTGGCCAAGAGAGGAGGTCCCAATTGGGTCAGTAACCAATGGCATTCATGTGCCCACCTGGGATTCTGTAGAAGCCGATGCGTTGTGGACCTCGGCCTGCGGCCAGAAGCGTTGGCGCGGAGATCGTCCAGTCGAGGATGACATCCGCCAAATCTCCAATCAGAAACTATGGGAATTGCGGTCAGCAGGGCGAAAAGGCCTGATCGAACGGATGCGGGAGCGCTACCAGTGCCAACTGGCCGCGGAAGGCGCCGATCCATCGTATGCTGCGGGGATCTTCGATGAAAAGGTGCTGACCATGGGATTTGCGCGCCGTTTTGCCACCTATAAGCGCCCCAATCTTCTTTTGCACGATGCCGAGAGGCTGGTGCGTCTCCTCTCGAATCCTCGATGCCCTGTTCAGTTAATCCTCGCAGGAAAAGCTCATCCTCAGGATCTTCCCGGACGAGAGTTGATTAAGCAATGGAAGGATTTCATTAAACGACCCGAAGTGAAAGATCGCGTAGTCTTCCTCAACGACTACGACATGATGCTGGCCCAGGAGTTGGTCCAAGGGATCGATCTTTGGATCAATACACCGCGGCGTCCGTGGGAGGCCTGCGGAACAAGCGGGATGAAGGTCCTTGTCAATGGCGGGCTCAATCTTTCCGAGTTGGACGGCTGGTGGGCGGAGGCTTACTCACCCGAAGTAGGTTGGGCCATTGGGGACGGCCAGGAACATGGCGACGACCCAGGATGGGATGCCCAAGAGGCTGAGACTCTCTATGGTCTGCTGGAAGGTGAAGTGATTCCGGAGTTCTACGAACGCGATGAGGCCAGCATGCCGACCAGGTGGCTGGGGCGTATCCGTGAGAGCATGGCGCGGCTCACGCCAGAGTTTTCCGCGACGCGCGCTATCCGCGAATATACTGAGCGTCATTACCTTCCTGCGGCGTCGCGCTATCGCGATCGTGCTGCGGACGATGGCGCGCTCGGCGCGAGCCTGCTCCAGTGGAAGCTGGATCTTGATCGGCACTGGAGCAATGTACGATTCGTCAGCATTCGAATCAACACCCACGATGGCCAGCATTTCTTTGAAGCCGACGTTGCTTCCGGATCGCTCAGTCCGGATCAATTCAGGGTAGAACTCTACACAGATGCATTCGACGAGAAGGGCTCTTCTCTTGAAGCGATGAACGCATCTGGCCCGTGCAAAGACACGCCCGGCGCTTTCACTTATTCAGCTCAGGTCTCAGCAACTCGACTCGCCAGCGACTACACCGCGCGAATCGTCCCATACCACGCCGACGCTCACGTGCCGATCGAAACAAATCGGATTGTCTGGCAACGATAATGACCAGTCTCTGGATCATGGAAAGAGCGAGGAAACTCCTGGGTGAGGTCAACGGTTCGATCCCGTTCAGGTCCACCAAAGGTACTCAGTTTAGACTCACCGACTTACAGGGTCGATGAGCGCGGAATTACGCTCCAGGATCGGCGCAAACTTAGGGCTTTTGTTCTAGAAAAGCGCTGGCTCCCGAATTCCGTTAACAAGAAAGGCCGCCGACATCCTCGGCGGTCTTTCTTGTCTGGGCCGGGAGCTTAACTGGCCTTCAGGTCCATCAGGAACAAGCCTTTCAGTTGCTGCTGGACTGCACGCATCGATTCCTCTTCTACCTGGGCGCTCAGTTCCGTGGTGATGCGTGGGTCCGCTAATCCTTCTGTCTTGAGGGCCGTGATCTTGGTTCCGACATCGCCCCTCCCAACGGATGACCTCGCCTTCAAAATGACGCCCTTGCAATCTGACAGGCCCAACTTCGCTATGTTCATCCCCTTTTCAGGCGGCCGATGAAATTTTATGGTGCACCCGACTAAAGTAATGCGGAATTGAACCGATATAAGAGCACAGACCGGGACCATGAAAAGCAACCTTATTCTATTCAGGGGCTTGGTACGCACTCCTCTTAAAACGAGGGGTGCTGCGGGTTGAGACAGAGTTGACCCTCCGCTGGAGTGCCGCAGTCAGGCACCCTGCAGGTAGAGATTTCTCGTCCCAACCGGAAGGCACTCCCGGGCTCCGTTACCTCTGCAGGGCTGTCGAGAATGCATGATTCTTGCAATTTCAACCGATTTCCATTCCTGGTAAGGAATGAAAGGGGAATCACATGAAGCACTCAGGTAAGCTCATTGTCCTTGTTTCTGGACTTCTTGCATTCAGCACCAACATGTTCGCCTACACAGGGACCGGCAGCCTCGCAGTCAGTGCGACGGTTCAGGGAAGCTGCACGATCGGCGGAGGCACCTTGGCCTTCGGCGCGTATGATCCCACCAGCAACACAGATCTGCAAGTAAACACTCCCATTGCCTTGACGTGCGCCAACGGGGCCTCCGTAACGCTCTCGCTGGGCGCAGGAGCAAACGCTGTTGCGGGCATCCGGGAGTTGAAATCGACGACCAAGACTGGAAGCTTTTTGACCTACGGGGTCTATAGCGACTCCAACGCCTCGGTCGCATGGGGTGATGGAACCGCGGCAACCGGTAGTGCTGCGACCGTTGTTTATTCGGGCACAGGTTCATCGAGCCCGATTAATGTCTATGGCAAGATCGCTGCCCACCAGTCTACAGCCGTGGCCTCCAACGACTACATGGACACGATCGTTATCACAGCTTCATTCTAAGACTCTCAAAAAAACAAACCACCTTCGTGACAGGCAACCGAAACTGCGCTGAGCAAACCGCGTTCCTCCGAACCCGATTTGCTCAGCGCACCACTCGGTCGATGGCCTTTCTGAGAGTGCTTTGCAATACCTTCCAAACGATTCACTGAGCGGTTGTTGCCGACCTCAAGGAGCGTCTGGTTTCCCCAACGGGAGACCAGCTCTTAACTGCGCGAAAGGCTCGCCGGCACCTGAGGAAAAGCCATGGAACGTTCATTCATCCTGGTGCGGAAAAGGAACCAAACTCCGCACCGGGTCATTTTGATCCGACACTTCAGAAAGAGCTCCGCAAGTCATGAGAAAAGCGTGTGTCGCATTTTGTTCAACAGTAATTGCATTGACCGGGACTCAGGCCCTTTACGCCAGCTCATTCCATGTTGCGCCTGTGCGCGTGGAGTTTAACGACCGCAAGTCGAACACAACCCTGCAGGTTGTGAATGAAGACGACCTTCCGGTCACCGTGCAGATTCATGTGGTCGCCTGGCAGCCCAACGGCACCGAAGAGACGTACACCGACTCCAACGACATTCTTGTCAGCCCCCCGATCGCCAAAATTGAGGGACATGCAACGCAGTTGATTCGCCTCGCGCAACGTCATCCAGAGCGGGTTACACTCGAGCGCGCATGGCGCGTCATCATCGAGGAGGTGCCTCCGCCGCCCATGGCGGGCGTGGTTCGAACCGTCCTTAGGTTTAGTATTCCCATCTTTGAGACGGCATCCAGCGGTCATTTCGCCCCACTCTTGAGCTGGAATGCCGTACCTACGTCCGAAGGCGCGCTGAAGCTGAGCGCCGCGAACAAGGGCAATGCGCATATTCAGATCAAGTCTCTCTCGCTGCACGTCGACGGAGCCGCCGAGCCGGTCGTGGCTTCCACCATGCTTTATATCCTGCCGCAGGGGGATCATGAGTGGATTTTTCGCGATGAGCGCTTGAAGAACGCCAAGAAGATTGTCCTGGATGCGATTACGGATACGGATTCGGGGAAACTCCATGAAGAGATCACTTTGCAGGATAAATAAGTGGTTCCTGCCAAGCCTCTTCCTGCTGATCTTTTACTGTCCCTCAACCAGGCAACCCCGGCATTCAAAAGGTAAAGTCTTCGACGTGGTTGGAGATCGGCGCAGCGATCGGAAGGTTGTCAAGGGTCGCGTAGCCAGCGGAAGGCCATCAACCTCGGTGTCGGATTCCCTGTCCAGCGATGCGCCGACCGCAGTTGAGATCAGCGCGGTACAGGTCAGCGCGGTACAGGTCAGCGCGATTCAGGCCAACCCGTTTGATGCCGGCCCGGTTGTGGACGGCCCTGTTGTGGTCGGCCCGTTTGAGGTCAGCCCGATAGTGGACGGCGCAGTTGCGGTCGGCCCGATTGAAACCTCGAGTGCGAGTCCTTCGATGACGCAGATCAACAAGCCGGAGGGCGTGCCGAGCAATGCAACGCCGCAAAATGCAACGCCGCAATTTGAGGAGCTCGTCATCGCCGTCCAGGTGAACGGGCGCGCGCTAGGCGATTTTGTCAACATGGTGCGTGACAACGGCGGGCATTGGTTCGCGCCTGCTGACCTGCTGGAACAAGCACGGTTGGTGAGTCCCACTGCGCGGCCAATCACCGTGAGCGGGTCAGAATATTATCCGCTGGAGATGTATCCCGGGGGCCGCTATCACTTTGACGCGGGCAAACAGTTGCTGGATATTTCTCTGTCAGGCGCGAGTTTTCTCTCGACCACATTTAAAGCTTCTGTCCGGGTTCCATTCGCGGCCATGCCCTCCGATCCTGGGTTGTTTCTGAATCATAACTTTCAGGTCTCCGGTTCCGGCAGCACGGTGCAGCTGTCCGCAGAGGAGGAGGTCGGTTTCTTCAGCCGCATGGGTGTGCTGACCTCGCAGTTTGTTGGCCGCAAGCTGAGCACCGATCCGGCAGTCACGCGGCTGCAAACGCAATTCTTCCGCGATCTTCCGCAACGCATGGCCACATTGGCTCTCGGCGACAACGTGAGCTCCGGCTTTGCCAATTGGGCGGAGACGGTCAATTACGCGGGCGTCCGGTGGGCCAGCAACTTCAGCTCCCAGCCAGCGTTTCTTGCCTTTTCCCTTCCGTCTGTCTCTGGGCAAGCGGCGCAAGCCTCGACAGTGGACCTGTATGTTGACGGCCTTCGGACGCTGCAACAACCCGTGTATGCCGGACCGTTCGCGATCAGCGACATTCCGGTGGTGGGCACGGAAGGCAATATCCAGATGGTGGTTACGGATATGCTCGGCCAGCAGCAGCGGGTTTCGCTACCCTACATCAGCACGCTGCAACTGCTTCGCCCCGGCGTGAACGAGTTCGCCTATGAGAGCGGGATAGAGCGATTCAGTTTCGGGCAGAAGAGCAACAAATACGCCGACTGGTTTGGGGCCAGCACGTATCGCCGCGGCCTCACTAATAGCTTTACGATTGGGCTGCGCGGTGAAGCGCTACTCAACAACCAGACCGCGGGTATCGGGTTCGATTATGGAATCTTGCGACTGGGCGTCGTGTCGGGAGGGGTCGCTGCAAGTCATGACAAAGCCGGCCAATCCGCAGGATTGGTGTATGCCCAGCTACAGCACAGCACCCGCGCGTTTTCGATTTCGCTTTATGCACAGGATGCGCAACCAAACTTCTGCCAACTCGGTCAGCAGGCGAGCCAGAAGCCAACCCAGTTTCTCGGGCAGGCTCAAGTCAGCGCGGCACTGGGGAAGTGGGTGACGGTGGGGTCAGCCTATATGCACCAGGAAAAGCCGGGCGTTCCCATCTCCGACGCTCTGGGAAACCCCTTGCCTCGGTTCAACACCGTTACGCCATCAATGAGCGTCCGGCTATTGCACGGGGCGACGCTCATGGTGTCGGGTAACTACACGCCGGAGTTCAAGACTCGCGCAACGGGCGTCGTGTCCCTCATCATTCCGCTGAAAAAGCAGCGCCTGGTTACATCGAGCACCGGTTACCAGGCAGGCGGGACAACGCCCTTGGTGGAGTACAGTCAAGCGCAGCCACCGGGCAAGGGATATGGCTACAAGGTGCGAACCAGCAGCAGCAACAACCTGCAAACCCCTCGCGTCGATGCCTCGGTGAGCTACCAGAACGACTACGGAACATACCAGCTAGAAGGCAGTCTGCAACGCGGTCAGTCGGCGAACTGGCTCTTCGACTACACGGGTGGCGCGGTGATGATGCGGGGCCACGCGCTGCTCTCGCGGCAATTGAGCAGCAGCTTCGCTGTTGTAGATACGAATGGTGCCTCGGGCGTGCGAGTTATGGCCAATAACAACTATGTAGCCACCACCGATCACCGCGGCCTGGCACTCGTGCCCGCGCTACCTGCGTACAACCCCAACGTGCTCAGCCTGGACGATAGCAGCGTGCCCCTCAACGTGGACGTCGACCTAGCCTCGAGAACCGTGGTTCCTATGGCGCGCAGCGGTTTGCTTGTGAAGTTCAAGGCGGAGGCCGTGAAAAGCGCCCTGCTGTTTCTCGTGCAGGAGGACGGAAAGGAAGTTCCGCAAGCAGCCACCGTCACCGTCAATGGAAGCAGCGAGGAACTCGAAGTGGCAATGCGCGGCCAGGTGTTTGTCAATGAGATTCAATTTCCCGCCCATGTGCTGGTTCATTGGGACGGGGGCAGTTGTCAGGCGACCGTAGCCCAGCCGGAGAACAACGACCCGCTGCCGCAGATTGGGCCGATCCCCTGCAGGAGGATGCAATGAGACGGTGGGCGACAAGTTTGTTTCTTTTAGCGATTTGCGGACTTGCGGCGTCGGCCCACGGGGCCACCTGTAGAGTGGCAAGCGGGTCCGTATCGTTTGGCACATTCAACCCGATTCCGACGCAGCCCGACACCACCACATTGGGGATCATTGAGATCAACTGCGATGGCGCAACCACGGTCACGATCAGCCTTACCGTTGGCTCCGGAACATTCTCCAGCCGCACCCTGTCCAGCGTGTCGAGTGCGGTTTTCTACAATCTCTACGCCGACGCCGGGAATACACAGGTCTGGGGGGATGGGACCGGGGGGACGGTCACGGTTCCCTGCACTTTCTCAGCCGCTGGGACGCAAAGCATTCCGGTGTATGGAAGGATTCGGGGAGGACAATTATCCGTAACACCGGGAACGTACAGCGCCACTCCGCAGATATTGATTGCGTGGAACTGAGGCGGAAGGGGCCTTGTGCGATGTCGTTATTCCATGACTAGGCGCCAGTCGGGCATAGATTTGTGACGGCCGCAGTATGGAGGAGCTTAGATTCAACGCAGCCAACGCGGCAATGCCGGGACGCCATTCCTTTCTCACAGATTGGACTGACCTTGCCCTCGGAATGCGTCCCTCTTAACCGGCTGCCGTGTTCGTGGGCGATAGCTCTCCCGGCGGCCTTGCATTCGACAACGTGCGAAGACTTCGACATTGGTTGCTGAAGAGTCGGCCCTCCCCAGCCCGTGGCTGCCACCATACCGGCGTGAATTGACTTGATCGCAGGGCTCACATCTTTTTCCACTGACTGCAACGGGGTTGACGCCGCCTGTCCACTCGGATATACAATCGAGGAATCTGGTGTCGGGAAGGCGGTGCAAATCCGCCACTACCCCGTAACTGTAATCGCTGAGAACTGGACATGGAGCTTGCTCCGGCCACTGAGGTTTTCCTCGGGAAGGTTGTCTGGATTCGTTGAAGCGTGAGTCAGGAGACCGGCCAGATGCCAATCTAGGCTTGATCCAGCTTCGATGGGAGAGCTGGAGAGCGTTCCCCTGTCGGTCAGGATAAGCACCGGCGACGTGAAGGCTGCCTACACAATGAATCCCGCTGTCCACGGTGGAGTTGTACTCCGCGGTCAGAGGTAGTGCATGAAGATGAGCGACCGCAAGACGGTCACGCTCGTTCTCGGCGGCGTTCGCAGCGGCAAGAGCCGTTGGGCGCAGGAGCTTGCCGAAAACTTCGAGCGTGTGGCCTATGTTGCAACCGCGCAGGCGCGCGACCCAGAGATGGAGGCGAAGATCCGCCACCATCAGGAAGATCGCCCCGCGCACTGGAAGACTCTGGAAGAGCCGCTGGAGCTGGCGCGTGTCCTGATGGACAACGGAGAGAAGTTCGACCTGATGCTGGTCGATTGCCTGACTGTTTTTGTCTCCAATCTCATGGAGGGCGCTCAGACCGATGCGGGCAGCATGGAGCGGCGCATCGAGGCCTTTCTGGAGGCGTTGCGTTTGGTTCCGGCCGCAGTGGTACTGGTTTCCAACGAGGTTGGCAGCGGAGTGGTGCCGCCCTATCCAGCAGGTCGAATTTATCGCGATGCGCTGGGAGAACTGAATCAGCGCGTAGCCGCGATTGCCGACAATGTGGTACTGATGGTGGCTGGACTTCCGTTGGCGCTCAAAGGCAGCATTGGAGCAAAGCCATGATTGCGTTCATGGTGGCTGGGACTGCGAGCGGAGTGGGCAAGACCACGGTCGCGTTGACGCTGATGGCGATGTTGCGCGAGCAGGGCTTGCGCGTGCAGCCATTCAAGTGCGGTCCGGACTTCCTGGATACAGGACACCACACCGCCATTTGCGGACAGCCGTCGCGCAACCTGGATACATGGATTCTGGATGACGAAGCCAACCGCGCTATCTTTGCCAAAGGCATCGGCAATGCAGATGTCGCGATCGTTGAGGGCATGATGGGGCTATACGACGGCGTGGCCGACGGCGGCGAAGATGGAAGCGCAGCGCAGATCGCGAAGCTCCTGGCCCTGCCCGTCGTGCTGGTGATCGACGCCGGCAAAAGCGCGCGCAGCATTGCCGCTGTGGTGAAGGGCTTCGAAGGTTTCGATCCAGACCTTCGCTTCGCGGGCATCGTGCTCAACAATGTGGACAGCGATCGGCACTATCACCTTCTTGAAACTGCGATTCGCTCGGTGACCTCGACCCCGCTGCTGGGCCGCCTGCCGAAAGAAGCAGCACTTGCCATCCCCGAAAGACATTTGGGTCTGCATACCACAGAAGAGACTACGTCGGTTGAGAATCGGTTGACGGCATTTGCTCAAACAGGACGAAAGCATCTCGACATTGCTCCGCTGCTCGAACTCTCTTGGGTGGATACTACGGCAAAAAGCAAACCAAGCCCGGTATCGCATCTTCAACAAACGCGCGTGCGCGTTGGCATTGCGCGAGACAAAGCATTCTCGTTCTACTACGAAGACAATATCGACATGCTTCAAGCGAACGGCGCAGAGATGGTGAACTTCAGCCCCTTATTGGATACAGCGCTCCCGCAGCATCTGGACGCGATTTATCTTGGCGGCGGGTACCCAGAGTTACATGCGGATGAGTTGAGTCGCAATTCCGCAATGATTAACGCGATTCGAAACTTCGCAGAATCTGGCAAGCCAATCTATGCCGAGTGTGGCGGCATGATTTATCTGGGCCGGGCGCTGACAATTCTTGACGGGCGCAGTCACGCCATGGCCGGAGTGCTTCCAATGGAGTTCGAGATGACTCCGCGGTTGGTGCACTTTGGCTATGTCCAAGTCGAATTCCTTGAGGAGTGCTTGCTCGGCGACAAGGGAACGCAGGCACGTGGTCACAGCTTTCACTGTTCGCGCGTGCAGGCGAGCAGTTCGATGGAGACCGCGTATCGGCTGAAGTACACTCTCTCTGGGCGCGAAGAAGTCGAGGGTTATCGATTGAACAATGTGCTGGCAAGCTATGTCCATCTTCATTTTCGCGGGAATCCAACTCTTGCAGCATCCCTGGTTCAATCCGCGATAGAAGCGCGTGGTAGCGCGGTAGAGGTGCAGGCATGAAGCGGCTTTGTGTTTGGGTTGCGCTCTGGATTGCGGTTCCCGCCTGCAGCGCGCGCACGGTGACGGATCAACTGGGGCGCATGGTCCAGGTTCCCGAGCATCCGCACCGGCTTGTGTGTTTGATGCCAAGCGTTGTAGACGATGTTTATGCGCTTGGAGCCGGCACGGATGTAATCGCGGTGACCGACTACACCAAGTATCCGGCGGAGGCAATAAGCAAGCCGAGTGTGGGATCCATTTTGTCGCCTTCGATGGAAACGATCCTCTCGTTGCATCCGGACTTGGTGTTGGGCAGCGCGGACATGAGCCACACCGAGACATTGCAGCAACTGGAGCGGCTTGGCATTACCGTCTTCATGGTCTCGACGCATGGGGTGGATGGGATATACCAATCCATTGCAAGCCTTGGACAGGCCCTCAACAGGGAGGGCTCCGCGAGGCAGTTGATTGCCCGACTGCGTGGACGCGAAGCGGCAGTGCGACGGCAAGCGAGTGGCAAGCCAGTGGTGAGCATCCTGATGCCGGTTGGCTATGACCCCATTGTCACTATCGGGAAACACGCATTCATCACGGAGTTGATCTCGATTGCCGGTGGGCACTCGGTCACCAGCGACATCGATCAGGAGTGGCCGCAAGTGAGTCTGGAGGCGATGTTGGCGCGAGCGCCCGAAGCACTTCTGCTTATTCGCGGATCGCGAATGTCGATGGAAAAGATTCGAACGCAGCCAGGCTGGAGCAGCATGCCTGCTGTGAAGAACAATCGGGTATATTACGTGGACGACCGTATCAATCTTCCGAGCCCGGTTGCTTTCGATGCACTGGAGGAGCTAGTCAAGCAATTTCATCCGTGAGAGGCGCGAGCCTTCTCAAAACCACAAAACCATAACAGCGGAATGTCGGGAAGCGCGGTGCGAATCCGCCACTACCCCGTAACTGTAAGCGAAGAGGCGCGGCTTGATTGCCACTGGGAAAGATCCTGGGAAGGCAGCCGTTCGCTGTTGAAGCGCGAGTCAGGAGACCGGTTCTGCTGAGAACGTCCGAGGGGAAAACTATGTTTCGATATTCGCGGCTGTTCCTTTTGAGATGGGCTCCGAGCCTCATTTTCGCCTTCACCATCTTTTCAAATGCTGCACCGCTCTCCGACATTCGCGGTACTGTATCCGATCCATCGGGCGCCGTAATTGCAAATGCCCGGGTAGAACTGCTCGAAAACGGTGTGCCAGTCGTCTCCGCCGCCACCGATGGAAAAGGGCAGTACCATGTTGCGCGAAGCGCTGATTCCGCCTCGCGTCTCCGAGTCTCTGCTTCAGGATTTGGTGCGACGGAGAGGCTGCTCGCACCAGCGAGCGATGGTCGTGAACTGAACGTGGATCTCGTACTTCCGCTCGCATCTCTTTCTGATCAGATTACAGTCACGTCCACCGGCGCCCCCACGCCACAAGCGCAGTTGGGAGCGGCCGTGACCATCCTGGATGCATCCGACTACCACGGTGCGCGGGACATTCAGGAGGGTCTGCGGCTTGTGCCCGGGCTGGAGGCGACGCAAACCGGGCAGGCGGGTGGAACAACTTCAATCTTCATACGTGGCGGCGGGAGCGATGCCAACAAGGTCCTGGTCGATGGAATTCCAGTCAACGACATTGGAGGATCAGTTGAGTTCGCCAATATATCGAGCGCCGCGGTAGCGCAGGCAGAAGTGCTTCGCGGCCCCAACAGTTCTCTTTACGGATCCGATGCGCTGGCAGGTGTCATCAGTCTCACCACAGCGAAAGGCAGCACGCCGCTACCGCTGTTCACCTATTTGATCGATGGGGGCAACTTTGGGACATACCACGAGGAGGGGACGGCTAGCGGCAAGTACAAGCGGGTCGACTACTTCTCGGACTACTCGCGCTTCGACAGTAGTAATTCGATTGCAAACGACGAGTATCACAACGGCACCTTCGCTGAGAACTTCGGTTGGAATATTTCGACCTCCTCCAGTCTGCGTGCCACACTTCATCATGACCGCGTCGCATCCGGACAACCGGGTGCAATCCAGCTTTATGGCGTCTCAAACCAAGCCAAACAAGCCAATGAAGACGCCTACTTCGGCGTAACCTGGGAGGACAAGGAAACAGCGAACTGGCACAACCTGTTGCGCTATGGCGGCCTGCGGTTGCGGTCGCAGTACTCGGTATTCGCGCCCTCGGGGACTCCAGAGTCCGGCTTTACTCTTGGAGCGCCTGTCACGATTCAAGGGGCAAACGGATTCACCGTGAGCGGCCAAGCGCTGGAGTCTAGCTATGGTCCGCCATATCCCAACATTTACCCTGGATCAACGGACAAGGACTTCGTTCACGCAGAGTCGGACTATCGCTTCAATCCCCATCTTCTTGGGCTGGTTGCGTTTCACTATGAAGACGAACGTGGCTATTCGGGCGGTCCAGCCAGTTCGATCGAACGCGGCAACTATAGCTACTCCTTCCAACTTCAAGGAGACATACACGGCAGGCTGTTTTATACCCTTGGCGTTGGACTTGAAGACAATGGTCTCTTTGGAATTGCGGGCACGCCGCGCGCTTCGCTTGCATGGCAGGTCGCAAATGGTGGCGCTGGCAGGTTATTCAGCGGCACAAAACTGCGCGCCAGTTTTGGTGAAGGCATCAAGGATCCGGCTGTCTTCGATCAGCTCGATTCCCTCTACGGTCAGCTTGTACTTCTTCCCAACGGCAGCCAACTCATCGCGCAGTACCACGTTGCTCCCATCGGTCCCGAGAATTCTAGAACTTACGATGGCGGGATTGATCAACTGCTGTTCAATGGACGCAGCCGCGTGAGGCTCACGCTCTTTCACAACGAGTTTACAAACGGCATCGAGTACATCCCTCAGCAGGGTCTTCAGGAACTTGGCGTGCCCAGCGTGGTTTACAACAATGTTCCGTACGGCGCCACGGATAACTCGGAAGCATATCGTGCCGAGGGAATTGAAACAGAGATCGAACTTCAGGCGACGAGGAACTTGTTTGTCCGCGCCGGATACACATATACCGATGCCCAAATCCAGCACTCGTTTTCGAGCGACGCAATCGGACCAAGCTTCAATCCTGATTTCCCCACAGTCCCAATCGGAGTCTATTCTCCTCTCGTTGGTGCGCACCCGTTTCGGATCGCTCCTCATACAGGCTACTTTGAAGCCGGTTATCGTCACAGCCGTTTGTTCGCAAGTCTTCGTGGCACACTTGTCGGCAGGCGCGACGACAGCGACTTCCTGGAGTATGACGCCAATTCCCAGTCCACGCTTCTGCTTCCCAACCGCAATCTGGATGGCGCATATCAGCGTCTGGATCTTACCTCCAGCTATCGCGCGAACCGCCATGTGTCCGTCGAAGCGAACGCCCAAAACCTATTGAACGAGCACTACAGCGAGGCATTCGGCTATCCGTCGCTGCCCTTCACGTTCCGGCTCGGCATGAAGTTCACTCTTGGAGGCGAATCCTGGTCATGGAAGTAACCCGGGACAACACAGCGCATGATTGGACCAGGAAAAGCCGCCAGCCTTGGCTGCTCGTTATACTGGCCACCTCGATCATCCTCGCAGCTCTGATTGCCGCGGGGATCGGCGCTGTGCGTGTGCCTATAGCTTTGCTACTGGGCCACATCCTTCACGGCGGAGCGCTCTCCGAGGATCAACGCATCATCCTTTTCTCGATTCGTTTGCCGCGCATCGTGGCATCCCTTCTGGTAGGCGCTGCGCTTTCCGTTTCCGGCCTTCTGTTTCAGGGCCTCTTCAGAAATCCTCTTGCCGACCCTTATGTGATTGGGTCGTCGGGTGGAGCTGTTCTCGGTGCCTCGATCAGTGTTTTTCTTCTGCCTCCGATCTCTCTGGCCGGCTTCAGCACAACCGCGCTGCTGGCCTTTGTCGGCGCTCTGGGTTCTATCACGCTCGTCTATTGGTTGGCGCGCGTGGATGGCCGTACCCCGGCGGTAGCTCTCCTGCTGGCAGGATTCGCCGTGAGCACCATGCTCAGCTACTCATCGTATTTTCTTGAGGTGATGGATCGCGACTTTGGAACAGGCATGCGTGTGCTGGCCTCGTGGTTGCATGGCACGATCGCCCAGCCGACATGGCCGCAGTTGGGGATAGTAACGTTGATGCTAGCCATTGGGCTTGCGGGTTCGGTGCCGCTGGCTCGAAACCTGAACACACTCGCGCTGGGTGAGGAGTACGCAACCCACCTGGGCCTTTCTGTGCAACAGACACGCATTGCCGTTATCGTGATCGGATCGATCTTGACGGCAGCGGCAGTGGCTCTCGGTGGGCTCATCAGCTTTGTCGGATTGATCGTTCCCCACATGCTGCGCATGGTGCTAGGCCCTGATCATGTGCGCTTGCTGCCGGCAACAGCTTTATTTGGCGCGCTCTTCCTGCTGGTTGCGGATACTGCTGCGCGCACTGCAATTGCTCCGGCAGAGTTGCCCGTGGGGGTGCTGACCGCTTTGATTGGCGGACCCTTCTTTCTCTACCTCTTACGCAAGACGAAGCAGGGAGGCCTATCCTAATGTCTCTCATCGAATTCGCTCATGTTGACTTTGCCTATGGGGCAAGAAACGTCATCAGGGATCTTGATGCCTGTATCTTCGAGAACCAATGCATCGCCGTGGTGGGTCCCAACGGTGCAGGCAAAACCACCTTGCTGCGCCTGGCTGCCGGTACGCTTACTCCTGCGTGCGGAGAGGTCTCCTTGAAGGACAGAAATTTGCGGCTCTTGAAACAACGGGAGATTGCGCGATCGGTAGCATTCGTACCGCAGAACGTGGAGGTTCCGTTTTCGTTCACCGTTGAACAGTTTGTGGAGCAAGGGCGCACTCCGTTTCTGAAGATCTTCGGCGGACTATGCGGCGCAGATTACGAGGCGATGCGAAGGGCCATGGAATTGACGGATACATGGACCTTGCGGTCGCGTGTCTTCAATCAGCTGAGCGGCGGCGAACGTCAACGCGCGAAGATCGCGCTTGGTCTTGCGCAGCAACCCCAGCTATTGCTACTGGACGAACCAATGCAGAACCTCGATATCGGGCGTCAGTTCGAGATGATCGATCTTATCGAGTTGCTGCGTAGCGAGGGGATCGCTATTGTGGCCTCGATGCACGACCTTGCGCTGATTGAGGGAACCTTCTCTTCTGTGTGGTTGATGAGCCCGGATGAGCCCATGCGGCAGGGTTCCCCCGAAGAGATATTGCGGCCCGAGGTTCTTGAGAGCGCATTCAACTGCCAACCGCATCATCGGTACAGGTTAACGAACAGAATGCGGAATAGAATGGAGCATGTCGTATGAGTCAGATCCCTTTTTCCTCCCTGGCGAGCGTCGTTGCGGGGATCGAGCCGATCGATCCTCGCCACTCGGTCGAAGCACAACTTCGGCTCGATAACTTAACCAAACCAATTGGAAGCCTGGGCCGATTGGAGGCGATTGCGGCGCAGATGTTCTCGATCTTCGCTGGACGAATTCCCTTCCCGCTGCAGCGAGCCGTCTATGTGTTTGCCGCTGACCACGGCGTGACGGCGGAGGGAGTGAGCGCATATCCGCGAGAAGTTACCGCGCAGATGGTGCATAACTTTGTAGCGGGCGGCGCAGCAATCAATGTGCTTGCACGCTTGCACAATGTGCAACTGACAGTGGTGGACGTGGGTGTCGATGCGGAGTTTGAACCTGCGGCGGGGCTTTGTCTTATGAAGATGCGGCGCGGATCCGGAAATATGCTTCGCGAACCTGCATTGACACGGGAAGACGTTACAGCAGCGATGGAGGTGGGCATTCGCCTGGCGCAATCCGCAAGAGATCAGGGACAAACGCTGGTGGCTGTTGGGGAGATGGGAATCGGCAATACGACATCCGCAAGCGCAATTGCCGCAGTGCTAACCAAGCAACAGATTGGCGGAGTCACTGGCCGTGGCACAGGGCTTGATCCCGACGGAAGAAATCGAAAGCTGAGCGTGCTGAGACGAACGATGAAGAGGCACTTCGGCGCTTCAGCAGAGACCCCCGAGCCGCTTGAGATTCTTCGTTGCGTAGGTGGATTGGAGATAGCGGCCATGACAGGATTCATCCTCTGTGCAGCGGCGAATCGGATGGCCGTTGTTTGCGATGGCTTCATTTCAACCGCAGCGGCAGCCATTGCGTATAGCCTCGCTCATGAAGTCAGCGGTTACTTGATCGCAGGACATTGCTCGGAAGAGCCAGGTCATCGACACCTGCTTCGATATATCGGACTGACACCGATTCTCAACATGGGGATGAGGCTAGGTGAAGGAACCGGCGCGGTTCTGGCCATGCCGGTGATCGAGTCTTCCGTTCGGCTATTTAGCGAGATGGCTACATTTTCATCGGCAGGGGTAAGTACGGCTAGCGAATGAGCAGATTCTTTCAAGACGTTGCGACGGCATTTCAGTTTTTGACGTGTCTGCCTCTCAACTGGCTCACCTATGAGGCGGACGCACTTCCGCGTGCCGCGAAATACTTTCCTGTGGTCGGCCTCGCGGTGGGAACCGCCACCGCAGGCATCTATCGCCTGCTCTCGGCACACCTTCCCATAGCGGTCATCTCGCTGGTCATCGTTCTCTTCTCCACGCTCGTGACGGGAGGGTTGCATGAAGATGGTCTCGCCGATGCAGCCGATGCATTTGGAGGAGGCTGGAATCGGCAGCAGGTTCTCGATATCATGAGAGACAGCCGGATCGGCAGCTACGGGGCGCTCGCGCTGATTTTCTCAGTCGCCGGGCGCGTGCTGCTGTTGACGTACATCCCTGCAGGCAGCTTTGTGCAATATGTCATCTGCGCCGAGGTCCTCTGCCGCTGGGTCATGCTTCCACTGGGAATCGCGCTCGCTGCCGCGCGTGATCGGGATGGTCAAGGCGCCCGGTTTGCGCACCACATATCTGGTGTCTCCCTTGCAGTGGGAACTCTCATTTCTCTTGGTGTCGCCGCTTTCATGTTGCAACTGTCGGCGGCTTGGCCGATTGCCGCCGCATCGACCGTGACGCTCTTCAGCGGTTTGTATTACAAAAAGAGAATTGGCGGCATCACGGGTGACTGTTTTGGCGCGACCAGCCAAGTCACGTTGCTCGCAGTTTATTTTTGTGGGGTCTGGCGCGGATGAACAACATCGTACTGATTCGACACGGCGAGACCGGCATGGCAGGCAGGTTCTGCGGCCACAGCGACCCAGAGCTGAACTTGGCAGGCGAGAGTCAAGTGATTCGACTTGCGGAGCATGTTGCAATGCTTGGGATTGAGCGCATCTATTCGAGCGATCTGCACCGCGCGTCGCAAACCGCAGCCGCCCTGGCGCAACGCATTGGTATCGCCGTTGATTACCTGCCTGCGCTTCGAGAGATTGATTTTGGTCTCTGGGAGGGCCTGCTCTGGCAAGACATTGAAGATCGGTTTCCTGAAGAAGCCAGTCGTTGGATCCGGGGGTTCCCTCTTCAGAGTGCACCGAACGGAGAAGCATACTCAGATTTCACGGCAAGGGTTGATGGAGTTCTCATTTCCTTGCTGGAAGCGGCGATGGAGAAGAAGATAGCCATCGTCACACATCGCGGCGTCATGTGCTATGGACTCACTAGATTTTTTGGATTCTCTGAGGACGCGGCTTGGGCCAAGACCGCGCCCTACTGTGCCATGGTCATTGTTCCAACTCGAATGTGCGAATGCGAGGTGCGGTCGTGAGCACTCAGCACCAGGACATTTGGGAACTGGCTGCATGGGGCTTCGATCACCCGGTGGATCGCGGTTTGCTTGAAAACGATTCAATGCTGAATGCCGCAGCCCAGGCACAAGGCTTGGTTAGGGCGCGATCACGCTATTCGAGAGAGTCTCCCCTTTGTGCGGATGAAAAAGAAATACGCGCAAGCTTGCTTGCTGCCCGCAAGGACGCGGTTGCGTTGAGCGGGGAGTTCGATGGTCTTGAATGGGAACTTGCCATTGTCGATCTGCGGAAGCTCATCGCCTTCCAGCGCCGTATCGGATTCACGTCTCCCGATAGTCAGCCAATCCATCTTGACACAAGCGCACGGCAGCTCCTCGATCTGGCGCTTCCGCTCTATGCCGCTTCCAGGAGCCCATACATGGAAGTCGCGTCCTATCGCGGACGATGGTTTCTTCGAGACGGATACCATCGCTCTTTCCGATTGTTGAATCAGAATGTGTACCGTAGTCCCTGCATCGTAGTCTACGCGGAGTCCCTCGTCCAGATGGGTGCTGTTGGCAGCCGATTCTTCTCGCAGGAAGTTCTGTTTTCCGAACAGCCCCCGATGGTGACAGATTTTCTGAATGAAGAAGCAACAGTACGCTATTGCCGTGCGTTGCCCAGACAAATCATTTCTTCCATCTTTGAGCAATTGGAACAGCCAGCCACAGCCGGCTGCCATCTACAGGAGGTACTATGAGTATCGCTACAAAGACAGGCGACGGCGGCCAGACGGGCCTTGCCGGAGGCATCCGCGTCTCCAAAGCGGATCTGCGCGTTGATGCGTATGGAACCGTCGACGAATTGAACTCGACGCTGGGCTTTGCCCGTAGCATATGCCAGAATCAAGAGATTTTTGCCACGGTCCACGGCATCCAGAAAGTCCTCTTTCGCGTTGGATCGTCTCTTGCCACTCCGCCAGAGAGTAAGAAAGCGCCGCCGCCGCTATCGTCCGCGGATGTGGAAGAACTGACGGCTATGGTTCATGCCATCGAGGCCAAGGAGGGGATTCTATCCGACTGGTCTTTGCCGGGAGCCCATTCCGAATCCGCTGCCTTCGAAGTAGCCAGGACCGTGTGCCGGCGCGCTGAGCGGTGTGTTGTTCGGCTGATAGAAAGCGGAGCTGTAATCGATCCGCAGGCGCTTCCCTATATCAATCGCCTATCCGATTTGATTTGGCTGTTTGCGCGCCAGATAGAACTGGAATACGGAATTGACTCGCGTCTGCGTGACGACCCAAAAGCAGGTCCGCGATGGTCGCGAGCATGGTGATTGAAGCAGATCGTTTTGTCAGCGAGAGCACTCGATGACGGCGCGGGCCATCATGGTGCTCGGCACCGCGTCGCACGTGGGCAAATCGTTGACCACTGCGGCGCTGTGCCGAATCATTGCGCGAGCGGGCTATCGAGTGGCTCCATTCAAGTCGCAAAATATGTCTTTGAATTCGGCGGCCACTCCAGACGGATTCGAGATTGGGCGTGCCCAAGCGCTGCAGGCTGAGGCTGCCGGAGTTGCACCCTCCGTCCATATGAATCCGATTCTCATCAAACCCAGCAGCGATACCGCTGCGCAGATTGTGGTGCTGGGCAAGGTATGGCGCAAGCTCGACGCGCGCGACTATCAGGAAGTTCGCATGGCCCAGCTCCTGCCTGTAGTGGAAGAGAGTTATCGCATCCTTGCCGAGCAAAACGATGTCATCGTCTTGGAGGGCGCAGGCTCTCCGGCTGAAATCAATCTCAAAGAGAATGACATCGTGAACATGCGGATGGCCAAGATGGCGAATGCGAAATGTTTGCTGGTCGGGGACATAGATCGCGGCGGCGTCTTCGCATCCCTGCTGGGGACTTGCGAACTTCTGGATCAGGATGAGCGGGACCTCATCGCAGGTTTCGTCATCAACAAATTCCGCGGAGACATCTCATTGCTTTGGCCCGGTGTGCGCATGATCGAGGAGCGGCTGGGCAAACCCTGCATCGGCGTGGTTCCTTACCTTGGACACTTGGCTCTCGACGAAGAAGACAGCGTCGGATTCGAGCAGCACCCAGAAGCCCCGTGGACGCAAGAGACCGAGCCCGCGCGGCGATTACGCATAGGCGTCGTCGCCTTTCCCTCGATTTCCAACTTCACCGATTTCGATGCGCTCCATGCCGAACCGTCGGTTGCCCTCAATCACCTTCGCGATCCCGACACATTGTCGCTTGCGGACGTGATCATCTTGCCCGGCAGCAAGCAGACCGTCGACGACCTCCGCTGGCTGCGCGCCTGCGGCTTTGAACCAGCACTCCATGAATTCGTGCGCAATGGCGGACTGATCATGGGCATCTGTGGTGGCTTCCAGATGTTGGGCAATGAAATTCTCGACACCCACGGAATGGAACGCGAGGGAACCGAAAGGGCGCTTGGCCTGCTTCCCGTCAGAACCATCCTGGCGGATGAAAAGATCACCATTCCTGCACGCGGCATGTTCGGCAGCAGGGCACTTTTTGGTCAGCATATCGATCCTTGCGAGGTCGCGGGCTACGAGATTCACCTGGGCACGACGGAGTATCTCGAAGACGCGGCGCCGTTTGCACACCTTGCGCGCCAGAACGATGGAGCGCAGACATTTTCAGATGGATGCATCTCTGCGGACGGACGCATCTGTGGAACCTATTTGCATGGCATCTTTGATGGGGACGCCTTTCGGCATGTCTTCCTGCGTGCTGCGCGCGCGGCGCGTCGGATGGATGCTCCAGATGGACTGATCGCGTGGAGTGAGTTACGCCGGCAACAGTTGGATATGCTTGCCGATGCGTTTGCCCGCGCCCTCGATCTTGAAGCCATATTTGCCATGCTCGAGTTGCCGCGTTGCGCGGGCCGGGCTGTGGACCATTCTTCGGATCGAACCGAAAGGCGGATCTCTTGATGGAGCCAGAAAAGTTCATTGCTGCCTATGCGCTGGACTGTTGCCTCGGCGATCCGGAAGGTCTGCCGCACCCTGTGCGGTTCATGGGCTGGAGCATCGCCGCCTCGGAGCGGGCACTTCGCCGCCATGGAGAGGGAAAGCACTTTGAGTTGGTCGCGGGAGGACTCGTCGCCGTGGGTGTGCCGGTGCTGTCCGCGTACTGCGTCCACGCGTCGTTGAAGCATTTTCGCGGTAAGAGGGCTAGTCTCGCAACCGCAGTCGAGGTATGGTTGGCCAGCACCTGTCTCAGCACACGCAACCTCCTCGACGAAGCCGCTGAAGTCATGCGGGCGCTCGAGAACGACGATCTGGCGCGAGCGCGCCTGCAGGTTGGCCGAATTGTAGGCCGCGATACGGATGAACTTGGTGAAGAGGAAATCTGCCGTGCTCTGGTGGAAACACTTGCCGAGAGCTTGTCGGATGGGATCATCGCACCACTCTTGTATCTGGCCATCGGCGGTGTTCCACTTGCCATAGCTTATAAGGCGATCAACACACTCGATTCGATGATTGGACATAGAGACGAGAGAAATCTTTACTTCGGACGCGTGGCGGCGCGCGTGGATGATGTCGCCAATTACGTTCCGGCGCGCATAGCGGCGTTGCTGCTCTGTGTCGCCGCGGAATTGATCCCACGAGCCAACGGGTTGCGTGCCGCACAGGTCTGGCTGCGGGATGGCGGCAAGCACGCCAGTCCCAATGCCGGACAAGTAGAAGCGGCCATGGCCGGCTTACTTGGGGTTCAGCTCGGAGGAACGAATAAGTACAAAGGCGAAGTGGTTGACTCCCCGCATCTCGGGGGCGAGTTTCCACTGCCGAACCGCAACGATGCGCGCCGCGCGTGGAAGGCAGTTGGCCTGGCCTCCTTGCTTGGTTTTGGCGGAATGTTGTTGCTTACGTTAGGGAAGAAACATGAATGATGAGTTTATACCGGCGCATGGTGGACAACTGCGTGAATTGGCTGCCGAGTTTGGAGTACCTGAGACTTCGTTGCTTGACTTCAGCGCCAGCGTCGATCCGCGGCCCCCGTCCGATCAGTTGATTGCTGCTCTTTGCGCCGCTCTGCGCGCGCGCACAATTCTAACCGCATATCCGGACATGCATTCTGTCGCACTCAAAAAGGCAATCGCGGCCTATGTGCAGGTTGGCGTAGATGCGCTCTCTATTCATAGTGGCGTAATGCCGCTGCTCGGCGCCGCTCTCAGCGCGCTCCGTTCTCACAGGTGTCTGGTTCCAATGCCTGCTTTTGCGGAATACAGGAAAGTGCTCAACGCAGGTGGCGTGGAGTGTTGCCCGTTCTTCTCTACAGAAGATACGGGGTTCTTATTGGAGGTCGCGCCGCTGGCCGATAGGGTGAAGGAATCGGGCGCACAGATCCTATTGCTTGCCAACCCGCAAAGCCCCTCGGGACGGCTGATGCGCAACGAAGAACTGCTCCGGCTGCATGAAGCAGTCTCCGCGCTGGGCGCGACCATCATCGTTGATGAGGCCTTCATCGACTACGCTCCCGAAAACAGTGTCGCGCGATGGGCCGCAAAGTTGCCTGGACTGATCGTTCTGCGCTCCTTGACCAAATTCTTTGCGATGCCCGGATTGCGCGTCGCCTACGCGGTCAGTTGTCCGCGGATGCGCGCCGCCATGGAATCTTGCATTCCAGCATGGCCCGTTGGCTCGATCGCCGCAGAAGCGGCGAGGATGGCTCTTCAGGACCAGCGTTCGATTGCACGCACTCTTGCGAACAATGCAACAGAGCGTAGTTGGCTTGCAGAGCAACTGCACGCGCTGGGGCTGCGCGTTTTTCCGGGCGCGGCCAACTACTTGCTGATAAGAGTCAATGAAAGCCGCAAGGGGCTGGAGTTCTGGCGGCGTCTCATTGTCGAACATGGCATCGTCCTCCGTTCCTGCGCAAACTTTGAAGGCCTGGATCAACAGTACCTCCGCATCGGTGTGCGCACGCGCTCGCAAAATGAACTGTTGGTGCGGGCGCTGAGCGAAGTCCTTCATCCCGCGCCGCGAGGCCTCGTATCGCAGAACCAGGAGTAGAAAGAAATGCGTTGGCAGGCTTTGTTTCTTGCAATTGTTTGGCTGTTTTGTGCTGCGGCTCTCACTGGTGCACAGAGTTCCACATCGTCCTTGCGTGGAGATGTGACTGATTCGTCCGGCGCGGCAATCGTCGGCGCGCAGGTGACTTTGAAGAACCCCGCAACCGGGCTCGCAACCTCGTGCGCTACAGATTCCAAGGGCGCATATCGCTTTCTCGCAGTACCCTCAGGAACTTACACGGTTTCCGTGAAAGCGAAGGCGTTTGCCGTACAGTCCACGATCGCTGAGCTACTGGTGAATCAACCAGTCACGCAGACTTTCTCGCTCTCTGTGAAGGCGCTCGAAACCGTGGTGCAAGTGAACAGCGAGGCGCAGATACTGAATCGTGTGGACGCCAGCATGGGAGATGCGGTGAATGCTGTAACCATTCGATCTCTGCCCATGGAGGGGCGCAACGTCCCGGGCCTGCTGAGCCTGCAACCGGGAGTGCTGTACCTCGGCGGCGCGAATGATCAAAGCCATGACAGCCGCAGCGGAACTTCAAGCGGGAGCCGCTCCGACCAGGGAAACGTCACTCTGGATGGCGTAGACAATAACGATCAGGCGCGCGGATATGCCTTCACCGGGGTGCTCCGTTCCACACTCGACTCTGTTCAGGAATTCCGCGTAACAACAGACGCCTTTGGCGCCGACAGCGGGCGTTCCTCTGGCGCACAGGTCAGTCTCGTGACCAGAAGCGGCACCAACCACACTCACGCGACTTTCTACGAATACAACCGGAGCTCCCTGGGCGAGGCGAACGATTGGTTCAACAAGCAGGCGGAGCTATCCAACGGGCTGCCGAATGTACCGGGCAAACTCATTCGCAATACTTTTGGAGCATCGTTTGGTGGCCCCATCAAGAGAGACAGGGCCTTCTTGTTTGCAAACTTCGAGGGGCAGCGAACCGCAGAGAATCAACAGCAGACGATGACTGTCCCCACGCCTTCAATGCGTGCGGGAAACATTCAATATCTGAGCTCGAGCCTAGGCTCTCCCACGACTCTGGCCCCCGCACAGATAGCAGCAATGGACCCTGTCTGTTCCGCGCAATGCAATCGCCCTTGGGGCCCTGGGGTCGATCCAAACGTGCTGGCGGTGTTGAACCTCTATCCGCTGCCAAACGGTTTCTCTGCCGGCGACGGTCTGAATACAGCTTCCTACACCTGGTCGGCACCCAATCCGGCATCGCTAAATACGTATATTGGTCGCTTCGATTGGATGCTTTCGCACAGCAACTGGCTCTTCATCAGAGGCACTCTGCAGAGCGACAAGGCCTCCTCAGCTCCCCAATTTCCAGGGCAACCCGCCAGTTCGATTGACACCGACAACAGCAAGGGGTTTGTGGTGGCGGACACTTGGGACGCCTCTTCCAATCTGATCCACAACTTGCATTACGGATTCACGTGTCAGGGTTATGCCAACCGCGGTATCGGCCAAGGCCAATACGCAAACTTCTACAACATCAGTCCGCTTTATGCCGAGGCGCGAATCACACTTGTCGACATCCCGATTCATAACATCCTCGACGATGTGACCTGGACGCACAGTGCGCATACGATTCAATTCGGGGCCAATTACAGGTTGATTCTCGATCGCCGCCGTTCGGACGCTTCTTCAACCAGCTACGGGTACACCAACGCCTATGCACTTGCCGATACCGGCATTGCCAGCACCGGGCAGAGTTTCGATCCAGCGGCATTCGGATACCCGGCGGTCGCCGGAAGTTTCGCGGACTCGTACAACTTTGCGATGGGGAATCTTGCAGGTCTTCTGGATCTGGTGACAACACAATCCAACTATCAAATCGCTGCTAGTGGAACTACAGCCAGCCTGCTGCCTGCCGGCGACCTGCTGGATCGCGAATTCAAGAACAACGAGTTTGAATACTATCTGCAGGATTCCTGGCGTGTCCAGCGGCGTTTCACGTTGACCGTTGGATTTCGACATACACTTCTGCAGACACCTTTCGAAACTCATGGGCAGCAGGCGCAGCCGACCGCAGATATCGACCAGTGGTTCAAGACGCGCGGACAACAGGCAGCGTTGGGCAACAGCGTGCAACCGGATCTCTCCTTTGCACCGTCTGGACAGGCGCGGGGATTGAAAGCCTACTGGCCGATGCAGAATGGAAACATCGCACCTCGCTTCGCCGTTGCTTTTTCTCCCGGAGTTGCGCATGGCTTCTGGCACATGCTCTTCGGCGGAGCAGAGGAAAGTTCAATCCGCGCGGGATACGGCATCTACTACGACCACTACGGTGAAGGGATCGTCAATCTCTTCGACGAATACGGGTCATTTGGTCTCAGCGAGAGCATCACGAATCCCACCAACCTGCTCACTCCGAGCAGTTCACCGCGCTTCACCGGCATTCACGATCTTCCGGATATCACAGGCGCGCCCGCGAGCATGATTTTCTACCCATCGTTAGCGCCAAACAATCCTCTTTGGACGGGTTTCGAAATCGCGCACGGTCTCGACGATCGCATGAAGACCCCCTATGCGCATGTCGTCACTTTTTCGATTCAACGCGAGCTCCATCGAGAAGTCACTTTGGAGATCGCCTACATTGGACGGTTTGGCCGCCACCTGTTGGAGCAGATCGATCTGGCGCAGCCGCTCGATCTGGTCGATCCGAGATCGGGTCAGGACTACTTCTCGGCGGCTACCCAGCTCTCAAAGCAAAAGTATGCGGGGGTCGCGAACGTGGCCGTAATACCCTACATCGAGAATATGTTTCCCGACGCGGCTGGGAGTGGCAATAGTGCGACTCAGAACGTCTACAACATCTGGCTTCCTGGCAACGAGACGGGTTCTCTCTACATGCTCGATATTCTCTGTACCCCAGGATGCGGAAGCATGCCCAATCGCTTTTGGCCGCGCCAGTATGCGAGTATGTATGCGTGGTCGTCGATCGGCAGCAGCAGCTACAATGCCGGACAGATTACGCTGCGACGGAAGATGAGTCGAGGCGTCCAGATGGAACTAAGCTATACCCTTTCCAAGTCCCTCGACATGGGATCGGATAGCGAGCGCACCATGTTCTCCTCCAGTACCGGCACCAGCGCTGGTAGCAGCTTCGGGGCCATCCTTAACGCCTGGAATCCACGTTTGAATCGCGCCGTATCCGACTTCGATGTCCGTCAACTCGTCAGCGGCAACTGGGTGGCAGGGCTACCGGTTGGAAGAGGTAAGGCACTGTTGGGTAGTGCCAACCGGGTGGTGAATACCTTGCTTGGAGACTGGCAGATTTCCGGGGTTGTGCGCTGGAATAGTGGGCTCCCTTTCAGCGTGATCAGCGGAGCGGGCTGGGGAACCGATTGGGATGAGCAGAGCAGCATGGTCCAGACTGGGCCAATCCAATCCCGCACTCACATGGATGCTGGTCAGGCACAGGTCTTCGTGAATCCTTCGCAAGCGCTGGGCAATATGCGCAACCCATATCCGGGCGAAGCCGGACAGCGCAACAATTTCCGCGGCGACGGCTTCTTTGGCGCCGATGCCGGATTGGCGAAGACCTGGAAGGTAAATGAACGCGACAGCATCCAGTTTGACTGGGAGGTTTTCAACGTTTCAAACTCAGTTCGCTTCGACGTCAATCCGCTCACCTCTTTGCAAAATATGACCACCAGCGGAGAATTTGGCGTGTATGGTGCAACCCTCACCAAGCCGCGAGTTCAGCAGTTCTCTTTCCGCTATTCCTTCTGACCAAAGGGCCCTCCGTAAGGGGTAGGGCTATCTCTCCTGCGTTGCGCACTCAGCTTGTCCTGAACATGACACACGATCCATTCCTGATCCAACTTTCTGTTCGAATGTGAGCAATCTTGAACAGCTTGAAAGCGAGAGCGGGTGCATTCTGTCGTTAAGGAAAACTCTCGACAATCAATCTCAAGCGAGCCCTAAGTCTTTCTTGTCATCTGCCATATAACTGCGGCTCCCCAAAATGCATACTAACCGGGCTCGCTGAAAAGCGAACCCGGTTAGTCAGGCCCTCTGGTATCGCTTGAAAGGCAAAAGATGAGCGCCATAGAGCAAAATTATACAGACAAGTCCTCGCACTGTTGATCACTCTACAGACCGTGCGAACCATGTTGCACTGGCTCGATGACAGCAAGTGCGCTCCGACAATGGAGGTCGTACATTCCATTTCGCACGGGGCCCTCCGGCACTTTGTTGGAGCAGTGCCGGATCAAGCCTCCGCGGAGGCGCGAACAAGTCTCCTCTCCATCCACTGCGATTGAGGTCTTCCGAAATCCGTGGCACGGTCGAGAGAGTGACCGGATGTCTGTTGGCCTCTAAGGACCTGAACTGAGTTGCTGCATGTCCTTCGAAGATATTGCCGAGCTCTCAGCGCAACATTTTGATGTTCAAGTCCCTCATGGGAGGGTTCGCCAATGGATGCTTCCTCCTGCTTCGTCTAGAGCCTGTTCAAGACCTCTGCTGCCGGGAGCGACAGCGGTGATAAAGATGGCTTCAACAACTGCATACACTAAAGTCCTGGTCCTGTTCGTGAACTCTCTTTGTAATCTCGGGGCCTTCTAAAGGACTCCCTCCATTTATCTAAGAGAGACTCGAGTGCTCGAACTCTGAGCGATCGAGGCCAAGAGCAACGCAAGGGATTCAACAAATTCGGGATGAATGAAGGAGGGCGCGCAGCTCTCGTTCTGCGCAGAGAATTCTCTAGAGATCCGCGAGGTCCTCCGGCACAGAAGACATATCAGCAATCGCATCCGGCTGTTGATCGTGCAGAATCACATTCAGCAGAGACCGGTGAACGTGAATGCACTCCTTGTAATCGATAAATCCCAGCTTGCGAAACCGATTCATGAAGAAGCTGACGCGCGAGCGGGTGGTGCCGACCATCGCCGCCAGTGTCTCCTGCGATATGCGGGGAATTGCTGTTTCCATTTCTCCCACCTGACCGAACTGCGCCATCAAGAGAAGGATCCTGGCGAGGCGCTTTTCACTGGAGTTGAAAAGCTGGTCGACCAGGTCCGCCTGGGTTCTCATGCTGCGCGCCAGCAGAAATCGCAGAAAGAGATTGGAAAATTCGGCCTCCTCGCGCAGCACGCGGATCATCTCATCACGCCCAATTTTGAGAGCTGTACATTGAGTGATGGCAATGGCCGTGGAGAGGCGCCTTCCCTCAGCGCCGGCGAGGGACTCCTCACCAACAAAATCGCCGGCAGAGAGGAGCGTGATTGTTGCTTCCTTGCCCGTCGCCGAGACAACTGTCACCCGGGCGCGGCCCGTTTGAAGATAGATGACCGAGTCGGCGGGATCTCCTTGAGAAAAAAAGGGCTCTTTTGGCTCCAAGTGCATGATTTTGCGTCCCAGCCCGGGATAGGCCAAAAAGGCATCGACATTGAAGGAAAGATCGTCAATTCGTTTCATACATTGTGTTTCCTCCCAGTGGCGGACGTGTTGCGGGCATTCCGCGGCGATCAAGAGTTCTCGCGCGCCGCGTCTTCCAAGGACCTGGATTGGTTCGAACCGTCGGCAGATTGGAAGACTGCCGTTCTCTGATGAAAGCGGGAGCATTGTGGCAAGTCGCGAGAAACTACTGACACCACCAACCGCGGCCAGTCTACACCCATTCTACTAGGCAAGGCTGTCTCTTTTTGCTCTCTGTTGGGCTGGGGAAAGCCATCCGGTACTCTTCCGAAAAGATTGAAACACCATTCTTGAGCGTTCTTGCTCAGACGCCGATCCTCCATGCCGTTAGCGTGAGAGATGCCTGTTGCGCCTCCAATGCGCGAAATGGAACGAGACGCTGCGCATGGGCAGAAAAGGTGATTTGCATGAAGAAACTAATGGCATTGGCAGCAATCTTGAGTTTTACAGGCGTAGGCTGGGCGGGTTCCAGTCACGAAGCGACACTCGATCGGATGGATCACGCCGGCGCGGTGCTGCATGAAATTATGTCCGCTCCTGACAGGGGAATTCCCGAAGAAGTTCTGGAGCACGCAAGATGTATCGCTGTTGTGCCCCACATGCTCAAGGGCGGCTTTGTCTTTGGCGCGGAAAATGGCAGAGGCGTTGCCACCTGCCGGACAACAGGCGGTTGGAGCGCACCAGCATTCTTTACCATCACGGGTGGCAGTTGGGGCCTGCAGATCGGCGTTGAAGGTGTCGATCTGGTCATGATCATTCAGGACGAGAAGGGAATGCAGCACCTGATCAACAGCAATTTCCAGTTGGGTGGGGATGCTTCGGCAGCTGCCGGTCCGGTTGGACGCCACGCATCCGCCGACACCGACTGGAAGCTGAATACTGAGATCCTGACCTACTCGCGCGCCAAGGGCCTTTTCGGCGGAGTTACACTGACCGGCGCAGCGATTCGTCGCGACGACGACTCCACCGAGGCCATTTACGGGCATGATGTTTCGACCAAGCGCATTCTCCAGGGCGAGATCGCAGTGCCGGACTCTGCTCATACATTCCTCGATGCAGTGCGGATCGCCAAGGCGAAGGCTATCGCCTCCAACTAATAATCGACGATAGACGTTTGCCGGTGCTTGAAAGCAACTGCATCTTTTAAGCACCCGTGAACCCTTGAAGGAGCGCCATGCTTACGACTATTCTTGTCATCCTGCTGATCCTGTGGCTGTTGGGATTCAGCTTGCATATCGGAGGAGGATTGATTCATCTTCTCCTGGTAATAGCACTCGTCGTTTTCATCTTCAACCTGATAGCAGGTCGGCGCAGCGCTCTCTGATGAGTACAATGCCCAGAATCGCAATCGGACACAGGGACCTGCGGTCCGGCTTGCCGACCAATTGAGGGACTGGATAGGAAGACACGCGAGTGCGATGCATTCGACCTGTTGAATTGAAGCACCTATCCAGCGGCCAGATTGCAGCGGCCCGGCGCGGTTCAAAAGTTTCTATTCCCTTGATGGAATCGTGCAAAATGTCATTTTTTCGATAAACCTAATCCGGAATTGCTGTTGCCGGTTCTCGACATCAACAGCCATCGGTCGGGCCGAACGCTGCGACCATTTGCACGAAGTCGGCAATAAACCGGCGCAGGTCAGTTGGGGCGGATTAGCCTGCAACTTATCCCAAAGCAACGATCCAACTGGAGAGACAGATGAACCGTTCTGCAAGATTTGTAGTATTGCCCATGCTGGCACTGGCCATCGCGCTTTGCACCGCCGGGTGCCACAAAGATCCGGCCGCAATTACTGACGCCAATGTCCAATCGGGTGGGCAGGACCAATCCTCGGATCCGGCCGCGGCCAATCTGGCCCCTGTCGACGCAAACGCGACTGCTCCCGCTCCGTACGCCCCTGCGGGCGGCAGCCAGCAGCCATCTGCGCCTGCCGATTCGGCCAGTTATAGCGACGCGGGTCCGGATCAGGACACAGCAGATCCCGGCTACGGCGCTCAGCCGGTCTCCTACGCTCCTCAGCCACCGCCTCCCTTACCCGACTACGAACAACCGGAAGCGCCCGGCGATGGCTATCTCTGGACGCCTGGCTACTGGGGGTACACGGGGGATGGCTACTACTGGGTTCCCGGCGTGTGGGTGCAGGCTCCCTATCAGGGCGCGCTCTGGACGCCCGGCTATTGGGGATATTCGCATCACCGCTACGGCTTCTACCACGGCTATTGGGGTCCCCACATCGGCTTCTATGGCGGCGTGAACTACGGCTTTGGCTATATCGGCTTCGGTTACGGCGGCGGTTACTGGGGTGGCGGACACTTCAATTACAACCGTTCGGTCAACAATGTGAACATCACTGTGGTGCATAACGTCTATAACCACCCCGTCATGCAGAACAGCCGTGGTGGCGCACGTGTGAGCTTCAACGGCGGTCAGGGCGGATTGCAAGTGCGAGCCCGGCCTGCGGAACTGGCAGCTCGGCGAGAGACACACTCCGAGCCGATGAGCGCGCAAGTACAAAATGAACATCTTGCCAGCACCAACCGGGCTCAATTTGCCCATGCAGGCGGGGGACGTCCGGCCAATCTGGCGGTCAGTCAGCCGCTCGCAGCCGATCGCAACGTCCGCGTGCCAGCGGCCTTGCAGCAACACAATGCGGAGCCCGGGCAACAACGCGGTACGACAGAACCACATCCAACTTCAGCTCAGCCGCAGGGACGCGGTAACGAACCCGCAGCGAATCAGCCCAATCAGAATCAGAGAAACCCGAACCCGATAAACCGGAATGCGACAAACCCAACGGTGCCCGTCCAGGAGGCCCCGCTACATACGCCAACTCAAAAGCAAGCGGCTCCTGATCGTCCAATGACCGCGCCCCGGCAAACAGTTCCTGCACAACAAGGCGCCCCGCAAAGACGCAGCAATGAACCTGCCGCGAATGAACCCAGTCAGAATCAGAGAAGCCGCAATGCGACGCCCCCAACAGCACCAGTCCGGCAGGCACCGCGACCAGCGCCGACACAGAGAGAGTCGGCCCCGGAGCGTCCGATGCCCGAGCACCGCCAGCCAGCACCTGCGCAAAGCGCCCCACAGCGTCCGATGCCGCCCCCGCAGCAGCGGTCTGTGCCTCAGCAGCAACCGCGCGAAAGCACTGCGCCGAGACCAGCCCCGGCTCCTCGCCCGGCTCAGCCCGCCAGGCAGCCACAGGAGCACGAACCCAAACAGTAAGAAAGGCTGCACGAAAAAACGAGGAATACACACAAACGCGTCTTCGGAATGAAGTGGGAATTCGGAGACGCTCAAACCCTGGAGGATTCTCTCACTATGAAGAAAATTGCTTGGACACTCTTGCTCGCTCTCACGATGTTGCCTGCGGCTTCATTCGCGCAGGTTGTGGTTCGCATTGGTCCGCCGCCGCCAGTTTATGAGCGCCGGGGCGAGCCTCCGGAGCGGGGCTACGTTTGGATCTCAGGATACCACCGCTATGAAGGCGACCACTACGTCTGGACCCCGGGCCGGTGGGAACGGCCGCCGCGGGAGCATCAACGCTGGGTAGCGCACAGGTGGGTCCATCGGGGCGATCATTGGGAAATGCAGGAAGGACACTGGCGATAGACGCGAAGAACAAAGGCGAAGCGGAGTCAGCGCGGCCTCAGGACCGTATGCAGCCGAGCTACAGCGAAATCAGAGTGGGTGTATCGCGAAGACACTGCAACAAAGTCGACGCGACTATCTGAGAGCGGCGACCCTGCATAGAACTCACGGGGCCACCGTGACTCTGGTTTCGCTCCAAGAGCATCCAGGCCAAAGATTGGAATTTCGGCCGCGCGGGGCCATCTGCTCAGCACGCTACTCGCTGGTAGCCAACGATCGTCCAAACAAGAGACTCAGGATGTGTGGCGCAAAAGCCATGCAATGTTGTCAGGGCAGAACAGTTCACACAGAAAGACCGCCGATGGATTTCTCAGGTCAGCGGGCGGTTCATTGCTTCTATCGAACTTTCATTTTGCTGCATCTGTCTTGCTTGGGTTGTGCCAGCCTCCGTGCGCAGCAATGAACGTATCCGCTTCTTTCGGGCCCCAGGTATGTCGCTCGTAAGGGCGCACCTTATGGTGCTTTTTGAGGACCGGATCGACTACTGTCCAGGCCGCTTCAACAGCGTCCTCGCGCGTAAACAGCGCGCCGTTGCCAGCCATGGCGTCGCCCAAGAGCCTCTCGTAGGGAGTCTCCTCACCTGGTTGCTCTTCTGACAAATAGAGTTCCCGCTGTTCGCCAACGAAATCTTTTCCCGCGAGTTTGACTCGAGCCGCGAGTGCTACGGCCGAGTTGGGAGAGAGCCGGAAGCGAACATAGTTAGACCGGCCGGTCAACGATTCCGCGTCGGCAAATAGCTTTTGCGGCGGTGGCTTCAACTCCACCAGAATCTCCGTCGCGGTGTCCGGGAGATACTTTCCAGAGCGAAGATACCACGGCACACCATCCCAGCGCCACGAATCGATGAACAGACGTAGGGCGCAGAAGGTTTCCACATCGGAGTGCTTCGCCACATCCGGTTCCGAGCGGTAACCGGCATACTGACCGCGCACCAGGTCATCCGGGCCAAGTGGACGCATGGCCTTGAAGACCTTGGCCTTTTCGTTGTGCACGGCGCCAAAATCCCTGCCCGCAGGTGGTTCCATCGCGAGCAGTGCAACAACCTGAAAGAGGTGATTCTGAATTACATCGCGCAGGCAGCCTGCGGATTCGTAAAACGCACCGCGCTTTCCTACCCCGAAGTCCTCTGATAAGGTGATCTGAACGCCAGCCACGTAGTTGCGGTTCCAGATCGGCTCGAGAAACGAATTGGCAAAGCGGAAATAAAGAATATTCATGATCGCTTCTTTTCCAAGGAAGTGATCGATGCGAAAGATTGAGTCTTCTGGGAAGACGGCATGTGCGACTTCGTTAAGTTCTCTCGCAGAAGCCAAGTCACGTCCGAACGGCTTTTCGACAATGACGCGGCCATGTTCCGCAAGCTTTGCCTCACCAAGACCCCGAATCACCGTTTCGAAAAGCGAAGGCGGAATAGCCAGGTAATGTGCAGGCCGCCGCGCTTTCCCCAAGGCTTCCTTAATCGCGGAGAAGGTAATGCCGTCTGTATAATCTCCGCTCACGTACTTGACCAGCGAGAGCAGATGTTCGAGCGCGCGTTTGTTGTCCACACCCCCGGAACGCGCGATGCTGTCCGTTACGCGCCTGTGCAAACGCGCCAAACTCCAGTTTGGAAAGGCGACGCCAATGACTGGAGTCTTGAGTACGCCGCGCTTCACCATCGCATAGAGCGCGGGAAATATCTTTTTATGAGCCAGATCGCCCGTTGCACCGAAGATCACCAATGCATCGGACTGAGAATCGCCCATCACCCACCAGCCTTGTCGAGAGCTGATTTTCCCTCGTGATCACGAATTGATAACGAAGGGCTGACATGACCTATTCTACAAATTCGTCTTGACCGCCCTAACCGAATCGCTCGCAGAGCGCGGCAGGGCTCCAATTCAACTTGCGCTGCAAGGCAAGCCCGACCGAAACGATTCTCCCTAACGGCGATCCTGTTGCCTGTGCATTAACAACTCTTTCTTCGAAGCACCCAACTAATTACTGCACCCGTTGCTACGCCCGCGGCGAATGTTGCCGCAACCGCTTCAATTGGATTTCTCTGTACGCGTCTCTTGGTATCGTCAAACGCGTCCGTCACAACGTGCCTGCTGCGTTTTGCAACCCGACGGGCGGTTGTCACACCGTCTTCAAATGCATCCGCGACTGCGGACGCTGCCCGAGAAGCCTTGTGGGCCGTCTCGTCAATTTGCTCACCTACTTTTTCAAACACTGTTTGTGCCATATTTTGTCGACCTCTCTCAAGTCATGGTTGATTCCAGCGATCTATTTCTTCACGATTTTCTCAAGCTTGCCGACAAGCTGCTGCACTTTGCCCGCGTTCTTCTCTGCGTTCCCATCAGCTTCCAAGTCGGGATTATTGCTGATCTCTCCCGCCTTTTCTCTGATTGCGCCTTTGGCTTCGTGGAGCCTCCCTGTTGCCTTGTCGTGAGTGCTCATTTTCATTGTTCAAACCTCCGCAGATCCTCTGCTGATTCAGTTGAATAACGCTCAGACCCTTTCCACGAGGACGTGATTGTCGAAATGTCGCCGAATGGATCGGGCGCATGCATATCCACTCTGGACCTCAGCTCCAATGCATCGCAACGAGTAGAATGCAGCGATGCATGGAGAAGATGGCCATGCTTGTTGGATGCAAGTTAGTGATCGTGGTGAGCCTGACGAACGGATACAATCGTTCCGTCCGGTTTCGCCATCACATAATTCCCATCTATCTGGCGCCACTCATGTCCCGCTGGTGGGCGACGAAGATGGTTTTGCCGGTAGTCGACCTTATCGCCTCTGTTCCAGTCTTCCTGCTGGACCTTTGCGCCCGCCTTCCATTCGTTATGCTGCTTGTAACTGTGGTTGTCGGGATGATCCTGAGCCATTGCTGGCATGTTTGCTAAAGCCATAAACAGGATCGGTACGATCAATGCTGCTCGAATCGCTTTCATGAATGCTCCTGGCGTTTGGATTCCGCCTGCAATCGTTGTTGGGTGGACATCAGTTAGGCCTTGCACGTCCTTGCGTGCCAAACAAGCTGAGATCAGGTTTACTCAGCCCCCTGGATCTCGACTGCTCAAAACTGCACAGTCGGTGTCGCTCCGATCCAGATTCGACGATTGCCTTTCCCCGGGACAGCTCGTTCGATGCCGTCTGCTTTTCAGACTCTTCGGTCAGTCCAGTACTTCAATTCAACTCGTGATACAAAGCCGCGAACTCACGCCGTACGTGTCAAATCGAAAAACGGCGTTCTCTTTTGCTGCACACAATCTGCTGCATAGAGATACATGGCTGCCGACCACGTTTGCCAATCCCGACCGCTCGGCTTACCGGTCTGTGCGTGAATCCATTCGTTGAACCCCCACTCCGCCGCGTTTTCGTGCCAGGGCCTTACCATTTCTGTCAGTGCCAACAGTTTTCGCTCCGCCAGCTCCATCTGCCCGGCCGCTACACATGCAGCGACATAGAATCCGCAAATGAAAGGCCACACGCCTCCGTTGTGGTAGTCTCCAGGCCGGTTATAACGCTCATAGCGTGGCAGCCAATCCGCATGGTGGGGCAATATGTACGGAAACAAACAAGGCGGCAATTCTACGGCAAGCTCTCCGCGGCCTCGCATTGCCTCGCATTCGGCTTCAATCCAAAGCAGCATCTTCGCTGCACGCTCCGGAGAAGCAATTCCAGTCAGAATCGCGAGGCTGTTGCCCAGCAAATCGAAACGGTCGCTGGTCATAATCTTGTACGAGTAGAGCGCGTAGTATGGCGCGGAAGGCTCTACATGGGCCTCCTGCTCATAACTGATCTTCTCGTAGCAACTGACCTCAAGACGACTCATCAATCCGCGCAACTGGTCGGCGCTATCGTTTTCGCCGTAAAGGCGGAGATAGGCATATACGATCATATTCACATATAAGCCGTACCCCATCACATACTGCTCATCGCGCCAGTCGCTGGTGGGCAACTGGGAGACCATCACCCTGTCATCGGAGCTTTGGTACCGCATCCATTGCAGCGCCTTCTCTGCTTCCCCAAGCAGAAACTGCGGCTGACTCGTCGCAATTCTGTAAAGCGCGAGCCCAAAGAGGAACAGAGGCGTCGAATCGCTGGAGCCTCGGTTGGATGGATCGTGGGCCAAGGACGGGATGTGGCCAAGCGGCGACTGATTGTTCGCAAGTGCGATCAGTGTGCGCTCCAGAGCATCCGCAAGCTTCTCGTTGCCCGTTGTCAGAAGGCCTAGAGCGGAGATCATCAGGTCCCGAGTATAGGGTTCCGGGTATCCCCACCCGGCGGTTCGCGGCAACCCCTCAAACGGCCCTTGCGCGTTATGTAGCAGGATGTTGAGTGCTGCCTCTTTTGCCGTCTCGATAGAGATTCCGTACTTGTCGTCGAAAGACATGAACGCCTCTTCATGGTGCTGTGTTGAAAGGTCAGCATGCGCGCCTTGAATCCTTCTACTGGATGCCCAACCGGTCGCGAACGATCTGCACGAATTGCTCTGCGACTCGCCGATAGTCGAATAACTCAACCACGCGTTTGCGACCCGCTTCTCCCATACGCTGTCGCAGTGCGCTGTCTTTCATGAGGAGCGACAGATACTCTGCGATCTCGGGCACGCTGGCGCGGTATTCAACCGTTCGCGGCTTTGGAAAGACAATTCGACGACTGTTTTCGTATTCGTGACCTTCACCGTAGAGCGCCTCGGTGATCTTTCTTTCCTCTGCCACTTTCGCTAAGAATGCGGTTTCGCCGTGGACCATCGTGTCACGAAACGCCATGGCATCAATCGCGATCACCGGCTTCTCACATGCGTTTGCCTCGACCTGGATCATGCCAAAACCCTCAAGTCGCGAAGGGGCTGCGTAGATGTCGCAAGCAGACAACAGGTAGGGCATAAAATTCTGTGACACCACATTGGTGGCATAAAACACTTTTTTGCTGATGCCGAGATCCGACGCCAGTTTAAGATCGATCAGGTTCTGTTGTTCTGTGCGGGGCTGAGGCCACACCTTGCAGACATACCTCCAGTCAGGCACCTTTCCATCGATCATGGCCAACGCCCGCATAACTTCCTGTGCGCCTTTGGATGCTCCATCTCCACCAGCTGTCAGGATCATCAACTGATCCTGCGAGATCCCAAACTCCTCGCGGATCGATTGCACCTTTACGTCATCTTGACTGTGGGGCTTATATCGGTCTGTGCCGCAGCCTACCGGCAATACCACGATATTGTCTCCCCGGATGCCATCTCTGACGTACACCTCCTTTACCCAATTCGAGGTGACCAGGATCAGCGGCAGAGCGTTCAGCAATTCACGATGCTCCGCGATATAACCATCCGCTACGAGCCAAGGTATGGCGTTCATCCCGAACTTCTGCGGATGCAGCACCAAGTGTGGAAGATGGCCCCAGAACCCCACGCCGACCACGATATCCGGCTTGAACCAGCGAAAGTACCATTCCTTTTCGAGGTTCGATTCCAAATGTACCGGGTGAACGTCCACGCCCATCTCACGGAGCCCTCTGCACAAGAGTTCCCCTTGCAGTGCCAAACCTGCCGCAGGCGCCGGATATTCGCTCAATACGAGTACTTTCACGATTGTTGCTCCCAGAATGCCGTTCGTTTAGCCACGGCCTGTGGCGAGTCAAAGCACCAAAAGCCTTCTTCCCGAGGAGTGGTCTTTGCCTCCCAACTGTCGGCGCTATATCCGTAGACATCCATAATCATTTGACGTTTCTCAAGCCAGACGTTCTCTGTCAGTAAGTCCCGCCGATCCGCATCCGCGCAAACCCTAGGCAAATAAGTCCGCTGCCCATCTTCATATGCAAAGAGCCACAACCGTTTCGTGGCGATGGTACCTGATTGCCAAAGCTCAACTATGCTTTGGCAGCATTCCTCATGGCGCAGGTGGCGTGTGTATTCGCCCCTCGGTCCGTGAGTTAAGATCAGCTCATAGTTTTGTCCAACGAGGAGCCCAACTGCGGTCGCCTTAACTAATTCGATCGGAAGCGGGCTTTGATCAGGTCCATCATCCAGATCGGCCATCTCGCCCTCCGCTCCGAGCACTTGCAGGACCCGGCGAAATTTCGGCGCGCGGTCTGGATCGGTGGCTCGGCAAAGAGTCACAACCCGCCAATCAAATTGCGCGTGATCTAAAATGTAGCCGCCGCACCAGAGAGTTTCGTCGTCCGGGTGAGCGACGACAACAGCGGCGCGAAGCCTGGCTGATGGGCTCACTTGATCGGCTAGAATTTGGGGCATGATTTCCCTCGGTAGAACACTAACAGTCGGCTCTCAGGCATCTGCGAGTCGGAGAGGCTTGCCGCATTCGATAGCCCGCGCGGATAATCCCATGCGATCAAATCAAATGCATTTGCCGCTAGCGCATAGGAAGATCTGCTTGCATCTCCAATGCGTTTCGATTTCCGAGGCCAATCCACGGCAACGCATGGGAGGGTCGCATCAGACGCCCGTAAGGCCCACTTCTCTATTCTGACACTTGTCTTCCCACAATCGAGATCATCGAACAACGTGCCTGTTAGAGAATGGTCAGAATCGCACAACGACTTGATAAAGGCGGCCGCTCTACATCCTTGTCTGCTATGCCTCTGCATGATCGTCTGGAGGCAATCGAACGAGAAAACCGAAGCGCATCGCACTGATTCGGTTGTGATCGTTGTTGACAGTCATGACGGTCGCTTGCTTCGCAACGCAATGAGTAGCTCTCTACGGAACGGCGTGTGTCGGTGCGCCCCGTGGAATCCACGCCAAGTCGCCACTGAAAACATAGATTGCGAGTGCCAATGCCATAAAGACCGCTCCCAGCCAGAATCTCCAATCACGATGCATACGCCGCCAATAGGGCCCTGGATCCGGTTCCCCAAGAGCGCTACTGTTTCCTTCGGGATTGTGCTTGCTTCCAGTCATTTCATCTCCATATTCCAGAAGTGTTCTCCACAAGATGTCGCGTCGAATCCGTCACAAGCACTATCCCGGACAATGCGCCGAAGAATACACTCAGAATTGAACATCCAGCCTCAGAGTGACTGCTGATGCAATACTGTGCGCATCTGTGGATGCGTTGCAGAACAGATTCCTTAGCTATCCGTGAAGAGTTCTTTCGCAGGATGCCCCTTTGCCATAGGTGCGAGCGCAGTCGCTTCACTAAAGTCCGCTGTCCACTGCCAGTTCCTGACCTCGGGCATATCTTCGAGGTTCTGACGAATGTAGTCGTGGTGTTCATTCAGCTTCTTGCCGAACAATGCAATTGCATGCTCTGCCTCCACGCGGAGCCTCGGAACATGTTTCAGTGCGTCCAGTGCAAGTTGGTAGCGGCTCATCTCGTTCAGCACGACCATGTCGAATGGAGTAGTCGTGGTGCCTTGATCGATAAACCCGTGCACATGAAAACGGTTTACGTTCGAGCGTCCGTGAATCATGGTATGAATCAGCCAGCGGTTGTTGTGAAAGGCAAAGATGACGGGCGCGTTTTCGGTGAAGAGCGCATTGAATGACATCTCATCCATTCCATGTGGGTGCTTGTCTGGATACATCAGCGTCATCAAGTCCACCACATTGACTACGCGCACCCTGATGCCGGGAACATACTTTTGCAGAAGCCATGAAGTTGCGCAGATCTCAATGGTTGGCACATCTCCGGCGCAGGCCAATACAACATCTGGTTCCGCCCCTTCATCATTCGTGGCAAACTTCCACGTCGACGCACCCCGCGAGCAGTGTTCCAGCGCCTCGTCCATCGTCAACCACTGGAGTTGCGGCTGCTTTCCACATGTGACGATGTTGACGTAGTTCCGGCTGCGCAAGCAATGATCGAAGACGCTTAACAAACAATTGCTGTCTGGCGGATAATACACGCGAACTGTGTCGCTCCTGCGTGCCAGGGCGTTGTCAACAAAGCCGGTCGCCTGATGGCTGAAGCCATTGTGATCATTGCGCCATACATGACTTGTGAGCAGAATGTTCAGCGAAGCAATCGGCTTGCGCCAGACATAGTCGTGGCATTGCTCCAACCACTTGGCGTGTTGTGTCACCATTGAATCGACGACCTGCGCGAAAGCCTCGTAGGAGGACCACATACCATGCCGGCCTGTAAGCAGGTATCCTTCAAGCCACCCTTCGCAGAGATGCTCGCTCAACACCTCCAGCACGCGGCCATCCGGACCAAGATCGTCATCGATAGAGACCAGTTCGGCCATGGAGCAGCGCTTGGTGGCTTCGAAGACGGAGTTTAACCGATTGGAGTTTGTCTCGTCAGGACAGAACATTCGGAAGTTTTTCGGATTCATCTTGAAGATGTCGCGAAAGAACTCTCCGAGTTTGCGCGGAGCCTCGGCAAGAACCTGCCCGGGTCCGGGAATCTCCAATGCGTAATCCGTAAAGCCAGGAAGCGCAAGGGTGATGAGGGATCGTCCGCCATTCACATGAGGATTGCCGCCCATGCGGCGGTTGCCTGAGGGCGCCAGTTCAGCAAGCTCTTGAACAAACTTGCCGTCTTTGTCAAAGAGTTCCTCAGGTTTGTAGCTGCGCATCCACGCCTCAAGGATCTTAAGGTGCTCGGGGTTCTCGCGCACAGTTGCGAGCGGCACTTGGTGCGCGCGGAACGTGCCTTCGATCGGGACCCCGTCCACTTCCTTGGGACAGGTCCATCCCTTCGGTGTGCGAAAGATGATCATGGGCCAGACGGGCTGCTTCTTGAAGCCAGTCGCACGTGCTTCCTTTTGAATTGCTAGAATCTCGGCGTGGCAATCGTCCAAAGCAGCGGCCAACAGTTGGTGCACAGTCTCGGGGTCATCCCCCTCCACAAAGTAGGGGTTATAACCACGCCCGCAGTAGAGAGCCTTCAGATCCGCATCGCTTGTGCGTCCCTGCGCTGTCGGCCCGGAGATCTTGTAACCATTGAGATGGAGTATCGGCAACACAGCGCCGTCTCGCACGGGATTGAGAAAGTTGACCGACTTCCAGCTTCCCTCTAAGGGGCAGGTCTCGGACTCACCGTCGCCAATAACACAGGCAACGATTAATTCGGGATTGTCGAATGCGGCTCCAAATGCATGAACCAGCGAGTAGCCAAGTTCGCCGCCTTCATGCAGAGAATTCGGGACGTGCGGCCCGCAGTGACTTGGAACTCCGCCTGGCGTCGAGAACTTTCGAAACATGAGCCGTAGACCATCTTCGTTCAGAGTTATTTCCGGATGAACCTCAGTATAGGAACCTTCCAGATACGAGCAGGCGTTCAGCGAAGGGCCCCCGTGCCCAGGGCCGGAGATGTAAATGATGTCCGCATCCCGCTCCTTGATGAGGCGGTTCAGATGGATGTAAATAAGGTTCTGCCCAGGCGACGTTCCCCAGTGCCCAAGCAGCCGAGGTTTAATTTGTTCCGCTCTGAGCGGCTCTCTCAGCAGAGGGTTCTCAAAGAGGTATATCTGGCCTATGCACAAGTAGTTTGCGGCGCGCCAATAGCGATTCATCTTATCCAGCATCTCTGGCGTAAGAGGGCCATTGGGCACTGCTTCTCTTTCATCGCTCCTTCCATCTGCGGCAATCGCTGTCGACAGCGATACGTCGAAGATGAATTTGGACAAGGATGAAGCCTTATCGGTTTTCTCGCTCACAATTGATGATGCCCCGCTGCCCTCAGCGCTTAAGGCGATGTCCTTGGTAGCCATAATGTTCGTTCCTTTCCATACCCCGGAAGGTTGCGGCGTCAGTGGTAGAACTGAATCACCTATCTGTGGATCCAGCGGCGATGGTCATCTGAAGTCATTTCAGAAGTATACTTTGAATCGCGCGCAACTCGACACGTCCATTCTAGGTGACATTTTGGCATGTCAATGTGAATTCACCGGTCGCATCCATGGTACTTTGCGTGACGATCAGCGTGGAGTGCCCTGACGCCCCTGCGTCGTGTCTGCCTCAAGGAACGGAGCGCCGTAGAAAGTATGACCGAGTATTCCTATGCCGTGTGAGCAGTTTTGCTCGAAACTGACCTTAGTGCCGAACGCCACATAGTTCTTCGCTATCAGACTCGGTGGTCGCCCTGGACGAATATGGCTCACGTTAGCTTTCGATCTCGAGTCAATCACGTGGGACCGTGAAGAGCTCAGAAGTGTCGAGCGGGAAGAGACCGCCAGCACTTCGGGCCTGCTTAAAGTCGCCATTTTTGGAGCCAAGCACAAATAGACAGTGCCAAGCGGAGCATTCAGGACGTAATCGACCCGATAGATGGCATCGTGGCGCTAACTCCCAAACTGCTTTTACGATGTTGCAGAGATTGAGACGATTCAGTTGGGACCTTCCAAGTACCCAGCTTTGCCTCCCCATAGTTAGGGCTAGTGCCAAGAGGTTTTGTTGCCTCAATGCTCACAAATGCGCCGATTGTGAGCAATATAGAGCAGATATTGAACTCTTCTTACGGCGATTCTTTACAAGCGCGCCGATTATTGCGGGAATCGTCGCGACATAGCGCTCAGGCTGCATCGCCGATGTCCGGAACAGCGTTGCCCGCGCCAGAGTGGCAGAAATGATTCGCGCTTGGCGCCAACGCGTTCCCCTCACCAACTTCTGAATCACTTGTCACAATCTTGGCCACAGCCAAAAATGACTGGAACGCTTTGCTGAACAGGAACCGGACACGCGGAGCACCTCCGCTACGGGGGCAATATGCTGACAATCCTTAACAACAGCAGTGCATTTGACCCTTTGGTATTCCTTGCCCACGCCGGGCTTGGCCGACAAGTCATTGAATTGAAGCCGAAGGAATCCTTCTTCTGCCAAGGAGACGAAGCTGACGCCGTCTTCTATTTGCAGAAGGGGAGAGCCAAACTCTCCGTCGTATCGCAGATTGGCAAAGAGGCCACGATCACCCTTTTGACTGCCGGGGACTTTGTCGGAGAAGAGTCGTTAGCGGCGATTATGGGGCCGCGCCTAGCAACGGCCACTGCCGTCAGCGCGTGCACAGCCTTCAGAATCGGAAGAGAGAAAATGACGAGCATGATGCAGAATGAACCTGCTCTCGCCGACTTTTTCCTCAAGTTCCTTCTTGCCCGAAGCATGCGAGCCCAGGCTGATCTTGTCGATCAACTCTTCAACTCCAGCGAGAAGCGTCTTGCGCGGATCTTGCTCTTGATGGCGGAGTTCGGCGAACCGGGCGAACCAGAGAGATTCATCCCACCTGTTACCCAGGAAACCTTAGCAGAGATGATCGGTACCACGCGATCTCGCGTCAGCTTCTTTATGAATCGCTTCAGGAAGCTTGGTTTGATTGAATACAATGGTCGTGTCCGAGTGCATCGGTCGCTGCTCAATGTGGTGCTCCTCGATCAGTTTCCTGACCACAACGCGAAGAGGCCGCCGCTGGCTGATATTGCCTGAACCAATTGCACCCCCAATTCAAGCGATGCGAAGATGAGTAGAAACTGGGATCTTCACTCAGTCCCCTATTCTGCAATTGCAGGGCTCAAGGCAAACCAATAGTATCTACGCCAGCAAAACTTGCAGCGAACCGGGCGCAATGCAAACATCGACAGAATGCCATCAAAGGGCCGCATCTCCGCCTGCTTGAATTCAACCGAATTGCAGCGAGGGCACTCTCTCCGAAAACACAGCAGGTGAGGTAGCCAATTGGGCCAGTTGCGACCTGTAGCGCTCATATGATTGCCTTTCTTCAAGCACACAGTGCTGTGTTCGTTCGTGCGGCTTCGCAGTTACGCTAACCCGAGACCACGAGACGAATGTGCCTTTTCTCGAAAGACAAAAGCACATGCTTCGCCCCGCGTAGGCCACGTGAATGGTGGAGACGCACTAGAACACGCGTCTCTCTGCCTGGCTCTCATTCGCATCAAGCCACGACAAAAGACTGCTAATGCTGCCAGTGGCCAGAGCAATGCAGGTATCCGCCGCTCCGTAATACAAGTTGATTGTGTCTCCGTCGGCACCAATAGTTTGCCCGCATGGAAAGACGACATCGTTCACATCCCCGATCAATTCATAGGGAGCCTCGGGGCCAAATACCCATGATTTTCCCCTTTGCAGACACACCTCTGGCCTTTCCAAATCGAAGAGCGCGAGGCCAAGTCGATAAATACTGCCCGATGCGGTTTGCCGCACGCCATGGTAAATTACCAGCCATCCCTTGGGAGTTTCAATCGGAGGTGAGCAAAGACCGATCTTGTTTGCGTCCCACCATCCACCGCGCCTCGCTTCAAGAATTACCTTGTGACTTCCCCAATGCCGAAGGTCTGGAGAATAGGAGATCCACATATGGGCGCCCGAGGCCGTCAATGGACGATGAATAAGAGCCCAGCGGCCGCCAATTCTTCGCGGAAGCAAGGCAGCATCTTTGTCCTCCGGCGACATGATGACGCCAAGCCGCTCAAAACTACGGAAATCTTTTGTCAACGCAAGCGATACCCCTGGTCCTCCTCGCGCGAAAGACGTGTACGCTATCGCGTATTGTTCAAGTTCCGGAACATAGGTAATGCGCGGGTCCTCAATTCCCCAGATCTCTTCTGGATATTCCAGAGGATTCGCAAGCAATGTTGGTTGAGGATCAATCCGCCAATCGTCATAGCCATTGGAGGAACGCGCCGCACAAAGATGGGACATTCCGGTCCGATCTTCAATGCGACACAGCAGCAGGGTGTCTCCATCAGCCAACAAGATAGCCCCCGCATTCAAGACGCTGTTGATGGGGTAAGGCCAATTCTCTCTGCGCAAAAGAGGATTTTCCTTGTGGCGCAGAAACAATGGTTGGTCCGCGCTGTATGGCCCGTGATTCTGTTGGGCGGATACAACAGCCTCTGCCGAAACATCTGTTGGATTGATCGAGTTCATTGGGTAAGACTCATTCCGTGATGCAGTTCGTCAACAATTGCAACTTTGGCTGCCTGCATTTCCAGCAGCGCCATGAGGAACGAAAGCGTGGATTCAGCCCCCTGGTTCGCGTTTATGCGATCGGGATGGAGACCATCCCTGCATCCACCCGTGATCGAATCGTACAGGGGAATCTGCAGATCGTTCTTACCAAGAAACCATCGAAATGCTTTGCGCGCCTCATCAAACCAATGACTTTCTTCCGTGAGTCTGTATACCTCTAAGCACGCTGACACGGTTGCGCAAGCCTCGACTGGTTGCTGATCGAAGCGCGCTTTCTCACTTCCTTCAATAAAGAATCCGTTGGATCCGATTGGAACGAATACATTCTCGTCGCCACGGTGCTGTTCAGCAACCAGCCATTTCAAAGAATCCATTCCGGCTTCGATCATCCTTTGATTGTCACTTCGCCAACCAGCAAGGATAAGTGCCTGTGAAAGCCGAGAATTCGAGTAGGAAAGACTTTTCTCAAACCATTTCCATGTTTCGGTATGGCTGCGCTCATAAATGTCCAGGAGTCTATTCGCCAGCTCATTGCGAGCACTTTGGATAGATCGGTCTCCAGGGAACCGGTCCAGATAGGCCTGCATCCCCAGAATGCTGTATGCCCATGCACGTGGACTCCCGAATTTGAGTGCTGCGGGAACAGCCGCCTCGAAGAGCCTCCCTGCGGCACCTCTCAAGCCTGCGTTTCGCGAGACCCCGAGCACCGTACCAAGTGACCATAGTGCGCGTCCGTGACTGTCATCTGATCCTACGTTCTCAAGCCATTTGCGGTCGTAATCGAGAAAGTTCTTGAATCTTCCGGATTCAGCGTCAAAAGCAAGCCAGAGGAAAGAGAGGTAACGATGAGACAGGTTGGGATATTCTCGCCTATCCGAATGTACACCGCTTTCATCCAGGAGAATCGAAACAATCAGAGCACGCGCATTGTCGTCAGTTGTGTACCCTTCACGAGTGTTTGGTACCGTGAAGATTGCGTGCTGCAGAATTCCAGTGTCATCAGTCATGTTCAACAGGTGATCTATGTTCAACAGAGGTAGGTGATCAACAGGATTCATTTCTACGTCATTCGTTTGCGCTGCTCTCGGATCCAACGAGCGTTCGAATCGAGCCCGCTGAAAGCTCCTCATATAGGCCAGTGCTGTCTTTTGCCAGGTTGTGCCGCGAGACTGAAGATAAGCACGCTTACGCATGGCGTGGCGCTCCGCCTCATTTTCCAGCAGGCCAACAACTGCTTCAGCAATTGCTTTCGGATCCTGAAAAGGAACAAGTACACCACATCCATCGGAAAGCATCTCCTTGGCGTGCCAGTAGGGTGTGGAGACAATCGCCTTCCCTGCTCCCAGGGCAATCGCAAGAGTACCGGAGACGATCTGCGCCTCATTGCGATACGGTGTAATGTAGATGTCGGCCGCGCCCACGTGCTCAACCAGTTCTTCTGCGCTCACAAAACGATTGTTGAGAATTAAATGATCTGAAACGCCGAGCTGTTCAGCCATAGCCCGCAATTCCTCGCGGTAGCGTTCGCCTTCACGCCTGCGAATATGCGGGTGAGTCACTCCAGAGACAATATAGACTACATTGGGCTGCTGAGCGAGAATTGCCGGCAGTGCCTGAACCACGTTCTCAATTCCTTTGTTCGGAGAGAGCAATCCAAACGTCAACAGAACAGATTTGCCTTCTGTTCCGAATTTGTCTTTGAAGAAATTTGGGTCGATGAAGGGCAGGTCCGGGACTCCGTGTGGAATCACATCGATCTTTTCAGCTGGAACCGCATGAACATTCCGCAGAATCTCCGCCGCGAGATTACTCATGACAACAATGCGGTCTGAAAGCTCTGCAATTTCTTCCAGGACGATCCGCTGATTCAGGTCGGGATTGTGCAGAACGGTATGCAGTGTAGTGACGAGTGGCATCTTCAGATTGCGCAGCAGGGTGAGAATGTATTTGCCCGCTTCTCCTCCGTATATTCCATATTCATGTTGCAAGCACACAAGATCATTACCGTTGAAACTGAGAAAGTCGGCGGCGCGCTCGTAAGAAGAAACATCTTCCTGCGTTATTTCCAGACGAACCCGATTCGGATAGTCATAGCTTGACTCCGGGTCATTGACCGGGATTGCAAAAAGCCGCTCTTCTCCGTACTCGGCTGCAATCGCAGCGCAAAGATCAGTCGTAAATGTCGCTATTCCACACTCGCGAGGGAGATGGTTCCCTATGAAGGCGATCCGTGTAGGCAAGGGTAGTCTGCTTGCCTTCGCGGCAAATTGCGACTCTGCCCCAACCTTGCCATCTGCGATCATCTCGTCTGTGTGCATATTGTGATCCAGTGGCATCACAAACCTCTTTTCTGGTTTAACATACTCTCCTCTGGCTTGGATCCCCGTCAGAATCTTGCACGATTTACTGCAGGATGAAGTGAGGCCGCAGCAAAGGGATAGCGTGATTGCTCTAGCGGTCCCGTCATTACAGGGACGAGTTCCGAATGGCCTCGCTGAAACCCGCCAATCCGACTCTTCGATTCCCTTGCCTTCCTGCTCCATTGTCATTCGAAGCCACCGGCGATGTATTACCAAACCCTTCTCCACTTCGCGCGTACGGACCCGTTTTGTCACGCTCTGGGGAACAAGATGGCCTGAGTCAGAATCTGCACGATATTTCGACAGTTTCTGGTGAATGGAACAGGCGCCAACGTTCTCTGTGTAGCCGCACACTCCGATGTTCCAGGCAGGGAAGGCAACAGACTCTCAGCGCCCTTGTCCGCTATTTCTCTCACGCCGCAAGGCATCGAATACTAGCGAGTGTCGAGCAGCACATCGGTCATGCTCACCGATACCCCAGGCACGTTATCGCGAGTCGAAAGAAGCCAGTTCACCCGCTCTGACAATCATGCATGCATTGCACCTTTGTCGGCGCTAGTCTAGTTCCGGCCGTGTTGAACGATCTGTGAGGCAGTGCGGGCATCTCTAGCATCGGTCGCGAATCTGATACCGCCGCCGTGGACGCTTCCTGGATCCCAGAATTGTCCGCATGGACAATTCCTGATGAACACGATAGAGCAAGATCCAGACTCCTGCAAGCGAAATTACAACCGGGTCAACCGGCATGTCCTTTCACCAACATTCCTATGAAGTCTCTCAAATCGCAACCAAGAAAGATGAGCACCTTTGCACATAAAAAACATATATGCGATCCTATTCGTGAGCGTGGCAATACGCCATACGTGGAGGTCAGTTACTGCAAGCATGGGGATTACGCTTGACCAGAAGCTCCTTTCGCGATGCATTCGCCTTCTATATGGGCCCGGCCAGACGTTCTCGTCGTAGTATTCCTGAACATGATTTTTATTACCTGTGACACTTTCTCCGGTTGTGCAACGTTCTCCTGATGGCTTCAACCAGACTAATCCAGCAATTTGTTACACTGCATCACGGTTGGTGGGCCCTTGTCGTTGCGGCTTGAATGGGCGTGTCATCGGCCTGTCGGTTGGAGACAGCGTTAGGCTTAGCCTTGTTGACTGGCATCTCTGTTCCAACTGGGAATACGAGTACTTCGACTGAACCCCACTCGAAGTCTCCCGTTGATTTCGCATTCCCCACTGTCTGCTTTCCCATGCCAAAGGTCTTGAGCTGACTGTCGTCGAACCCGAAGTTCTCTACCAGGTACTCCCGCACTACCATCGCTCTAGCATCTGTGAGCACTTGCATCTTCTGACTATCTCCTTCCGCACCAGCGGATACAACAACTACAGCAAACGCATATTGATTCTGCGAAAGGTACTCCCCGGCTGCTGCCAGAGCCTTCTGGTTCTTCAGCTTTGCTGAATCCCGCGAATCGAAAATCTGCTTCGCGGCAACCGTAAACGTTTTAGCTGGGGCATCGAGCGGAAGCGCTTCAATTCTATTCGCATTCAGATCGGCGGAATCATTGTATCCGCGCTTCTTGAAATATCCACTCAGGAAGAAGTTATGCTTCAATGCTTCCATGTTTTCTTGAAAGTCTGTCACTCCAATCTGTGCTTGCTGCATCGTTGACTGGAGAGTTTCCGTCGTATCTGCCAGATGACTGTACATTTTCTTATCATTTACAAGTGCGCCGACGGTACCTTGACCAGAATCTATCTTCGCACTCACCGAGTTTAGATGGGCAGTTATTAAGGTTGCGTTGTTGATGGCCTTTTGGCTGCTATCCAGAATCCCGCTTGTCTTTTTGAATAGATCCGAGATCTCCAAAGGCGGTTCACTCTGAATGAGGTCTCCATCCTTGACTTCGGCTTGCCCTTTTGATCCAAATGAGATTGCCAGATACTGGTTGCCGAGCACCCCAGCGGTCTCGATTGAAGCAACAGAGTCACTCCTAATAATCTCGCGCGTAGATCTGTCAAGGTCAATCACCACCGTGACCTGATCACCGGGTTTGTGAGGCAGCTCGATGCTGTGTACCGTCCCACTGTGGACGCCACCCACCTGCACGTCTGCTCCAGCAGCCAGTCCTGCCACATTGTCGAACTTCGCCCGAAGTCGGTATGTGGAACTGAACAGATACTCTTTGCTCCCAATTACGAACACTCCGGCCACCAATATGGCCATCGTTAGAACTATGAATGCTCCCAGCCGCGCCACTCTCGACATACAGCCTCCTACGACTGCCCAAGAAATTCCCTCACAAAATGAATGTCGCTTTTCCGGAGTTCTTCAAACTCCCCTTCGATTACTACCTTTCCCAAATCCAACAACGCCAATCGGGTTGCAATTGTCCTGGCGCTATGCAGGTCGTGAGTTACCACGATCGAGGCCATCTGCCTCTCGCGCTGAAGTTTCAGGATCAGCTCATTTATTTCTTTCGAGCCGATCGGGTCGAGACCGGCTGTCGGCTCGTCGAGAAGCAGGATATTCGGATCCAGCGCGAGCGCCCGCGCCAGCGCCACACGTTTCCGCATCCCACCTGAGATATCGGATGGCATCTTGTGAACGGCACCTTCCATCCCCACCTCCTCTAACAGATGTGTAACGCGTTCATTGCGCTCCGCTCTCGACATACCTCTTCGATGGTGTTCGAGCGGAAACGCCACGTTCTCTCCAACTGTGAGCGAATCGTAAAGCGCCGCATGCTGAAACAGAAATCCCATCTTCATTCTGACTTCACCCATCTGATCAAGAGGCAAGGCAAGAATGTCTTGGCCGTGAATGCAAACGGAGCCCGAGTCGGGTGATCCCAATCCAATGATGATCCTCAAGAGTACGCTCTTACCAGTTCCGCTGCGCCCGAGAACCGCAAGCGTCTCTCCTCGGTTCACGCTCAGGGTGATTCCATTCAGAACCCTGTGACTTCCAAATGTCTTTTCCAAACCCTTGACAGCGACGGCCGGCGCGTTCCCGCCATCCTCCAGCCGCTCGGTTCTCATCGCATGCTCAACAACTGTTGTCATCTCTCTCTCACTGTCGAAACTCGACTACAGGTTATGGAAATACAACCAGGATGAATTTCACCAGGACGACGTCTGCCAGGATCACAAACAGCGACGCAAGCACCACAGAGTTTGTGGCGGCTCTGCCCACCCCCTCTGCGCCTCCTTGGGTGCGCATCCCTTGAAAGCACGCAATCGTACCGATGATGAGCCCGTACACTGCCGTCTTAAACGTGGGCGGAAGAAATTCATTGAACGTAGCTCCATGAAAGCCGTTTTCAATGAATTGATGAAAGGCGAGGGGCTCAACCAGGGTTTGCGCAAACCACCCCGTCAGCAAGCCACTTGCATCTTCGGCAAGGGTCAATAGAGGCAGCATCAAGATGCAGGCCAGAATCCGTGTCGCCGCCAAAAGCCTGTAAGGATTGACTGCAGACGCTTCGATCGCATCGATCTGCTCACTCACTTTCATCGACGCCAATTCCGCTCCAATGCCCGCGCCGACGCGCCCACTCACAATAAGACCCGTCATGATCGGACCCATGATTTGGACAACCGAGTAAACCAGGGTAGAGGGGAACATGGACTTCGCGCCAAACCGACTGAGGCTGTATCGAGCTTCCATCGATATCACTACGCCAATCGCCGATCCGGCCAACGCGACCAGGGGCAATGACATTGAACCCACTTCGTCCAACTGTCTCACCAGTTCACGCCACTCATACGGCGGGGTCACTGCGGCTCGAATCACTCTCCATGAGAACAGTCCCAAGCTCCCGAACCATTCGAAGAAGTCGTTCACCCGCAAACCTATTTGAACATCAAACGGAGATGCGAGTTTCCCATCTGGTCCATCAAGGGCCTGCTTGGAGCCTTCGACTGCCATGATTGCGCGATCACTCATTTATTTGGACCCTGTACCGGAGACCCGTGCGCGTTGTTCAGATGGATGCGGGAGAGCAAAGAATGGGGTCCACTGTAGAGGAACTCTAATGTGACGTTTCCGGTCATATATCCCAGCATGCCGTAATTGCCCAGTCGAAATGCATCCTTCGCGCTATACCGGTTCGGATACCAACCATATACAGCAGTCATCGAGCCCGCATAAGGTGCAACAAGATCCGGAAGAGAAAAGTCGCGATGGCCGTCCTCGCCTCGGCGTCCAATCAAGGTAGATGTCGCGGCATGTCGCAAACGTGGCAGTATGCCGCGACACTCGCATCGATAATATGAAGTGTCTTCATTGAATGCCTGTGCCAATGCGTAGCGAGTCGTCGTTCTAACCCCTGCAATCGCGAAGTCCGAACCGAACCTTTTTACGTATCCCTCGACTCCTTGATTCCACTCTGGAGGAGAGTTGTGGAACTGACTGATGCCCGCGCCGATGAGCGCTCCTGCGACAGGATATGGGCCAAATGTATCAAAGACGTAATTGCTTGCTCTGGTTCCTTGTGTCGGTCGAGTGTACGAACTGCTCAATTGCGGTGCGCTCGCATTGCTTTGCGTGTTGGGCGGGTCTGTCGATGCAGCGACCAGTGTTTGCGAGCCAGAGGTTAACGAGAGAGCTGCGAGCAGTACCCCGAAAGCCACTGAATACGCTACTACGCGAAGCGCGACACCGACAAGCGCTCTCCGTCTTCGGCTTTTCCGCAATGCCAGCCAATATTCATAGCCACGCCACAGACGATCTGTTTCTTTTACTTCCTTTGTCATCGTCATCGGCTCAACTCCGGTCATTGACCCCTAACCTAAACTTGGGAATGACATCCACAACTTTTGAGGGCGCCTAGCGAGCCCTCTTATAAATATTCGCAGCGATTTTCTCCCCAAAGATGGTCATAATTGATCAGCTTGTTTGTGTTAGGATCCCATCCTTGCCAGCAGATCGCAATTCGGATTGAACAGGACAAAACCTGCGCGAGTTCGCCTTTTGCTCTCCAGAATTTTTGTGTTGCCCCATTCCTCGTTGCGATACTTCGCTGGTTGCCAGAGACCATGCGCTTCTGGTTTGTGTGATCGCATCAGCTTCTTGGAAAACCCAGAGAGCGGCAAGCCGCCGTCGATCAACAGAAAGCCGGAAAGCCCTATCAATCCCAGAGACTGGCCGTTTTTGGTAACGATGCCATTCTTACTGGAGCGGCCGCAGCGGCAGGGGCAGGCAGGGCCTCAACCACTTGGCCTGCCTCTACCGATTCTCTGTTGGGGTAACAGCTTCGAGCGCGACTCTATCCCAATGAGCGCAATTCGCAGCAGCTTCGTAGGTGCTTTGCAGAAATTCGATCAGGACGACGTCGGGGTCCGGCGACTGGCGCAGGGATTCGTAGGGAAGGATGAATTCGCCGAAGTTCTTGTCGTAGCCGCCTAATGCTGACGCGAGGGAATAGTTCGCATAGCCAGTTGGTTCTGGATAGGCATAGCTATAGAAGAAGGGCTCGATGCCGGGCGCACCAGGCCAGAATCCGCAGCTGCTGACCTCATGTGAGTAAGCATCGCGGGTGACGCGGTCGCAAAGGTTTGCCATGCTGGGATGCTGCGGTGCTGTGCGGCCCGAGAAGCGCGTGCAAGCCAGATCGAGCGCTCCCCAAAAAAGATGGATGGGACTGACTTTTCCGCGGAAGCGGGCGCGGAACTGTGTAAAGACGCGCGTCGTCTGCAGCAGGATACGCCAGAATCGCCGCACAAATTCGGGGTCATAGGAACAGTGAACCTGATCCTGATCAAAGCGAATCGCGCCCTCGATTTCTACCGGCATGGGCCAGATGCGCACAGGTAGGTCGAGGCTATCGAGTGCAGCCATGACCTCATGATAGAAATCCGCGACTGGCATAGGCTGGAGCGGAAGCACGCGGCTGGCGCCGTCGCTGGCGTCGATGAGGAGTTGGTGGTGAACAAAGTCGAAATCGATTTGCAGCATCCGCACGCCATGAGCCATAGGCAGCGTGGTGAGGCCACGAACGGTGGGATAGAGGGTGACATTCCACGTGTGGTTGATCGGCGGAACAAGGGCGAGACGAACCTTGCCCACAATCTGGAGCCAAAGCTGGAGCGTGGCACAGGTATCGCTCCATTCAGCCTGGGGAAGTGCAGGCCAAACCTCCACGGAAGGCGAAAGCGCCGCGGTCGCGCTGGGAAAAGTCGGGTGCATAGAAATCTCGTGAAGACATCTTACCCGATCAGTACCGTCTCGGATCCGGGAAAGTGGACTGGCGACATATCGGGGTTCCGGTACCAGGCGGTATTTTGATTGGGCTCCTTAGTACTTCCCTGTGGTCTCTGACCCTGCCGAATTTGTCGGTGGGTTCGCTGCATACTGACGGATGTACAGATCGCTAAATGTGCTCGTCCCGTAGTAGTCCAACGAAGGCCCAGCGCTGCCTGCTGTGTAAACCTTATTCGTCCCTGTAACGCTATAGCTTCCATTCTCGATTCTGCCCGCTTCTGTTGCACCGGTTGCAACGGCCTCAACCTGATACCAACTGTTGTAGAACAATTTTCCGGCTGCTACGCTGGCAAGCAAGGTGGAGGTGCCTGGCGCTCTTTCAGAGAGGTAAAGGTTGTTCTTTCCATTCAGTCCGTAATGCGCCTCCGTCGTGTACTCAGTCCCAGGAGAAGCACCCATTCGGACGCCGAGTTGCGCGTCTTTCCCCTCGGCGCCAAACACATAGCCGTCAAGAATATAGTTCGCGCCAGAGAAGGACGACTCCAGCATGGGACTTGTGCGATTGACACCAGAATATCGCCCGAATCCCGTCAGGCAAGTGCTGGCATTCCCTTTCCAATCGGTGCACGCATTCAAGTACCACACGGGAGCCTGGTCGGCAGGGTCGTGCACGTCCGTCCACAGAGAACTCTTGGGCTTGCCATACTTTTGCAGACCGGCGGCAAGGCTCGCGGTTGTGTAGTCAATTTCCCAGTCAGTGCCCGTGAAGATGCAGTAAAAGGTGTAAAGAGTTCCGCCGTCGTTGTAACTCGATGGGCAGGCATATCCGCCGGAGTGATAAGGATTCCCCGCCGCTAGATACCAGCCGGATGTCGGGTTGCGGCTCAACAGCGTGGTTACATCCCAAAACGGGCCCCAGGCCGTGGTTCCGCTACTGTCGGGCAGGTTTGGCCCAGCTTCGAACTGCAAAATATACAAGCCACTTGCTGAGTCATACCGGATGTTTGTGGGCGCATACAGCACGTTCGCGCCGAGGCTCGGTGGTAGCGTCTGCAGAGTCCACACTAAAGTATCCGAGGCGTTCGCGAGAGCCGCCACCGTGCTCGCCGAACGAACATAGATCGGATAGGACGCATCCGCGAGTTGGCCGCTCGACCAGTAAAGGTAAAACAGATTGTCATTCGGATTTTTCCATATCGCGGGAGTGTAGCCGCCATACAAGAAGGAAGTGAAGGGCGCTCGAATCGTCCACGAGATTCCGTTGGCGCTCGAGGCATAACCAACCTGCTGTGTGGAGTCCGTCGTCTCATAGGCCATCCGCAGCGTATCGCCATCCAGCAGAACGCTCGGGCGACTGGCCCCCGTAGCGACAGGGATCACCGGATTACCCGAGTACTTGTTCCAATTCACCAGATCATTCGAACCGGCCAGGCCAATGCCACTGAGCGCGGAGTTCTGCAGACCGTACCAACCCCAATAGCTGTACAGCGTCCCATCAAGCAAGCCACCAAAAGGATTCGCCATCACGGTAAAAAAGTGCGGCCAGTCAGCACCTTCCCAAGGTTGAGCGGCGCCGAAATCGGTGGATGCCATTGCGCTCTCCTGGTAATATCCGTTGAGCATATTGGTGTCCGCCGACGAAAAATCGTCAAAAAAAAGAAAGGTTTTGATTCCGCTGGCGGTCGTGGAAGCCGAAGGATTCCCATAGACGAGATAGATCGTCGACGTTCCGCTTGGAATCGAGGGGACCATGACCCAGATGGTTGCGACTTCGCTTGCGTCGTTCCAGTTCTCTATCTAGTAGGAGAGATTCGTCACGCCGTCGCTGGCTCTGACTCGAATATCGGACCCATCCGAATTCGCGTGAGAAAAATTCATGTTGGACGAGTTGAGGTCGAGTTTCACTTGATAGTTCGTCAACGCTGCGCCGGAATTATTGAGCGTGAAAGGCAGCGAGTAGGTAAACACCAGCTGACGCGCCGTGACCGTCAGGCTGGCTGTTGCGCTGATCGCACCCAAAAGCGCCTGAATCGTCGCGCTACCGGGTGCTACTCCTGTTGCCATGCCCGCCGCACTGATGGTTGCCGCTGCCGCATTCGAGGAACTCCACGCGGCGGAGCTGGTTACATCCTGTGTGCTGCCATCGCTATAGGTTCCGACAGCGGAGTACTGCTGCGTGTTGCCCACCAGAATTCCGACATTGACCGGTGTCACCACGATCGACACAAGTACAGGTGGTGTAACCGTCAACGGCGTCGAGCCAACAATCGATCCCAGGGACGCCTGGATGGTCGTGTTGCCTGCACTCGTCGTTGTGGCCAGTCCACCGGCTGTGATCGTCGCCACCTTCGCATTCGAGGAAGACCACGTCACCGAAGCGGTGAGGTTTTGAACGCTACCATCGCTATAGACCCCCATTGCTGCGTACTGCTGCTTGCTGCCCGCGGCAATCCGGGCATTGGCTGGAGATACTGTAATCGACGCCAAAATCGGGGCTAAGACATTCAGCCCCGTTGAAGCGCTGATCGACCCGGAGGTTGCCTCAATCGTCGTGCTGCCGATGCCTGCTCCTGTCGCCAATCCGGTAGCAGAGATGGTAGCCACCTTGGTGCTCGTCGACAACCAGGTCACCGAACTCGTCATGTCCTGCACAACGCCATTGCTCAGGGTCCCCGTCGCCGTGAACTGCTGTGTTGTTCCTTTGGCAATCGATGGGTTCAGCGGCGCCACCGCGAGCGACACCAGCGTAGCGCTTCCCGCCTGATAGATCTGCTGAATCTGGCTCGCCGAAAGCGCAACGCTGTAGATGCGCAGATCGTCTACCTCGCCGGCACCGAAGAGTTGCGTGCCTCCGCGCGAGAACAGGTACAGCGGATTGGCGCCGAAAGAGTTCGAGTTGCGCGCCGTCGACAGCTTCATTTTCGGAGTCTGAAGAACGCCATCGAAGTAGAGCGAGATGACTCCTGCTGCTGGCTGACTCTTGTCGTACACCGCTGCGATATGATGCCAGACGCCCGACGTGGGCTGCGCATAACAGTTCAAAGTGAATCCCACATTCCCGTGCACTCCGGTCATCATGGGAGCAGCGGCGGAACAATCTTGTTCGTCATCTGGAAAGAGACCGAAGCCAGTTGTAGTTGTATTGAAATTCGCGCTGTCTTCCAGCAAGACATCCACAGGATTGGTGGTGTAGCTGCGATTCACCCACGCAGTCCAGGTCACGGCTTTCGTACTCTTGAGATTGACTGCCGGGAATCCAACGTACTGATTGACGCCATTCGCCGAAACCGCTTCTCCGTCCTGGCCGGCAGTCCAACTGGCGCCGTTCAGCAGGGTTGCGTTATTCCCGCTCCCCGATGAGTCGAAAGCTGTCGAGCCCGAGCCTTCCGAGAACTTCCACCACCCGGCCAGTCCAGACGCAGAGACGGTCAGCGTGGTCGTTCCCGTAATGGAACCTGCGCTGGCCTCAATCGATGTACTGCCCGCGCTCAATCCCAGAACCATGCCTGCTTCGCTGATCGAGGCTGCCGCGGAGTTGGTAGAGCCCCACGCCACGGAGCCGGTCAGGTTCAGAGCGCTGCCATCGCTATAATTTCCAATCGCTGTAAACTGCTGCGCCCCGCCCACAACTACCGAGGAGTTCGCGGGCGTCACCGCCAGCGACTGCAGCACTTGCCCTTGCGCGAGCGGCGAGGCCAGGAGGGCGGTGATTGCGAGCGATAGAGCGGTAAGGAGCAGGATCCGGATTGACGTTTCGCGTCTGCTCTCTCCAAGCGTGTGCATGTTGCCTCCTCATCGGCGGGTTTCCAAATCTCATGGCACAACCTGAGCTGCGCACTGGCCATAGTTCTTTACGCTGGGATGGCGATCAGGCGCTCCACCGGAGTTCTATCGGCACCCGTTGACCCTGCTGATTGGACTGTTTTCTAGGAAGGGGAATTCTTTCTAAGGCGCACGAGTACACTTGCTCTCTGCCTAAGTAATTGGGATGTTCCAATTCTCCAAAAGGCTGTCTCAATTGTGCAGCTACGCATTGGTTTCTTTGAAGACGGACCGCTGTGCGCAACACAAGAGATGCCCCATCCTGCTTGGCCCAGGACCATCTGTGGCTCGCTGTCTGCCGCTCGTCCTACATCTGTCCAGCATTCGGCTTCAATAGACGCGCAACCGGGTTTCAATTGTGCAGAGCGTCTTGTTGCGCAAAATCGGATAGCCTCACTCGAGCAGCCGCTTTCCCCTCGCTGAAGAGAGGCGCGAACAGTTCCCACGCCTCCGGCGCGATCGAATTCGAGAGCACTCAGATCAACAATTTGATTCAGGGGAATGCCCAAACTTAGGCGTTGACTTCATCCGCACCGTGGTTCAATATGGCATACAATTCGCAGATCCAGGGAGTGAGTCCAGATATGTCAAAGAACATCGTGCTCTGTTTCGATGGCACCGCAAACGAGTTCGCGCAAGACCGGACCAATGTCATCAAACTGTACTCCACCCTAATTCAGGACTCGCCTTCGCAGGTCACTTACTACCATCCCGGCATCGGCACAATGGAGCCATTTGGATCGCTTAGCCCGCTCACTCGCAAGTTCACGCGCATTCTCGGCATGGCGGTGGGATACGGCCTTGAAAACGACTTGCGCGACGCTTATGTATTTCTTATGCAGTCGTATGAGCCGGGCGACAGCATTTATCTTTTCGGTTTCAGCCGCGGCGCTTTCACCATGCGCGCCGTTGCCTCGATGCTCTCCATATATGGCATGATCCGCAAAGGCAACGAGCCTCTCGTGCCTTACGCGATTCGCATGCTCATGGGAATTCAGGCAGCCAATGGCGATCCCGTGAAGGTGCGGCAATACTTTGATCTGGCGTACGAATTCAATCGGACGATGTCGTGCACCAAGCCCCGCATCCGCTTCGTAGGTGTGTGGGACACAGTGGGTTCCGTGGGGTGGGTCGAGAACCCGCTTCACGTCCCATACGAAGCCGACAATCCCCAGATCGAGATCGGACGCCATGCCATATCGATCGATGAACGACGCGCGTTCTTCCGCTCGCACCTTTGGATCGCTTCGAAGAATCCGGCGCGCGAACACGGGCCAAAAGACACGCTACAAGTCTGGTTTCCGGGGGTGCACTGCGACGTGGGAGGCGGCTACCCTGAAGCCGAGTCGGGCCTGTCCAAGTACCCTTTGAAATGGATGCTCGACGAGGCAAAGGCTGCCGGCTTGCAGACTTCTGCCGACAAGAAAATGGAGGTGCTGGGCGGCGGCGGCAACCCACAATACGCGCCTGCATCGCCGAATGCACTTATGCACGAGTCTTTGACAGGCGCCTGGAAGATCGCCGAATTCATCCCCAAGCGGCATTGGAACTGGAAGGAAAGCAAGTGGGAGCATCGTATGAACCTGTTCCGTAGGCGCACCATTCCCGCCGGATCGTGGGTCCATGAGTCTGCCTATCTGCGCGGTGCTGAATATGCGAAGCGGCTCCCCCCCGACGCGCGCCAGTTCCCCATTGCTCAGTCGCAGACCACGCTGAGTGAGCCAGAGAACGTCTTAATCGAGGAAGAGACGAGCCAATGAACGGCACAGCATTCCGTTGTTCGTCGTTTCAAGCTCAGCCGCAAAAATAAAGATGCGGCGCAGTTGGGGCGCTCTCGTCTTTATAGCTTACCCGTGAAGAAGTAGCGCCGGCCTCCCGGCTGGCTGTCGTGCGGGTCTCCTGCCCCGCGCGTTGCTCCTTGTAACCCGATCCTTAATTGGCTGGCTGATCGTAGGGGGCTGTTCCACCTTCCAACAGGCTCCGCACGCTGTTGGCCAACCGGTTGTTTCGGAGCACAAAGAACAGTCCACCCCGGCCGTTCTGACTGCTGCCGCAATTGCCTGCAAGAGCGCCCTGCTGATTCATGTCGCCGAAGATGACAAAGTCGCCACCATCGGCCGAGACGCCCAGTTTGGCGTGATTGGCATCTGGCTTGGGGCCGCCGGTCAACCCCATGGATATCTTTTGCCAGGTGCCGGAAGTAGCAATCTGTACCGCTCCAGGCGTCGTCGTCAGCGAGGGATCCCAGCACTGCGGAGCACCGCCGCTGGTGGAAGGGATCGCGGGACGGGTCCACCAGGTGGCAGTGCGCAGGGGAATGCCTCCCAGGACCGACGAGACCATCTGCCAAGGCGGCACGTGCAGAGCCGAAGGCTTGGAGACGATGCCAATCCCACTCGACAGGACCTGTTGCTGCACGTCGGCGCCATTCGATTTCACTCCCAGAGCGCGCACTTTTTCCTGCACGTCCTCAGGGCCGCCATTCCTGACAATCTGAGGATTATTGGTATCCGTAACCACACTCGCGTTGGCAAGTCCTTCTAGCACGATGTCGACATCCTGATGCGTCAGTTGCAGGGCAAAGAAGTGCTGGCTGACTTTCACGTTGTTGTCGTTGACGCAGCCCAGCGTATTGCCGTCGGTACGCGGATAGAGCGAACTCCCCGAACCCGGCCAGGACGGCGTGGATACCTGCATCACCAGCCCATCGCCATCATCGTTCCAGGCCAGCAGGCCCTTGGAGTGGCCCCAGGGTGAGCCGCATCCGTCGCCGCCGCAACTGGCGCTTTCAGGGTCGCCATAAAACTGATCGTTCCAGACGACGTAGTGGTAGGCGCCGTGATAAACCTCATCGAAGGTCGCTGCGACCGGGTCGTCGCCCGCCTCGCCAAGGCAGTCGTGGCTGCCGGGCTGCAGTTCCGGGTTGGTGCTGCTGGCGAACGCATACTGCAACCCAGGCTTGTAATCCTGAGGATCGCCGCCGAACGCACAACTCACCGTGCCGCAGCCCGGAAACTTGGCCACGTTCAGCTTGAAGACAAACCACCAATTCACCGGGTGGCCTTTCGAGACCATTGGATAGGGCGCTTCGCAAGCGGCGCGAGAAGCAGTGATACACCCACCCGTCCCCTCCCCGGCCACCGGCGCCGTGAGCATGTGCATCTCATGCACTGGTTTTGACAAAGGGGATGGAGACGACGTCAACGCCGCGTGGACCAGCGCAATGGCCAGCGGAACCGCGGGCATTACACTCAGGGCCGCAGTGCGCAGCGCTCCGCTGGTCCGAGGTTTTTGAGAGTAGTCCGATCTATCGTTAGGCATAAGAACTTCCCTGCTACGACCGAAACCTGCTTCCGCCGTGGGTCACGCTGGTCGCCGCGGCTGCTAAGAATTTCTCGGTGGCTCCGGGTTTGTCGCGCCCGAGGAAAGCGTCTCTGTAGAGGTGACAACGGTGGCCGCCCCGGTTTTGGAAATTGCCTTGGCTGTCTCTCGCTGCGTCTGCCGTTCGAAGGCAGAAGTCACGCCTTCGTCGCGACTATACGAGATCCCTTTGCCGACCGCATAAGTGCTGGCGCTAATGCCCAGCAAGGTGAGCACACCAGAAGGAATATCCGGAAACCTGGCGTCTTTGCTCTTCTCGACCAGGTAGAAAAGGCTCACCGCGACAACAAAAGTGAAGATGAGAAGCTGAAACCTCGACATGCTTGCAGAACCGTTCGCTTCGCTGAGCAGGTGCGACAGATCGATCTTGCCGATCCAGATCAGCACCAGGATCGTGATTGCCAGAATCCCGATGAAACCGGCCACGAGATACTCAAATAAGTTCGCCATCAATTGAACCCTCGTCTCTTCAAATCTTTCTCATGCGTTTGCTGAAAGTCGTGTACGACTTTCCAAGTACATACAATGCACTGCTGCCGCCCAGCGCGTAAAGCCACTGCGGATCGATGTCGGGAAGCCTGCCGCTGTCTTGAGACTGAAAAACGTCGGACAGATACTTCCCTCCGAATGCCAGGGTAGCCAGAAGCAGTTGCACGCGCTCCGGGCTAAGCGAGCCAGATCCGTTCTTTCGCAGTAGCAGCCCACGGAGATTGATCTGGCGAGTTAACAGCCGATACACCACGATGGCCCCGAGCAGGCCCAAAAAGCCCCACACTTCAAATTCCAGAGTCGTTGTCATCGCGGGAATCTACCTTTTCGTGAGAGCCTCCGCACTTCGGAAAACCTCACGGGTCAAAGCTATAGTTCCGCCTGAAACAGGGCGAGCGTTATCTATCGGCGCTTTCGAATCCAGGAAGCTGAAATGCGCCGCGTCAGAATGTAAATGCACAGGCCGAAACATCGATCCAAGCGACGTTCAGCCACCATGGTTCTGTTTCGGAGAAGCGTATCGCGGAAACCAAGGCATGTCAATGCAGAATCTGCGGTGCCCTGCACAATCCTGCGCCATCACAAAACTTGCCGCAGTGCGGAGTTACAGGGTTCCAAGCAAAGATCGAGGGGCAATTCCGTCGAAGTCGAACCTGGCAACGTCCTTGATATTCTTGTTGGGCCGCCCCCTCCGGTCCAGGGGAATCCGGGTGCCCGGATCACCTGCCTGCTGGTGAGAATCGTCGTCCCTTGAGCGGAAGGATGCCGCGGCTTGCTGCGCAAGGTTTACGCCCTTGCGTGGCCCGGAAGGCTATAGAATGGCCCGCAATGAAATTTCTCATCGTGGAAGACGAGATCAAGACCGCGAGCTCCCTCAAGCGAGGCTTCGACGAGGCGGGTTTTGTCGTGAGCGTAGCCCGGGACGGCCTTGATGCAAAACTGCAGCTGGAGTCCGCGTCCTTCGACCTGGTGGTTCTCGATATCCTGCTGCCTGAGATGGACGGGTGGGAGGTGCTGTTGTGGCTGTGTGAAGCCAGGCTGCAAATGCCGGTCCTCTTGCTGACGGCACGCTACGCGGTGGCCGACCGGGTGCGGGGGCTCGAACTGGGAGCTGATGATTACCTGGTGAAGCCTTTCGCTTTCTCCGAATTGCTGGCACGACAGGCCGGCAAGGCGCGCATTGCGGCTTGCGCCCTGAATGACCTTCTGTTAGCTTTATTGAATGAACGTTGTATACGGCTCATCCCGGACCTGTTGTTGCGCCTCCCCGGCGCGCGCGGTCTGTTGTACGCGATAGTTTTCGCAACGTCTCAGATCGGGTTCTTCCCCCGGTAGTCCTGCATAACCTCCTACGCAAGCGCAATGCGGAGCATCAGAATTGATTCTGACCCTATTCAAATTCGGATCGACTGTGCGCCCCGGCAACAGCAAATCCGTCGACCTGTTCTGTTGTTGCTGTTGCCGCTGACCTCTGCGCGCTCCCCCGGTTTTCCCAGATCCCTTGCCACACAAATCACCCGCTAGAACTGAAGGAGTTTCCACATGCGTCAATTGCCTTTCATTGCCAGTATTCGCCTCCTCATTCAAATTGTCACATTGCTGGTCGCAGCGCCGTTGTCGATGGCGCAACTGGTCGGTGGAAGCATCGCCGGCGAAGTGACAGACCCCAACAACGCGACCGTCGAACATGCGAAGGTACTGATTCGCAACGAGGAAACAGGTACGCAACGCAGCCTGACCACAGGCAGCGATGGGATCTTCTCAGCTCCCTCCGTGCCGGTAGGGTCCTATAGCGTGACCGTGGCACGCGATGGTTTTGCGCCACTCAAGCGCACCGGCATTTCGTTGACTGTGGGACAGAGCCTTCATCTGCATCTTTCGCTCTCCCTCGGAACCGTTTCGCAGGAAGTGACGGTCGTCGATACGCCCGCAACCGTGGATGTTTCCACGCTGGAGTCGCAAGGGCTGGTCAACGAACGGCAGGTGAAAGAAATGCCGCTCAATGGCCGCAGCTTCGATCAGTTGCTTCAGCTCAATCCCGCCTCGGTGAACTATACCAACCAGCGGTCGGGTGGCGTCGGCACTTCGAACTCATCAGTGGGCAACATGTTTTCCATCTCTGGCCGTCGTCCGCAGGACAATCTTTTCCTGCTCAATGGCATTGAGTACACGGGCGCCTCGCTGATCAACGTCACTCCCGGCGGCACCAGCGGTCAGTTACTGGGCGTGGAGGCAGTGCGCGAATTCAATGTCGTCAGCGACACCTATGGCGCCAACTACGGAAAGCGCACCGGCGCGCAAGTCTCGATCATCACCGCATCGGGAAGCAATCTGGTGCATGGTTCGGTTTACGAATTCCTGCGCAACAGTGCTCTTGACGCGCGCAACTATTTTGACCAAGCCAAGATTCCTTCCTTCCAGCGCAATGATTTTGGTGCTGCGGCGGGCGGGCCAATCCGCCGCGACAAATTGTTCGCCTTCGCCAACTACGAAGGTTATCGCCAAAATCTCGGCCTGAGCGACGTCACTTTTGTGCCCGACGCCAGCGCACGGGCCGCGACCGTCGCCAGCGTACAGCCTCTGCTCGCCCTCTGGCCGGTTGGAACAACAGAACTGGGCAGCGGCATCGCCGAGGCATTTTCAAACCCGCAACAGCACGTGCGCGAAGACTTCGGCACCACGCGCATCGACACCAACCTCTCGCAGAAAGATCTTCTCTTCAGCGTCTTCACGATTGATGACAGTGATGCGACCTCTCCATCAGCCAACCCCTACGCATCCATCTATGAGCGGCTTCGCGAACAGGTGGTGAGCACGCAGGAGCAGCATGTCTTCTCGCCCAGCCTGCTCAATACCTTGCGTGTCGGGTATTCCCGCGGCGCCTTTTACTTCAATAGCATCCTGAGTGGCTCGGTACCCGGCTGGAGCGCCAACGGCCCGGTCGGAGCCATCGTGATCGCCGGCAGCACCGCTTCCAATGGGGCATCACAGATCACGCAGGCCGGAGCCAACACCGGCAGCAATAACTCCACGGTGCGCAACCTGTTCACCGTCGACGACCACATCTATTGGACTCACGGACACCACCAGATTGAAGCGGGCCTGTGGCTGCAGCGCTTGCAGTCCAACGACTTTCTTGCCCAGAACCAATACGGTCAAGCCTCCTTCGCAACACTCGCAGCGTTTGAGGCCGGCACGGTCTCCAAATACACCATTGTGCCCGCGGCCACCGAGCTCGCGTGGCGTTCCCTCTTCTCCGCGGGCTTCATTGAGGAGGCATGGAAGCCTGTCTCTCGTCTTGAGATTAGAGCCGGACTACGCATCGAATCTACCAATGGATGGAACGAGGCCCAGGGGCGCGCATCGAATTACGACTTCACCAATGGAGTGATCAACACGACTCCGACCGTGGGCAACTCCGCACTTTCCGACAACCGCGCCAAATTCCTTCCCGAGCCGCGTATCGGCTTCGCCTACGATCTCTTCGGCAACGCCAAGACCGCGATCAAAGGTAGCTTCGGCGCGCATCGCGCTCTGCTCGACACGCTTGATTATCGTCTTGATCAGACCGCCCCTTTCAACACCACGCTCTCTTACAGCAACACAACGGTGAGCAAACTCGCACAGTTATCCACGGCAACGGCAACGGGAGGGCTGGTCTCTCCCAGCAATGTGCAGCGCGACATCCAGACGCCCACGGTGCTCTCCTGGACGTTCAAGATCGAACAGGAAATCGCTCCCGGCACTGCGCTCACGGTGGGCTATGTTGGATCGCATGGCTATCACCAGATTCTCTCGGAAGATCAGAACACTCCGGTTGAGTCCGTCAATTCCGCAGGCGAGGCTTACTATCCAACCACCACGTTTGCCAATCCCCTGCTCGCCAACTCAACTTCATGGGTCTCTCAGGGTGTAAGCAATTACAACGCGCTGGAAGTGGATGTTCGCCATCAGCTCGTCCATGGATTCCAACTGCGCGGCGTCTATACGTGGTCAAAGAATCTCGATGACGGTTCCGCTTGGAACACCAGCGTGTCGTCCAATACCCCGGCCTTTGTCTCCAATCCCAACTTTCCCAAAGTGGATTACGGACTCGCGGCAACCAACATCGGCCAGGCGCTGGCAGTCAACGGCAGTTGGGAGATACCGGCCGGTCAAGGCCATCTCTTTCTGCGCAACGCCTCTTCGTTTGAGAATCGCGCTGTCTCCGGTTGGACACTGAGCGGCATTGTCACCGCGCAGAGCGGATTTCCCTTCTCTCCGCAACTAGGCTATAACCCCACAGGCAATGGAGACTCGCGCAACCCGGCGCGTCCAGAGCTCAATCCCAATTTCAGCGGCGTGCGTTTGCCGAAGACGGTGGCGCAATGGTTCAACCCCAACGCTTACCTTGCACCGACACCCGGAACATTCGGCAACACCGGCCGTGACTCACTAACGGGTCCGGGGCTGACGGACGCGGATGTTTCGCTGGTCAAGAATCTCAGCATTCATGAGAAGGCGCGCGCGCAGTTCCGCGCGGAATACTTCAACGTCCTCAATCACACCAATCTCACCACGCCCAACGCGGTAGTCTTCAGCACCGGCCCAACGCCGGCAAAACCTGCAACACTCGCGGCGCTCTCACCCACAGCCGGCATTGTAACCGCAACAGCGACGACTTCACGACAGCTGCAATTTGCCTTGAAGTTCCTCTTTTGAAGGCTGATCCCAACGACGACGTTCATTGATCTGTCCGTAAGGTTCGGCTGAAGTAGTTTTTATTCACCACCGTCCTCAAGCCGCGAGGCGATTTCCGGCTTGGGGATGCGCACGGTCGGGCGCCTCTGCACTCTGTCAACCTAAAAGCAGCATTTACTCGTGTGGCGAGTAGTCCACTCACCCCATAAAGTTGTCATCCTGAGCGAGTGAAGCGAGTAGATGGACATGAGTTTCCGGGATTTCAGGCTCGCCTTTTCGGTGATTTCCACGGTGCGACAGAACGCGATCCCCACACGCAATTCTCAAACATTTCAACGACGTTATTGCCGAACCATGGATAAGAAGTGATCTTCGGTACGGATTAAAGCAATGGCCAGAGAGACTCGATCGAATCCGCTGCTGTTCAAGAGAACTTCTGCGCACAGGAGAACCAGAAGCATGCGCCGCAGACCTCGAAAATGGCGCTCCCCGCGAAGTTGATCCTGCGGATGTCTATAAAAGCGTTGGGGACACGCGACATCACCCAGCTCTAAAAACCGGATCGAGTCCAAGATTGGAGACAGGCAGCGCCCCTCTTGCGAGAGACGCTACGCTCTCCGCTATCGGCTCAACCACCCGCCATCGACCACCAAAACATGCCCATGCATATAATCGCTGGCGGCAGAAGCGAGAAACACAGCCGCTCCGGCCAAGTCCTCCGGAGTACCCCATCGACCGGCGGGAATGCGCTCCATGATCTGACGCGAACGATCCGGGTTGGCCCGCAGCGCTTCCGTGTTGTCCGTAGCCATGTAGCCGGGCGCAATGGCATTCACGTTGACACCCTTCGCTGCCCACTCGTTGGCAAAAGCCTTGGTGAGTTGCCCAACGCCGCCTTTGGCTGCCGCATAGGAAGGCACAAAGACACCGCCTTGAAAGGTCAGCAGCGAAGCGATGTTGACGACCTTGCCCGATCCCTGCGCGAGCATGTGTTTGCCCGCGTGTTTGGTGAGACGAAAGACGCTGGTGAGATTCGTATCGATCACCGCCTGCCAGTCTTCGTCCGAGTGTTCGACGGCGGGAGCACGGCGGATGGTTCCGGCGTTGTTGATGAGGATGTCGATGCGACCGAAGTGCGCGACGACCTCTTCGATCATCGCCACGCAGACCGAGGCTTCGCTCACATCGCCCACCACGGCAAACGCTTCTGCTCCGACGCCGGCAAGTCTCTGCTGAGTATCGGTTGGAGTTGCGCTCGATCCGTGGATCGCAACCGATGCCCCGGCTTCGGCGAGGGCCATTGCAATGCCCGCGCCAAGTCCCCGCGAAGAGCCGGTTACCAGTGCGGTTTTACCTTTCAAACTGAATCGATCCAAGATCACGAAGGAATCCTTTCCTGTTACTTCAAGTCGGCTATGGCAATCACGTCCATATCGCTATAGACCTGGTTCTCTCCGCCCATTCCCCAGCAGAAGGTGTAGTTCTTGGTCCCCACGCCGGCATGAACCGACCAGCCCGGAGAGACCACGACCTGCTTGCTGGCAACGACGATATTCCGCGTCTCCTGGCCCGGTCCCATCAGATGAATCACACGCTGATCAGCATCGAGATCGAAGTAGAGATAGACCTCTGAACGCCGGTTGTGCGTGTGCGCAGGCATGGTGTTCCAAACGCTGCCCGAAGCCAGTTGCGTGAATCCCATCACCAGTTGGCTGCTGCGCGTTGCTTCGAGGTGAATGAGTCGGGTGATGGTGCGCAGATTCGCCGTCTCCGGTGTGCCGAGGGTGGTCTTCGCCTGCTCCGCGGAATGAATCAGCTCGGTTGGCCATGTCGCATGGGAGGGGTAGCTAAGCAGATAGAATTCCGCGGGATGCGTCGGGTCATCGCTGGAGAAGACCACCTCTTCATTGCCGCGTCCGACATAGAGCGCGTCGAGATTGACGAGATCGAAGCCGACGCCGTTCACCGTGACTTTACCCGCCCCGCCGATGTTCAAGATGCCGAGTTCGCGGCGCTCCGTGAAATAAACTGCCCTGAGCAGATCGTCGGTGGGAAGGCGCAGAGGCTCCTTGGTGGGCACGGCCGAACCTAGAACCGTGCGATCGAGGTCGATATAGGTGAGCGAAATCTGCCCGGGCTGGAACAAATCGTCGACGAGAAAGGTCGAACGCAGTTCCTCAGTAGTCATGGTGCGGAAGCGGGTTGAGTCCGCCATCTGTAAAAGCTTCATCGATTGATCCTCTTTTCGACTTTCCAAGTTCTTCAAATATCGTTGAATCCGCGTGCGATATTGGAGCAATCGCAGTTCGACCCCGCGCTTGCGGCATCCCTTCAGCGAGCCCAATGCAATCCTGAGACACCGATTTCGGGGTCCTTACGCCTCCCCGCAAAAGGGTCGGTTTCTCCCCAAAATCGATAACGATATCTACTTCTATCCAAGAGAAGCATACACCTCCGGCGAGGTGCTCCACAAACCCCGAGGGACCAGTCGGATGCGCCCTCGCGTATCGTAATCAAGAGAGTGACAATACATACCTTATAGGCGCAAATCCAGCGTCTTCGCTGCCTTTTTTCTCGCTTTGTGAGACCGGGGTCAAGCCCGCCCCATCGGCTCCGAAAGCGACCGCAGGCCGCGCTTCCATGTTTGAGGACGAAGCCAAGCCAGACGTCCCCCTCCGTTTCGCAGTCGGAAAGTACAAATCCAAACAGCCAGGATAGCCGTGGGTCGACGAAGGTGCACATACCCGCCGCCTATAGACCCGAGTAAATCTGAAAAGGAGCCCAGTAGAATGGCTTGCGAAAGTTGCCCTTGGTGTGAAGGAGCAAGAGCTTGGCGTGACGCAGCGCAGTCGCGGGCGTCTGGCCGCCTTGCAGGCCCTGGTAGAGCGCATCCATCAGTTGCGGAGTGGAGTCATCGCTCACCTCCCACAGCGCGCCGATGACGTTGTGCGCTCCCGCGTGCAGGAAAGCCCACGACAGTCCCACCAGGCCCTCCCCCGCATAGGAACGCATCCCGCTCCCGTAGCAGGCGGAGATGGTCACCAACCGGGCATGAATCGGTCGCGTGAGAATCTGTCGCGCATACAGCTTGAATCCGTCTTCTCCACTCTTTCCGCGCGACAGCAGGATCGCTGAATCCAGAGGGTCGGTACTGCTGGCCACCGCGTGCGTAACAAAGTGGATGTAGCCAAACTGCTCCGGTCTGCTGGCGAGATAGTTCTCTGCGTTGGCCTGCGCGCGCGAAAACACGGTGGCCTCGGCGCTGGAAAACCGCCCTGCAACCAGCTTCATCTCCGTCGCGGCCATGGGCAGTTCCGGGTAATCCGGTCCCGCTGAGACCGCGTTGCCCATCAACAGCAACTTGCCGCCACCTGCTCGCACCGGCTGCGCGTTGGCCATCATGCGCAACGACGGCGCAGAGAGCAGCGTCGCATCTTCGATCCAATAGTGCGGATGCGGGCCGGGAACAATCAGTGTCTCGAAGTTCAACTTGCTTAGTTCGCCATCGGCCAGCACGATCGCCGGCGCGCCGGGATGAATCAGGTCCGACGCTGGAGCCACCAACATCTGGTAGAGTGCGCGTCCATCTTCATTCCCTACCTCAATCGGGTCATTCAATCCGAGCAACGCATTGCGGTAATTCTTCACGCGATCCGCGATCTCGTGTTGAGAGGGCAGCGTAAAGTGCCTTGTCTTTTCCGGCGTAACGGCCCACAGGTACGACTGCTTTTCGCCAAGCCAATAGAAAAGCAAGGTAGCTCCGGTGGAGCGAGCCAGCGCCGTCCCGTGCAGATTGCCTCTGTGAGCGTCGCGGCCCATACCGAGGCCAAGCCCTTGCTCCAGCGTCTGCGCACGGCTACCGTCGGCTACGGCAAGTGCCTCTTCGGATTTGCCGTGGCTCACCAAAAAGGAAATGTAGTCATCGTAGATGCGCGTTGCATTCGCGAGAAACGGAAGCTTGGAGTCTTCCTTCTTCAGTTCGTCGCGCGCCGCTTCAAACGTGACCAGCGTCGCCTTGTAGGTGCGTTCCGCAGCAGAAGGATTGCCCTCGGCTTCATAAAGCCTGGCCAATTCATGCCCTGCACCAAGCCGCATCGAGGTTTGGCTCACCGGGTCGTGCATCACGTTCGCGAAAATTGTCTCTGCCTGCTTGTCCTCGCGGCGCGCAGCGGCGATCCGGCCTTGGTCGAGAAGGATATCGAGCTCGTCGATACGGTTGCCGCTGATGTGAATGAGAGGAGTCGCCTGATTTATGTACGCGATTGCTCCGTTGATATCACCTGTGTCGATGGAGCACTGTGCCAGCAATTCCAACAGCGTTACGATGTCATCCTTACTGGCGATGGAAGATGCCAGAGCGAACGCCTGCCTGTAGGCAACCAGGCCTTGTTGCGAGTTCCCTTTACTCTCGAGCACATAACCCGATGTAGTGAGCCATTTTATCTGGTACAAGACATCGCCAAGAGTTCTTGCATGCTTCTCGGCTTCGGAAAATAATTCGAGCGCCTTGTCTGAGTCGCCCAATGCAAAGTAAGCCCAGCCGAGGTTGCCCAGTGCCGTTTGCGCAATATCCTGGCTATTGCTCCTGGTTGCAGAATCGAGCGCGGACTTTGACCAATCGATGGCTTCATCAAAGTGCTCCTCTTGCAGGGATACGAAGCCGAGATTCAGCCGTGCTGTTGCCTCCAGCCAGCGATCATGCCGACGAGATGTCGCTTCCAGACTTTCCAAGAAAAACTTGCGCGCTTGCGGCAGCAATCCCCGCTCCATAGCCATCACGCCGCGAGTTGCTGGCACCTCGGCACAAGAAGCCAAATCGATTTCATTGCACAGTCTCTGTGCCTGATCGAGCCTTGTTTCCGCACTCCCAAAATCCTGCAAGCGCACAAGTGCCAGCCCCTCCAAGGCATTCTGGCGGATCTCGGACTCGCGCGACAATTGGGCTTTGGGCCTGCTGTTGAGCAGACTTAGGGCCTCCGGGTACAAACCTCGCCAAAGCATCGCTTCGGCTTCAAGAAGATAGAATTCCGCAGCTACCGGAGGATTTGAGATTCGATATTTTTGCTCACCCTTAACTGCTTCCTCTTGGGCTCTCTGGAGATAGCCGTTCAAGAAAAGCCCCCGGGCCCCAGCAAGATCCGACACAGGATCATCGCGCTTCTCATGTTGTATGAAAAGTGTGAGAGACAGGAGGATTGCCCCGATCAGACAAGTGCGTTCAAGAGTTCTTCGCCGCGCCGCGACGGCTCCAGCCCGCCTAACTCCATTCGAGGATGAGGCAGTTCCCAGTTCAAGGTAAGGAGATAGGCGCTTTGTTTCTTTTAGGGCCTGCTTCCACCATTCACTATTCCTACCGCCGCCGACGCGCTCCCCGCGATTGCGCATCCAAACTTGCACTCGATCATGGTCAGTCGCAGCAGGGTCTTCTTGGGGATCTCCGTCCCTTCTTTGTATTCCGACTGCTCCAACCGCAGAACCCCCAGGTAGATCTTGCCGAAGTCGGGCACGTCGAGCACGTGACCATAGGTCCGCCCAGGGGATTCGACCTCCGCTCGATTCACCAGCGAACATTCAATCGACTCCTGCTTGCCAGATTCCGTCTGGTGCATGACCTTCGGACCTTGATTGTACCGCCCGGCAATCTCCGCAGGAAGATCCTTCTGTTCAAGGATTCGGCTGCGCTGGCTCTTCACGCGTTCCAGGAATCCGGCGTCGCTGGTGTAAGCTTGATCGTTCGCCGGCTTGGGGCCGAGCAGGTCGGGGTCGAAGTCCACCTTAACCGGACGCCCGTTGATGCGCAGGTTCTCAAATCGCGAACCGAGAAACGACACGATGGGCACATAGCCCTCCGGTGGATGGTTGGTCGACATCTGCATCACCACGCGGTCGCAGGTGAGCATATCCAGAATATTCAGCCCCTCCACCACACTGGTGCTGAGCGTGCTCCAACCCAGGTCGTGTTTGGCGTCCACGTTGCCCGCGACCTGCGTATAAGCGTTCTGGTAGCGCAGAACCTGCTCCGCATGAAAGCGATCCGAATGCTGCGAGAGGTACCCACCCTCTTCGCGGAGCCTCAAGCTTGCCTGGGGATGAATGGAAAGGGAAAGCGGCTGGGTCAGGTGGCCGCTGAGGGCGGAGGCTTCCGCATGATAGAGGTGGTGTCTTTTCGTATCCATGGCGGTTGGCATTGTCCTTTTTGGAAGCGGTCGCTTCTATTGGTCGAAGTGAACATCGAGGACGCGTCGGTCGACTTCTGTGCGTACCCCTTGGGGGGAAATTCCGGTGATGGCAAGTGTACTCGAACCGGCATGCAAATTGGCAGCCGGAAGAACAAGAGAAAGCGTCCCTTCGCTCTCCGGGCCGGGGGCGGTCACCGTTCCCGACCACACCAGGCGCGCATTCGCATCATAGAAATCGAGAGCGTAGCTGGGATAGGTCGCGCTCTCTGGCAACTGAATCAAAATAACCGCACCTTGCTTGCGATCAGCTTGCAATACGACGGGGCCGACAGCGCGCGCTCCCAGGTGCAGCGGAGACCAGGGGGCGACCCGGGGCGCAGCAGCATCCCGCAAATGGGGGATGGTGGCCAGGTTCTGGTAGGCGATCAACCCCAGTAGAGAAGCGAATACCGGCACCGCAAACGCCGGCTGCCAGACAAAAATGCGATGGAAGAACCCGCGCCGTCGCTTTCCTGCCTGCTCTGCCGCGCCCTCCAAACCGGGCGCTGGGACGGCCGTCGGGAACCCCGGCAGCTGGAGTTTTGCTCCCTCCACAAATGCGTCCGCGGCGCGAACGTCCATCGCGCACTCCGTGCAGTCGAACATATGCTCCTCGAAATCGTCTCTCTCCTGGGGCAGGAGTTCGTCCAGAAGGTATCGCTCCACCGCCATCTGCTTTGTTGCGTCGCTATGATCCATGGATTTGCTTCCTCTGCCGACTCATCTTGTAAGGTAGTGCGTCGGCACGCTCTGCCGTTTCATGCCTGTCCCGCATAAAGACTCGTACCGACCCGTTTCAGGTATTCGGCTTTGAAGTCTTTTTTGGCCCGGAAGAGCAGAACGCGCAGATACTCCCGGTCCACGCCAAACTCCCGGCAAACTTCGTCGCGGTCTTTCTCGTCCAGAAACACAGCTTTCAGCAGCGCCCGATCCTTGGCCGGCATGTCCTGCAGAATCTCACGAATCCTAGTCCTAAGCTGCTCGGCAGCCACTACGCTCACCATGTCCGGATTCGTGGCCGGCAACTCGGGCTGGCCTTCTCCATCCAGCGATTGGTTGCGGCTCGACTGCCGGTAATGCTCCAACAACACGTTGTTACAAACGGAGTTCACCAGAGCCCCCAAGGCCTTGGGGCTGCGCAGTGCGCCAGACTTGCCGAGCAGGGCCAATACGCGCGCAAACGTCTCTTGGCGAACATCTTCGATGGCCTGAAAAGATTGCAGACGAGAACGGAGCTTGATGTGAATCAGAGCGGTAAAGTACGTGACAAAATGCTCTTGCGTGCGTGGATCTCCCGCACACAGATTTTGCACATAATCCGCATCAAAAGCGCTGAACTGCAAATGATTCTCCGCTTTGCTAATTGCAGGCAAGTATAGCACCGGCAGAAGTTGCGGAGACCATTGCGGACGATCTGTTAACAGCGGCGCAATATGCCGATAGTTCTTGCGACGGTGGGAAGGGGTCGGGTTTGGAAACGGAACAAGGGTCATTTTGTTTGCCTGAAGACTCTGGACTGCAGCATGACCACAGCATCGCGCTTGTCAACGGGCCGCACTGGGAGCTGGTCAGAGAAGTGGTAGAGCTGTCCGGTGGCGTTGCCGCGCACCTGGATAGCCGGTTTTCCGCAGTAGTAGAGCCTGATTTCGGCCGAATCGCCAACCTTTCCGCCCTTTAGCGCGTCTCGCTTTTGACCGCAGCACATAGAGTCTCTCCTTCGAAGAATTCAATGGGATGAACCGGCGTCTCCGGCTTGGCCGTCGTTCTTTCCAACAGGCAGGCTGCCCCGGAGAGCGCCAGCCAGCAGATCATGCGGAGATCCCAACTGCCGCCCAGCCAAAGAGCGGGCGGCAGCGAGATCCAGAGACTCAGGCAATAGAAACAATCCAACAATCGTCCGAGAAAGCCGTTTCCGACACGTTTACGGAGCCGCACAATCAGCTCCCACGGCCCATCTTCCTCCGCCAGCAGGTGGGTAATCCGCCAGACGGCGAGCGCGCAGAGAACAAAGCTCCAAACGGGTTGGTTGGTAGTCATGACCGCCTCGGCTTGCTAAGGACAACGCACGGACGGAGCCCGCTCAAAAAGCCGGGTTCCGTCCGATAGGGGAAAGGGGAAGAAGCACTTCTTCAGCCGCCGATTTGCAGGCAGAAGCCAGCCGAAGCATTGTTGTAGTTGCTGGTTTCGCCGCTATCTACATTGGTGCGATCCCAGACGTTCAGGGTGAGAGAGTAGCCGCAGGGCTCCATCCCGGTGGTGTTGATCGAGAACCCCTCGCTGACGCCCGGGTCGGCAATGGCGCCGCCCAACTCGATAGAGGTTCCTGATTCGGGGACAGGCAATACGCCGTTCGCCGGTACCGGAGGAAGAATCGTAAAGCTGAACGAACCGAAGTCCGTCGCCGTGGCCGAGAAGGTTCCGTTGATCGTGTCTCCCGGAGCCACTTTGCCGCACTCCCCGAAGGAAGGCGTCAAGGTCGCGCCCGGAGCTGCATTGTTGATGAGCACCGTGACCACGCCGCTTTGGATGTCCGGCCCCGGGAATCCGTTCAGATCCACGCGCAGGTCATAGGCAAAGCCGGTGTCCGCGGTGGTGGAGTACCAGAGACCCATCAGATGATCCTGCACCGAGTGATTCGGCGAATAGTCCTCATAGAGGTAGTAGCCATCCGCATCGGCATGGAAGGTAATCGGAGTCAGCGTCCAGCTGCCGCCGCTGAAGATGCTGAGGTTGAGCGTCAGACCTGCCGGCTCGTTGACCACCGGGGCAAAGGCGGACGACCCGTGCGGCGCCTTCATGATCCGGTATTTCAGACCAGGCGCGGGATTCGAGATCTGACCGGCCAGCGTGATCCTGCCACCAAACGGAGCATCCGCGTAGTAGACGCCGGTTGTGACCGTCGTGGCGCTCGTGATAAGGCCGCTGCCATTGATGAACTCCGTGGCCACATCGCCCACTGCGGTCAGCACCGGCACTTGTTGGCCATTGCCGATCTCCTGGCCCGGCGGAATCAGGATGAGCCCGTCCAGGCTATTGCCCCAAACCACCGGGGCAAAGGGATTGGTGGTCGACGGCGGCGTATTCCAGGAAAGGACCGCGCGAACCAAGGCCGTCTGCGGCCCGCTGGAGCAGGGCTTGGCATGGGAGAGCAGATCAACCGGCAGAAAGACGTTGTAGTGCAGTCCGCCGGCGGGAATCGGTGAGAAATCGTGCACATTGACCGAAGTGGTGCCGGCATACTCCAGCCCCGAGCCCCAATCTACCCAGAACGCGACATATTCCGTACTGCCCGTGGTGCAGGGGCCACCCGCATAGCCGGCGCCCTGCTTGATCTGGAGCACGCCCGCCAACTGGCTCAAGTTGGGGTCCAGACCGATGCAGTCAAGCTGCTCGTAGGCGGTATCGCCATTGGTATTCAGGAAGTTTCCGACGACATCGATCAGGTTCACGTCCGAGATGCCGCCGAATGTCACTTTCACCTTCTCTGCGATCTTCTTCGCGCTTGCCGCCGTCGGTGCGCTGGTCGCAGAGCTGAGCAGGTTTGCCAGGTAGCGATGCTGAGGCACATTGGTTTCCGCGTAAAGCTCGTGCAGATCGAGCGGATTCAAGGCCTTTGCCGGCGCAGCCTTCACCTGCTGCCCCAGATTGACAGATTGCGCGATCTCGCTCGGTAGCTGAATTTTTGCTTCCGCCAGCAAGTTTTCGAGGAGGATGAACTCGAAGCCTTCGATCTGGATCTGGGCGTCGACGACATTGCCCCATACCGGGATGAATCCAGGCGTCGCGGCCGGCGGTGCGGAGTTCCACGACAGAATCGCGCGCGCAAGGGGCAGATTGCGGATAAAGCAGAACTCCTCAATCGGGCTGATGGGCAGCGTCACCGCATATTCCAGCGGTTTGGGGCTGGGCACATCGAAAACATTCACCGCGCGCAGTCCCTGATCCAGCCAGGTCGTCCCTCCGTCATAGGAAAGGTAAAAACGAACATACTCGAAGGAACCGGCGCTGCAGATGGGGCCCGAGTAGCCGCCGTTCTGGTTGATGTTGATGGTGGCGCGCAACTGTGCGAGCTGCGGGTTATAGCCCACGCAACCGATACTCTCGTAGGCGGTGTCGCCCTGGATATTGAGCACAGAGGCGAACGGGCTGTCGGCCAGATTGCCGAAGTAGTTGGGGTTGGCAAGCAGAAGCGCTTTGAAATTCTGCCGCGCCAACTCTGGGGAAAGATGAGTCAGCGAGATCTTTTCGGGTGCGGCGTTTGCCGGTGCTGAGGACTTTGGCTGTTGGGGAGTCATATCCGTTCCTCTCAATCGATGAATTCTTTCGCTAGTTTTTGGGACCAAATGATTTGAGAGCATTGCCCACATAGATCGGGTGTCCATGGTCTCGATCTTGAGACCGGGGAGAGCACAAATCGAATCGCTCAAAGTATCAATTTCCAAGCGTCCGCTGCCAGGCGCGCCTCCCTCCATCCGTCGGCTTTCGCCTCAGCAATGCAAGTGGATCCGGGCTGGGTTTGGATTACAGGGGTATAGTGCTGCGCAGATGCGCAGCGTTTCACGCCGTGCGCAAAAGTTTTCCCATTGCTTGGTTTAAATGGGGATAGGAATGGGTGGAATTCCAAGCAGAGAAGCCGCACCAGGAAACTGATCTTTCCGCGACATTGCGAGAAATCAGTTATTTGTACGGTTCCCTTCGCCCAACTTGCGAAGAAACGGAGCCATGCTCAATCCCTGCACAAAGACGGAGAACGCGACCACCGCAAAACTGACGGTGATGACCGCTTCGCGCATGGGCATATCGAGGGGAAGCCCGAGGGCAAGCGCAAGCGCCAAAGCTCCTCGCAGCCCGCCCCAGAACAGGATGTGCTGATGACTCCAGGAGACGCGCAGCGAAGAGCGCGAAAAGAACGCGCAGCACGGATAGATCGCCGCCGCCCGGCCCAGCGTGACCAGGGCAATGGCAACCCCAGCGGGAAGCCAGATCGCCAGGAAGTTCTGCTCGGCCTCGTGCACCCCGATCAACAAGAAGATGAACGAGTTGGCGACAAACGCCGCATACTCCCAAAAGGTCTGAACGGCTTCTCTGCCTCGCTCGGAGATACCGCCAACCGGCTTGAAGTTGCTCATCACCAGCCCTGCCGTAATGGTCGCCAACACCCCCGATAGACCCCAGTGCTCTGCGAGCAGGAACGAACCGTACGCGGCGACCGTCGTGAAGGTGATCTCGATCAGATGGTCGTCGGTTCGCCCGGTAAGCAGCAGCGCGGCAACGGCAACAACCGCGCCGCAAAGAACGCCCCCGCCGACAGTTTTCAGCAGCAGGCCGGCCACTTGCAGCGAGCCGAGCGGATGTCCGGTAGCCAATGCGATCACCACCCCGAAGGCCACGGCCGCGGTGCCATCGTTCAGCAGGCTCTCTGCTTCGATGAGCACCAACAATCGCCCCTGGGCCTTCGCTTCCTTGAAGGTGGCGATCACCGAGACCGGGTCGGTCGCTGCAATGAGGACTCCAAATACGAGCGCCGTGCTCCACTGCCATCCGATCAGTTCATGCATGCCAACCGCGGTTACGGTTGCCGACAGAACAACACCCAACGTTGCCAGCAGGATGATGACCGGGGCGTTTCTGCGCAACCGCTTCCAATCGATGAAGAAGGTAGCTTCAAAGAGCAGCGGCGGCAGCAGTGTCGTGAAGAGGAGGTCCTTGGTCAGGGCCACCTTGGGGGCATCGGGAAACAAGGCGAAGAGTACTCCAGCGATCACCAGGCCGACGCTATAAGGCAGCCGCAATCGCCGGCAGAGCATCGCGACCACCGCCGCAATCAGCAGCAACAGAATTCCAGCTTGAACCGGGAGTTCCATCTGCCCTTGCCCTCCAGTGCCGTGCCCCTATGATTCGGTAAGAACGGAATTGTAGCGCTGGCCTCCTGGCCGGCTGTGGTGTTGGTGTCCTCACCCACATTTCTTCATGAGCGACTACCGAATCACACGGTCTGAATACTCGTCATGTTGCAATTCAGAAGGACGCATCGCAAATCGTAAGCGCCAAGGTGATATCCCAGTGTACAAGGGTTGGATCGGATCTCTTTCCCTGAACAGAAGCCACTTACCTGGCGTTTTCCAAATTACTGCAGACACGAAAAAGGCTTGCTCGGGAGCGACGTTCGACCGTCGTCCCGGCAAGCCTGTTTGGACTCAAAAATTCGATCTGGAGTGGACCGCACCAGCATCGCCCGATGCTGCCCTCTCCTTTCCCCTTCTAGTAACGGAAGCTCACACCGCCGCCGATGACCTTGCGCGCCTGAAGATTGACGGGCGCGATCACAGTCGCGGGATAGGGCGCAGGCAAGCCAGTCGGAAGCACCGCGCTACCGATCATGCCTGCCACCTGGCCAATTCCAAAGTCTGCGGAAAAGTGCGGGTTATCCTTTTGCGTGAAACGAACCGCATAATCCAGGGTCGTTGGCAGATGAGGTCTTCCTCCCGCCAGCGGCAAACTCGACGGGGGAAAGCTGGTCGGTGCGGGTCCCAGATTCTTCACTGTGCTCGGCTCCTGCGTCGCTCCGGCTGCTGGAACGATTGCCAGATTGTGTCCCAGTGGGATAGGGATTCCCAGCCCGCCGAAAAACTCGCCCTTGAAGGCCGTTGCTTGTCCGCCAATGCCATAAATCGCGGCATTGGTTGCCTTCCAACCCACATTTGCCAAAAACGGTACGGGCAACTTGAGCCGGGTCTTCGACACCGCCACATAGACATCGCCGTTTGTGTAAGACTTGGGAAGGACGTTCACTCCATATTGGGCGCCCAAGATGACAGGGATCGCTCCACTTACAAACTTGTCACCGGTCCGCACCAGCCCGCCGACGGCAATGCCCGGCATCCACTCGCCCCCCGTAGACTCCTTCAGCGCCACAACCTTTGCGCTGAAGATGTTCATCCCGTTGTAGGCCCAGAGATTGCTGAGCGCCAAGCCATAGGGGTCACTGGCGCTCTTGGCAGTGTCCTGGCCGGTCTGATGTACGCTGCGTGTATAACCGATCTCCGCGCGGCTGGCAAAGCTCTCCAGAACGCTGAAGGTCTCAATGTTGCCGATCACTTTGGACGCGCTGATGAAATGAACGCCGACAACCGGGTGAGCGAAGAACTTGCCCTTGGGGACGTAGGTAGTGTAAGCAGTCGGCGTAATGAAGCCGCCGGTCTGTCCCTCGAGGGTAAGGTTTTGGGCATTGAGCCGACCGTCGAGGATCAGGGTAGGGATCAAGACCGCGCAGAGCGGCAAAAGGCGTAGGGTGTGTAGATTCAATTTCAAAGCTCCAGGGGACGGGCAAAGATCAGCGTCCAGAATAAGCAAAACCACTATTTTTTAACACAACGAACACATTCCCGTCTCTATCTAATCTCGGACCGCGTGCCGAGGTTTTTTGCAATGATAGACTCAGCCCATGAAACGCGGACTCTTTATTACCCTCGAAGGCCTGGACGGTTCTGGTAAAACCACGCAAATCAAGCGCTTAGCATTGTGGTTGGAAAAGCACCTTTCGAGTCCGCAAGTGCCTGTCGCGCCTTCTGCCCCCCATTCGACTTCTGGAATTGCAGCCGATCTGGATGCGTTTTCCGGGCTGGTTCCCCGCCCTGCCGGGTCCACAGCCGGACAGCGCGTAATCTTCACCCGGCAGCCGGGAGGCACCGTGACTGGCGACCGCATTCGCACTCTGGTGCTCGACTCCCGATCCTCGCATCTGGCTCCCATGACGGAGATGGCCCTGATGTTTGCTGACCGAGCCCAGGCAATCGCCGAAGTGATCCGCCCCGCGCTCGACGAGGGCAAGATCGTGATCTGCGACCGCTTCACCGACTCCACCGAGGCCTACCAGGGGGGCGGGCGCCAACTCGGCTCCCAGTTGGTTCTGGATCTGCACCGTCTGATCTGCGACAATCTGCAGCCCGACCTGACTTTGCTCCTGCTCCCCTCTCTCGAGGCCTCTTTGGAGCGCGCCCGCCGGCGCAACGACAAGATCCTGGCCAAGACCGGCGAAGACGAGGGCCGATTCGAGGGTGAAAAGGATGCCTTCTTCGGTCGCGTCTGGCAGAAGTACCACGAGATCGCCCGGCGCGATCCGCAGCGTGTCGTGGCGATCGAGGGCAACCTCAGTATCGACGAGGTTCACGAGCAGATTGTCGAGGCCGTGGCCGAGCGCCTCATCACCCTGGGGTCAATGCAGAAAGACAGTTAGTCCTTGGACTGTGCATTCGGTCGGCTGTAATGGAAAGAACAAGACCACCCCGAATCCTTGTTCAGGTTCCGGGGTGCATTGTGATCTGGTTCATGCGCCGAAGAAGTTTCTGGGGACCGGGAGGCCCCCAGAACAGCCGGCCAGGCGACCGACGCTTCATTCTTTGCGTTCACGCGAAATGCGAGTTAGTCGAGCGCATATACAGACCCGTCAGCGCTTCCAACGAAAACCATCCCATGATCCACTGCGGGGCTTGATAGCACCGACCCCAATTGCAGTAGCCTGTCGATGCTGACTATTGACGCGTCGATGGTGTTATTGGGCTTGCTGTCCGGTCCCATTGGCCCATAAATGACGCCTTCATTCAAATGGCCATCCGCCGTCAGCAGTTCCTTGTGCGCCAACGACGCCTGGACGCGAAACTCGGAGTGAATCTGTTTCGCGCTTAAATCTGCGTCATACACTGCGCCATCGAAGGTGCCAAAGTACGCGTGTCCGCCAGCCACCGCAGGAGAGGAAAAGCTGTAGGCCTTGTAGCCCACGTCGAACAGCTGAGCGCCCGTTTCCAGCTTCAGCGCACGCAACTTCAAGCTGTCAGAGGTGGTAACGTAGACGACTCCATCTTGGATGGCGGGTGAGGCGATCACCCAGGACCCGCCGTTCTCTTGCCGCCAAATCAGCTTTCCCGAGTGTGCGTCCAGGGCATAGATGAAGTTGTCGCGACTGCCGAAGACGACGATTCCGTTGACCACCGCGGCTGAGCCAGGAATTCCCTGCATGAAGTGTGCCGCATCCACTCCCGTCGCGTATTTCCAGACCAGGCCACCGCTCTTCGCGTTGAGCGCGTACAGCACCCCATCCCAACAACCGATATAGAGCACTCCGTCCACGATGGCGGGCGAGGAATGCACCACGTCACCCGTTTCAAACCTCCAGCGCAGCTTGCCTGTCGCGGCCTCGAGCGCGTATACGTGATGGTCCCCGCTGCCAAAGTACACCGTATCTCCCTCCACAGCAGGAGACGAGAGCAGGAAATCCCACACATCGGGAACCACCTCACGCGACGGCACTGTTCCGTAGATGCCCGCCATATTCAAGCGGCTCTCGCCCAAGGTCTGGAACTTCCACAGAAGTTTGCCGGTGTGCTCCTCAACCGCATAGGCGTTGCCGTCGAGGCTCAGCACATACACCACGCCTTTCGCCACAGCGGGACTGCTATTGACGTTCGCCCCAGTGGCAAATTTCCACTGCTCGCGTCCCGTCGTAGCGTCGATAGCATGAAGGAAATGGTCGTTGCTACCCACAAACACAAGCCCATCGGCAATCACGGGCGAGGAGAGCACCCGCCCGCCCGTCTTGAACTCCCAGGCAATGTGACCGATCTCCTTGGGCGCGGCACTGGCGTAGACCCCGGTGTGCGCAACATTGCCACGAAACTGCGCCGTGCTTTGAGCGTGCGCCCCCACAATGCAAACCGGAATCAAGACAACGAAAAAGAGCCCATAAAAAATGACCTGCCCGCGATGGGTACCTCTGTTCCGCTTCCCTGCCCTGTATGAATTGCTCGACGTTTCCAGCTGACTTGCACGCATTCCCTCTCCTCTTCGATCCGCTTTCGAGCTTAGTGGCCCTACCGGCAGCGGCTTTTGAAAGCAAGGAAATCATATACCTGGAGTTACCCAAGGCTCTTGCGCCCTGGCCGATGGGAACGCAACCTCCTCGGACGACCGGAGACGATGCCGCGAACCGGGGCCGAAGTTTTCGATGCAGTTTTGGCCCAGAGAGCGCGGTCGCTTCCTGGTTTTGCATCTCCGCGGCGGTGACGAATCGCTGACCACGGATTCGATTCTTATTCGACTTCGTCGCTGAAGATCGATTCAATCGTTGTTTCGAACAAACGCGCCAGTTTGAACGCCAGAGGAAGACTGGGATCGAACTTGCCGGTCTCGACGGCGTTGACCGACTGGCGCGAAACCTCGAGCCGCAGAGCCAGATCGGCCTGCGACCAGTTCCTTTCCGCGCGCAGAACCCGCAACCGGTTTTTCACTTGTACCTCATGCAGACCAGACCGTGGCAAACACCGAAGAGGATGCAATACATCGGATAAACCCAGATCGGATCCATCGGCCGCACGTGAAGGAAGCCCTGAAGAAATCCCCAGATCGTGGTAACCGACAACGTTGCGCCAATGGCCCAGAGCATCGACTGAATCTGAAGGTTGCGGATGAATTCGTCCTTCTCTTCTCTCAGGTAGAGGGCAAAAGTCCCCATCTGGGCAATGATGCCCAACGCCGGCAGAATCGCCAGCACCCACGCCCCGATTCCCGTGGGTCGAAAGTGTACGAACGTCGACACCGAAACGACGATGAAGATCGCGTAGAAGATCATCGTGACCATGAAGCGACGCAGATAGCGGCGAGTCGCAGGATTGGCAGATTGAGAGCAGAACATTGATTGGTCTCCTTTACAATGTGACGAGCAAACATTACATTGCTTCTTCTATTCGTGTCAAGGGTACTTGACAATATATTTGACTGCTTCCCTCCAGCCCTGTGGGAATGCACTAGACTCAAAGCGTGGGCTTCTCTGACTTTCTCGGCAATTCGGCGACCGTGAACAGGCTGCGCGAGAGCGTGCGCTCGGGACATTTCCCCCAGGCTCTCATGCTGGCCGGGCCGCGCGGTTCCGGCAAATACACCTTGGCTCTCACGCTGGCGCGAGCGGTCAACTGCACCAGCCCGACCGAATCCGAGGGCCTGCCGGACTTCTGCGGCAAATGCGCCAACTGCGTCCGCATCGGCGAGTCGGCCAATCTGGAAGAGCGCGTGGCAGAGGCCGTTGCCACCCGCGAAGAGATGAAAGATGCGGACAAAAAAGACACGCGCATCCTGATCCAAACCCATCCGGACGTGATGATCATTCCGCCCGACCCGCCGCAATTGCTCATCAAAATGGGCCAGGTGCGGCAGGTGATCCACGCCGCGTATTATCGCCCGCCCAACCAGGCCCGGCGGTCGTTCTATATCTTCACGACTTCGGCGTTCATGAAGGAAGCGGCCAACAGCCTGCTCAAGGTACTGGAGGAACCGCCCGAAGGAACGTCGCTGGTGCTGCTGACCGAGAACCCGCAGGAGTTGCTGCCCACGATCCGGTCACGGACAATGATGCACCGCCTGGGCGCCCTGGCCGCTTCGGAACTGGAAGCTTTGCTCGCGCAGCGCAGACCGGAGCTTAAAACGCAGGATCGCGCCCTGGCTGCACGACTGGCCGAGGGAGCCGTCGGGCGCGCCCTGAAGATGGATTTGGGAGTTTATCTGGCAAGCCGCCAGGATGCACTGGTTCTACTGAAAACGGCTTTGCGCGAACCGGACTACTCCACGCTGTTTCGCGCCACCGAGACTTATCGCGCCGGGGCCGACGGCCAGGAGAAGACCATCAACCTTCTGCGCGCCCTGGGAAGCCTGATCGAAGACCTGCTTCTACTGATCGCCGGCACGCCTCAGTTGATCCGCAATCTGGATATCGAGGCCGAACTCAACCGGCTGGCGCAGGGATTGACCGTGGACTGGATTGAAGGAGCGGCACGTGCCCTAAACGGGGTCGAGCAAGGGATGCGGCGCAATCTGCTGCGCTCCATCTCGTTGGACGCCATGGCGGTCAGTCTCAGTCGAATTTGAAGCCGGCGCCTTACTCGTCACCGGAGACTCAGTCCTGTAGCCTTCAAGATTCGCGCGCCGCCGATGGCAACCCAGGCAAAGCAAAACGCATCTTCCTCTTCCAGGAGCCATCTCTATCCGGCGGTTACTTCTATGCTTAGGCAGCCCCCAATTTGGGATAGGCTCGACGTGTATCTTCCTCCGGATGGCGGGAGGCCCCGATCAGTTTATTTGCATAACTTCACGATTGCGGGTCAGCAGAGATTTGTTCGTCGACCCACAAGGAATTGAATGCTAAAGTGAGTTATCTTAAAGCGAATTCAGTTCTCAGTCCCCCATTGCGATACGACCCAGTAGGCTTGAAAAGAGGGTCACGATGAGCAGTTCCGTGCGTCCGCCTGGAGGTTCCCATCCCGGCAAACCGTCCTCTGGACGGCAGCAGTCGGGCCTTCTTTCGCCGCCACGTGCAAAGCAGAAGGCCCCAGATCTAAATTTCTATCGGCTCACGTCTCACACGGCAGATCAAGAAAATGTACAGAATCAGGCCGAGCTCTTTTACCTGCAGAAGCAGATTCAGACCAAGACCGCGATGGCGATCGTGATGGACAATGGCGACACCATCCGCGGGCTGATCGAATGGTATGACCAGGATTCGATCAAGGTGCGCGGACGGGAGAAGAGCCTGGTTTACAAGTCCGCGATCAAGTACATGTATAAGGAAGGCGGAGAGGCCGAGTAGGGAGCCTCTTCTAGCCAATCGTGGAGCAAGCTGCCTTGCGAAGCCGGTCGCGGAGAGCAGCACCGATTCCCTCCGCTGGGGGCATCGGGCACAAAATGACGGTGCACTGCGCCGCGTCCAGTGCCCGCAGGCCCGCATAGAGTTCCCTAGCCATCTCATGGGGAACCGACCATCGCCCCCAAGGGAAGACCACGAGGCCCCCTGCAGGAGTCGGAAGCTCCGCGGGAAGCATGATTCCGACCCGTTCTCCGGAAAGGCCAAGAATGACTTCGTCAATCCGCTTCCGCAGGTCCTCGAACGCTGCCTGCAGCAGAATCAGTCTGGCGCGCGGAGCATAGTGGCGCAGGCCGACTCCGGGAGACGGCAAAGCATCGAGCTCGGCGATCAGCCTCACTCCGGAAGTTCCCGCGATGCGATCTTCCGGCGTCGCCTCCCGCAGCGGCTCGGAGCTGGAATAGATCTCCACAGCGCCGGCAACCTTACGAATCTGCTCTGCCGTCACAGCCCCCGGCCGATAGATCAGCATCGGCGACTGGCAGGGGTCCAAAACGGTGGACTCCACTCCATGTTCGGCCGCCCCGGCATCAAGTACCGCGTCGATGCGGCCGTCCAAGTCCTCCAAAACGTGCACTGAGGTGGTCGGGCTGATGTGGCCAAAGGTGTTGGCGCTCGGCGCAGCTATCGGTACACGGGCGCGTCGAATCAGTTCCAGAGCCACCGGGTGGGCCGGCATTCGCACTCCGACCAGGGGCCTTCCCGAAGTCACCGCATCAGGCACCGCTGCAGAACGGGGCAAAAGCAAGGTCAATGGGCCCGGCCAGAAAGCCTCCATGAGGCGGCGTGCGGCCTCCGGGACATCCTGCACCAGACCGTCGAGCATGGTCAGGCTGGAGACGTGCACAATCACCGGATCCCAGGCAGGTCGCCGCTTGGCCTCGAAGATGCGCGCAACCGCGGCCGCATCCAATGCATTTGCTCCCAGCCCGTAAACGGTCTCGGTAGGCAGAGCCACGAGGCCGCCCTCCCGCAGAATCGCGGCTGCTCTGTCCAATGCGGCCTGTGCCGAGGGAGAGTCCAGGCAAGTCGGATCCACCTTCAATTGCAACGTATTCACTCTTCTATTCTCGCCTGTTCTGCCAACCACCGCCACCTGCCGTATACTCGCTCTTTAAGATGGCCATTGAAACCGAGATCAAGTTTCCCCTACAAGATTTGGCGGCGTTCGCTGTCCGCCTTGCGGCAGCCGGATTCACGCTGCAGACCCCCCGCTCTTTCGAAAGCAATGTCCTCTATGACACTCCCAATCGTGACCTACGCGCCCGCACCGAGATTCTACGGATACGCGGCTACGCCGGCAAATGGACGGTAACGCACAAACGACCACCCGAGGATGGCCCCGCCGAAGACCTGCACAAGCACCGCATTGAAACCGAAACCGAAGTCGGCGACGGCGCCGCGCTGGCAGAGGTCTTTCGTTCCCTGGGACTGCTTGCCTCGTTCCGCTATGAGAAGTGGCGAACCGAATGGAGCGACGGCGAAGGACATTGTGTGGTAGACGAGACCCCTATTGGCAACTATGCGGAACTGGAAGGCAGTAGTGACTGGATCGATCGGGCGGCAGCCCGCCTGGGAGTCGGCCAAGCAGAGTACCTCACTCTCAGCTATGGGCGCCTCTTCGATCAATGGAGGCAAGCGCACAACTCCAACGTGGACGATTTGACCTTCGAGGCGATTTGCGGTGCAGAAAGCCAGAAATAGGCGATTCGATGCTTCCTCGACCTGCTGCATCGTGTGCGGGGAGCTCTTTGCGCGGTGCCGGGGTCGGTATTCTGGGGAGTTGACCCGATTCTTGCTTGCCCCGAACAAGAACTGCCGCAGATGGAATCTCGGTCGTACTGCATAATGACACAGAAACTAAACACGTTCTAATGTTTGGTTACTATCGGGCGATAGGGTAACTATCCTAGAAGCCCAAAGGTAAGGAGATTTTTTCGGAATGATTTCAGTTTCTGGCACCAAGACTCTGGCTCGCGCCATTGCTTCCATGTTGATTCCCGCCTCCCTCATTGCACTCGCGATGGTTCTCTCTGTTCCCGCCCACGCGGCGAGTGATCGTGAAATCAGAACCCGCGTTGCCCCCGCCTATCCCGAGTTGGCAAAACGCATGAAGATCAGCGGCATCGTCAAGGTGCAGGCCGTAGTAGATCCCGAAGGCAAAGTGACTGCGGTCAAGACCCTCAGTGGAAATCGCATGTTGGAAGCCGCAGCGGAAGACGCCGTGAAGAAATGGAAGTTCGATACGGCCACCGCCACGTCGACGGTAGAAGTGAGCATCAACTTCGAATAGTCGATTAAACTGGTCGCCTGCAGGCATTTCAAGCGAAAACGCACTTGCTAGTGTGCACTTAAAGGACTGGAACTTTCCTCGGGGCTGGATTTTTCGGGCTTTCGTCTGAGAGGTTCAGTCCTTGTTTTTTGGAAGGTATATAAATCGGAAATCCAATGGCGGAGATTGCGGGTGTGGCCACGGATGCTGGCCGATGCCGAGTTCAAACCCTGAGTCTGACCGCAGAGTTCGGTTCGCAACTGCGATAGGCCGCCGCTCATGCCCATCCTCTTCTAGCACAATTCCGATGCAAATTCCACAGATAGATTCTGAAAATTACCTAATGTCAAAGTAATCTGCGCCGATAACCAAAATGAGCTGGTTAAGCTCCAGGAGTACTCCGATGACGTTTGTAAGCTTTGTAGGGCGCAAATTTGGGGTGCGCGGCGCTGCAGTGGTGCTGCTCCATTCGCTCTCTTTGGCGTTGTTGATTGCTATTGCCGTCCCCGCCCATGCGGCAGGCGACCGGGCCATTTTGTCTCGCGTCCCTCCCTCGTATCCAGAATTGGCCAAACGCATGAAGATCACCGGCCAGGTGAAGGTTGAAGCGACGATTGATCCAGACGGCAAGGTGACCTCCGTCAAGACGCTCAGCGGCAACCGCATGCTTGCTCCTGCGGCGGAAGACGCTGTGAAGAGGTGGAAGTTCGAAGCCGGCTCGGGAGTCGGTACCACGGAAGTAGAAGTCAACTTCGCACTTGCAAACTAGCGAGAAGCGAAGAATTCCGGGTGGAGAGTCCGGCACGACGAAGGTTGGATTCTTCACTTGGCCTTGAACCAGCAGGCGCCTGCGGGCCGGGAGCTCTACCTGCGCGTTTGAATGCGCCGAGATCAAGATCTAGCAGATTCTGCCATAGGAGGAACGATCAATGCATACTGAAATCTTCAGCAATCGCGCATGCACTTTGACTCATTTTTCTAGATCGTTGTTTCGGGCAGTGGCGCTCGCGCTGCTTCTTTCCATGTCATTGTCCGCCCATGCAGCTGGGGACCGCCCCATCAAAAGCCGCGTCGCTCCCTTCTATCCGGAGCTAGCCAAGCGCATGAAGATCTCCGGCGTGGTCAGAATGGAAGCCACTGTGGATGCGGACGGAAAAGTTACCAGTGTAAAGACCCTTGAAGGAAACCGCATGCTTACTCAAGCGGCCGAGGATGCCGTGCACAAGTGGAAGTTCGCCACGGGTGAGGGCGTTGAGACGGTGTCGGTGGAAGTTAACTTCGCGCTGGCGCAATAGTTCTTTTGACAGAATGGCTTGACGAATCACATCCCCTTGTTTTGGCGCCTGTTTGCAAATAGAACAGACGCCAAAACAAGGGGATGTGATTCGTTTGGGAGATGCGCTCAGTCGCCAATTCCTACCGGGCTGCATAGCCTTCTGAGCCATTGTTGATTCGAGGCCGCGCTACCGATTCAGGCGTCAGGTCGGCGACCGGCTGTATCTGAGAGTTCGAACCTCGCGCTACTCTCCCTCGGCCTTCACGGTCTTGCTCTTCGGAATTCCCTTCTGATGACAATCCGCGCACTTGACCCAATGAATATTGTGCGGACTCTTGGCATTGGCATAGGTCGTATCCATCGTCTCCACATCGATGCCGCAATTGGACATCTTGGGGTGGCAATTCTTGCATGATGCCTTCGCGCTCTGGTTGTGTCCCATATGGCAAGCGAGGCAACTGATGCCCTCATGGACGCCCATCGGCGTGCGATCGTCGCCCGTGCCCACTTGCGCATACCAGTGATTGGCCGCCGCAACCGTACCCGTCTCCAGCCGCCTTGGCGCATGGCATTGGTAGCACATTCCCTGGCGCGGATCGGGACTGGTGTTAACTTGCCGAGCCCCATCGAAGAGCTTGGGGAGCGTCAATGCCGCTGCAGCGATATGGATCTTCTCTCGCCGGTCAAAGAAGGCCAGCCAGTTGTGCTGGGAAGGACCGGCAACCGCGAACCCCGACTCGGGTCTGGTCTGCGGCGCATCCTGCTTGTGAACCTGATGACAAGCCTGGCAAGGAATCGCTGGCTGATCGGCAAAGCCCCTGCGCGTGATGAGCCATGGACCCATCGTGTTCTGGGGCTGCACTAAATCGCGAATGGATCCATCGAAGTGCATCCCGTGACAACGCAGGCAATCTTCCATCAGATGTTGTCGCTTGTTTTGTGCGGCATTGGCAAAGATCTGCTCATACGTGGCGCTATGCGGCCCCGCATGCCACGAAGCATATTCGCTTCGATGACACCTCTGGCAGTTTGACACCATGGCCAGAATATCCACGTCGCGCAGCCGGATGGCCTCGGGGACTTTGCCGCTCAGATGCACGCGAATGTGGCGCAGCTTGGTTCCCAGACTGGCCTCGTGACAATCCATGCACCCCAGGTCGCGATGCGCGGAGCCGTGCACTCCACTCACATTCACGGCCATCTCATGACAGCTTGCGCACCCGACTCCATGCTGCGAGGTGTAATAGTACGACGCTCCGTAAACGCCACTGATCACCAACAGGACAACCGCCGCAACCAGCGCTGCGGCTAATCTCCAGAACTTGCTCATGACCGCAATCCCGTTCCCTTCCAGTTGCTGAGCAGAGAGTTCGACGCGTAGTAGGCCACCGCCATGATGGTGAGCACGGGATTGAATCCCCCATTGGTCACGTGTACGCTGCCATCGATCACAAAGAGATTATCCACGTCATGAATCTGGCAGTGCTTGTTGACCACCGACCCATGTGGGTCGTTGCCCATCCGGCAGGTGCCGGCCTGGTGCTGCCCAGCGGAAACCATTTCGGATTTATAGGCCATGAGCGAAGTGCTGAAAGCCCCGGCTTCCTTGAGCCACGCTTCAGCGCGTTTTGCTTGCATTGCGCCAATGTCGTAGGTGTGGGGATGGCAGTTCCCTTCGAAGCGCGCAACCGGCAATCCCCATTTGTCTTTTACGCTGGGATCAACAGTCACCCGTCCCGCAGCCGTAGGAATCTGCTGCGTGGGTCCCATGATCACGATGGATTGCTTATGCCAACGCCGCATGGCCTGCTTGTGTCCCAACCCCCAGCGCGGGGTGTGTTCCGGCAGCCGATCGACCATGTGAATGGGCAGGCGGATGAATTCGTTGGCCAGCATTCCACCGCCGCACAAGCCCGGAGTTCCGTGGTTGTAATCACTGATCGCGATGCTGGCGCCGGGGCCGACGTCGTCATAAGTTTCGAAATCGAAAAAGCCAACCGCCCCGGTATAGTGATGCCCCTGTAAGTGGCGGCCTACCTGGTCGTAACGATTCCCCAGTCCATTCGGAAACAGGCGGCTCTTGGAGTTGAGCAGCAGACGTGCCGACTCGATGGCGCATGCGGAGACAACGACGAAATCGGCAGGCTGCTCCTGAAGTCTGCCACTGGCGTCGAAATAGGAGACGCCGCGTGCGCGCCCACGGTCATCGGTCAGGATTTCCTTGACGAAGCACTCCGTGCGCAGTTCACAGTTGCCGGTATTGAGGGCGATGGGGATCACCGTATTCTGTGAGCCGTTCTTGGCGTCCACTTCGCAGGCAAACCCTACGCACCAGCGGCAGCGCATGCAGGGGCCGCGACCGTTATAGGGCATGCTGTTGCGCGCCATGGGAATGTGGTACGGATGCAGGCCCAGCCTGCGTGCCGCCGGTTCCAAAATTCCGAATTCGCGATTGGCCGGCAGAGGCGGCATGGGCAACTCCCGCTTGCGCGGCCCATGAAAGGGTGTTCCCGAATAGTCTCCAGAGACGCCGATCTCGTATTCCGCCTGCTCGTAAAACGGCTCGAGTTCGTCGTAGCTGATGGGCCAGTCCTCCAGCGAGCTCCCCGGAGGTGCGCCGTAGGTGGAGCGCATGCGGAAGTCCTGCGGCATGTAGCGCCAGGCCTGTGCGCCGTAGCTGAGCGTGCCACCGCCCACGCAAGCGGCGTTGTTCTGATAGCTGCCTTCATTGGGCAGTGCGATATGCGACTCGCCCCGTGGATCGACCCAGACACGGGGATTGCCTTGCTGCTCCGGTCCGAAGGCATTGCCCAAAACGGTGGTCCGCTGATTGCGCAGATCGTCTTTGCGGCAATCGGCGCTGCTAAACCACTTTCCCCGCTCCATGAGGACGACACTTAGCCCAGCCGTCGCCAGTTGCTTGGCGACTATGCCGCCGGCAGCACCGGCTCCCACTACGATTGCGTTCACTCTCTTCATGAGCGACCGCCTTTGGTCAGATCATATTGCGAACGGCCCAGGTTCGGCGGCTCCGACAGCCCCAGCATCTTCCAACTCACGGCGTCCTGGTTGCCCCCGTGACGAGGAGAACCGTAGTAGCCCTCAAAAGTATGCTGGCGAACCATTTCGAAGAATTCCCGATCGCTGCTTTCGAGTCCTGTCACCCAATCCAATTGCTGAGATGGCGAAAGTGCAGCGGGATCTTGCCCAAAGCGTTTTCTGCTCTGCTCAAGCGCCGCCTGCAACCCGTCCCGATACGCATCGCGATGAGGCTGGTAAAAGCGGACAAGTTGGCGATCGATATAGGTGAGGACTCCAGCCTGCGACGCGCTCGGAAAATCGTCGGCGGGAATGATCTGGTCGCAAAGAACAGTCAGAGTCCGGGCCTGTTCTTCATTGAAGAAGTCCCAATTTCCCTGAGCCCCAGGTTTGCAACCCACTGCTAGAGCAGCGCCACCCAGAACGCTCGCTGCCACGAACTGACGCCGGGTCGGAGGCCCCGGCTTATCCGATGAATCCATACGACGCCTATTCCCGCCTGCAATCGATCCGGCAAGATTCCACAGATTCCACGCGCAGAAAAGGCCGGAATTGCTGCCCACCCATACTAAGGGGGCCTGCCTGTCTCTTTCCAGCTAAAACCGAGAGACCCCGACTCAAAGCGGAGACGAAACGGCGTAGAGGTCAAACCGAACGAATTGTGGGGGAACCACAGCACAAAACGCCTGAGGGGGAAGCGAATGACCCGCTTCCCCCTCAAAAGTGCTTTGCTTTCCTTGTTCGCGCCTACGCTTCGACTCCGTGGCACTTCTTGTATTTCTTGCCTGAGCCACAAGGGCAAGGATCGTTGCGACCGACTTTGTCGCCGGTTCTGTGCTGGGTTGGGGCACTCGCCACTCCTCCGCCCGCCATGCTCGCCGCGGCCAATTCCCGCTGTTTCTTGCGCTGAAACTCCTTTTCCAGGGAATCGATGGTGGTCGACTGTCGTGTTGGAATCAGGATCTCGCGAGGCGCTGCATCGGTCGGCGCAGGAAGGGCCGCGCTGGCTACCGGCGGCGCCGCGGGAATCTCGCGGCGCACCTCCGGAGCTGCATTCACGGGCTGTCCGTCCGGCCCCAGAATCTGCATCCGGAACAAGAAGCGAACCGTGTCTTCCTGGAACTTGAGCATCATGGCTTCGAACATGTCGTAGGATTCGCGTTTGTAGGCCACCAGCGGATCTTGCTGCGCGTAACCGCGCAATCCGATGCCCTCTTTCAGGTGGTCCATGGCCAACAGGTGGTCTTTCCAGAGACCATCGATAACGCTCAGCATGACCATCCGCTCGTGATAACGCATGGTGTCGGCACTGAGAATCTTCTCCTTCGACTCATAATCTTCTTTGAGCTTCTCAAAGATGGCGTCGCCCAGTTCGTGACGGCCAACCTCGAGAGGTTTGATGCCGGCCTTCTCCGGGGAGAGACCAAACTGGCCAACCAGACGCTCGTCGAGACCTTTGATGTTCCACTGGTCGGGGTGGAGGTTTTCAGCCGCGAACTCATCGAGTGCGGTGCTCAGGATTCCGCCGACATAGTCTTCGAGGATCAATTCGCGCTGCTCGACGCCTTCCAACAACTGGCGACGCAATCCATAGACTGCTTCGCGCTGCTTGTTCATGACGTCGTCGTATTCGATGAGGTGCTTGCGGGACTCGAAGTTTTGCGCTTCGACAGCCTTTTGCGCGCCTTCGATGCGGTTGCTGATCATGCGCGACTCAATAGGCACGCCTTCTTCCATGCCCAACCGCTCCAGCAGAGTGCTGACCCACTGCTTGGCGAAGATGCGCATCAGATCGTCTTCGAGCGAAAGATAGAAGCGTGACTCGCCGGGATCGCCTTGACGACCGGCGCGGCCGCGCAACTGGTTATCGATGCGGCGTGACTCGTGACGTTCGGTGCCAAGGATGAACAAACCGCCCGCTTCAATGACCTGAGCGTGATCCAGACGCGCAGCTTCGGCGTGAACCGCGAAAGCTTCCGCCCACTGCGGCTCAGCGATTTCGAACTCCTGCCCCTGGTAGTAGAAGCGCAGGAACCCGGTTGGAGCCATGGGATTGATGGCGCCTTCGGCAACGCTGATGGCGCGCGCATAGCCCTTCTTGACCAGTTCCTGGCGGGTCATGAAATCGGGATTGCCGCCGAGCAGAATATCCGTACCGCGGCCCGCCATGTTGGTGGAGATGGTGACCTGCCCCAAGCGACCCGCCTGGGCAACAATCTCGGCCTCGCGTTCGTGGAACTTGGCGTTCAGAACAACGTGCCGCACACCCTTGCGCTGCAGGATGGCAGAGAGACGCTCGGACTTCTCAATCGAGGTTGTGCCCACCAGAACCGGCTGCTTCTTTTCATGGAGCAAAGCAATGTCATCGGCCGCGGCGTTGTACTTTTCCTTTTCGGTGCGGAAAACGACGTCGGGGTTCTCGATGCGCAGCATGGTCTTGTTGGTGGGAATGACTACAATTTCCAGCTTGTAGATTTTTTCGAACTCAGCCGCTTCCGTCTCGGCCGTGCCGGTCATGCCGCTCAGCTTGTTGTAGAGGCGGAAGTAGTTCTGGAAGGTAATCGTCGCCAGCGTCTGGTCTTCCTTGCGGATGTTGACGCCTTCTTTGGCTTCAATGGATTGATGCAATCCGTCTGACCAACGACGCCCCGGCATGAGGCGGCCGGTAAAGGTATCGACGATGATGACTTCGCCGTCCTTGACCACGTACTCCACGTCGCGCCGATAAAGAGAATGCGCCTTGATCGCCGTCTCGACGTAGTGCTTGAGATCCCAGTTTTCAGCGTCGGCGATGTTGTCGATGCCTAACAGCTTTTCAATGGTGACCCAACCGTCGTCGGTAACGCCAATCGTTCGCTGCTTCTCGTCCACGATATAGTCGCCGGTGAGGTATTTGGTCTCGCCTTCTTCGATCTCTTCGCCTTTGACCAACTCGGGAATGATCTTCTTTACCCGAGCGTACTTGTCCGTTGTCTGGTCGGTGGGGCCGCTGATGATCAGGGGAGTGCGAGCTTCGTCGATCAGGATCGAGTCGACTTCGTCGACGATGGCATAGTACTGGCCACGCTGCACGCAGTCCTTGATGTCAAACTTCATGTTGTCGCGCAGGTAATCGAAGCCGAATTCATTATTGGTGCCGTAGGTGATATCGGCGGCATAGGCTTCGCGCCGTTCGCCATCGTCGAGATCGTGAACGATGACGCCCACCGTGAGCCCGAGGAACTCGTAAATCTTACCCATCCACTCGGCATCGCGCTTGGCCAGGTAGTCGTTGACCGTGACCACGTGAACGCCATGGCCCGCCAGGGCGTTGAGATAGCAGGCAAGTGTGGCGACCAGCGTTTTTCCTTCGCCGGTGCGCATCTCGGAGATTTTGCCCTGATGCAGGACCATACCGCCGATCAACTGGACGTCAAAATGACGCATCTGGACGATGCGCCATCCGGCCTCGCGAACCACCGCAAAGGCTTCGGGAAGGATCTCGTCGAGCGCCGCTTTCTCTGCCGCCTTGATCTCGTCCTTGTCGGTGAGGCCTTCAAGCCGAGCCGCGATGCGGGCGCGGAATTCCACGGTTTTCTCGCGCAACTGCTCATCGGAGAGCGGCTTGAGCTCCGCCTCGAGTTCGTTGATGACCGCAACTACCGGCCATAGCCGCTTCAAAAGGCGGTCGTTCGCAGTGCCAAATATCCGGGTAAGTACTTTATCAAAAAACACAGGAATCTCCGTTTACAAGTCTAAATGGTGAAGTTGCGCGGGAAGGCCCGAATAGGCAATTCCCGCGAGATAGGGCGCTTCACTGCATGCGGAGAAAACGAGTTAGAGGCGCAACACCAGAGAGTCGATGGGCCTGCCCTGGCGAATTCTTCTCAACTGACGATGAAAATGCCGCAGAGGTGTCTCGTGGACCACAGGGTCGACGGGCTCGGCCTCCTCGTCCAGCTCGGCATCTTCCTCCTGCTGTTTGGCCTCGACCACCCAGGCGACGCTCGGACGGTAGAGGACGCCGAGGAATTGAAATGCATTCCCCAGCGCCGACGAGGACGGACGGAAGCCGGGGCGCTTCTTCCCCCGCGATTTGCGGTGGCTCCAGACGACGCGACGCAGTTTGTAGTGGCAAAGAAGGCCGACAATCGCCAGCATGGGACCACAAGTGGTTAGGTTGGCGAAGAGAGAAACAGAATCGATACTCATGAAAACCCCCTCCAGAACTCGGGTTGGATTTCGCCGGAAGACACTTCAAGGCGCAGAACAGCCGAAGCTGGGCGGTGCCTGAAAGGATTCAGGGAGATCACGCGAGAGGGAGGGGTGGAGGTCGCTGAAAGGCTGCCGGAAGAAAGGGAGCCTCGGGGACACGTCCGGCATATCCGCAAATCAGAGCCGGCAAAAGGCTCAAGGGGGAGATCATGCCCACAAAGAAGATGGGCAGGATCGCGAGCCCGTCCCCGGCATCGCAGGAATGCGGATGTGGAAGCAACAGGAGCAACAAGGCGAAGCCAATCGCGAATGCCGCAACCCAGACCCATCCTCGAATTGGACGCTGTTGAATCAATTCTCGATTTCTCAAGAGTGAGTGTAGCACGCTCATATTACTTGAAGGCAAAAATATGATACTTGCAACGAAGAGTCTCCTTCGCAGCAACTCGATGGCGGGATAGAAAGGCGATGGTTTCGCATTTCTGTAAACCGAGCATTCGGTAGCGCCGGCCTCTCGGCCGGCTGTCCTGGCGGCGTCCTCGCGGCCAGGAGCGACGCGCGGGTCAGAAGACCCGCGCTACAGCCGGACGGGAGGTCGGCGCTACCGAAGATGATTTCTAAGGAGATAAATCCATAGATTCACATTTTGTATTTACATTTGTAATGTACCTTTTTCATTCCAGTGAACCTACGTTTCGTTGCTACGGAGCGGAAGGGTGCCGTTTCCCACGCGTCACGGATCCGGATTCTCACCCGGCCGTCGCACAGGACGGCCGAAAATGCCCGCGAGGCCCTCCTTTAGGTCGACGTTTGCCCCGTACAATAAAGGGGTAAGCCTACCGAGACATGGCAGATAAAGAGCAGAAAACTCCCCAACCCGCTGCCGCCAAGCCCGATGACGCTCCTCCGGTCGGCGCATACGACTCCAAGCTGGTCCGCAGGCTCGCGCAGTATCTACGCCCCTACTGGATACAGGCGACCATTTCCACGCTGGCGGTGAGCCTCAAATCGATCAGCGACGTGAGCGGACCTTATCTGGTCAAAGTAGCCCTCGATCGCTATCTGACCGGCCAGTCGAGTTTTGCGACCAACTGGCTGACCAGGCGTCTTTCGGCGGATCCGGCGACCGGCATCACGCAACTGGCGGGCATCTTTCTGGTCGCGATCCTCTTTGCACTCTTCTTTGAGTTCATCCAGACCTACCTGATGCAGTGGACCGGCCAGAAGCTGATGTTCGACCTGCGCCGCGATATCTTCCGCCATATGCAGCGGATGGATATCGGCTTTTTTGACAACCACGCGGTGGGGAGGCTGGTGTCGCGCCTGACCTCGGATGTGGACGCCATCAACGAGATGTTCACGGCCGGAGTCTTGTCGATTGTGGACGACTTCTTCAACCTGGCCATCATGGCCGCGGTGATGCTGACCATCAACTGGAAGCTCGCGCTGCTGGCCTTCGCGGTGCTGCCCATCATCTGGATCGTGACGCGGCTCTTCCGCGACTCGGTGCGCGAGAGCTATCGCCGGGTTCGCACAGCCATTGGGCGCATCAACAGCTTCACCCAGGAACACGTCAGCGGGATGAGCATCGTCCAGTTGTTCAACCGCGAGGAGCGCGCCTACAAGGACTTCGAAGCGGTCAACGAGCAGCACATGATCGCCTTCAAAGACACCATCTTCGCCTATGCGCTTTACTACCCGGCGGTCGAGATCCTGTCGGCCATCGCCATCGCCCTGGTGCTGTGGTGGGGCGAATTCAGCGTGATCGCCAAGGGAACAGTCACAATCGGCGTCCTGGCCATGTTCATCCAATACTCGCAACGCTTCTGGCGGCCGATTCAGGATTTGAGCGACAAATACAACATTCTGCAGGCGGCCATGGCGGCCTGCGAACGCATTTTCAAGCTACTGGACACGCAGCCGGAGATCGTCAGCCCAGCCGATCCAGTTGCCGGCGACGGCAGCAACCGCATCGAGTTCAAGCACGTGTGGTTCACCTATCAGAAGCTGACCGAGGCCCAGCAGGCCGCGGTGAATCGTATCGCCGAAGCTGGTTCCGCCAATGGAGACTTCAGCGCCCTCGAGGGGATCGAATGGATCCTGAAGGATGTCTCGTTCACCGTTGAGCCGGGCCAGACGGTGGCCATAGTGGGCCATACGGGAGCGGGCAAGACCACGCTGACCAGCCTCATGATGCGTTTCTACGAGGTCACGGCAGGGCAGATTCTGTTGGATGGAGTCGATCTTCGCCGTCAAGACTTGAAGGCCTTGCGCCAACACTTTGCCGTGGTGCTGCAGGATCCGTTCCTGTTCACAGGCACGATTGCCGAGAACATCCGCTTGGGCAATGCTGAGATCAGCGACGAGACGCTGCGCACCGCCGCCAACGACGTCAACGTGCTGGACTTCATCGAGAGCCTTCCCGGGGGCTTCCATGAGCCGGTGCAGGAACGCGGCAATTCCCTTTCCACCGGGCAGAAGCAGCTGATCAACTTTGCCCGCGCGCTGGCTTACAATCCCCGGATTCTGATTCTGGACGAAGCCACCTCAAGTGTGGATACCGACACCGAACTGCGCATTCGGGGCGCTCTGGAACGGATGGTCGCGGGCCGGACAAGCGTTCTGATCGCGCATCGGCTCTCAACCGTGCAGCGCGCGGAGACGATCCTGGTCATGCACAAAGGCAGCCTGCGCGAGATGGGGAACCACCAGGAGCTTCTGGGCAAGCGCGGACTGTATTGGAAGCTTTATCAGCTTCAATACAAGGACCAGGAGGGCATCGTGAGCGCCCCGGTGCTGAGTGCATCCACAGTCGCAAATTGAGATCCGCCTCGAGGAACTGAAATGGACGGCCTGAAGCAGGCGAGCACACTCAGGAACCTCTTGACTGAGGCTATGTAGCCTTCTTTTCTCGCGGTTCCGGGAGTAGCGACGCCTGCCGGGAAGTCCTTTTGGATGGGAATCTTCCTCCGCGCAGATCCGTCCCAAGGATTCGGCGATTCTCCTTCCTAACCGCACCCGGAAAACTCGTGTCTAATGTTTCGCATGGGCAAGAACGATCACGCCACGATCCAGGCCATTCTCGACGGCGACAAAGAGGCCTATGGAGAGCTGGTGAGAAGCCATAGCGCGACATTGTTGCGGGTGGCATGGCGGATCACGGGAAACGAAGCCGATGCGGAAGATGTCGTACAGGAGGCGTTCCTGCGCGGCTACAGGAAGCTGGAGACTTTTGAATCCCGGGCCAATTTTGGCACCTGGATCTATAGGATTGCTGTGCGTTGCGCCCTGGACCGTATCAGTGGACGCACAAGGGACGAAGTCTGCCGGGTCGGTGAAGAGATCGATCCGGAGCAGGATCAGGTGCAGGTAGCGGATGAGGCTGCCGGTCCCGAGCGCCTGTTGCTGAGCGGAGAGATCGCAGCACTGCAGGAGCTGGCCCTGCAAGAGCTGACGGCTACCGAGCGGACGGCCTTCGTCCTTCGCCATTTGGAGGGTTGTACGGGGGAAGAGATCGCGGTCGCATTGGGCATAGTACCCAATGCAGCCAAGCAAGCGGTCTTTCGCGCGGTGCAGAAACTGAGGCAAAGCCTAGCGCCGATGAGGGTTAAAGCATGAAGCACGTGAGTGAAGAGCAACTGGTTGAACATTTCTACGGGGAAGGCTGCGCCCGCGTGGAAAAACACGTGAAGAGTTGCGACCAGTGTGCACGGGCCTTGGCGGATCTGGCCATCGATCTGGCCGAACTCAGGTCCCCACAGCTGCCGGTGCGCGATGATTCTTACGGAGAACGGGTCTGGCTGGACCTTGCGCCTTCCCTGCCCGCTTACCCAAAGCGAAAAAGAAGTTGGCTGAACGGGGTCTGGCTGGACTATCTCCCCTTCTATGCCGCATTGGGGCGTGGATTGGGATTTGCAACAGCCTGTTCGCTGGTCCTCGCCGGGACGTTCTTTGCCGGTCGCCTTTGGGAACAGAAGAAGCAAGCACCCATTGCAACTGCACCGAAGCCAGTTCAGCCTCACCAGAAGCAGCCGCCGCCCCAGCGCGTGGTGGTTGTGGTGCTCGGGGACCATCTAGACCGCTCCGAACGCCTACTCGTGGAGCTGAAACATGCGGACGCCGACAGCGCGGAGGATATCGGACCGCTGCGCGACGAGGCTCGAACCCTGCTGGTTGCCAACCGCACCTTCCGCCAAAAGGCAAGCGAGACGGACGACCCGGAGCTTGCAACGGCATTGAAGCACCTGGATCGCGTGCTGGGAGAATTGGCCAACCGGCCCGGCGGCCTGGATGCCCACGGCCTGGCGAAACTGCAAAATGAGATGAAATCCGATCGCCTTCTCTTTGAAGTGCGGGTGCTTCGCTCCCGAACTCCCGAAAAGCAGGTGCGTAGCACGATCCAGGCGAGCGGAGGCACGATTTGAGATCCGCTGCCACCTTCTTTGCTCCCCTGCTCACGGTTCTGCTGCTTGCCTTCGGCACACATGTTTCTGGACAGGCCCTCTTGTCGTCCGGCTCGCTTGACGGGGTGGGAGGCGAGTCTTCCAGTACCGCGCCTGACAGCAACCAATATGCCAACGGACTGCGCGCCCTGCGTGAGGCACGCTGGAAAGATGCCGAGAGCTACTTCGACCAAGTAGTGAAGGATCAGGGCCGTCATGCCGAAGGGGCGCTCTATTGGAAGGCTTATGCAGAGGAAAAGAAGGGCGAGGCGATGGCCGCGCTCAACACTTGCCACGAGTTGAGTCACAGTCACCCAGGCAGCAGTTGGAACGAGGAGTGCGGTGCGCTGGAGGTGCAGATTCGATCCAAGAACAACCTGCGGGTCGATCCCGCTTCCGCGCAAAGCGATGAGGTAAAGCTTCTTGCGCTGAATTCCCTGATCTACAAGAATGAATCGCGCGCACTGGCGCAGATCTCGGAGATTCTGAATGGCGACTCCTCGGAACGGTTGAAGCAAGGCGCTCTCTACATTCTGGGGGAACACCATGACAACGTGACTTATCCGCAGATTGTCCACCTCAGCCACGTGGAGGGCGACGTTCGCATTGCGCGGGGCGCGCGGAGTGGGCACCCTGGCGACGCCCCTTGGGAGAAGGCAGTTGCTGGACTGTCGCTGGAGACGGGTTTCAGCCTTGCGACCGGCGCGGGCAAAGCAGAGATTGAATTTGAAAATGCATCCACGCTCTATCTCGCCGAGAATTCAGTACTTGTTCTGAACGACCTGCACACCACGGTGGGAGTTCCTTTTACCGAGCTTGCTTTGCTGACCGGAACGGTCTCCTTGGATATCCAGCCATTTGTCGCCAACGAAGTCTTTCTCTTGAAAACGCCCACCGACGAAGTTGTGTCACGCTACCCTGACAGGGCCTATTTTCGTGTAGACAGCTATCTGGACGCCATGGCCATTACACCACTGTCGACGGGTCTTCTGCGCACGCCGGGAGATGCGCAACAAGAGCTTGTGGCTGGTCAGACGCTTTTTTACCTGGACGGCCAGCGCATCGAGTATGCAGGCGCAAAAGACTCTGCTGCCTTGGCAAGTTGGGATCAGTGGGTTGCGGTTCGTCTGGCAGAGCGGTCCAAAGCGATACGAGAAGTCCTGAAGGCCTCTGGACTCACCGCACCGGTTCCCGGGCTCGCGGAGATGCAGAATCAAGGGACTTTTTTCGACTGCCCACCTTATGGAACCTGCTGGGAGCCGGCCGATGCAGGTGTGAAGAAGGTGTCGGCACAACCGCAGCAGGCACAGGCAATGTTGCAAGAGGCCGATCATAACGCTGGCCCCACGAGCGCCGTCGCTCCACTCTCCCGGCAGGATTTTGGCTTCCCGTGCGCGCCAGAGCCTGCGCTCGCCACGGCTTCAAGAGATGCGGTGACCGGCAGAAACGTTGCAACCACTGCCGGCGATGCTCAAACCGGACATCCTTATGACTGGGCCGTTTGCCATGCCGGTGGCTGGATCTATCGTGACGCCCATTATGTCTGGGTCGCAGGCCAAAGGAGGCACCATCACCCTGCCTATCTGTGGGTCAAGAGCGGACAGACTGTGGCATTCGTTCCTGTCCATCCACGCGACGTGAAAGACCAGCCGCCTGTGAATCGCAAGGAAGTGGTGTTTGTCCTGAAAGACCGCAAGGGTATGCAAATCGAACAAACCCAGCTGAATCCGGGTAATCCCATCGAATTGATGAAGACCGCTCCAAAGGAATTTCGTGGCGCGCCGGTGCAGACGCTCGCTGTTGCGGAGGAACCGCATCTTGTGGCTCGGCAGTTGCGCGATGCACTGGTGGGAAAGAACGCTGTGGCGCGATCCGGTAGCGTTCCCATCAGCTTTGACCGCCGCACGCAGAGTTTCCTGATGGCTCGTCAAGTGATGGACGGCCGCAAGAATGGAACCGTAATTGCGCCTCTCAACAACCGAAGCGGAAATCTGCAAGAGCACGCTGCCAACTTCAGCGCCGGCTCGCGCAACGTTGGGGTCTTCAGCGCCAGGAACAGTGGAACGCATGTTGGAACAACCGTGACCTCTTCATCCATCAGCACCTCTACGCTGGTCAGTGCAAGCAAAACCGCCTCGCCCACAGCACCAAGCTCTGGAACAGGCGTCACCATGAACCATTAAAGCGAAACCAGGGTTGCTGTATCTCGAAGGCACTTCCCTAAAGTCGACGCGACCATCAGGGAGCGGCGACCTTGCACGAAACTCACCGGGCGACAGGAACTCTGGTTTCGCTCTAAAGAATGTCTTCTCGATCAGGATATTTCTGAAAAAGATGCTGTCTGGGAATACCTCGGAGCCCAGAGATATTCTCTCAGAAGACGACTCTGTCCATCCAGACGGATGCTATCAAAGCTATCTCAAATACTTTCCATTTTTCAAACAGAACTCTGCGGCTTTCCGCGTCGATGAGAGCACTGGTTGTCCTTCAGAAGAGTCATCGTGGTCCTTGGCCAATGTAATCAAGCCAGGAGGATCGGGCGCGGAGATGGAAGTGCAGGGCTGTATGAGACGGAACGATTGCGTCTGGTGTTTCGGCTATTCAATAGGGGGATTGGCTTCCCATCCTTTCCGCAGAAAACGCGGAAAGGATGGGACATCCGTGATTACTGCTGGATCCATAGCGGAAAGCCGAAAGCAAAGTTTTTCGCGATCAGAAAGTGAAGCGCGATCCGAATTGAAATTGCCTCGGCGAATTGATGTCGCTGGTGATGTTGCCAAAGGCTGGGTAGCCGGTCGTCGCATCGGAAACTGTTGGCGCGGAAAACTGTGCCTTGTTTGCCACGTTGTAGGAAGAGATGTCCAAGCGAAGCTTCATCTCGTTCCAAAGTGTGAAGCTCTTGAAGAGGGAGAGATCCACGTCGTTGGCGCCCATGGTACGCACATGATCGAGATAGGCAGGGGCGGTTCCCGCCTGGAACAGACCGGCTGGCATGGCAAAGCAGTTGGAGGTGAACCATACTTCGGCGGTGTGTGGTGCGCCTTTGCTCGGATCGCAAGTGAGGTCGGTGCGTTGGTTGAAGTATGAATTGGACGCACCCACAACCGGCGCATTGATGGGAACACCCGTGCTCAGGTAAGCGACCGCATTCATGGTCCAATCGCCGAGGATGGCGTCGCCCAACGCATTCATCTTCAGAGCACGACTTTTGCCCACAGGCAGATCGTACGAGACGTCCCATGTGAACTGGTATTTGACATCCTGCGGACTCACGGAGTGTTCGTACTTCATGTTCTTCCAATCCTGGGCCGCGCCGGCATGGGACCCGACGAAACCGAGAGGAGGATTGCCATCGTCGGTCATCAGCTTTGACCAGGTGAAAGAGGCGAGCGTGGTGAAGTGCTGGGTGAGGCGCTTCTGCAACTTGGTCTGCAGCGAACTGTACTCGGAATCGCCGCCGGGATATCCATGCACAAGGATGCCGTTTCCGGAGCCGTAACCACCATTGCCGAACTGCGGGTAAGGTTGCAGCGACACCCACAGGGGAACGGTCGCTGAGCCGTAATTGGCGTTGGTGGCGGGCAGAATGTTGGCCCAGGTATTTGGCACCGAGCAACCGGGATCGCCGCCCAAGCAAAGGTTTGCTCCGTTGCTGGCGATGGTGCCCAGATCGAGTTGGTTCAGATCCACTTGCGACAAGGGAAGGAAGAGCCCCCTGCTGCCCACATAACCCGCGCTCACCACGACGGCACGAGGCAACTCATACTCAACACCGAAGTTGAAGTTATAGGTCTCCTGCGTGCGCTGGGTGTGCAACATGGTATTGAGGGTCTGCCCCAGATTGTTGGCCAGCCCTTTGGGTGCGCTGATCAACGGCACTATTCCATTGGGAAAGGGATTGGTGAGGGAATTGACCATCACCGAGTTACCGCTGCCGCCGCCGTCGTAGGCGATGGTGTTGGGGTCGTTATTCCATGCGGTCGCGTTCCAGTTGGTCACCGAAGAGAATCCATCGCTGTTGAGACTGGCGGCGCCTACCATCTCGGCACTGGGGCCAAAGTAGAAGCCGCCGCCACCGCGCAGCACCAGATGCTGGGCCGGCTGCCAGGAGACTCCCAGGCGGGGACCGAAGTTGGTGAGATTGGTCGTGAAGGGACTGCGGCTTCCCGACGACACATCGACCTCAGCGCCGGTGTAGGCCACGCCGTTGAAGTTATTGGCGGCCTTCGGGTCGAAGTATTCCAGGCGGTTGTGGCGCTCGGTTTTTCCGCCGAAGATATCCCAGCGCAGACCGGCGGTGATGGTCAAGGCTTTGCTGGGCTTGTAAGTGTCTTCTAGGAAGGCCGCGTAATAGGGGCTGGCTTCGGCGACAAACAAATCCTTCGTGAAGTTATAGGATTCGGTGCCCGGCGAGGTTCCCATCCCAACCAGGAACGACGCGAAATCGCTGCCTCCTGAGCCGCTCAGCGAGGTCTGGTCTGTTGCGGAGATGTCGAAGGCGTAAGCACCCGAGGGAGCAGGCGGCTGGCCCACATTGAGGAAGCGCTTCATGTACTCCACGCCCGCGCTGATCTCGTGCGCACCGTGAATCTTGGTGAAGGTGGCGTTCGCATCATGATTTTCGCTGGCGTATTGAAAGGTGTTGTAGTTTGCCGTACCGCCGATGCCTCCGCCCACATCGGTGAAGGTCACGTAAGGCAGGGTCTTGTAGACTTCGTCGCTGGCCGTCGGTGTGGTGAATCCGAGTGCGGAGAGGCTATCGACACTGCTCTGGCGGGGATCGCCGCCTTGATTCTCATAGTGGCGTGTAAAGGAGTAACGCAATTGCAGCACGGTGGTCGGATTCAGGGTCAGATCGTCGGCCAGCAGGAAGTTGCGTCCGTTGGTAATGTTCTGCGCATAGTTCAGATCCCAGGGATTGTTGAAGGCATTCACGCCCGAAGTAAACAAGCGGTCAAAGGAGAAGCGCGAAAAGATGCGCTGCATTTCGCCGCGGTAGAAGTCCAAGCGGATATCGAACTTCTGCGCTGTGGTGGGGTCGAGACCGGGGACATAGAGGTTATTGAGACTCGAGGCCGTGTCGCATGTTGTAGGGCTTGGGGTATTGCACTTGGGGAACATGGAGAGAAACTTCACGGCGATCGGATTGGGATTCGCGATCTTGTTACCGCTGAATGCCTGGCGCGTGCCATCGGGATTGTCCGGCTGCGAAGGGTCATAGATCGTAAATGGATCGGCAGAGAAATCGCCCGTCCGTTCTGCCGTGGTGGGAACTGTGAAGGTGTTCGAACCATCGAACATTTGCTGCTGTGTGGCTTCGTAGTCTGCAAAGAAGAAGAGCTTCTTGTGCAGGATCGGGCCGCTGAAGGCGCCGCCCTCCTGGTAGCGATGGAAGTCGGGCGCGGTATTGGCGAGGCCTGCGAGAGTCTGGCTGCGCTTGTTGAAGTAGTCATTGGCAGCCAACACATCGGGGCGGAGGACAACAAAGGCGTCGCCATGGAACTTGTCGCCGCCCGCCTTGCTGACCAGGCTGATCACTCCAGCACCGCCGCTCTGGTAGGAAGCGGGCGTGTTCTGCGTCTCGACACGGGACTCTTCGACGCCATCTTCAGGGATTGCCAATGCCGGGATCACAGCCCCGGCATTGTTTTCGGCCACGCCTAGCGGGCTGCCGTCGAGCATGAAATAGACCGAGCCTTCGATAGCTCCATTGATCGTGTAGGAAGAGACATCGACACCGGGGCGACCGCTGGAGATGTTGATGATGGCCTGGGCGTTGGAAGAATTGGGCGATCCATTGGCGGGGGTTACGCCGGCGCTCAACTGCACCAGGTCGTAGACATCACGATTGAGCAGCGGAACGCGGTCGATGGTCTCGGCAGAGATGAGTTGCCCGACTGTCGAGTTGCCGGACTCAACCAGATCGACGGCCTCGGAGACGGTCACGGTATCGGTGACACTGCCAACACGGAGGGCGATGTCGACGGTCGTGACCTGATCGACGCTGACCGGCACCTTGTCCTGGGCGACGGATTCGAACCCCTTGCGGCTGGCAGTGACTTTATACGTTCCGGGGGTGACGGAAACAAAGGAGTAAAGGCCGGCTCCTGTAGAAACGGTGGACTGGGAGGTTCCGGTGGCCTGATTGAGGGCGGTGACCCTGGCCCCGGGCACGATTGCGCCGGAGGGATCGGTCACAAGGCCATGAATTCCGCCACCCCCAGCCTGAGAGGACAGGGTCGCCGTACCTTGGAGGAGAAGGAGGAAACTTAGGAAGATCCGTAGGATAGGGGCAAAAGAATTGCGTCTGGTCATTTTCTTTGTCTCCCAGCTTTATTGACATTCAAACGTTTGAATATTAGAAACGTAATCTATGATCAATCGAAATCAATGTCAATAGGAAAATCTCAGATCGTTGCCTTTACCGATTTTCCCCGTTTCCATTGGCGCGCCAAGGACAGCATTCCCAGCCCGCTCGTTCCCCGGTATAGGGTTGAAGAGGGACATGAGGAGCAAGATGGCACAACGCAAATCCGGCCACGTGACCCTGATGGACGTAGCCCGCGCCTGTGAGCTTTCCGTGTCCACCGTGTCGATTGTGCTCAGCGAGGCGCCACTCTCCAAAAATGTTGCAGAGAAGACCAAGTTGCGGATCCAGGCGATGGCCCGCCAACTTGGCTATCATCCAGACGCCTCCGCCCGCTCCTTGCGCCGACGCCGCAGCCAGACCATTGGTGTGCTGGCCTATGATCTCTCCGATCCATTCTGCATCCCTATCGTGCGCGGCATTCAGGCGGGACTGCAACCAGCCAATTATCTTCCCTTAGTCATGGATGCCCAGACGCACCGCAAGCTCTTCGACAACTACCTGAGCATGATTTTGGAGCAGCGCGCGGAGGGCGTCATTGTGATCGCCAGCTGGGTCTTTGAAGAGGCCAATCTGCTTGCAGACATGGAGAAAAACAACGTCCCGATCATCATCGTGGGCAGGGACCTGACGGATCGAAGAATCAGTTCCCTGCTGGTCGACAACGAAGCCGGCGGCGCCATGGCCATGCGCCATCTGTGCCAACTGGGCCATCGCAAGATCGCAGCCATCCGGGGGCCGGAAGAGCTGTTTGACAGTGAGCCGCGATGGGCCGGAGTTTGCCGCGCGGCGGCCGAAGCGGGTGTGCGGATGGACGAGCGTTTGATCTTCCAGTTGCCTGGGATCGGCGACCCGACTTCGGGATTCGAAGGAGGCCTTCGGCTGGTGCGAGAAATGCTGGCGAGTGGCCATGAATTCACGGCGGTGCTGGCCTTCGACGATCTGACCGCGCTGGGTGTGGTGCGAGGACTCACGGAAGCGGGACGGCGGGTGCCCGAGGATTGCTCGGTACTCGGCTTTGATGACGTTTTGCCTGCCGCGGTGTCCACGCCGGGGCTAACCACCATTCGCCAACCCTTACGCGAGATGGGTCTACTGGCCGCGGAGTGGGCTGTCAAGGCGCTCGACAATCACGAACGAGGCACGAAGAAAGTCGCCAAACTGCACTGGTCGCAGCCGGAACTGGTTGAACGGATGTCCACAGCCCGGCCTTCGGATTGAGCCGTGTGTCCGTTTGCATCCGGGCCAGGAACGACTTGACAAGGAGGGCAGTTTTGCGGGATATTCCCACCATTCAAACGATTGAATATCGGCGAGGCGAGAGAGATTCCGCTGCTTGCCCGATGGGCCTGCGGCACACTCTGCTCGCCCTTCGTGGTTTGAGGGAGAGAACCCGATGTATCCTTTCGAGGCTCTGAGAATGAAGACGATTTTTGCGAAGACACTTGCCCCCCATCTGCTGGCTCTGCTCATCAGCCCACTCGCCTTGCAAGCCGCTACGGTAACCCCTCTGCCCGAGGGCTGGAAGATGCAATCGGCCTGCAACTTTCAGGCCGATGGAACGACTATCTCGCAAGCGGAATTCTCGACAGCAGGATGGCTTTCCACAACTGTGCCCAGCACCGTGCTGGCTGCGCAAGCGGCGGCCGGTGCGGTTCCCGACCCTTTCTTCGGCTCCAACCTGCGTCAGATTCCGGGCACCGTCATTCCCGCAGCCGGCGGAGAGATCTTCGCCAACCTGCCCATGCCGAAAGGCAGCCCCTACCGCTGCGGTTGGTGGTATCGAACTGCGTTCAAGGCCCCCGCTGCGACGAGCAAGGACGGGCGGCTGTGGCTGCATTTTGGCGGCATCAATTATCGTGCTGAAATCTGGCTCAACGGGCAGCATATCGCCGACTCCAGCAAAGTTGCGGGCGCGTATCGGACCTATGACTTTGACGTAACTGATGCGATGCAGCCAGGCAAGGAGAATGTGCTAGCAGTTGAGACATTCGCGCCTACTGAGAAGGATCTGGGCATCAACTGGGTCGATTGGAATCCCTGCCCGCCCGATAAAGATATGGGACTTTGGGGCGATGTGAATCTGGAACAGACTGGGGCCGTAACTGTACGTTCGCCGCAGGCCGTGACCCATTTTACCGACAGCACGTTGCAGAGTGCCGAGTTGACCGTTTACGCGGAATTGCATAACTCCAGCGACCACCAGATCAAAGGCATCGCCTCGGGAACCGCCGCCGGAGAAGCCTTCGAGCAACCCTTGGAGTTGGCTCCCCATGAGGACAAGACCGTCGTCTTTACACCGCAGGCATTTCCGAAACTTGTGATTCGTCACCCGCAGCCTTGGTGGCCCTGGCAGATGGGTGAACCGCATTTGGAAAAACTGACTGTGCGTTTCACGATTCCGGGAGAGCCCGCAGAAGAAAGCAGCGTAGACTTTGGCATTCGCGAAGTCAGCAGCGAATTCACGGCCAATGGCAGCCGTCTCTTTCGCATCAACGGAAAGCCAATTCTGATTCGCGGCGCTGGGTGGTCGCAAGACATGCTGATGCGCACCGATGCTGCCCGCCTGCGCGACCAGATCCGCATGGTGCGCGAGATGAACCTCAACACCATTCGCCTGGAAGGCAAACTGGAGAGCGAAGACTTCTTCCGCCTGACCGACAAGCAGGGCATCCTCGTCATGCTCGGTTGGTGTTGCTGCGACCATTGGGAACACTGGAAGAACTGGACACCGGAAGATCTGGATATCGCCACCGCGTCGCTGCGCTCGCAACTGTTGCGGCTACGTCAACATGCCAGTCTGCTGGTCTGGCTGAACGGAAGCGACAACCCACCGCCTCCCGATGTGGAGCGAGCTTATCTGCAAGTGGAGGCCGAGACGCACTGGCCCAATCCGGTGATCTCTTCGGCAACAGGGCAATCCACAAGAGTGACCGGCGCCAGTGGCGTGAAGATGACCGGCCCTTATGACTATGTCGCGCCGAGTTATTGGTATGTGGACACTCACAACGGTGGCGCCTATGGGTTCAATACCGAGACAAGCCCTGGACCCGCCATTACCTCGCTTGCCAGCCGCAAGAAGTTTCTGCCCGACGCCGAAGCTTGGCCGCCCACCGAGAACTGGAGTCTTCATAACGGAGGCGGAGAATTCACTACGCTGAAGGTCTTCAATCAGGCGATGGAAGCCGTTTATGCCAAGCCGCAGTCTGCGACCGAGTACGAGCGAATGGCGCAGACCATGGAATACGACAGCGAGCGCGCCATGTTCGAGGCTTATGGCAAGAACAAGTATTCCTCCACGGGCGTCATTCAGTGGATGCTCAACAATGCCTGGCCGTCGATGATCTGGCATCTTTACGACTATTATCTCGACGCGGGCGCGGGATATTTTGCTACGCGCAAAGCCTGCGAACCGCTGCACATTCAATACTCCTACGATGATCGCTCGACGGTGGTGGTGAACAGCACCTACGAAGCTGTCGAGGGACTTCGTGCGAGTATTTCCGTGCACAATCTGGCCTGGAAGGAAATCTATACGGCGCAGGCGGACGTGAATGCCGGAGCAGACAGCGCGCAACGAGTCTTTGCGATTCCAGCCAGTCTCTATTCCGGCGCGGACCGCATTTTCTTCATCGATCTCACCCTTGCGAATGCGAAGGGGAAGGTCGTGAGCCGTAATTTCTATTGGGTTCCGGGCACGTTGACGAGCTTCGAGTGGGCAGCGACCGACTATACGCACACGCCTGCGGAACGTCACGAGGACTTGACTGCACTCACCAGCCTTCCGAAGGCCCATGTTGCGGCGAGCGCGGAGTTCCGCGAGACTGCTCGCGGTCGAGAAGTGACAGTGCATCTGGAGAATTCCGCTTCCGCACTGGCCTTCCAGATTCACGCGGCGGTGCGTACACCTGACGGAGGACTGATTGCTCCTGTCTACTGGTCCGACAATTGGATTGAATTGACTCCCGGAGAATCCACCACTCTGACAGCGCTGTTGCCGGAAGGAACCGGAGCTTTGCCGATGGTGCAGATCGATGGATGGAACGTTGCACCGCAAAGCATCTCGCCCACGGCAATAACATCGGAGGCTGCCAAGGGCAAATAGGGCTGCATGCCTGCTTCAGCATCCTGCCAGTCCAATAGCATTTTTGAAAAAATGGTGTAGACCGGAATCTCATGGCCCTCCCACCCTTTCGGCCAAAAACGCGGAAAGGATGGGGAACGGAAGTCTATGGCAAAAGCAAAAATGCCTGAGAAGCGCGAATTGCTCTTCGCGACAGCCGTGCGGACTCGACACAAAGTCCTCGCGTCACGTTCGACGGAACGGCTTCGCCGGGGTGGAAAGAGAGGCAGAAATGCTCGTTTTTCGCCTCTTTTCTCGACGAAAACGAGGGTGATTGTTTACTTTTCCGTTATCTGGGTATTTGACACAAGTTGCACATACCGAAGGATATGCGATCGATTTGTAGGGCCAAAAAGAGCGCAAATTCCAGTACCCCGGGTGGAGGGCCTTTTGAGGGTGGTTTTTGCCGGACTTCTTCTCTGACCGTCCGCAATGTGCGAGATCACCTACCGCACCGTTTGCCGATTTCCCCAACTCCATTGTGAGCCAGAATCTCTCAATTCTGCGCACACCGCTACGATGGGGTTGGAGCGGCGGCAGGGAGGATTGGGAGGGCAGGTCCGGGGTTATCTGCTTGGAGGAAGCTACGCCCGCGATCAGCAATTTTGGTCTCTGAGAGGATTGTCTTGTACCTTTGGTTCATGCCTTCCCAGGTCTCAAAATCGGCGACCCTTCGACAAGCTCAGGGCAGGCTCTGGGGCACCCAACGGGAGTGCAAAATCAAGCGGTGAGTGGCCTAGCCGCCGTGATTCTCCGGCCATGCGTGGCGGGGATAGCGGCGCATGAGTTCGCGGCGCACTTGAGGATAAAGCCTCTCCCAGAATCCGGCCAGGTCGGTCGTCGTCTGGACCGCGCGGTGATTGGGCGCAAGCAGATGAAGCACAACCGGCGTCTGAAGAGGACCAATGCGCGGCGTCTCGCTCATACCGAAAAAATCCTGCAGCCGAGAGGAGATCCACGGAGTCTTGCCGCGCTCGTAATGCACCTTGGTCTGGCGACCACCCTGCAGACGCAGGGTAAGCGGAGCAATCTCACGCAGACGTTGCGCGTGAAGCTTCGCTTCGAAAACGGGAATGAAGTCCTTGCCCACTTGTTTCAATTCAGCGAAGCTGCGCAAGCCGACGCAGAGTTCCCTGAGCGCTTGGGCAATATCCGGTGCGTCGAAGCCTGCAAATTCGAGCCGCCCCAACCAATCTTCAAGCGCCTCGGCATCCACAAATTTCTCTATGCCCGCCTCCAGCGCTTTCTCCGCCAGCAGTGCGGCGGCGGCCTCTGCCTCGGGAGCCGCGTTGTTGGACTCCTGCAGAACCAACTCGTCGTAGCACAACCGGCTCAAGGCGTCGACTCGATCAGCCTGCCGACTCCAGGTGACGACAGTCTCTTCCCGCACATGCTCAGGAAAATGATCGATCAACCATTCCGGTTCTATGCGCGCGGTCAGGCGAATCAGCGGCAAGGGATTCTCCGTGCGGTCCTCCACATCGAGAGCGACGAAGAAGGCATAGGGGGTGGCCTCTCCCGCGATCTCTGCCGATGCCCCGGTAGAAAGCAGCACCTGACTCCCTGCCCTTCGCTTCGCAACGTGGTCGGGAAAGCCCGCCAGCACGGAATGCAGCAGTTGCTCGTCGTGCGCCGGGCTATTGAATTTCAACTGGCCGGAGGGGCGAGCCAAGGCGCGAAGTTGCCGCAGCTGTTTTTCGAAGCGCTCATCGCGTGGCGCTGCGCCATGAATTCCCATCCGCGCGTCCACAACTGTCAGCAGATCCGTCTTGTCGCAACGCGCAGCGGAAGCCAGCAGCGCAGCCGTCACGCATCCCGCCTCGCCCACTCCGCGTTCGACGGACTCCACCAACATGCGGGCCAGACGCGGGGGCAAGGGAAAGCGCACGAGCTTCTGGGCCATCTCATCGATGGCTCCAAGCCTATCTAGCAAGGTCTCTGCAATCTGGAGAGCCGCCTCGGGTGGAGCGTCCAGCCAACCGAGACCGGAAACCTTCATGGCCCGCAAAGCCAGGCAAAGCTGGGAGAGATCGCTGCGCAGAATCTCTGGCGTGTCGTGATCGGCGCGCTGCCGAAAATCCATCTCCGAGTAAAGGCGCAGCACGCGCCCCGGACCGGTTCGTCCAGCGCGACCGGCTCTTTGTTGGGGAACTATATACTTGATTATCGTTCTAAGTGCATTTAAAATGAGCACATGAGCCGCTCAACGATCAGCGCATATGAGTTAAATCGTCGCTTTCCTACGCCAGATTCTGCACGTGTGTACATGGAAG
>Ga0302320_10000296_pt1 | contig 115810 bp, 89 predicted proteins | sample Bog_T0_3_FD_202130 | JGI IMG/M metagenome (GOLD analysis project Ga0302320, IMG submission 202130) | Peat permafrost microbial communities from Stordalen Mire near Abisko, Sweden - Bog_T0_3 | ecosystem: Environmental > Terrestrial > Soil > Wetlands > Peat | place: Sweden: Abisko, Stordalen... | reverse complement strand
CGCAGCCTAACCGAAGCAGGCTATGGAAAAGCAGGAAAGCAAAGACCGCTTTCCAACTTTCCCACAGCCACGACGACTACCAAGCACATTGGGCTATGGGATACGGATTCTAGGGGCAAGGCCAAACAAGTTGCGCCGAATATTCAACCGTTACCGATGGAAGGTTGAAAAGTTCTGCGGATACCTGAACAAGAAATTCGCCATTCTTCCATCTCCACTCCTCATCCCCTGTCCTGTGCATCACCACATCTTCTATTGCGATTTCTATTTCCGGAGGAAGCGCATTAAGCCTCTCTACTTCTTTATGTAATCTGAGAATTGTCAGCAATAGTGCGCAGAGCAATGAAAATCCCGCCAGTGCAAAATAGGCGGCAACCTGGGTACTTGCACTCGGGTTTTTGAGTAAAATCCAGAGGGCAAGGAATGTCCAGAAGGCGCAGCTCATAAAGCCCCACCATTTGGAAACAACACTCCAGACAGGATTTTCCATGCCCGAAATCGTCTCACCGGGCACCGCCTTGCGTAAAGGTGATAATCATCCTTCGTTGTGTATGGTTGGCGATTCAAGAGCGCGGAGTTCAGGTTGAAGTGCCTTTGAGTCGGCACGGGAGATTGGAATGGTGCTGGGATTCCTCGCTACGCTTCGGAATGACACCTTTTCTAGGAACAAGAGCAGGGGCACGGAAAAGGTCAACTACCCCACCCTAGCCAACGGAAGGCTAGGATGGGGCACCCTGAAGTTCACTTTCGCCGCAAACGTAGGCCAGCCACCCGTCGCCTGCCGGCCAAGCTGCCCCAAGTCAACAGCCCCACTCAACGAAAAGAGCGTTGAGTGGGCCACCTGTCGAGATCCGCTTGGAGGTTACTTGTCGGACATGGGGAGAGGTTTGACGTTGCCGCAGTCGGGGCCTTTGTAGGTTGAGGTGGACTCGCTGGTCCACTCGACGGGCCGGGAGCCCTGGGGGCCTGCCTGAAGAGTTCCGACGAAGTGGACCTTGCCCTTGGCGTGGATGCCATCGCCAAAGGTTGACTCCAAGGTTCCCTTGCCATTCATTTTGCCGGTGCAGACCATTTCAGCCTTCATGCTGGTGGAGGTTTTGACGATGTTCGTCACCTGGCAGTCACGCGATTCGGAGACGGGCGCTCCATATTTGTCGATCTGCGCCTGGGTGAGGCAGACCTGGGTTGTGCGCGGGCCTCCGCCGAAGGGGTTGTTGGCTCCGGCAGGCATTCCGGGAGGCATGGGCGACTGCTGCCAGGTCATGAGGGTAGTCATCTCCCAGAGGCCGGGCTTGCGGAGTTGCGCGGAGAGCGCAAGGGAGAAAAGGCAACAGCTCAGGATGATCCAGAGGCGGGTTGTGCGCATGATTCCTCCTTCAGTGGATAGCGCGGGCAATCACTCTACGTCAGGAGGTGAGTGGCTGGAAAGGGCAAAGCCGGGAAATTCCGGGATTATTTGCGGTTACTCGGGGCTTTGGGAGTTGGCTGCGAGATGGCGGGCGCGGGCGAAGACGGACTCAAACATGGGGGCGGTGAGTTTTCCGGTAGCGGTGTTCTGGTTGGAGGGATGGTAGGAGGCGAGGAGGGTGATTCCGTTGGGCATGGCGTATTCGGCGGCGTGGGCGAAGGCGTAGGCGGACTTGCGGGGGATCACATGCTGGCCGTGCAAGAGGTCGAGGTAGGCGTCAAAGGCGATTTTACCGAGAGCGACGACGACTTTCAGACTCTTGAGGGCAGCGCACTCGCGAGTGGTGAATTCGGCGCAGGCGGCGAGTTCCTGGGGCAAGGGCTTGTTGTCGGGTGGGGCACAGCGGACGGCGGCGGTGATCCACATGTCGCGGAGCTGGAGTCCGTCATTGCGTGCGGTGGCGGTTGGCAGAGACGAGAATCCGAGGCGGTGGAGGATGGGATACATGAAGTTGCCGGAGGCGTCTCCGGTGAAGGGACGGCCGGTTCGGTTGCTGCCGTGTGCTCCGGGGGCGAGGCCAAGGACGAGGATGCGGGCGGCAGGGTCTCCGAAGCCGGGAACGGGACGGGCCCAGTAGTCACAGCCGAGGTAGGCGCGGCGCTTCTCGCGTCCGATGCGCTCGCGGTACTCGACAAGACGGGGGCAGCGGCGGCAGGCGACGACTTCGGATTCGAGGATGGTGAGGGGCGAAGAGGGGTGCACGGTTCAAGGTTGCACAGGTTGCGCAGGTTGGGCAAGTTGCAAAGGTTGCGCAGGTTGCACAAGTTGCGCAGGTTGCGCAGGTTGCACAAGTTACGCAGGTTAAGGTCAAAGGCAAAGGCAAAGGCAAAGGGAAGAGCAACGACAACGAACCCACATCTGCCAACTACGGCAGATATGGGGCATCAGAAACGAAACCACATCTGCTGACTACCCGATATGGGACACCAGCGGGATGGTTTCCGGTTGAGAAGCCTGCAAGCGGCGGGGGAGACGTGAGCGGCGCTGGGGTCCTTCGCTGCGCTCAGGATGACCCTTACAAGAGCAAGGGCAAAGGCAAGAGCAACGGCAACGAACCCATATCTGCCAACTACGGCAGATATGGGGCACCAGAAACCAATCCACATCTGCCAACCACCAGATATGGGGCACCAGCGGCATGGTTTCCGGTTGAGAAGCCTGCAAGCGGCGGGGGAGACGTGAGCGGCGCTGGGGTCCTTCGCTGCGCTCAGGATGACCCTTACAAGAGCAAGGGCAAAGGCAAGAGCAACGGCAACGAACCCATATCTGCCAACTACGGCAGATATGGGGCACCAGCAAAAGCAAAGGCAAGAGCAAGGGCGAGAATAAGTGGGCGGCGGTTTGACCCGCGCTTACTGAGTCTCATACACTGAATCGTTAGCAGTTGGCGTTTGGCCGCTGCATGTGCTCACAGTTGAGCGAGCGGCTTCCAATGCCTCACAAATCTATTCAGAAGACTTAAGGCTATCCCTTTGACATCCACTGATTTGACACCGACCGATGCAACCGCCGAAGTGACCAAGAACCCCTGTGAGCGCGAAGTTTCCGTTGAAGTTCCGGCGGAAGACGTAGCGCGCGAATGGAAAAGCGCGCTGGCGCGCTTCCAGAAACATGCCCGCGTCCCCGGCTTCCGCAGCGGTAAAGTGCCGGCGTCGATTATCCGCGGCAAGTTCGAGCAGGAGATCAAGTCGGAGGTCGTGGAGCACCTTGTTCCAGCGGCGTTCCGCGAAGAGACGAAGAAGCAGAACCTGATCCCGATTGGGCAGCCACAGGTGGTGGAACTTGAACTGGAAGAAGACAAGCCGCTGAAGTTCAAGGCCATCTTTGAGATTCTGCCGCCCTTTGAAGTTGAGGGCTACAAGGAGATCAAGGCCGTTCACGAGCCGGTGGTGGTGGGCGACGAAGAGATTCAGAAGACGATTGACGGGCTGCGCGAACAGAACTCGACCTATGTAAACGTGGACGAGGATCGCGGACTGGCCGATGGCGATTACGGCTCAGTGGCGTTCAAGAGCACGAGCACGGAAGAGGGCGCGGAGCCCGTCGAGATGAACGACATTCTGGTGGACATTGGCGGCACAAACACGCTGCCGGAGTTCAGCGAGAACCTGCGCGGCGCCAAGCCGGGCGAGACGCGGAGCTTCGACGTGACCTATGCCGAAGACTTTGGCGACAAGCGCCTGGCGGGCAAGACACTGCACTACGACGTTGAGATCAAGGGCATCAAGACGAAGAGCGTGCCGGAGCTGAACGACGAGTGGGTGAAGGATCTTGGACAGGAAGGCATGGCGACGCTGGACGACCTGCGCGCCCGCATCCGCGAAGGCATTGAGCACGAGAAGAAGCACCAGGCCGAGCACAAGATCAAGGAAGACATCCTGCACCAGTTGACGACGAAGTTCCCGATTGACGTGCCGACCCTGCTGGTGGAGAACTCGATTGACCAGCGGCTGGAGCGCGGGTTGCGCTCGCTGATTTCCCAGGGGCTGCGGGCAGAAGACATCAAGCGCATGGACCTGAGCAAGTTGCGCGATGGACAGCGCGAGGGCGCAGTGAGAGACGTTCGGGCCAACGTTCTGCTGGAAAAGATCGCGGAGCTGGAAAACATCGAGGTCAGCGACGAAGAGCTGGACAAGGAAATTTCAGCGGCGGCGCAACAGTCACGGCAGAACCCGCTGGCTCTGCGCAAGCAGCTTGAAGAGAAGAACGGGCTGGATGGATTGCGGCAGCAGTTGCGGTGTGATCGGGCGCTGGATTTGCTGTATAAGCAGTCGGAGTAAGGGCAGGGCAGGTTACACAGGTTACGAAGGTTGCACAGGTTACGCAGGTTAAAGGCAAGAGCAAAAGCAAAAGCAACAGCAAGGGCAACGACCCCACATCTGCCAAAGGAAGGCAGATATGGGGCACCAGAGCGCTGGAGAAAAGATTTCGCAATCCACCGCTCCGGAGCAGCATCGAATAGCCGGAAGCGGTTTTAACAGGACCGGGGGCGCCAATCCCACGGTCGGCAAAAGGAGCCGGTAATTATGCTAGTGCCGATGGTAGTAGAGCAGACCAGCAGGGGCGAGCGAGCCTATGACATCTACTCCCGGTTACTCCGAGACAACATCATCTTTCTGGGCACCCCGATCGATGACAATGTCGCGAACCTGATCATCGCCCAGTTGCTGTTTCTCTCGGCCGAAGATCCGGAAAAGGACATTTCGCTGTATATCAACTCGCCGGGCGGCTCAATTACGGCGGGAATGGCGATTTATGACACGATGCAGTTCATCCGTAACGATGTTGTGACGATCTGCATTGGACAGGCGGCGTCGATGGGCGCCATGCTGCTGGCTTCGGGAGCGGCGGGAAAACGCTACGCGCTGCCGACCTCGCGGATCCTGATCCACCAGCCGCTGATCATGGGCGGCGGGATCTCCGGACAGGCGACGGACATTGACATCCACGCCCGCGAGATTCTGCGGATGCGCGAGCTGATGAACCAGTTGATGGCCAAGCACACGGGCCAGATGCTGAACAAAGTGGAACGCGATACCGAGCGCGACTTCATCATGAATGCCCAGCAGTCGAAGGAATACGGCATTGTGGATGACATCATCTACAAACATAAGTAATTGAATATAGATAACCAAAGGTGCGGTGGGGGGTGCGGAACAGGCTACCCCTCCCTTTACCGGCGCGTGCGATTGGCGGAAAATAGAGTACTAGGGTACTTACGTTATTGCGAAGCGCCCGCAGTGTGAGCACACTGTTTAAGTACGTGAGGCATCTTGCGAGCAATTTGAGCCCTCCCAAGTAAGTAGTCCGGCTTACACAGGGCTGCATGGAGCGTAGGCGGCTGGAATCTTGCAGTCCAGGGCCAGCAAATAGAAACCGGGCAAACCGGGAAAGCAACAGGAGTTCTTAGTGAGATCCAGGTCTGGTTCTGACGAAGTATTGCGGTGTTCGTTTTGCCATAAGTCGCAAGACGCGGTGGCGAAACTGATCTCTTCTCCCTCCGACTACCCTCGCGCATACATTTGCGACGAGTGCGTTGCGGTCTGCAACTCCATTCTGGAAGACGACCGCAGCGAGGCGCAGACGACGGCGAGTCCGAACCATCTGCCGAAGCCGCAGGAGGTCAAAGCCTTCCTGGACGAGTACGTGATTGGGCAGGAGCGGACGAAGAAAAAGCTCGCGGTGGCCGTGTACAACCACTACAAGCGCATCTACATGAACCGGCAGCGGACGAGCGAGATCGAGCTGTCCAAGTCCAATATTCTGCTGATTGGCCCGACGGGAACCGGCAAGACCCTGCTGGCACAGACCCTGGCCAAGATGCTCGACGTTCCGTTTGCGATTGTGGACGCGACGACACTGACCGAAGCGGGCTACGTGGGCGAGGATGTGGAAAACATCATCCTGAAGCTGTTGCAGGCCGCCGACGGAGACGTGGCGCGAGCGCAGACCGGCATCATCTACATCGACGAGATCGACAAGATTGGGCGCAAGGACGAGAATCCTTCGATTACCCGCGACGTATCCGGCGAGGGCGTGCAACAGGCGCTGCTGAAGATTCTGGAAGGCACGGTCGCGAATGTTCCGCCGCAGGGCGGACGCAAGCACCCGCACCAGGAATTCACTCCGGTGGATACGACGAACATTCTGTTCATTGTGGGCGGAGCGTTTGTGGGACTGGAGAAGGTGATCGAGCGCAGGATCGGCAAGCGCGCGGTGGGCTTCAAGACAGGCGAAGATGCGCAGAAGGATGCGGCGGTGCCGCTCCACAAGCGCGACGACGAGCTGCTACAGCTTGCGCAGCCGCAGGATCTGATCAAGTTCGGATTGATTCCGGAGTTTATTGGCCGCCTGCCGGTGATGGGCGTGCTGAGCGATCTGGACGAAGCAGCGCTGGTGGAGATTCTGACACGGCCGCGCAACGCCATTGTGAAGCAGTATCAGCGGCTGTTTGAGTTTGAGAACGTGAAGCTGCACTTCTCCACGGAAGCACTGACGGCGATTGCCCGCGAAGCGCTGAACCGCAAGGTGGGAGCACGCGGACTGCGCATGATTCTGGAAGAGCTGATGCTGGACCTGATGTATCACCTTCCGGGCCAGAAGAAGATCAAGGAATTCGAAGTTACGCGGGAGATGGTGGAAGAGCGCAACGTTTCCATGCCGCGGGTGGAAAAACAGGCTTCGTAAAGAGAAAATGGTGATTCGACGACGCCCAGCCGATTCCCGGCTGGGCGTTTGTTTTAAAGCGGACTTTAATGGGAATCGGCGCAAAGTGATGGAACGATTCCCTATATCCGGGATTCCAGAGTTCCCGGCATGGGCTTCCCTTTCCATTTCCATTGTGCTTCCCTCGAAATGAAGCAGAATGAGTAGGACGAGCTTGTATTGCCGCCGATATGACGATGTAGTACGCTCGACAAACAATCATGTGGAATCCGGTGAAATTTGGCTCGCAGTGCAAGCCAGAAATGCCTGTCCACAGGGGAAGTGAGGCTGAGTGAGCCTGATTAGAGAAAAATTCGAAACCCGCAAGCTGCCGATGATGCCAATCCGGGATGTCGTCATTTTTCCGTACATGATGACGCCGTTTGTAGTCGGCCGCGAGTCCAGCGTGCGCGCCCTCGAAGAGGCTCTTACGGGCGACAAACGGATCTTCCTTGCCACCCAGCACGATCCGGGGGTGGATGAACCAAAGCCGGATGAGATTTACCAGGTAGGCTGCATTGTTAATATTGTTCAAAGTTTGAAGATGCCCGACGGCAATATCAAGGTTCTGGTGGAGGGCATTGAGCGCGGACGCATTCTGCAGGTGACGGAGACGGACGGCTACTATATGTCCTCGGTGCGGGTGAGCAGCTATGCGCCGGAGATCACGCCACAGGTGGAGACGACAATGCAACGCGTGTCTTCCCTGTTTGAGCAGTATGTGAAGCTGTGCCAGTCGCTGAACCAAGAGACGATTGCGGCCACGGTGCGAGTGGACGACATTGGACGGCTGAGCGACACGATCGCCGCCAATCTGCAACTCTCGATTGAGGAAAAGCAGGAGTTGCTGGAACTGTTCGACCCGGCAGAGCGGCTGAACCGCATCTCCGACGTGCTGGACATTGAGATTGAGAAGCTGAACATGGACCGCACCATCCAGTCTCGCGTGAAGCGGCAGATGGAGCGGGCGCAGAAAGAGTACTACCTCAACGAAAAGATCAAGGCCATCCAGAAGGAACTGGGGCGCGGCGAGAAGAGCGAGTTCGACGAGCTGAAGAAGAAGATCGACAGCGCGGGAATGCCTCCGGACGTGCTGGAAAAGGCAACCCAGGAGTTGAAGAAGCTGGAGGCGATGCCTCCGATGTCGGCGGAATCCACGGTTTCACGCAACTACCTGGACTGGCTGCTGGCGGTGCCGTGGAAGAAGAAGTCGAAGGAAATCCGCGATATCGACTTTGCGGAACACACGCTGAACGAAGATCACTACGGGCTGGAAAAGATCAAGGAGCGCATCCTTGAATTCCTGGCGGTGCGGCAACTGGTGAAGAATCCGAAAGGCTCGATTCTGTGCCTGGTTGGACCTCCGGGCGTGGGCAAGACCTCGCTGGGGATGAGCATTGCCAAGGCGACGGGGCGGAAGTTCGTGCGAATGTCGCTGGGCGGGGTGCGCGACGAGGCGGAGATTCGGGGACACCGGCGCACCTACATTGGAGCGCTGCCGGGGCAGATCATCCAGATGATGAAGAAGGCAGGAACGCGCAACCCGGTGTTCATGCTGGACGAAGTGGACAAGATGTCCAATGACTTCCGCGGCGACCCATCCTCGGCGCTGCTGGAGGTGCTGGACCCGGAACAGAACTTCATGTTCGTGGACCACTACCTGGACGTGGAGTACGACCTGTCCCAGGTCTTCTTCATCGCCACGGCGAATGTGTTGCACACCATTCCCAGCCCGTTGCAGGACAGGATGGAAATTCTGCGGCTGCATGGGTACACGGAGCCCGAGAAGCTGGAAATTGCGCGGCAATACCTGGTGAAGAAGCAACTTGAACAGGCAGGGCTGACGGCGGCAAACATCACATTTGAGGACGATGCGCTGCGCGGGATCATCCGCTACTACACACGCGAGGCGGGAGTGCGGAACCTGGAGCGCGAGATTGGTAACGTCTGCCGCAAGATCGCGCGCTCGGTGGTTCGAGAAGGCGACAAATTCTCGGCGGCGATTACGGCGGAGAGCCTGAACGGCTACCTGGGAGTGATGCGCTTCCGGGATACTCCGGCGAATGAGAAGAGCGAGATTGGACTGGTGACGGGGCTGGCGTGGACGGAAGTCGGCGGCTGCATCCTGACGACCGAGGTCGCGATCATCGACGGCAAAGGCAAGCTGACGCTGACCGGGAAACTGGGCGACGTGATGCAGGAGTCGGCACAGGCGGCGATGAGTTACCTGCGCTCGCGCTGGCAGCGGCTGGGGATTCCACGGGACTTCTACCGCAATGTGGATATCCACGTTCATGTGCCGGAGGGCGCTATCCCGAAGGATGGACCGTCGGCGGGAATCACCATCGCAACGGCTATCGCCAGCGCGCTGAGCAAGATTCCGGTGCGGCGCGATATCTGCATGACGGGGGAGATCACGCTGCGCGGCAAAGTGCTGCCGATTGGCGGGCTGAAGGAAAAGCTGCTGGCAGCGCACCGGGCTGGAATCATGGAGGCAATCCTTCCGGCGGATAACGAGAAGGATGTGGCCGAGGTTCCAGAGAATCTGCGCAAGGAGATGAAGCTGCACTTTGTGGAGTCGATGGACGAGGTGCTGCAGATCGCACTGGAACGGCCACTGCCCGAGGTTGTGGTGGATGGCCCGCTTCCGGCAATTACTCCGCAGCCGGGACCGAGTGAGACGCGGCAGTAGGCTGTGCACACAAAGAATGAAAGATGGCTCGCCGCGGCGAGCCATCGTTTTGCGGTTTAGAACAATTCCGGATTGGTGTGTCCTGCTCTCCCGCCTTAGAGCAGTTCCAGAGAAGCCATATCGTATCGAAATTGTGCCCTGCCGTTGCTCCCTGTTGGCCACGACGGCCAATCGCCTGTGGCTGCGGGACACGCCATCCCGGAAACCGCTCTGCCTAGCCACACGCGAGTCATGCAACACTGAATCGCTGTGTTATTCATGGCCCCATCCTTTTCCCTGCGACTTCCACAGGAGGAAGCAAACGATGGGAGTTCCGACGACGGCGGTCAAGGTGCCGACCGGGAGCCCGCCATGCACGATGGAGCGGGTGAGATCGTCGAGTCCGAGAACGAACAGCGCGCCGAGCAGGCCAGCCGTGGGCAGCAGGCGTCGGTGGTCCGGGCCGACCAACATTCGGGCGCAATGCGGGACGACCAAGCCAACCCAGGCCACGATTCCACTCACCGCAACCTGTGCGGAGACGATCAGAGACACCAGAGCGATGATCGTCCAACGCAGCACGCTGACGTTGACGCCCAGGGATTTCGCGTCCAGGTCGTTCAGTGACAATAGGTTCATGCGCCAGCGCAAGGCCATCAGAACTGCTCCCCCAAGCAATGTGGGAATGGCAATCGTCATCACCTTTGTCCAGTCGGCGCCAACAAACGAGCCGATAATCCAGTCCCTGATTCTGAAAATATTTCCGTAGTATTCGACCAGCCCCACCAGCGCGAGAAAGAAGGCGCCGATGAAAATGCCGGCAAGAATCAGAATCATGCTGTTGGCGCTACTGCGCGCGAGCTTTGCCAAGCTAAAGGTGCAGACCATCGCGAGCAATCCCCCGCAGAAGGCAAGGGTGATCAGCCAGACGGGCGACAGTTCGAGCGAGATCGCGACGACACCTCCGAAAGCAGCGCCCGAAGTTACGCCGATGATATCCGGACCGACCAGCGGATTGCGCATCATGCCCTGCAGCGCTGTGCCGGATATACCAAGCCCCATTCCGGCGAGAGACGCCAGCAGCACGCGCGGCGACCGGATGATCCTCATCACGGTCAGTTCCTTCAGGTTGAACTGCGAACCGGCGGAGGAGTGGAAGGGCCAAACCAGATAGAGCAATAGCCTCACGGCGCGTCCGGGAGAGATGGGATAGGCACCGACGCAGAGCGATGAGACGATGGCCAATAACAAGCCAACCCCCAGCAAGACCGGAACAGCCCAACCATACTTCTGTGTAAAGAAAACCCGTGGCAACGCTGGATTACTTCCCGCAATCGTACTTTCCGTCACGTTGAGAAACCCCTCTTGATTCATTCGCTAACTCTCGGACGAAGCGTCCTGACAACTTGTGCGCGCCCTCTAAGACAATGGAAGCTGCGGCTCTTTCCTTGCCCGCGAGGCATATGGCAACACCGGCACCAGCGTCTCGTGCAGTTGGCCTTTGTGCTCGAACGGCAGGAGTTTGAGATCCACTCCGTAGAGCGCATGCAGGTTCTCTTCGCTCAGTACATCGCTCGCGGGACCAGATGCATACTTGCTTCCACCCAGCATCAGCAGCGCGTTATCGGCGACGGCCAGGGCGTGGTGCGGATGATGCGTAGTGAACAGAACAGTCAGCCCGTCCCGATGCGAGAGACGTGTAATCCAGTCGAGGACGACAATCTGATTCTTCAGGTCGAGCGCCGATGTCGGCTCGTCAAGAATCAGGATCTCTGCCTCTGAGACCAGGGCGCGGGCAAAGATCACTAGCTGGCGCTCTCCGCCCGATAGCTCATGGAACGGATGCCGTGCAAAGTGCGCGATGCCGAAGCGTTCGAGCGAGGCCATGGCGGCTTCTTCATCTTCTACTGATGGTTGCGAGAACAATCCGACCTGCCGGGCACGGCCCATTAGCACCATGTCCAGTACTGAGTAATCGAAGGTGACTTGGAATAACTGCGGCACAAACGCCGAGCGGCCATCCATGACCACCTTGCCCGCGGTCGGCTTCAGAGCTCCGAGGAGAGCTTTCAACAGCGTCGTCTTTCCACAGCCATTGGGGCCGAGCAGAGCGAAGATCGAACCGCGCGCCACCTCTGCGTTGTAGCTCTGAAAGACCCAATGCCCCGGCTTATAGGCATGTCCGAGATCGTGAAACTCGACTGCTGTGTTACTCACGGCCCCACCCCTTTCCCTGCGACTTCCATAACAGAAAACAAACTACCGGCGTTCCAATCAGAGCGGTAAGGACGCCGACGGGAATCTCAGCTTTCATTACGGCTCTCGTAAAATCGTCCAGACCGAGAACGAACAACGCACCTAGCAACCCTGCGGTTGGTAACAAACGCCGATGATCCGGACCAACCAGCATTCGTGCGCAGTGCGGAACCACCAAGCCAACCCAACCAACCACACCGCTTACCGCGACCTGCGAGGCGACGATCAGCGATACCAGGGCGAGAATCGCCCAGCGCAGTACGCTAACGTTCATCCCCAGAGACTTCGCGTCGAGGTCACCGAGGGACAGCAGATTCAATCGCCATCGCAAGGTCATCAGGAGAGCTCCCCCGCCCAGCGTGGGAATGGCAATCATCGCCACCTTTCTGGCGTCGGCTCCAACAAAGGTTCCCAGGAGCCAGAAGACCATCGAAGGCAACTGGGCATCGTTGGCGAGATGCTTGATGAGGTCAATCAAGGCAAGGAAGAATGCGCCGACGAAAACTCCGGCGAGGATCGTGATCATGCTGTCGGTGCCGGCATGCGACAGCTTCGCCAGACCGAAGGTGCAGGCCATCGCCAGCATCCCGCCACAGAACGCGAGACCGACGATTCCGACGGGCGGGAAATCCCATAGCATGGCCAAAACTCCGCCGAAGGCCGCGCCTGAACTTACTCCGACGATATCCGGGCCGACCAGAGGGTTACGCATCATGCCTTGCAGCGCCGTGCCGGAGATTCCAAGACCAAGGCCAGCCAACGTTACCAGGAGCACGCGCGGCAAGCGAATGATCTGCACGACGGTAATTTCCTTCACCGTCCACGGAGGGTTCGCAGGCAGTGGCCCCGGCCAGGCCAGGTGCATCACGATGCGCGCGGCCTGAGCAAAAGACATGGGATAAGCACCGATGCACAGCGAAGCCAGTATGGCCACCAGCACTCCCACGCCGAGCAAGAGCGGAATGGCCCAGCCATACTCCAGCGTCCACGCGGTTTTAGTTTTCGCCTGCGAGATGGCCGGATCAGCCATGATTGCTTCCGTCATTTTGAGGACCTTTGTTCCGAAGTAGTTTGGTAGCCGCGGGTAAAGCGCTCCGCGCCAACCGAGCCTGCGTTTTCTTTCACATGAAGTACCAAGTCAATCTGTTCCTCGCTCAGCCGGTAGCCGAACTCACTCATTACCCGATCACGCAGCAGTTGACGCACATTGGGCTGCAAGCGCTCGGGATGCGCGATCTCAGCCAGCCAACGAAGAAGGACCGGTTTGAAGGTTACGCCCGTAGCCCACCATTCCAGTTGCCCCGGACGTCTGTAGACCTGATGTTTCTGTACGGCTTTCAGAGCCTGCCAGCTCGAGTCACGCTCGAACTCCTGGGGGCTTCCCACTACCAGAAAGATCATGTCGGGATCGAGGATCAGTAGGCGTTCCGCGTCGTCGCCAGGGATCTCCCGCTCCGCCTCGACGTCCACCATGCCAGCGCGGGGAACCGTTCCCTTGGGTTCACCTACCATTTGGACACGAGGACGATAGGTGAGGCTCGAAGGCCGCAGTTCTTGCTGCAGGTCGGCAACGATCTTGCAATAAGCGTCAATGCGCGGCTCGGCAAGCTCGGGATGCCCGATCAGCTCTGAGGACAATCTGAGCCCTGGAAATAGGTAATTTTCAGGAAAGTACCAGCCACCGTTCACGTAGCCCTTGGGGTAATGGCTCCGCATCGGGTCCGGCGGAGTGCCGCAGCCTTCTTTGCTCCTCAAATTCGGAAGACCCATGCGTTGGCGCAGAGCCGGCGAACCGCCGCAGCCAAAGGCTGGAAGACCAACCCGCCGCACCAGATCGGGCGGGCCACCGCAACCTATCCAAACGCTCGGATCGTAGGCCAGCAACGTTTCGATCTCTGAAAATGGGGACGACGTGTTCTTGAATAGCCGGGTATTCCAGAGATTGTCATCGTTTAGAACCTCGGGATAAATCCAGCTCATTGCATTCTTTGCCAGCATGCCGCGATCGCTGGGCTTGCCCGCGTACACCAGAAGCTGCGGGGAGCGAGTGGTTTCCAGGTAGCCACTCGGGAACGAATTCGTCGCCAAGGCAACGCCGCGAAAAGGCAATGCAATGTGGATCGTATTGCCGCCTCCATCCACCACCGTGCGGTAGTGCTCTGGAAGCGGAAATCGCGGGAGCGGGCGCAGCAGACTGACAGCAATCAGCGCGATACAGATAAATGGGACGAGCCAGAGAAGCTCGCGGCCATGATGTTTCCGGATCATCGCGCGCTCCTTTCTTCGTTTGCGGTCCGATAGCCGCGGGTAAAGCGCTCCGCGCCGGCCGAACTTGAATTCTGGTTCACATTGAGCATTTCATCGATCTGGTCCTCGCTGAGCCGGTAGCCAAAGCTAGCAAACATGCGATCCCGCAGCAATTGCCGGACTTCCGGCGGCAGGCGCTCCGGGTAGGCGATCTCGGCTATCCAACGCATTGCGATAGGCTTGGTTGTTATGCCGCCACCGAAACGCTTGTAAACACGCCGTTCCAGCACTGCCTTGAGTCCCTGTCGGCGCGGATCCCTCATGAACTCCCGCGGGCTCGCGTTTAACCCGGTAATGAAAATGATGTCGGGGTCCAAGGCGAGAAGACGTTCCCCGTCGTCGCCTCGGGGCCAGAAATCCGCTTCAGCATCCAAAACGCCCGCGCGAGGAAGATTGCCCCTGTCTTCGCCCAAGGCCGACACGCGCAGACGGTGAGTAAGGCTTGAGGGCTGAAGTTCCTGCTGCAGGTCGAGGACAGCCTGGCAGTAAGAATCAATGCGCGGCTCGGCAATCGCTGGATTGCCGATCAGGGCGGAAAGGGAACGAAGCCCTGGGAACAGATAGCTTTCCGAATAGTACCCGCCCTCTTTGACGTAGTGTTGCGGATATAAACGTTGCGTTGGATCCGGTGGGAGACCGCATCCAATCTTGGTTCTCAGGTCGGGACGATGTAATGAAAAAGAGCCTCCAGGAACTCCGCAGTTGTAAACCGGCAAGCCGACTCGCCGAGCCACATCGGGCGGACCTCCGCAGCCAAGATAGACGCTCGGGTTGTAGGCTAGCAGGGTCTCAATTTCGGGAAATGGAGAATCAGTCTCCCGGAACAGGTGCGCATTCCAGAGGGCGTCGTTCTTCAACACCTCGGGATAGACCCAACTCATCACGTCATTGGCGAACCGTCTGCGATCACTCGGTTTCCCCGCATACACAAGGAGTTCAGGCGACCGCGTGTTTTCGAGATAACCGTTCGGATAGCCCGTCAGAGCAATCCCGCGAAAGGGCAATGCGATGGGAACGGGAGTGCCACCTGCGTCGACTACCGTGCGGTATTGGGCCGGAAGCGGAAAACGCGGCGACGGCCGAAGCAGCCCGGACGCAATGAGTGCGATACCGAGGAAAGGCGCAAGCCAGAGGAACTCTGTGGAGCGGAAGCGGACAGGACGCTTCATTTTGCTATCCTCCGCGGCCCTGAGCAAATGCGAATAGGAATACATCGCGGTTCGCTCACTTTCCACGGAGGAGATGAATCGCTCCATGCTCCTTCGTGGAAAGTAAGACTTATTCAAGAACTCGCTGACCGAGGCTCAGAACTTCAATTTCAGAGCCATTTGAAGCGAACGAGGTCCGCCGGTTTGATAGAGTGAATTTTCTTGTGTAGTAGTCGCCGTATTCGCGGTCGCCGAGGCGAACCCAAAGCCAGATCCATTCACGGCTGGCGCTCCGTAAAACATACTGCTAGCCATAGGTCCGAACATCGGATGGTTGAAGACGTTAAAAGCTTCGGCGCGGAACTGCAAAGCCAAACCTTCAGTTACCCTGAAGTCTTTATGCACGGCCATGTCAGTCTCGAAGATTCCGAACGCGCGCACGCCGTTTCGGGGAAAGTCACCATCGATAGGATTTCCGCTCGCGTCCTTAGCAACGGCGAAAGCGCTATAGTTGAGTATCTTTCCACCTGGATAATTCCCATGCAAATACAAAGGCTGACCAGGGACGAAATTCGGTTTGTACTGCATATACTCCCCATCCGTTAAGCCGGAGCCAGGGGCGTTCTCATTCAATGCGACGACATTCTCCGGTAGGGACGTCCTCGCCGAAAGACGAAGGTCAAGGTTCCACTTATCGATCAGTTGCGATACAAGACCTTTTGAGTGATGTCCGGGAATCAGATAGGTTCCGGCAATCTGAAGATTCTGCCGGACATCGTAGTCGGAAGTTCCCCACGCCCAGGAATAGTTGGTCGTATTTCCAGTGGCGTCGTCCAAGCCATGCGCCCAGGTGTACGCTGCCAGCAACTGGAAGCCTTTGGACAGCTTGCGCTGGAACTGCAACTGGAGTGCGTCATACTTCGACGCTGATCCGTTCACATCGAAGTAGGTGCAGCAACCACCCGACAGTCCGGGGGTGATGTTGGTGCCTTGGAAAATGGTCAGGTTGACGCCTCTTCCGCGAATCAGGTCCTGACCGACATTCCCAACATAGGTTGCGGTCAAGGACTGCTTCGCACCCAGAGACTGCTGCACCGCAACGTTCCACTGTACTGTGTACGGGGACTTCAAATGCGGATCAACCTCCGCGGGATATAGTGCTGCAGCTGATACGGCTGGAAAGTCCGACATGGGCATCGGCCAGCTCGCACAGGTGTTGGTCGGGTTCGTTGCCGTGGGTTGGGTGCAGCCATACCTGTTGTTGGTGGCACTGGCGCCGGTAATGCCTGCCGTCGACGCTGCCATATTGGAGGTGTCGTAAAACAATCCGATGCCGCCGCGGATGACGGTACTGTTCGAGGAATTCTCTCTAAGCTGGTACGCGAAGCCGAGCCGGGGGGCGAACTTGTCCCATTGCGTCTTCCACAGCGGCTGGCCCGGCGCCACTAAGTACATTGTGGACAGATTGTTGATCTGGCTAAACGTGTACGGATTGTGTCCATAGCCATCACCCGGCGCCGGATCGAGATCCCATCTCAACCCCAACGACAGGCTTAGGCGGTGCGTCACTCGCCATTCATCCTGTAGGTAGAGCCCGGTGTTGTAGTACTGGGGCTTATCAACGGTAAACTGAGCGATTTTAAAGTAGGGCGCGACGATGCCTTCTTTAAGATCTATGAAGTCGGGTATTAGATCCGTCGGATTCGTTGGATCATTTGGATTCTGAATCAAATTGCTGTCCAGGTTGCCATATTCCCGGTGGCCGGGGTTCGCTGCCCAAGTCGAGGTCCGGCGGAAATCCATGCCGAACTTGACCGTGTGGCGACCTATCATCATCGTCGTGCTGTCCACAATGTTCCCCTGCCTCTGGGCATTTTTCGTCGAGTAATCAAGAAGCCCGGGCCCGGGCCCGTTGCCCGGGGCATTGAAGCCCAAGGCGGCGTCCCATTGCCCTTGGACAAAGCCCGGCACGTCCTGGAAATCATAGGGAACCGCGCCGCCGTACCCACTACCTGAATAGAGGCCGCCCGAGTTGACCTGGAGGAAGCCGAGCCGGAGGTCGTTGCTAATTTTGGGCGTAAACATCGTGGTCACTCCCACGGTTCCGGTAGTGGTGCGGTTAGTTTTGGACTCCCATTGCGCAATCGGCTCTGAGCAGTATTGGCAATAGCCGCTGGAGCTTGACGGCGATCTCGAATAGCGGGCAAAGACGTTAACCTTGTCATTGACCTTGTGATCCAGACGCAGACTGGTTGCGTTAATGCGGCTGGGAACCGAAAAGCCGCCCACAAATTGAGAGAAACCAGTATCCGCAGGGACTGTCGAGCCTAGGTCAGGCCCACCAGTGGGGAACGCGGCCAGGAAGGCTTTAAACACGGGAGAGGCTTCGCTACGCAGGTTCGAACTCGGGACATAATATGTCTGCGCGGCATTCGGCGACTGCAGAATCAAATTCTCATAGGAGAAGAAAAAGAAGGTCTTATCCTTGCCGTTATACAACCAAGGAAGTCTCAGTGGTCCGCCCAGCGTGGCGCCAAAATCGTTCTGCTTCTCGGCCTGCTGCTTGACGTTTCGGGGCAAGCAGCTCGACGTAACGGTGTTCCCGGCCACCGGGAGGCAACCGTTGTAGGTATTGAACCAGTTATTCGCGTCCATTGCGTTGTTGCGAAGGTATTCGTAGGCACTTCCGTGCCAGGCGTTGGTGCCGGCTCTCGATGTGATCGTGAACTGGCCTCCTGGAGATCGCCCGTATTCCGACGAGTAATTCGAGGTGCTGATACGAAACTCATTCATGGCGTCCATGGACAACATGCTCTGTGTCGTACCAAGGGCGGAGAAGTTCGCAGCCAATCCGCCGTAACCGCTGCTGAGTGCATTGACGGTGGCAATTCCCGCGTTCGCGGAGACACCGTCGATTGTGAAGTAGTTCTCGTCGAGCCGTTGGCCGTTGATCGACCACTGATCGCCGCCTGCGATGGCAACAATGCCCGGAGCAGCCGTCAGAAGGCTTTGAAAACTTCTACCATTCATGGGCAAGTCTTCCACAAATTGTTGGTCCACCAGGGTGCTCACGGTTCCATCCACGGTATTGACCGGAATGCCGTTTCCCTCGACCGTGACCGCCTCCTTGGCGCTTCCGAGCTTGAGCTTTATATCGAGTATGAGAGTTTTAGCCGTTTCAACGGTAATGCCCGTCGTTTTGTTCTGCTGGAAGCCGGGAGCCTCGGCCAGCAGGGTGTATGTGCCCGGCTGGACATAAGGAAAGCTATAAATACCGGAAGTATTGGTGACCGAATGCTCTACGGTATTCGTGCTGACATTCGCAAGCGTAATCCGGGCGCCATGGATGAGCGCTCCGGACGGGTCCGCGACCTGCCCGCTGACGGCAGCGCTCTGCGCCATGGCTGGAATTACAGATAGAACCATTAAGAAAATTCCTAAGGCAAGAGAAAACAGGCTCGGCCGCGGCGGTAGAAAGCTTGCGCGGTCTCGTAACCCGAGGGGATGACAGTTCGAACTGAGCATTGAGTTGTACTCCTTGAGGACAGCAGTAATGCGAGTTGTCGGCCGGTAGCCGGTTTCTATAAAAGTGGGCAGCGTGTCTCTACGCGACTTCCCACACAACGGACCGGCTCCACATGGAACACAGAGCCGTTATAGCTTTCCGGCAAAGCCGGTATTTCCCAATCAATTGCCCCGCAACGGGAATGTCTTGTATAGAAGACATTTGAATATATGAATGACAAAGAAACCTTACGTTAGGACTATGGCAAAAAGCAACAATTTTTTATCGCATCTTGCTCTGTCCGCCATAACCGCCGGGGTTGTCGGCCTACTGCTTTAGGGAAGCTCTGCACAGGTTGTGGAATTAGAGAGGCGACTGGAATAGTCCAGAGAGTCTTCCATCGGTCGGTTGCAGGAAACGGCTCGCAACTGTTCTCACATGGCTATCCGCCCTATCACCACCATGAGTTTCCAGGCTGCCGTATCCCGGTTTACCGAGGGGACACGGGAGCGTTCGTGCTCGCGGATGCGCTTGGGGCAGCTAGTCTCACGATTGTGGAGGACGTGGACGGCGTGCACAGCGCTGATCCCAATGGCCCCGGGGGGGGTGAGCATGCGAAGCTGATTAGCGAAGTGAACTACAACGAACTCGCGAAACAACAAGGCACACTGCCGTTTGACCGTGCGCTCCTGGAAGTTATGGCGAACGCACGCCATGTTCAAAGTGTGCAAGCTGTCAACGGACTCGTACCGGGTCGGCTCACAGCGGCTCTGCGTGGACAGCATGTCGGTAACAGCGCGATGGAGGAGCGGCGAGATGCGGAGTATGAAACAACCAGGATCAATGCGTGCAATGCGCTTGCCGGTATCGTTGCAAAGAGCGTCAAGAACCTGGGATTCAAAGCAGGCGACGCAGCCACGGCGATCATCAAGGCCTCCAACGTCATGCTCGTGGCCTAGAAACATCCAAAGATTCACCAGGGAAGGCGCGGAACCTCAGGCTGTTACAAAACGCTGTGACTCTGGAGCAAGTTGATGGAGGAATGCTCTCGCGGAAGCGAGGGCATTTTCATGGGCTTCATTCAGGACATGGCAGCTTTCGGCTACTCAAGGCGTGCGGCGAATGCTGATCGAGGTCACCATGCGAACCCATCGCGCGGGGCGCTGATCTTGCGGCACGACAAGTTGCAGTGGGCCACGTTTGTCGTCAAGAGGCTTGCCGTCCACGGTGTCAGCCACCAGCACCTGGTTGGGCTGAAAGATGGGATCGGTCTCTGCCAGCGCAAGCACGACCTTATAACCGTCCTTGGCGCTCACGACGACGATGTCGCGCATCTCGGGGCCGCGCAGCGCCTCGCCCGAGGGGACGGCAACCTGATCGAGCAGCGTTCGCAGCAGCACGCCTTCGTACTTCTCCTGCTTCTTGCTGTGCGGATTGATCACCGTCAGGGTTTGGTGCGGAAGCTTCTGGAACTGGGCCTGCGAGATGGTCTTCTCCGCGCCGCCCTCCATCGCCAACTGCAACTGGGCCATGGCCGCAATGCTCGACAGAAGTACGGCCACAACCAGCAGGAACTTTGATCCTCTTCGCATTTGACCTCTCCCCGGGAGCCGTCTATTATCAATCGCCGCCGTCGCGTATAGAATACATTCGATCGACCACGGGGGAAACTGCCGAATGGACGTCCACAGCAATCTCGCCCAGCTCAGAGCAAAGCGCGGCCTGGGAGCCGCGCAACTGGCCACGGCGGTTGGTATTAGTCGGCAGACGGTTTACGCCATCGAGGCCGGGAGCTACGTTCCCAACACCGCGGTGAGCCTGAGGCTCGCACGCATTCTCGACAGCACGGTCGAGGAGATATTCAGTCTTGAGAGCGAGCAGGAGCCCGCCGAAACGGCCGAGGTGATCATGCTGGGCAACCCGGCGTCGATGCAGGCCGGGCAGCCGCTCCGGCTCTGCAAAGTCGGGGGCCGCACGGTTGCCGCGGCCGCCGAGGCCGGCGCCTGGGGACTGCCGCCCACCGATGCCCTGTTGATTGCGCCCATTCGCGACGGCAAGCGCACCGCCAATGCCAAGGTGCGGATAGTGGGAGCCGGCTGGGACAGCGCGCAGCGAATTCTGCTTGCCGGCTGCGATCCCAGCGCTTCCATCCTAGCCAGCGCACTACAGCGGCAGGACTGCGAACTGGTGATCGCCTTTGAGAACAGCTCGCGCTCGCTGGAACTGCTGCACGAGGGACTGGTGCATGTGGCCGGCACGCACTTGGAAGAAAAACCGGAGGGGCCAGGCAGCGTCGCGGCGATCACAGGGATGTTCCCGCGCAACTCCGTCGCCGTGTTTTCCTACGCGATGTGGCAGGAGGGGCTGGTGATCGTGCGGGGTAATCCGAAGAAGATCTCCGGAATCTCCGACCTGGCCCGCAAGAATGTGCTGATCGCCAATCGAGAGCCGGGCGCGGCCTGCCGCATTCTGCTGGATGAGCTTCTTCGCGAGCACGGGATTACAGCCAGCAGCGTGAAGGGCTACGAGAGAGAAGCCCCGGGACAGCTTCCAGCGGCACGGCTGGTACAGAGTGGCGAGGTGGACTGCTGCGTCAGCACGCAGGCCAGCGCCACGGTGCTGGGCCTTGATTTCATTCCCCTGGCGCGAAAGCCGTACCGGCTGGTGCTCCGCCGGAAGGAGATGGAGCTGGCACCGATCCAGGCCTTGATCGAGACGCTAGGCCGCGCGTCATTCCGCCGCGAGGTGGAAGCCTGTGTCGGCTATGAGATGCGAAGCTCCGGTGATCGCCTTGCCTGATTGCCCGGACCGAGACGATTCCTCCGATATCGGCCACGCGCTCAGGCATCTGCTGGATTTCCTCGCAGGTTCTTGACCGTGGTTCCACACACCGCTCCTCCCCGGCTACTCGATAGGGTGCTCCAGTGCGGAACACCCTATACCTCGGCCCAGACTTTTTGGCTGCTCAATCAGTCTCGAAAGCTGCGTGGTTCTGGTGTAGTTGTGGTGTCCGTTGGCGTTCAACTTCCATGCAACAACCTGCGACTCAAGGCCCCACACAAGCCGACGGATGGTTTGTATGGGCCACCGCCAGCATCGTCACTTATGGAAGATGAGAATTGATCTACGCATGGCTACCTCAAAGATGAGTGGCGCTGGAGACGAAAGCCGCCCAGCGCCACGATGACATCGGTACATGCTCTTCAACTACGGAACGACGAAGCGGAAGGGATGGCATTCTCCGCAGTGATTTACTGACTTTTCGTGCTGGTGATGGCAGAGGTTGCAATCTGCTTCGGTGCCGTAATGCCTCGATTCATGAGGGTTATGGGGCTTCACGTCGGCCGTCTTCTTTGCCAGTTCTTTGGTGTCGCCGTGACAGCTCAGGCACTTGTTCATTGCCACCGGAGCGTAGTGCTTTGTGTTGCCGTGGCACTGGCTGCACTGCACGCCGCTCAGCGCGTGGATGTGATGGCCCGGGATCTTTCCATAGAGCGACCCCGGGCTTTCGCTGCCCTGTGTGTGGCAGGCCTGGCAGTCCTTGTAAGACATCGACTTGGTCGCCACGTGCTGCCCGGGCAATACTTTTGCGTTCTTGTGACAGGCCGCGCAGTCGCCCGGCTTGGTTGTGGCATTGGCCGTTGCCAGCTTGCGCCACGCGGCCGCATCGGAGTTGCTGGCGCAGAAGCCCACTCCGATGACCACGGCAAGGAAGAGCATTACCGATAAGAACCGTTTCATGTTTTCTCCAACCATAAATGTTGTGCAAGGCGGGACGTGCATTCATCGTGCACGCCCGCGCGACTACAGCTTTGCCACGTGGCGTCCCGTCAGATAGCCGAAGGTGTAGCAGCGGCCCAAAGATAGTCCGTAGACGGTGAGGGGATAGTCCACACCGCCATAGAAGCCGCCGCCGAGGTTGCCCACCACGTAGAGACCCTTGATCGTCTTGCCTTCACCATTCAGGGCCTGATGGTTCTCGTTCACCAGCATGCCGGAGCAGATGGCCGAAACGCGCACCGTGCGGTGGATGCCGTAGAACGGAGCCTTCTCCACGGGGACCATGAACTTCGCGGGCTTGCCGAAATCATCGTCCTTGCCTAAGACCACCAGTTCGTTGTAGCGCTTCACACTGGCCACGAGCGTTGCGGGCTCCATCTCGAGTTTCTTCGCGAGTTCTTCCAGCGTGTCAGCTACGTGAGTGTTGACCAGCGACTCAAAGACGCCCTTCTTGGGTCCGCTCAGTTCGGGCATGTAGTTCTTCAAGCCCTCGGGCGGAACCAGCTTGCCGGGCCATGTGGCGGCCTGTGTCATGTAGTTGGAGTCAAAGATCTGCGCGTAGTGCCCGGCGTTATGAGCATCGCGCAGGTAGTTATTGAGTACGCTCATCTCGACCGTCTCATTGACGAAGCGCTTACCGTCGCGGTCGACGGCGAGAAACGGCATGTCGCACATGGGCGCCGGGCCACCGTCGAAGTCATGCAGCATCTTGGTGTGACCGATCGGCTCGATCACGCCGCCGGCCCAGTAGGCCATCACGAAACCGTCGCCGGTCTTGCCCATCTGCTTGCGTCCGAAGTTCTTCACGTCGGGAACAAAGTAGTCGCACATGGCCTTGTTGTTCTGGTAATCACCCGTGGCCAGGATGACGCCCTTCCTGGCCAGGAACTTTGTGTACTTGCCGTCGCGGTCCTTGGCGACAACGCCCAGCACCTCGCCGTTCTTGCTCTGAACCAACTGCTCGGCGGGCATGTTGTAGAAGAACTTCACGCCGGCCTTTTCTGCGGTGATCGCCAAATGGCGCATGCCGTCGCCCGCGGTGTAGGGCTTCGGTCCAAAGAAAGAAGTAACCCAGTTGAGTTTGTAGCCGTTCATGTTGAGCACGTCGCCGTGCTGCACGTTACCTTGGTCAATCACCGGGGAGCCGCTCTGCTTGGCGCGATCAATTACCCAGCGCACCGCTTCGCCAGAGTTATAAGCCCACTGCCGGACGAGGCCAGGATGGCAGCGATGAGCGTTGTCTTCACATACCTTTGCCACCAAAGCCTCGATGCCTGCTTTGTCACTCCCGGCAAGGGCGACGCCGGAGCCGGTGTTGCCCTGCGAAAGTGCAAATGGGGCCTTCTGAATCACCGCGACTGTCGCGCCGTTTTCGGCGGCGGAAAGCGCGGCTGGCACTCCGGATGCACCTGCGCCCACCACGACCACGTCAAACGTCAATGTGGCCTTAATCTCGGAGTCTGCAATCGCCTTCGGATGCGGAAGAAAAGAGAGCGTCGCCGCTCCATCAGAACTCTTGCCGAAAGCATCTTCCTTTTCCTGCACTGGCTTTGCGCCAACGGAGGCGAAGGTGGGCAAGCTCAACAGTCCCGTACCCGCAACACCCATGGCTGAACGCCGCAGGAAATTGCGGCGCGAGAGTCCCTGTTCAAGCACGCTTTCCGTGTACTGGTCCGGTTTCTTGTTCTCGTTCAAATCGCCGTTCTTCATCTGGTCTCCTTTTCCGAACGTCAAGCGGGCAGGTTACCTCGCCTGTTGAGCCGGATGATGCATGTAGCTGAAGGGAATGCTGAACTGGAACCACACGCTGTTGCCGCGTGTTTTGTTTTGCACCAGCATGTCGTGGTCCCACTTGATCGCAATGCCACCCTTCTTACCGAAGGGAAAAGTAATCTGCGGACCGAGATCGAGCACGCGGCCTTTGTAGCCCATGCTCGTGGTGCCATCGGCATTGGTGGTGACAACTGCCGCGCCGTTCTGCGTGTCATTGGTGGTCTGCTTGTAGTAGTAGCCCACGAGGCCCAGGCTCATCTTGGTCTTCGGGATTTCCTGGCGCGCGTCGAACTGCCACACGAACTCGTTGCCGCTGTGATAGTGCGTGGCGTGGTCTGCACTGTTGATGACATAGTCGAAGCGCGAGCTGATCTCCTGCTCGCCGTGGTGAGGCGCATAAGTGACGCCAAAAGCCGGGGTGAGCGCTACGTTGTGCTGGCCGATGTTCACCGCGGCGTCCTTCACGTAGGCGCTGCCCGCCGCTTCAAACTGCAGCTCGTAATACCAGTGGAAATCGCCCTTGTGATTCAAAACCGAAAAGGGGACGATGTTGACGTTGCCAATAGCGTTGTTGGTGAACTTGCCGCCTGGCACATGCAGTTGCTGGTACACATAGGGAACGGCCACCCAGCTGTCAATCTCTCCGCCCAGAAACTTGACGCCCCAGTTGTGGGAGAGCTTGACGGCATTGGCGAAGACGCGGAGTTTGAAGTCAGGAATCGGAACTTTCTTACCGTGAGCATCATCGATTTCATTGGCTTCGTAGAAGCAGGTGTACTCGTACACGCGAGTCTGACCGGTGCGTGGCACGGCTGTTGCCATGGCCACCGACTCGGCGCCGACGGGCCAGATGCTGGCACCGTTCTCAGTAGCGCTCGCCAAGGTAACCAGTGAAAAGAGTCCGACCACTAGAACCAGCAGGCGGTGAAGGGTCGCATTCGTAAATCGCATATCAGGATTCCTCTCGAATCAAATAAGAAGTCTTGCCAATGAACCAGACATGCTGGCGAAGTGACTCGCCGCACGCTGCAACTCCGCAGGGGGCGACCATGATGCTGACGCGCACCTTCCTGCGTTGCGTCTCGGATTATGGATCTGTTCAGCGGGGGTTGCAGTGACTGGGAAGACCGTGCAGATGTCCATATCGCGGCGTGCTAGACGTGGCGGGTTGGAGCGCCATATGCGGCGTGTCTAGCCGAAGAACCGGGCACACAAGAGGCATGCGTCGTGCCACTGAAGGCTAGCCCGGAAAACACTGCCGGAGTGTGGCAAGCAGAAAGTTCAGCATCGGGGAATGATTGTCGCGACGGTAGCCCACCATGAGGTCAATCTCCATGGGTGAAGCGAGATCAAGGTCCACGACGGCACAGGAGGGCGGCGCAATCTGCCTCACGTAGTCAGGCAGCAATGTAAACCCCAGTCCCGAACCGATCAGATTAAGATCCACAATTACGTTTCGCGTGTCCCATTCGAGTCTGCGCGTCAGGTCGGTCACGCCCGCCATTTTCAAGGCGTTCTTGACCTCGTCATTGATAGAAACCGGCGGATTCATCATGAACGGAAGGGAGCGCAGTTCCCGCAGCTTCACTTTCTTCCTCTTTGCAAGCGCATGCTGCGCCGGCAGAACGGCGACAAAGTGCTCACGCAAAATGACGGCTGAGGCCAGTTCCTCTTCCACCAGCGGTCCACGCAGAAAAGCCACGTCAATCTCCCGCCGCACGAGGGATGCGATCAACTCACCGCGACTGCTCATGCTGCGCAGGTTGAACTCCATGTCGGGAAATTCCTGGCGTATTCTCGGCAACAGGACGGGTAGCACCTTTGCGTCGGCCGAGGGAGAGGTGCCAATACGAATCGCTCCAACTTCTCCGCGCCCCGCTGAGCGCACCAGCTTCAGCGAGACTTCCAGCTGAGAAAGTAACGCAGTGGCTTGCTCTGCCAAGACGCGCCCTGCCTCGGTCAGCTCCAATTTGTTCTTCTCGCGCAGAAAGAGCTTTACGCCGATGTCATCCTCCAGCGCTCTCATCTGTTGTCCAAGCGAAGGCTGCGAAGTGTTCAGCACCTCGGCGGCCCGGCTTAGATTCAACTCTCTTGCGACAGCGATGAAGTAGCGGAGATGGCGGAGTTCCATGTCACCCTTCGAATGGCGCTACTAACAACTCATGCAGCAGTTGATTGTATCGCAGCATCCGGCCCCCTGCCGGGACGAGCTATTACGTTGCGCGCACAAGAAAAATTGAGCGTGGTCAGCAGTCTGTATCTCATGTCACTGCCGAAGACATTAGAAACTTCGCTTTGGATAGCGGGTACACTCTGGCAGGTATCACGTCTGCCGGTGATTTCTCGGATCCCATCGAGGAAGTTCATTCCCGCGGAAAATCATTGGTTCGGGGGCTATACGGCTTGGGCACTTGGGAGGATAGGGGGCAGCAAGGCAAAAGCTGTTTTGGAGTCACGTTCGAAGCGAGAAGATTCGAACTTCGTCGTCACTGAACTAGAGGCAGCGCTGCCTGCTTCTAAACGTTTGCACCACGCACCGAGCTTGACTACTGGGCCTGGTTCAACAACTGCACGGCGTCATCTTTCTCGGCAGGCTCGATACCTTTGATCGTTATGTGTTGAGGTCAATCGGTGAGTTGCAAAACGTCCCATAGGATCGTGATCCGGCGGTGGTTCCGAACAGTTGCGCTCACCCGTTTGTAGATCGTCATGGGACCGCTGCCATCTCAGTTATTTTTTCCTAATTGCAGATTGATTTTCACGTGTATCTTCATCTCGACCGGCTTCATGCCGCACATCGCTGGTTCATATGACCATGTGCGAACCGTCTTTAGCACGGAGGCGTCAGCATCCTTTCCAGCAGAAGTGACGATTACAGCATTCGCGACATTTCCATTCTCATCAACAGTTACGTCTAGTTCGACCACTGCACTCTGCGGCGCTCGCCAAGTGGCAGGCGGGACCGGCGGCTTGTTCGTGATGTGGTTCACTGGATATTTCGGATTCTCGCACGGCCTAGATGATGCGATTTGCCCTTGAGCCATTGCCGCCGACAGCAAAATCATTGCAACGGGTAAATAAAGTCTGCGCATAGTCCATCTCTTTCTGAAAGCAGCTCGGTCGGGTGCAGTATACGACATGCTGGCCGCTTTGTTCCTTTACGGGAGTCTGAAGTCAAATTTGTGGCATTGCGAACAGTAGTTTTCTGATTTCTCGTGCTGATGATGGCACAGATTGCAATCCGATTTTTTGCCGTAATGGGGCGAGGTATGCGGATTGACCGGCTTTATGCCAGCCGTGGTTGCCGCAACCTTTTCCATGTCATGACAGCTCATGCATTTGCCCTTTGCGACGGGCTCGGGGCTATTCACATCGTCGTGGCACTTTCCGCAGGTTACCCCTTGCAACTGGTGAACATGGGAGAGCGGGAGCTTGCCGGTCAGGCTGTTATTTCCGCCCCTGGCATGACAGGCGAGGCAGTCAGCCATGACGAGCCCGGCAGTTGGCGCGTGATCCTTGGGAAGGGGACTATTTCCTGTATGGCAGGCAGCGCAATCCGACGGCTTGGCCTGTGGCAGCCGCTGCGGCTCTTGTGCTGAAAACATGAATGTGGAGACGCAACAGAGCATGAAGAGTTGGAGAGACCGACTCATCCAGAGCCGTCGCGTTTTTGAATATGCGTGAGAGGACGTCATCGTTTCTTCCTGAATGAATTCGCAGATCTCCTCGATTGCGGTGGGCGGGAGAAGCGTCTCCGCTTCTCCCCGCATTTGAACATGCACCCCGCCAGCAGGAGGCTTCGATGAATCTAGGCCCAGGGTTTTTCCGATGCAGCCTGCTGACCTGCAATGCGGCCAAAGACCAGGCACGTTGGACCAGAGACCGTGCCGAGCCGAACCGCGCCATGCACGCCGCCAACCGATTCGCCTGCCGCATAGAAGCCCGGAATAGGCTGATCCGTGCTCACATCCGTCACTTGTGCTTTGGCGTTGATGTTCACGCCGCCCATGGTGTAGTGAACTTTGGGCAGCAGCCTCTGCACATACACTGGAAGTTGGAGCGGCTTGGCTTCTTTATTTAGATAGCGGCCAAACTCCTCGTCCTTGCCCTGTGCCAGGTAACGGTTGTAGTCGGCAACCGTCTTCTTCAGTGCTTCCAGTGGAACGTCATAAGCGGCAGCAACTTCTTCCCATGTCTTGTACTGCTTAATCACGCCGCGCTCCAGCAGTTTGGGAATGAGGTGCTTGACGCCGCCCTGCATGTTGTCGTCTGCGATGGCAATGCACTTCTGCCCGTGGTTCATGAAGTTCATGATGGCGTCAGCGCGCAGCTTGCGGTTTGCCAGTTCGCTGATGAAACGTTTGCCAGTCGTTGTGTTGACCCAGACGCCAAACATCGCGGCGCCTTCCTGCGCGAAGTGCGGACCAAGGCCGAAGCCCTTCTCATCTGGGCTGCCCCAAGGACCTACCTGAATCCAGCTCAGTTGAATGGGGGTGGCACCCACGCGCAAGGCTTCACGCAATAGCTCGCCGGTTGCGCCGGGATGGTTGGTGCAATCCATCGTGGCCGTCAGCTTGGGATCCTGCATGGTGCGGAACGGAACATCTTGACCGAAGCCTCCGTGCGCGAGAATGACCGCCTTCTTGGCTTGGATTGTTTTCACTTTGCCGCTGCCCGTTTTGGGGAAGGCATAGCCGGTGCGAACCTGCAATCCTTTCACCCGGCCATCGGCACCGTCGCGCAGGATCTTTTCAACATAAACCTGAGTGCGCACATCGAGGCCCATTTGGGAGAGCTTCTCAAGCATGGGATTGAGTACATCCGCGCCGCTCTCGGTAGGCGTCATGTAGGTGCGCGGCACGGAGTGCCCACCCTCTTGCATCAGGTGGTCCTGATACTTCGCGCCAAACTCATCGATTGTCCATTTCACAACCGGCCACGATTGATCTGCCACCATCCTGGCGAGTTCGGGATGGTTCAGACCTAAACCTTCGCGAATCATGTCGGCGGCCAACATTTCCGGAGAATCTTTCAAACCTTGGGCCGTCTGCAGCGGATTGCCTGCCGCTGCGAATCCACCGCCGTTAATAATAGAGTTGCCGCCAGCCGTTCTCATTTTCTCCAAAATGACGACTGAGGAGCCGGCCTTCTTCGCTTCATAGGCTGCAGCGAGGCCAGCAAATCCACTTCCGATAATGACAACGTCATAACTCTCGTCCCACTTGCCCGGCATAGACGAATCTACGCATGGCCTGGTTTCTTCACCTTGGCCTGTACCCATCAGACCCGTGACGGCCACGCTTGCAGCCAGGGCCTTGCCTGTGGTGGTCAGAAAATTGCGCCGCGACCTGATTTCCGAATCCCTGCTCTCACTCATCGAGCTTTCTCCTTGCATGGTTCTCTCTTAACAAGACACTTGCAGCTTGTCGGACCGAACACGCCGGCAATCGAGCCATTGAGCACTCAATAGAAAAGACAGGAATGGATGAAGCAGATACGTCGATTGACAGCCTTTGACGTTTTCCACCACCATTCCTGCTTCAAGCCGCTGAGGTACCCTTATTTGCTCTCGGATCCCGGGTGATGCAAGTAGCTGAATGGAATTCCGAACTGGAACCAGAACGCATTGCCGCGAACCTTGTTCTGCACCAGCATGTCGTGGTCCCACTTAAATACCAGGCCACCATGCTTGCCCCAGGGCAGCGTGATTTGCGGGCCAAGATCAAAGGCGCGGCCTTTGTTGCCGTAGGTCGTAGTGCCGTCAACATTGACCTCAGAAACGAGGACGCCTTTCAGGTGGTCATTGGTAACTTGCTGGTAGTAGTAACCGATCACGCCGATGCTCATTCGGTGGGGCAGTTCCTGGCGGGCATCGAACTGGGTGAAGAACTCGTTGCCGCTGTGGTAGTGCGTATCATGATCGGGCCCGTTGATGACGTAGTCAAAGCGGGCGCTGACCTCTTCCTGGCCGTGACGCGGGGTCAAGGTGATGGCGGCCGAGGGAGTAAACGCGACATTGTGCTGGCCGATGTTGACGGGCGCGCCCGAGACATAGCCGGAGCCCGCGGTCTCAAACTGCAGCTCGTAGTACCAGTGCGCGATGCCCTTGTGGCCCAGGATGGAAATCGGAACGATGTTGATGTTACCGAGGGCATCATTCGTGAACTTGCCGTTTGGCAGGTGGAGCTGGTGGTATTCGTTCGGGACGGCGATCCAGCTATCGAACTCGCCGCCGAGGAACTTGACGCCCCAGTTGTGTGACAGTTTCACCGCAGTGGCAAAGACGCGGAGCTTGAAGTCTGGTATTGGCACCTTCTTGCCGTGGGCATCATCAAGCTCATTGGCCTCGTAGAAGCAGGTGTACTCGTAGACCATGGTCTGGCCACTGTGTGGAACAGCAGCAGCCATTGCAACGGACTCAGCGCCAACAGGCCAGATGCTGGCGCCATTCTCGGTAGCGCTTGCCACCGAAACAAGACAAACAAGACTAACAACGAGCAGGAGCAATACTCTATTTGATTTTTGCATTAGGAAGCCTCTTTATGAAGAGTTGCTTTCAGTGCTTCCGCACCTGAGGTCCTGTATAGCAATTCAAGAACCACGTCAAAGAGCACCCTGGGATGCCAAGCAAGTGAGTCAGCCTAAGGGGGATGAGAAGTGTATCTACCGGCGATAAGGCGCGTCAGGTTTAGCGCCTCTCCTACCTTTCCGGGAATCCTCGGCACAAGCAAAAGGGTAAGTTGTGACGAATGGCAAAGCCGTGGCCTGGAAGGTGAAAGACGGAGAACGAGTTTTCAATGAGTTACAGCGCCAAGACTATGGGCTTACGCGGTGAAACCCTTTTAACAGTGATAGAAAGCTCAGCGATGGCTTTGCCGAACGCCACCGGACACATTCTCGAACCGCCGGCCATGCCAGCGATGTTATAGAGTCCGAAGGGTCGGCGGTGTCGCGTTCTGGGACCATTGTGTTCTCAAAATGACACGAGTTTCTCAGAAAAAGACTGATTCGCTTCCTCCTCTCTTTATCTCCTATTTCTCCCTAACACGGCTGGAGTGCGATAAAACGGCCCTGTTACGCCACCTCACACAGTCCACGCATCGAGATTGTGCCCTCCTGAGCTTTTGGCCCACATGTTGCACAACGCAATGCTTGTGAGCTTCTGATCGAAGCCGGCGAAAAGTCCCGAGCGATTTCGAGTGAGGAATTATGAGTAAAACTGTCGACTTAAATCAGGAAGGCGTACAGGTCAAGAAATCGGCCTGTTATTTCTGCCACCAAAACTGTGGAGTACTGGCCTACGTCAAAGACAACAAGGTTCTTGCGATTGAAGGGGACCCTGAGTTTCCGACCAATCAGGGCGGACTGTGCTCTCGTGGCAATTCCGCGTTGCAGCATCTCGACCATCCTGATCGGATCAACTATCCGCTGAAACGAGTTGGACAACGGGGCGAGGGCAAGTGGCAGCGCATTCCGTGGCAACAGGCGATTGACGAGATCGCGGCACGGCTATCGGACATCAAAGGTCAATTCGGCGCCGAAGCGGTGGCCACTGCCGGCGGCACACAGCGCACGGATGACTGGGCACGGCGCCGTTTCATGAACCTGTTTGGCAGCCCGAACGGCTTCCATAACGCTCATCTGTGCTGGATTCCGACGTTTATGGTCGAGACGGCGATTTATGGCTGGTGCCCATTTGATCTCGACCTTGGTAATAGCCGCTGCCTGGTTCTGTGGGGGCAAAACCCTGGTGCATCGGGCATGCCCGAGATGCACCATATTGTGGAGTTGCAACAAAAGGGACTCAAAGTCATCGTCATCGATCCGCGCTATACGGAGACGGCGTCCAAGGCCGATCTCTGGTTACCGCTGCGTCCGGGCTCGGATCTGGCGCTGGCTCTGGCCTGGCTGCATGTGATCATCTACTCAGGGCTATTCGACCAGGAATATGTCGACACTTACTGTGAGGGCTTCGAAGCACTCGCCGACCATGTCGCGGACTTCTCCCCGGAGTGGGCGGCTCCCCTGACTTGGCTGACGCCGGATCAGATCCGCGACAGCGCCGTCATGTACGCGACCAACAAACCGGGCAACATTCAATGGGGGACTTCCGTAGACCAGATCGGCCGACCGGCCGGAGCCACGATGCACGCTCGCGCTCTATTGCGGGCGCTGACCGGCAACCTGGACGTCCCCGGAGGCGACCTGCTCACCGGTCCGAGCCGGGAATTCATCACCGACGAGGAGATGGAAGCCAACGACTCTCTGCCGGAAGAGCAGAAGGCCAAGCAGATCGGTTCCGATCGCTTCAAGATGGTGACCTGGCCCGGCTACGGGCGCATCGCCGAGTTGAGCAAAGCCTTCTGGGGCAAGGCTCCCACCGCCGAATGGATGTGCGAGGCGCATCCGCCGTCCGTCTTCAGGGCGATTCTCAGCGAGAAGCCCTATCCGGTGAAGGCGCTCCTGGTCAGCGCCACCAATCCGATTTCATCCTACGGCGAAACCAACCTGGTGATGGAGGCCTTGCGTAAGGTCGACTTCATGATCACCAGCGATTACTGGATGACACCGACGGCGGCGCTTTCTGATTACGTTATACCGGCGGCTGGAGCACTCGAGCGGCCGACGATCACCAGTTCGTACGGCTGTGCCGACTTTCTGCTCGCTTCCCAGCGGGCAATTCAGCCGATGTATGAGCGGCGCAATGATTACAATTTCTGGCGCGATCTGGGCGTTGCGCTGGGACAACAGGAACACTGGCCCTGGGAAACGGTGGAGGACGCTTATTTCCACAAAATTGAGGGCTTGGGCTCTGGCACCGAAAATTACGATCAATTTGTAGAGAACGTCCGGTTCCATTTCCCTGAGCGCGAGTACTCGAAATTCAAAGAGCGGGGCTTCGCCACACCGTCAGGCAAGGTCGAACTCTATTCCACGGTCCTGGAGGGGCTTGGTTATCCGCCACTGCCCGAGTATGTCGGGCCGACCGAGAACGAGATCGATCACCCCGAGTTAGCCGAGAAGTATCCTCTGGTTTTAACCACCGGAGGGGGCTTCATGCCCTTCCATCATTCGGAACATTTCCAGATCAAGTCCCTGCGATACCTTCGCCACGAGCCCTACATGGACATCAATCCGGCGACGGCAGCCAGCCTGTCGATCAAGGATGGCGACTGGGTCTGGATTGAAACGGCCCGCGGCCGAATCAGACAGAAAGCCAATCTCACGAATGGAATCGATCCGCGGGTTGTGTTTACCCAGCGCGGCTGGTGGTATCCGGAGCGGGACATGCGGGATCCGGTTCTGGGAGGCTGTACCGAATCCAACGCCAATGTTCTGACCACCACTGCGGATAAAGATTGCGATCCCTTCAGCGGAGCGTGGGCGAATCGCGGTCTGCTGTGCCGGGTCTACAAGGCCGACCAATCGGACGACAAGGAGGTACGCTGATATGACCCGCTATGCCATGGTCATGGACACGAGGCGCTGCATCGGCTGCCAATCCTGCACCGTCGCGTGCAAAATCCATAATGAACTACCGCTCGACATCATCTACAACCCGGTAACCACGATCGGTCCGACAGGCACTTTTCCGGACCTGACCCTGAGCTTTCTGCCTTTGATTTGCATGCACTGCGACAACCCGCCTTGTGTGGATACCTGCCCGACCACCGCTTCGGTACAACGCGAAGACGGCATTGTTTACGTTGTGGATTCGAAATGTGTCGGTTGCCTTTCCTGCATCATGGCCTGCCCCTATGGAGCCCGGCAACACAATCACGAAACTGGAACCGTCAGCAAGTGTGACTTCTGCAAGGATCGGCTCGAACAGGGAAAACTGCCTCACTGTGTTGCTACCTGCCACCAGAAAGCTCGAATCTTCGGCGATCTGCACGATCCGGACAGTGAAGTCAGCAAGCTGGTAAAGAACAACCGTACCGTACAACTCCTGGGCGAGCTGAATACCGACCCCAGCGTTTTTTATATCTATTGATTGAGGGTCGAGGAGGCACCAAGCCAATGAGCGACAAACATCAAAACTGGGGCTGGATGCTGGCAGTTGACTTCTTCTTTGCCGGCATGGGCGGCGGAATGCTGGTGATCGCCGCTGTGGTTGAACTGTTCGGCGGGGGCACGCGCATGTCGCTGCTGGGAAATCTGCTCGGGCCGGCGGCAATGTGCATCGGTTGCGGCTTTCTCATGCTGGAGCTTGGCAAGCCACTTCGGGCTTGGCGAGTATTCATGAACCCGAAGGCCATTCTCACCGTCGGCGCCTGGATGATGTCCGTCGCTATAGTCTCCGGCTTCATCTACGCCGCCATGGCTATCCCCCTCAATCTGATTTTCTGGCGGGAATGGGCGATCCTCGGGAAATGTTTGGCGGTCGTCAACCTGGTCACTGGCCTGGTCGTCGCCACCTATCCGGGAGTTCTTCTCGGCCGCCTAAAGGGGCGTCCCTTGTGGGTAGGGCCGGGGATCATGGCTCTATTCATGCTTTCTTCCCTGGTAACCGGTTGCGCGCTTCACTATCTCTGCGCGCTGCTGATGCCGGTTCTTGGTACGCTGCTGGCCTCGACTTTGACTCCCGCTAGCGCTCTCTACTTTCTCAGCGTTGTGCTGGTCCCGGTTCCGGACGCGGCCATCTGGCGTGTTTTACCGGGGGGAATAGCCGCTTTGCTTCTGCTCCAGTTGCTGCTATGGAGCGGCTATCTCTGGGTCAAGCAGAGCGGAGCAACAGCCGCCGAAGCCGCCAGTGCTCAGCGTTGGATCAGCGGGGACCTATCCCTGGCTTTCAAGGGATTCATGGTTCTGGGAACCTTGGCGCCCCTGGTTCTGATGCTGCTTCCGGTCGAGGCCGCCCCGGCATTGGGAGCCGTTCTCGTCCTACTGGGCGGCGTGACCATGCGCCTGCTCACGATCCGCGGCGGCGAAGACCGGACATTTCTTCCAGGCGAGCAGAAATTTCGTCTTCGGCTCCCGACGGGAAACGAGGTCTTTCTTCGTAAGAACTGGCGTTGATCGCTGCCTGCTATCACGACATTTTCAAGCGGGAAATTTGATCGCATGAAGTGTCCTGTTGCCCCACGATGCATTCACCAAGGAAGGAGTTATGCTTGCCAACAGTTGACGACATTGCCCGCAGTGCCAGCACTACTAAGATTCAACAACCAGTATCTGGTGGCTCGAAGAAGGCTGGGTTCAGGATTACCGACCTCCTGGGAGTGGTCTATCTTGGTGGAATTTCAGCCCTGATCCTGCTAAACCTCCCGCTCGTCATGGCCTTGACCAAGGCCCATCCGCTACCGATGAGTTTTATCAAGTTCGCATTGTTGGCAACGTTCGGAGAATGTCTGAAGACCCGAATCGACGGAGGAAGCTGGTTCCCTCCGAAGGTTCTTCTGCGCGCCTGCGTCTGGGGCGTCTTCGGCATGTGGATCTCGCTCTCCTTCCCGTTCATTGAAGGCGGCGTGAGGCAACTGATCGCAGTGAAGGAATGGCCGGCACAGATGCTGACTCTATCGCTGGTCCTGTGGATCAACTTTCTGGGCGGCTATGCCTTCTTCATGATGCTCACCCACTACTGGGTGGATAGCATGATGGCCGAAGGGCCTATGTGGCCGTGGGCGGTTTTCGGCCGCGTGGGATCCGCACGGTGGGCCAAGATCGTCTATTGCGCCATCACCTTCTTCTGGTCGCCGGTACACCTGGTGACCTTCTCGCTGCCGCCGCTCTGGCGCACCCTTTGGGCGGCCTATGTCAGCATGGCGTTCGGACTCATCCTGTCCTTTGCGGCAGGGCGAAGAGTGAAATCCGCCTAATGGAATACGACGAACCAAATCAAACCCGCTTGGCGACACTGCCTACACAGTGTCGCCCGCCGGTTGAATCTGCCCGCGAAGATCAAGCAATATCCGGCACTTCTGATTCCAATGACACCCTGGCCATCATCGCGGTTACGCTGGCCGCCATTGGTGCTTTCCTCAATGTTTTTGCTACCCAGCCGCTCCTGCCGCTTTTTGAGCAGATATTCCACGCGTCAAAGGCCGAGGTCGGGCGAACTGTAAGCGTTACAACCCTGGGTGTCGCACTCAGCGCGACTTTTTGGGGAGCCTTGGCCGAGCGCGTTGGCCGACGCAAGGTTATCGTCCTTTCTACCTTCCTGCTCGCCATCCCAACCATTTTGACTGCTACCTCGGGTAGCCTCACACAGGTGGTTATCTGGCGTTTCCTGCAGGGCATCATCGTGCCCGGAATCTTCGCCGTCACCATCGCCTACATCACCGAGGAATGGCCGCGCTCCCGCGTGCCGCGGGTGATGTCTATTTACATCTGCGGCGTAACGCTCGGCGGTTTTCTCGGTCGCCTCTTGCCTGGGATCGCAACCTCCCATCAACTCATTCCCTTCGTCGCTCCAAACTGGCGTAATGGTTTCATAGCCATCGGAGCCATTGACGTTGTCTTCGGCTTCCTCCTCTGGTGCTGGCTTCCCCATGATTCTCCACCGGCCGCCGGTGCCGACAACAGGACAAACATCGCCCGTCACTTCCGGAATCCGCAACTGATTGCAACCTGCGCTGTCGGGTTCAATGTGTTCTTTTCCCTGGTGGCGACCTTCTCCTACGTCACCTTCTATCTGGCTGCTCCTCCGTTCAACCTCTCTCCCGCGAAGTTGGGTGCGCTCTTCATGGTTTACCTTGTTGGGCTTATCGTCACGCCTCTTGGCGGTATATGGATTTCAAATGTGGGTTCGCGCACTGCACTCATCTGTTCGGTCGGAGCTAGCATCCTGGGAATCCTGCTGACCCTGATCCCGAACCTTCTGGTCATTATCTTCGGCCTGATCATTTGCTCTTCAGGAGTCTTCATCTGTCAGACGGCCTCCAATAGTTACATCCAGCGCATAGCTCAGTCGGGCGGACGTGCCTCTGCCACTGGGCTTTATGTGATGGTCTACTACACCGGCGGCGGCGTCGCGGGAGTCTTGCCTGGCTTGCTCTGGCGTTACGGCCAATGGAAGGCTTGCGTAGCCCTGATTGTGTTCGTGCAGGCGGTCTCCGTCACGATTGCCGGAAGCATCTGGAAGGGCAAGGACTCTTAGTGCCCTGGTAACATACCGCGTCCACGCATTGCTGCCGTAGCGATACGAATGCACCTTTACCTGGGAGCCCTTCCATATACGACGACCATTGGAATGCCTGGACGATGGCGGTGGGAGGGAACGTTCCGGATCGATAAAGACATGTGCGATGCCTTAAACAACCAAGCGAACGGCCGTTTCAATGAGTGATTGCTTGCGATTTAAATCGAGTGCGATAGGCAGTTGAGCCGCGCCTAAGATGCGACGTAATATCTCAACTCCAGCAAAACCTCGCACCAGACCTTCATCTAATTCTATCCAATGGGTATACGAATTTAGAGATGCCCGTACGTTATTCACACCCGAGATCAACAGGTGTGCGAACATGACACCCAAATCAAATTCCCGGGGTCCTGCGAATCCGAATTCCGGATCGATCACCCTGATCCCAGATGCACTCCGGACCCACGAGCCCGGAAAATAATCGCCATGCAAAAGAAAACGGCCTTCCGAAAGGTAGAGCCGTCCAAGCTCACTCGTTCGCGACACAAGGAGCTGGTTTGCCTTGACATCGTCCGCGATCGATTGCAAGCCAGGGGTGAACTGGTTCAGATCGATGTTGCTATCCGGTCGGAACGGCAGGACGAAAATATGAAAATGATTCAACACTCTCATATCACGATTCGACAACTTGCTCGACGTACAGTGCAGGAGCGAAAGAAAATAGCACAACTGTTCCAGCTCTTTCGCTTGAACCGGGACCCCACTGTAAATGTTCGTGAAGTCACCCGACGTCCCGAGATCCTCTAAACAGATAATCCTCGACTGCTCGTCGACCCAATAAAGCTTTGGCATAAATGTTGCTGCCTCTGTGCCCGCCGCCAAATGGTAAAACTCCCCTTCGACCAATGCGCGGTCGAACGGCGCCGCGATCTCCGAATACTTTTCTACCCATGGCCGTGACTGTTTGAGGATGAATGTGCGCAAGTTTGTGGTCACGCGGACGAGGTAGTTCATGTTGCCCTGGCCGGCCATCGCGACGTCATAGACAAATTCGCCATGGTTCAGACAATTACGTGCACGAATGTAATCTCCCACATCTTCGATGTTGGTGGTAAGAAAGAATGCATCTTGGGGCGCATGATTATAAAATCGATCTCTTTTTGACAAGGTGGTCCTCGCTAGCTGTTCATAGTCCACTTATCGAACGCAGGTCGCTGCATTCCCCTTCGCGCTGCGCCGCCATGCATACAACTGGTTGTTCTTCCCTCGCCAGCCAGCCACAGAAGCCCACTCCTGCTAGCGCTCCGATCACCTGGGCCGCAGTAAACATCAGAATGTCTGCAGGACGAATTCCGGCAAACGTGTTCGTGAAGCTTCTGGCAATGGTTACCGCCGGGTTGGCGAACGAAGTCGACGAAGTGAACCAGATGGCCGCAGTTACATACAGACCCACGGATGCGGCTACACATTCCAACTTCCGCTTGCCGCACATCTCGATCACACAGAGTAGTCCGAAGGTCGCCACGACCTCTCCCACCAGCGTGCCCACTCCGTTGCGCGCATGGTTTGACCAGTCGACCACCGGCAGCCCGAACATCACCTGCGTGATCATCGTGCCTGCGATGCCACCTGTGATCTGTGCAACCGAATACGGCAGCACCTCGCGCATTGGAAATGCGCCCTTGACCGCCATCGCCAGCGACACCGCCGGGTTGTAGTGCGCCGACGAGAACTCGCCCAGCGCGGCAATCAGCACAAACAGAACCGCACCAGTCGCCAGACTGTTGGCCAGCAACGCCACCGCAACGTTTCCATTCGACAGCTTGTCACCCATGATTCCCGAGCCGACCACGGTGGCCACTAGCGCAGCCGTGCCTGCAAATTCCGCAGCCATTCGCTTTGTAAGTGAGTAGTTCATTAGCAGCCCCCCCCACCCGAGCAACTGCCGTCATCCGACGCTGGCGCTGGTCCACAGGGGAATGCGCCGTGATGCTCAGACAGGTCGCCGACCACCTCGAAGTACTTGCCGTAGCGGGTCTCACTTACCATCGCCGCCGTGTTGCCGCACACCAGCATCGGCTTGTTCTGGCGGAACGTGTGGTGATCGTCGAGCGCGAAGCTGAACTCGCTGCCTTTGATGCCGCCACGATAGTAGGCCACCTGCCCGAAGTCTTCGCAGATATCCTCCAACGGCAGCTTGAACGCGCGAATCGTGCGCGATGAGAACTTGATGTTGCCAACCTTGGCTTCAATTTCAGGATTGCCGATCGTGGTCTTGTTCTGCCGCACTACGCGGAAGTCCATGCAGCACAGACCGCGCAGCAGCCGCCGGAAGTCTTCCGTGTACATTGCACCGCCCAGGCATTCTCCCAGCAGCACCGGGTCTTCGTGCAGCGCCTTCGGAATTCTGCGGTCGGCGAAGATGTCGGAAAAGAACAGCTCTCCACCCGGCTTGAGCACGCGGAAAATCTCCGAGAAGACCCTTTCCTTTTCCGGCGACAGATTGAGCACGCAGTTCGAGATCACCACATCCACCGTGTTGTCCCCAAGTCCGGCGGACTTCAAGTCTTCAATATGCCCGAGGCGGAAATCGACATTCGACTTCGCGTATCCGAATCGCTCGGCCATGGTCGCCTGATGCCGCTGCGCCACGTCCAACTGCTCTTCGGTCATGTCGATACCAATGACGCATCCTTCTTCACCCACCAATTTGGAGACGAGATAGGCATCGCGCCCCGTGCCGCATCCCAGGTCCAGCACCGAGCAGCCTTCCAGCGCGGCCGGAATCGGCGAACCGCATCCGTAGAAGCGGTCCAGAATTTCCGGTTCGATCAGTTCGAGGATTTCGCGCAGCATCGGTGGAAGCGAGTCGGCGCTACAGCATGTCTTGCTCTTCAGGTTTTGCTTCTCTTTGGTTAATGTTCCGTAGTATTCCTTCACCTTTGCCAATGCTTCGGCAGCCGTAGTCACCATGATTAAGTCCTCTTTTTACCTTTATAAGTCTTGATGATTTCCGTAATACCTTATGATTTCAGCGCGCCCTGGCAGGAACTGCCTGCGCCTGCGGTACAGGCGAAACAATGAGCGCCGACGGTGATTTCGTGTCCTATCAACTGCCGCACGATCTCGCGAGCAGAAAGCTCTCCGAGGCGGAACTGGCGTTCATTGCCCAGCGCGTAACCGAGCGCCTGATTGAAGTCACAGTCGTATAAAAATCCATTCCACGAGATATTGATCTGTTCCTTGCACATTACGTTCTGCAAGGTTGCAGGGTTGAATGCTTTCTCAAGCAGCATGCAATAGCAGGCATATTCATTTTTCTTCTTGAGCCCGGAAGCGAAGCGCCCAATCGGGGAGTTCGTGATGGTTAGCAGACGATTAAAAGTAATTCCGTACTGCTCAGCCATAATGCGTTTGTAGTCTTGTTCTAATTGCTCTTGTGCCGGAGGAAGCGCTGGGCCGTTCGGGTTATAGACAAGCGTTAACGTGAGAGCAGAATCATCCTGCCCGTAGCCCAACGCGTTAAGCTTCCGTAGTGCCTCCAGAGAGCGCATGAACGTGGAGGCTCCGCGCTGTTTGTCGACATTTTCTTCGGTATAGCAAGGGAGGCTTGCGATGATCTGCACCCGTTGCTTCGCCAGAAACTCCGGCAAGTCCTCGTTTCCCTCTTCGAGAAGCACTGTAAGATTGGAGCGAACGATGACATGGCGCTCATCCGAGGTCGTATGCTGAACGAGCCACCGGAAGTTGGGGTTCATCTCCGGAGCCCCACCGGTAATGTCCACCGTGCCAGCTCCAGTGCGGCGAACAAATTCGACGGCCAGCATCATTGTTTCCCGGCTCATGATCTCAGTGCGTTGCGGGCCGGCATTGATATGACAATGATGACAGCTCTGATTGCAAAGCCGACCAAGGTTGATTTGTACCGTATGAATGGCATCGCGGCGCAGGCAAACTCCCTCACGCTGCAAGCACTCTGCAAATGACATAAGCCGGAGTTGCTGGGCTGACCCGTTCACAGTTTTCCCTTTCTGTTTCAACTCGTGTGCCCGAGAGACAGACGAGCCCGTTCCCGGAAGCTCATCACTTTTTCCGCAGGGGAATAGTTGGCCCATCGCTTGGGCGCCACTCCGGGCACGTATCGTCCGCGGGTTGCACACTACGACACAGGCACGCAATAGTTGGTCCCTGCGATGTGTTAGTTGTTTGCGGCTAAGAGATGGCGAGGAATGGAGGAGGGAGTTGCCAGGAGAGCGTCTGATGTTTGGATGTGCTCCGGTGCGAAGACTTTTTGGTTTTGCAAGGGATCACATCGAACAATTGAAGCAGGATAGCGGCCAGTGCGCTCCAGGCGCTCTTGGATCGTGCCAGCAACCGAAGATCTTCGAGAGTATCGAGATCGATCTTGACTGGCAACTGCGCGGTCCAGCTTTCACCGAACCGGCTCAGGAGTTCTGCAAAATCTGTGTTCTGATGCCAGCGAATGCCCGACAATTGGGCGCGACCTTCGCGATGCAATCCTATCAGGTAGCATCCACCGCGATGATCTGGGCCTAAGACCAGCCGTTTTTGTTCAAGAAGCTGAAATGCATTCGCAATGTCATCCGCATTGAGGCTGGGGCAGTCCGAGCCGATGATGACGATCTTGCGGTAACCGAGGGTGGCCAAGTGTTCGACAGCCTCTTCCAACCGCTCACCAAAGCTGGCACCGGTGTACCGCTGCAAATGTACGGTGTACGGATGGCCTTTCGAAGCGCTGGGCTCCGCCGAGGTAAAGATGTGAACGTCAGTCTCATCGGTGGCAAGTCCGGCGAATCTTTCGGTATTGAACAATCGTTGAAACGGAATCGGCCACTTGCGCCGTTGACAGTCAATTGCCGCCGGGGCCGCGAAGACGAGGAGGGCTTGGGCTGATCGCGCCACAATTTTCTCGCCGGGCGCAGCTGCGGCACAATCCCGCGCGCCACAACCCGAACTGAAGTGGGGTATGAGATCTACGACGTCGTGCTGATCAGGCCAGTCCATATTTGAAACTTCGCAACCTCCGGATTGCACTCAAGCTGCCAAACTACTAGTTACGTCGTAAGCACTCTTGCCTGCGATCAGCGATTTCAAGAACACATCGCATTTGTCTGTATCGAGGGCTTACTCGTAGTCATGCGCGTTCTGCCTCGCCGCTTTCACTAATCTCACAGTAACCAAACTGATCGCGCTGCCGGCAGAGGAGCACGTCGCCGGTTTCTGTATCCCACACTCCCGGGAATGCCTTTTCGAGCGCTTCCGCATGAAGAACATGGGCCAGGAATAATGAGTGATCGCCGACAGCCTGGCGTTCTTCTATATGGCATTCCAGATAGCCCAGCGCTCCTGCTATTCGTGGGGGACGGACGCAAAGAGACTTTTGCGTCTGAAGGGCTGCCTCGGCAAACTTATCCGCGCTTTTGCCCGAGCAGTTACCGCACGTCTCAACAGCATTACGAAAACTCTGCCCAACAATGTTCAGCACAAATTCGTTGGTCTCCAGCAGCAATGAATGCGAGTGGCGGCTCGGCGCGATACTGATGGCGATGATTGGAGGCTCATGTGAAACCGGCATAGTCCAGGTCACGCTCAGAACGTTGGGATGCCCGGCCTTATCGCAGCACGTGATAAGAACAACTGGTCTGGGGTTGAGCAACGCGGCTATGTCTCTTCCTGTTACGTTGACCATGCTCATCACACTTGCGGAGGCAGATAGATCTTTGCGCGAGAATCAGGAATCGCCTTTTTCGCAAGTTCGGCAAGTCCTTCTATGAGCAACGGCATCTGGGCAAAGGGGACTCCCATGAACATCAGGTCGTCTCCGACATCGGAAGATGCGCGGCAGCCATAGCATCCCAGGGAAATGTTGATCTTGCCACTCGTGTACGGCAGCAGCGTGGTCTCAACACACTGTGCGTTGTAGCCACTTACCTTGAAATCAAATTTCTTCCCAGTGAAGTAGGCAGCAGCCATGCACAGCCACATCATCTGCTCAGGTTGCGCGATGATGGCGATGACATCTGGAGGCATCACCGCTTTGTCCAGCGGGGTTACCAGTGTCGCTTGGACCGAACGCTGCGGCAATTGCGGACGCTCGGCAACCATCTGCCGTGCAGCTTCGATTGTGGCCAGCTTGCCAAAGCGGATATATAACTCTCCGCTTGCCAACTTGGGTGGAATTTCCGTCAGTCCCAGAATCGATGTTCCATCGGGACAGGCATGACAATCTGCTGTCATAAGAAGACTCTTCCCCCGGCGGGCGGCCATCAGCGACTGGCAGTAGCGCAACTTAGTCCGCGGCCTGGGAACATCCGGCAGCGCTGCGCCTTTCTGGATCAAGCTAATGGCAACGGGTTTCCAACGCAGACGCAGGACACGCTCCAGCATGGAAGACCACTCGTAACACTGCCATTGTTGATGTGGATCTAGTCGCGCTTGGGGCGTGGACTCATTCGAAACAGAATCGGACGGCGGTTGCACGACGCGCAGGGCGCCAGTTGGGCATTGGCCGACACAAGTGTCGCACCCCCAACAGTCTTCGATGCGGAGCGGCGCGGGCCGTCGATCACCGTCGCGTCCTTGCATCTCGAAGACCGAAACTGGACAAAAATCAGCACAGGTTCCACAACCATTGCAGCGTACCTGGTCAATCTCAATTTGCAACATTGATGGTCTCCCTTGGGTCGCGAAACTTTGTACTCATGGTTCACTCCGCTCAATTCTGTCGCAGGTCGCCGGCACGGCTTCCGGTTGTACGTTAATCTGCTTGCATTTCATGTGCCGTTGACTGCTGTCCGAGAATCTCATCATGGTCTTTCACAACCGGGTACACGCGGCACGGCAGCCCGTTATAACTCCACTGCCCGAGTAACGGATCGCAGTTCTCAAACTCCGCATTGGTCAGAACATTGGCATTGGAAATCCAGATGCTATCGAGTTCATTGCGCTCGGTCCCTTCCCCAGGGAACCACCAGCCGTATTCCACACTCACAACGCCGGCGCTCATCACAACAATCTTGGTGGTGAAACGGGCGCGGCCAGAGACTGTTTCTACCCAAACTTCTGCGCCGTCAACCACTCCAATGCAAGCGGCCGTTTCGGGGCTGATCTCTGCCCATGGCGTTGGGTGCATCGCGCGCAACCTCTCAACCTGGCGGAAGGAAGACGCATAGAAGGGCTGGCGGCGGGCGCCGGTAATCAGGTACAACGGAAAATCTGCGTCATTTGCTGGCGCAGGCTTGTGCTGCGGCAAGGGCTCATACCCGAGGGTGTGCAACATATCGCAATACAACTCGATCTTTCCGGAAGGCGTGGAGAAGCCGGTTGCTCTCCCGGTTTCAGGGTTGATCTCCTTGTACTTTTCATACTGGTATTCGGGTGCGTAGATGCCGGCTTCGCAAAATTCATCCCAGGTGAATCCCAAGGGACGGAAGACATCGTCGAGCGCTTCCTCGAAGGTTGACCATGGCCAGTCAGAGGCTTGACCGAGACGTAATCCGAGGCCGCGCCAGAAATCAAAGTCCGGATGCCGCTCGAACAGCGGAGATATTGCGGCCGGACCTCCATAGGCGAGATTCGCGACACCGGCATTTGTTTGAATAACCGGACGCTCCATTCCACCGGCGCTGGGCAGGATGTAATCGGCCAACATCGCCGTTGGAGTCTTGAAATACTCAAGCACAACGAGCAGGTCCAGACTTTGCAGTGCCCGGTAAATCAAGTGGGTATCGGCCTGGGTCAACAAGGGGTTGCTCCCCATCACGATCATGGAACGGATCGGGTAGGGCTCTCCAGTGAGCATTGCTCGCCATACAAGATTCGGGTGGGCAGAGGTCAGGTAGCGTTTTGGCAATCGCTTCCCGGCCATTCGCGCATGGGAAGCGACTTCTTCATACCCGGAGTAGGTTTGAAGCAAAAGACGATGCTGGCCCAACTGCTTCTGCTTTTGCTTCGCTGGCAGCCGGTCACTTAGCTCAAGGTCGACTTCGGGAACCAGGTCGGGCATTTCGGCGAGATGGTTCGCGCCGACGGTATCGATGTTTCCGGTAACCGCCCTTAGAATCGCCAGTGTTCGATGGGTGGCAATGCTATTCGCGCCGATCTGATCAATCCCTCGTCCACTGATGATTGTGGATGGACGCGTCTGAGCAAAGAGCCGGGCAGCTTCAACGATTTCAGCGGCGTTCACCCCCGTGATTTCAGCGCATCGCTCTGGCGTGTAGCATGCAATATGCGATCGCAATTCGGGGAATCCAGTACACCACTCGTCCACAAAGGTCTCGTCGTGGAGTTTTTCCCCAACGATGACATTCAGCAGACCCAAAGCTAGAGCGCTATCGGTTGCCGGTTTGATGGCGAGCCAATGCTTCGCCAGCGCGGCCGTTCGCGTGCGCCGCGGATCGACCACAATCAGGTTCCCGCCGCCATGTGCAAATTTAACCAGCGAGCGCCAGAAAAACGAATTGTCTGACTCGGCGGGATTGGTTCCCCAGATGATCGCGCATGATGTGCGTTCCGGATCTAGCTCGTTGTCAATCGGCCAGCCGAAGGTGAGAGTGTTGGTCCAGATGGCGGGATTCCAGCAAATCTGGCCGATCCCGACGTTATTGGGACTGCCGAAGAGATTCAGGAAACGGTGCATGGGCCAGTAAGTCGCATGCGGACCTCCGATGCTGGTCGCCAATGTTTCTGCGCCGTATTTTTCTTTCAGTGCAGCCAGTCGGTCCGCGATCTCATCGACTGCCTGTGTCCATGAGATTTGCTGCCAATGGCCTTCCCCGCGCTCACCGACCCGTTTGAGCGGAAAATTCATGCGCTGAGGATGATTGAGTATCTCAGGGTTCGAGCGCCACCTCCGGCAGCCCTTCATGATGGATGCGTCGTAGGGGTAGCGGCTGGTGTCTGGTTCCACGGAGACAACGCGACCGTCTTCGACGTGAGCCGTGAGCGCACACAGATAACCGCAAAGGCGGCAGTTGGTGCGCTCGGTGCGATTCATCGAACCGCTCCCACAGGAACCGTTTGCACGCCCCCAACGGGATGGATACGCTGCCCATTGCATCCGGTCAGGTGATAGGAGCAGAAAGGCAACATCCTTCCATCCGGAACAGCAACCAACATGCTGCACTCGCGAAGGCGCTCCAGATCCATGGTCCCGGCATCCATGTAGTTCATGATCACCAACGAGAGTCCCTCGACATCCTCCCCCGACCGTGCGACAAGGATGTCGCGAAACGCCGATCCCTGCGGGCTGTTTGAGTCGAATGCAGCACGATACTGTGCGGGTGAAATCTCTCGGGTGATGGGGACGAACCCATCGGCCTTACGAACAAGATAAGTACCGCAATCACAGAGTGGGTGCGCACAACCTAATGGGTAGAAATCATAGGGACTGATCAAATCGGGACATTGGTCCGCAAGCGTGAAAATAATGTCACCCATCGAAAGACGCCTGGGCTGTCCCACTTCGAAGCGGCCAGAGGTGAATGCCGGCTGCAGCGCAAGCCCCGCAACGATATCGACGTTTTTTAATGCGAACCGTAAGACATCGCCGACTTGATCGAGGTTTGTGCCATCGATCACCGTCATGGCCAGCACAACCTGCAGACCGGCCCGGCGGCAGTTCTCGATCGCTTGCAGCTTGGTGGCCAACAAATCGGCTCCGCGAATCTGCGAGTACAGTGGCGAAGTCAATCCGTCGAACTGGAGATAGATGCCCGTAAGTCCCGCTTCCCGGAGGCGGAGAAGGTATTCGAAATCGCGCGAGATCACGATTCCGTTGGTATTCACCTCGATGCCTTCGAATCCTGCCTCGCGGCCCAGACGAACGATCTCCGGCAAGTCTCGACGCACGGTTGGTTCGCCGCCTGTGATCTGAATGCCCGGCTCAGTTCCAGCTTGCTCCCGAATCTTATGGAAGATTTGCTCCAAGGCCGGAAGTGAGATGTCTGCTTCAGCCACATCGGCCGACATGAAACAGACCGGGCAGCGAAGGTTGCAGCGCCGAGTCACCTCGATTTCAACAAGTGTTGGTTTTCGTAAATGCCTGATGCACGGCCCGCAATCTCGCGGGCAACCCTGTTCAAACGAAGTTACAACCTTAGGCAGGACGAGCGGAAACGCGAAGGAGTTCATCCAGCGATAATGCTCCACATCCGGCCATACCTTCAGTTCGGAAGCGCCGTGTTCATGACATTCCTTCGTAAGATATACGGCGTTATCTTTTGAGATGAGGTTCGCTTCCACAACCTGCAGGCAAACCGGACACACGCTCAAAGTACGGCTAAGAAATAAGGGAGCTGTCATCGCGATCCTCCTGGGTAAACACTTTTGCTTTCTCCAACCGGACGAGGGTCAACTCGCCCCGTTCCCCTTGCCACATCGTTTTCTGATTCCGCGCAATCTGCGCATGATCAACTTGGATATTGAAGACGAGTTCGAGACAATGACGAACCTGACCTTCCTGGGCGAGTGGCGAAAGTCTGCGCGAACAAGCCATGCACGAGGTCACCATACAACTGGCCCCGGAATGATCGAACTCATCGACCCTTCTGCGGGTTCGGGACAAGCAGAGATCCGGATCGATGAACGGCACAATCCCTCCAGCGCCGCAGCAAATCGTATCCTTTCCTGAATGTTCCATCTCCAATAGTGGATGGTCGCCGAGGATTGCGCGCAAGTCCGCTCCAAACTCTCCGCTTTCGCGGTCGGCACAGGAGTCGTGTACCGTCAGGCTTTGGGTCCCGGGAACGCGAACACCGGCTTCCCGGAGAAGCTTGTAAAGCGAGACCACTTCAATGCCTTCGAGATTTTCTGCGAGATTGGCGTGGCAATTGGCACAGACGGTGACAATACGGGACGCCCCCGCAGCCTGTAACTTGGAAAAAAGGTAACGTTGCAGTTGGTCCTTGCGGCTTTCGAGACCTATACTGGCGAGCGGTTTTCCGCAACACAAATCGGCAAAGCCAAGCACCATCCCCTGCGATTGAAGCCAGGCATGGGCTGCGCGGGTCAACTCCGGTGTATACGTGGCAAGCGAGCAACCGGGAAAGAACAGCGTGTCATAGTGATCGCGCTTGAGCTCGTCATAGTTGACATTGTAGGTATCGCGATACAGGGAGAAGCCATTCCAGTCCCGATCAACGAACATCGGCTCAAAACCATCCAGTGGCAATCTGCCTTGATCCACTAAGAATGTTCTTGCGCTCTCAAACAAGAATCCTGCATTCAGAGCAGAGGGGCAGTCCCTGGTGCAGAAGCCGCAAAGGTCGCAGCGCTGAATTAGGTCGCGCAGTTTGCAAGAGGCATTTCCTTCAAGGAGCTGCTTGGCAATTTCACCGGGATCGAAGCCGGAGTCACGCAGTAGATCACAGGCCGAAACACATGAGCCACACTGGCTGCATTGCTCACTGCACTGGCTCAGTGCTCTCACTAACTCAGGATTCCGGTTCATATCTACTGCCCCAATTCACGTCTGCAACGATAAGACTCAAATACTTCCTAGCTTCTGTTCCATGCTCTCAAGAATGCTTCATCGCTATACTGCAAGCGCGTTATGCTCTCTGAGATTGCTGAGTCCCTTGCGTGTAACCACGCAAGGGATTCAGCGTTAGCCGAAGGGTCTATGATGCTCCGCCCCTTAGTGTGCAGAAGCGGCGCGGGCCACGTCTGGAGCAGCGGTATGTTGCGCCACGGCAGCAGTTTTCCATTTCAGGATCAAGATGACCGCTACGATAAGTAGAGCGGACGAGCCGTTCACTACACATATCCTCGCGACGCTCCAGTTACGGGCAAGGAGGAAGCCTCCCACGACCGGTCCCAGCATGGATCCGACTTTACCGAGTCCATATGCCCAACCGACACCCGAACCTCGGATCGAGGTCGGATAGGAAGTCGTACAGAGCGCCAGCAATCCAGTGTTTCCACCGTTGACGAACAGGCCCGTGATGACTGCCATGACGGCAATCACGATGAAGGGACTGCTAGCCAGGTATCCGAATGCACAGACGCTGACAAAGGCCAGGAGGAACGTTGTGACCAGAACCTTGTAGAGGTTGAAGCGGTCCATCAGGCGGCCAATGACCAGAGCGGTAATGAACGAACCGACATGGAGCATTGCAAACGCCACGCTGTATTGCTGCACGGACGCGCCGCTGTTCTTCAGAAGGGTTGGGGTCCATGCGATCAAAACCCACAACAGGTAGAAGCTGAGGAAGAAGAGGAGCCAGATCGACAGGGTAGTGAACGCGCGGCCTTCGGTAAAGAGGTGCTTGACGGGCACGCCTTCGCGCTTGGTGTCATTGACGTAAAACTCGGTATCCGGATCTTTCGCCAGCTTTGGTGAGATCTTGGCTACGAGGTTCATGATTCCCAATTTGTTTGTTCCCTGGCGTACCAGAAATTCCAAGGATTCGGGGAGGAATGGAGCTACTGCCAAGGTGATCAGCAGGGGAGCGATGCCGCCCACCCAGAAGAGCTTCTGCCAGCCATAGTGCGGGAGTAACCAGGCTGCCACGAAGCCGGAGATCACGGAACCCAGTGGCATTCCCGTCCACATGATGGTAGTGAAGGTAGCGCGCTTCTTAGTGGGCGCGTACTCGCAGCCAAAAGCCAGCGCATTGGGAACGGCTCCGCCGAGACCAATTCCCGAGAGGAACCGGTACAGGGCAAGCTGTTCTACGCTTCCTATGGTAGCGATCATAACGGTGAATACACCAAAAATGATGGCGGAGATGAGCAGCATTCGCTTGCGGCCAAAGCGGTCAGCCAACGTTCCAAGCAGCATGGCCCCGACCAGCGGCCCTAGCTGTCCAGCACCGACCGCCAAGCCCAAGCCAGCCATTCCCACGTGCAGGAACTGGGAGATCTTAGGCAACGCAACCGAAATAACAACGAGATCAAAACCATCGAAAAAGACTATGCAAAGACAAAGAATGAAAACACGGATCTGGATGGGTGTGATTGAACCGGTATCGAATATCTCCGACACGCACACTCTCTTGGCTGCCGTAACTGCCATAAGTCTGCTCCTTAGAAAAGTAAGACTGCCTTGTAAGTCAGAAATCTTAAAGGCAAGTGCACGTTCGGCACCAAACCGCCGGACCTGGATCTTTCCCTTGAAGTCGATCTGAACTCGGCTTGACCAGCCAATTTCCGCACGTTCTATCCAGATGTTTCGGAGCGGGCGTGTTTCGGCAACGATTTTATAGAGCAGTGGATGAGTCAGTCGAGACAGAAGCGAGTGGCGCTGTCAGGAGATAGCGGCGGAACATCACACCGTTCAGGCCTCTGCGCAAGAGCGCGAATGGGACTTGCCTGGAGAGCCAGTTGACCTGGGTGAGAGTGCGGCGGTTGCAACTCGCGCTAAAAGCCCTGTCCGCAATGACAGGAATGGGGCGGCGAAGGGTGCTTCTTTCCAAACTATTTCGGCCAGGCAACTGGTACGATTCGGCTGGCTGACCGGGGTGCCAACCGGTCTCAGTTTGACACGGCAATGTCATTTTGAGAGGAAACGTACAGGCAATCGGTCAGCGCTTCGTGGACACATCATGCCGGCGGGCGCCAGTCGCTTTGGGCGCCTATGGCAGCAAACACCTGCGGTCAGCAGAACTGAGGTTCAAGGAAAAAGCAAGTGGTAAGACCTCCCCAAACGGAGAAGGTCTTATCCACTGGCGGCCCATTATTGCTGGTCCGGCGTTTGGGAAGCTTAGGGTTTCTTGTCTTCTGCGGGCTCTGCACCCTCCTCAGGCTTTCCCGCCTGCCTTGCAGCTTCTGCCTGCCTCGCGGCTTCTATCAGGGCAGTAAAATCAGTCTTGCAAAAAGGACATTTCTTCTGAATGACTCCTCCAAGCGGTATCAGCTTTTTTCCGCAGTTTGGACAAATCTGTGCTTTCGCTACACCACCCGGTCTGAAACACATTAGCGGCTCCTTTTAAATGCGCAAAATGGAACTTTGAATGGAAATTACTGGTCTGTTATTTTCTCGTCCACGAGGCTCAGATTCTTGCGTTCGGATCCTCTTGAAGGACTTGTTAGATTCTTCTTGCAAATACAGGACCATGTTGGCGTCCCAGATCAGATTTAACGTGAGCACCTCATCAGAGGAGCTGGGCACGGGGAATAGTGAGGCACTGGCAGGTGAATGCACTGGCTATCCGGGCACGCTATTGAACCGGAACGAAAAATGCTTTACCCATTGGAGAATGGAGTGCAAGCATTCCTTCTACCGCAGAGAGGCGGCGATTCTTCACGGCCTGGGAAGCGACAAATGTGCTGGTCCTGTAATCCATACTGCGGAGGGTGCAAACCTCCTAAACCGAGGCCGGTCCGTTGTCCATCTTGCAATGTCTTCAACTTCGCCGACCGGACCAGTTGCATCCGATGCGGTCATACCTTGCCTCCAACGCCCCGACCGTCTCCTGTGACGTGCCTGTACATTGGAGAATCCTGCGCCAATCCCTGCCAGCGTCATAAGAAGACACCCGTCGAGGGAGAGGAGCCCTATTGCCTGTGGCATACTCCCGTCGAAGGCTGACGGCAGGCGGCGGACGGCTAGAATCCCAAACCCATCTCAGACTACAAGCTGAAACGCATGCCGTCGTAGGCGAGGCTCACCTGCCGATGCCGGGAGATCTTGCTCCGCAACTCTTCATCAGTGATAGGGCTTGCGTAGTGAAGCGCCAAATGGGTTAGCACGGTGTGCCGTGCCGCAATCTCTCTTCCCAATTCGATGGCCTGATCTGCCGACATGTGCTGATCGGGGCACCAGTTCTCGTCGTGGAATGTGGCGTCACAAATGAGCCAATCGACTTCCGCTACTGCTTTCTTCGTCGCCTCCGGTAATCCGGCCGTGTCAGTGAAATAGGCCAGACGCTTTGCTCCAGAATCAATGAGCAGTCCTGCAGTTTCGCAGCCGTGATTGGCCTCCAGCGGGGTGACGGAAATGTTGTCAAATTGGAAGGCCGTGCCGAATTCCCAGGGCTCACAGGAGAGGCAGTCGAGCAGATTCGGGAAGGCGGCTGCGAACTCGCCCGCAGCCGACGGCGGCAAGGCAAAGCCAAGAGCTTCTTTGCGCTGTAGCCTGACATAATATTCAAGCTCTCCGAGGCCGCCGAAATGATCGTAGTGCCAGTGGGTCAAGAAAACCTGATCAATCTCCCTGATCCCCTCTCTGAGTAACTGTCCGCGAAGGTCCGGAGAGGCGTCGATGAGCAGCGTGCCGCCATTCTCAGAAACAAGCACCGCGCCGCTTCGGCTGCGGGCGAGGGCCGGATCATTGCCGGCTTCACGGCAGGCGCAGCAGCCGCAAAAGAAGGACGGGACCCCTGTTCCGGCGCTGCTGCCCAGAATTGTGAACACCGTCTCCTTCATCGCAGTTCTCCTTTGCTTCGCTGGCTGAACCGCATGGCGACGGGGTTGCAATCGTCGCGCCGAGGGCAGGTTCCACACTGGTTGCGGAAGGGATTGGCCAGTTCTGTAAAATCGCAGCGTTCAAAGCCGTGCTTGCGATAGAAACTCGCAGCGGTTCCCCGAGCGACAGTGGTTACACGATAGCCCTTGCCGCTCCCGTCCACGGCATCACGGCAACAGTTCCAAGGATCTCTGAGAATCTGCTGCAACAGATGGGTGCCAGCGCCGCTGCTGCGACAACTGGCATCGACGGCAATGAGTTGCAGGTGGAAGACATCGTGGTCAGACTGAGTCAGCATGGCACCCCCTATCAGAATGGAGTCTTGCTTGATCACCAGATGTTCTTCGATCTTTCCGGCAAGGTCCATTCCCGCAGCGAGACAGATCTCCCGAAGCTTCCGTTTGTCGAGGCAGGTCGCAAACTGAATCGTCAGGGGCACACCGAAATTCCTAAGCCTTTCTGCACCGGGCGGTGCAGCATTCGACACATAAACACAAGCAAGAGTGATGCCACTCATCGCCGGGGGATGCGGGCGCGGTCATCTCTCTCGTGATTGTCGAGGTATCTCTGCCACTCGCCGATATTATCCGCTCGATGGAGCCGGTCCGCTGCCACTTGGGTAAGGGGGATGCTTCCCCAGTTGACGACCCTCGAAACGTGCCTTTTTTCTTGATCAAAAACTCCAGCTTTCTCCGATTCATGCACGCGATGATCATTCATCCTCAGCATACCTTACCCCTCCAAGTTCATCTCGCGTTGGAAACGTAACCCAGCCTACAGTTATCCTGTATTGGATAAGAATCCAATGGATTGCCGCGATCGGATGTGGTAACGTCTTGGGGCTTATAGCTCTATTGTTCTTAATTTATAGTAATTGTGGTCTGGAAGACTTACCCTCTGTCCAGCCAGTCTGTGTTGCAGTGCGGCGGTGTTTGCGCTCGGCGATGAGACGAGGGAATTTATAGTGAATCTTAAATCTCGCGTTACTGGCAATTTTGTTGCAACTGCAGTTCAGGCAGTCAGCATGGATAATGAAAAGCTGAGCGGGAAGCGATGGCAGGAGATCCTACGATGTAAGGAGGATTTTCTGCGGAATCGTATCGATGATCCCGGTCGCAAAGTTTGCATCGACAGCGAGGTGGTGGAATCCTGGCTGCGCTCGCGCGAGATGGGAGTTGACCCGCACACCATTCGCACCACCGCCGACAGCAACAAACTAGACGAGCTCAGGGCAAAATACCAGTCGCTTATTCAGGGTGTTTTAGCCCTTATCAGCCCCGTCAAGTCGGTTATGGTTTCCCACGGGTACCTGTTCTATCTGATCCATAGCTCCGGCCTGATCCTTCTCAATGAAGGCGTCTGGACGGAAAGCGAGGCACTCGCCAGGCAATCTTCCCGTAGCGGCATCCTCGCCGACGAAGGATCTGAGGGAACCACTGCGCATTCGCTCTGCTTCCGGCTCAAGCGTCCGGTCCAGTTGTTGGGTCCGGAACACTACTGTTCTGCCTTCCAAAACCGGATCGCTTCGGCGGCGCCGATTATGGGCGACGACGATGAGGCGGTCGCGGGTCTGGTGGTTTTCAGTCCGCCCGTGCAGGACCAGAACATCAGTTCTCTCTATCTCAGTACCTTGGGGTTAGTGCCGGCGCTCGCGTTAGCAGCCGAAATGCAGCTAAAACAGAGCCAGAGCAGCACCAGTCAAAGCGTGGCGCGACAACAGATAGAGATACTCCAGGCCGACCTGCACAGCGCCAAGGAAGAAGTAGTCAGTGTGCAGAAGGAACTCGACGCTTCACTGGCATTCATTGATGAAGGCATGATGGTCGTTGATCGCAGCGGCAAGATCCTGCAGGTCAATCCGGAGGCCATCAGGATTCTTCAGATGAAGTCCGAGGAAATCTGTAATCGCAACATCAATGAATTTCTCCGTGATGGATCCACCCTGATGAAGAGGGCGCATAACGGCGAAACTTTCGTCACTGAGGAATCTGTGAAGCTCGGCTTCGGCAGAACTCGGAACCACCGGATTCATGCCCATCCGATTCTCAGCCATGACACCAATGTTCTGGATGTCATGATGCTTAAGTTCGTCTCCAAGGAAAATTTTGTCAGCCATCAAGGTGTCAGCGCCAGACACACATTTCCCTGCATTCTCGGAGAGAGCCGCGAAATAAAGGCTGTTGTCGCACAAGCCCAGCGTTATGCCAATTCCATGGAGAATGTTCTCATCCTGGGCGAAAGCGGCACAGGAAAAGAACTCTTCGCCCAGTCGATCCATAACGCTTATCGTCCCAAGGGACCTTTTATGGCGGTTAACTGTGCGGCGCTGCCTCATGAACTGGTGGGCAGCGAATTGTTTGGCTATGAGGGAGGTAGTTTTACCGGCGCCGATCGTCACGGCAAAGTCGGTAAGATCGAACTGGCTCACGGTGGCACCTTGTTCCTGGACGAAATCGGCGACATGTCCTTAGAACACCAGGCGATTCTGCTGCGCACCTTGGAGGACAAAAGGGTCATGCGCGTCGGCGGAAGCAGCTACAAGGACGTGGACTTCAGACTGATTGCCGCCACGAACAGGGATCTGGCCGAGAAGGTCAGGGACCACACCTTCCGCGAGGACCTGTTTTATCGTATTTCTGTTCTGACCATCTCCATTCCTCCGCTTCGCAAACGCGTTGGGGATATCTCCCTTCTCAGCAAGGTCTTCCTCGAAACTTACTGTCGCAAGCAGGGCTGCGACGTTCCGGCCGTTAGTCCCGAATTCATGAAACTGCTGGAGGAGTATCCCTGGCCTGGCAATGTCCGCCAGTTACAAAATGCCATTCACCACACGGTCAATACCCGCGAAGGAGATACCCTTCTGCCGGGAGATCTGCCGCAGTACATCCTTTCCGAGATTGGCCCAACCGCTTCGATAACAAAGATGTTTCACTTGGGCGGTCCGGCAAATGGGACCCTGTCGCTTAAGGAAATCGAAAAGGCGACCATCGAGGCGGCGCTGCTATTGCACTCCAACTGCATAGAAGCCGCGGCGGGGAGTGTTGGCCTGAGCCGCTCCACCTTCTACCGCAAGATGAAGGAATACAAAGTCGCGCGGGAACCAGTCGCTGCTGGCGGCGCTTAGGCCTGCTCCGGGTGGAAGCGGTAAGTACCGAATACCGTTTGCACCCGCGCTAGGACGAGGCGCAAAAAAGCCTGAAGAGCAGGAGAGGAAAGTTGTGGCTGGAGCCGTAGGGGGAGGGTGTTGGCGCGACCGGCACCTTTCCCGGTGAGAAATTGCGCTCGCTGGACATAACGCCCCATCAGTTGCCGGAAGCTTATTTGGCCTACGGTTCAGCGCAACCCTGATAGGGTAGAAGAATCCCGTCAGCCGCCTGACTGACCTGAGACACCGACGGGATTCATTTCTCTACAATGATAGCGGCTACTTTGAGTCCTTTTCTTTGTCTGGCGTTGGTTTCTCTTTTTCTTCCTTGAAGACGATCTCTCCGCCTTCATACTCCTTGGACTGCACATACTTCGTCGTTCCGTAATTCTGGCCTGGCTTGGCAGCCAACGGGTCGACTACGACGATTGGCTTCTTGACGACTACCTTCTTTTCAGCCTTGTCACCCGCAGCGATTGCAGCATCTCCTGCGACCACCTTAGTAAGATGTATAGTCGCCGCATGGGGATCGGTGAAGATTACGACTTTCCGACCTTTACCGGCAGCGCTCTTTGCCAATTCCTCCAACGTGCCGTACTCCATGCACGCAGCCAGACAGTGATGCACGCAGGTCGGTTTCTTCCCGGCCTTCACCCGGTCCGCACACAGATCACAAAACGATGTTGGAGTCGGGATGTAATCCCACTCGATCTTTCCCGGAGATACTTCGCGGGGACCGTTCTCCAAGAGCTTGATTCCCCACTGGCCCTTTGTCAGCTTATGCTCATTCTTGCACGCAACAACACAGCTGCTGCATCCCGAGCAGTACTCATAATGAATTAATAAACCATTTGCGGACATTACTGTCGCCTCCACTCTTTTTCCTCAGAGTCCTCAAAGCCGGAAGTTCTGAATTTGTTATCACGCGCCGATCTATTCTTGCGACTCCTCTCACGGGTTACCAGGAGAGGAGTCGCAAGAGTCAGGTTCAACTAATCCGCCGGAAACTCTGCGTGTTCGAGCTCTTCCTCGGTAACCACTACAGTTTTGAGCTTGTCCACCCCAATGTCTGCCGCAGCGACCTTTACGGCACTCTCTTTGAAGTAAAGCGATTCCGCATTACCCCCGGGAGACTTGAGATTTTCCGCCTTCCACTGTGCTTCGAGTACCTCCGGCTTGACATCTGGTGAATAGCTCTCAGGCACCGTGACTACCAAATCTTCGAAGTGCTCGAGCTTTGTGACTTTGCAGATCAGCTGTTTCGACGGGTTGCCGAAGCCCAGCTTTCCGATATGCTTATGGGGTACCAAGTTGTTGACATTGGATTCCCATACGCCGAAGAGGTTGGGCGCTTCACCGTTACTTTCGGGGAACCACCAGCCATGGGTTGCATGAACGACCTTGCGGTGAATGCAGACCGTCAGGTGTGCCTTCAACTTCGCCTTGCCGAACATGTTGTCGATCACAACCCAGTCGTCTTCCTTGATACCCAACTCTTTAGCGGTATCCGGATGGATCTCCAACACCGGGTATGGATCAATTTCGCGCAGTGCCGACAGATGACGGTGTTCCGAGTGGAACGATGTCGTCTTGCGCGCGCCCGTCGTTAGAATCAGCGGATATTCCTTGAACAACTCTGGACTGCTGATCGGGCTGTAGGGAGGCTCTTTGAAATAAGGAAGAGCATCGTCGCCCCAGGCCTCGAAGAGTGTCGACGACAGCTCGACCATACCGGTTACGGTATTGAAGCCGGGCTCGCCGTCTGCGCGCAGGAGGCCTTTTTCATACTTCTTATACGTATATTTTGGCTGATATACTCCCATTTCACTCAGGCCAGCAAAATCAACGCCCAACTCTGGCTTCAACTGTTGCGAGAAGAAGTCCTGGACATCCTTATAAGGCCACATGTCAGGATGCAGCTTCTTGCCCAGTTCTATGCAAACCTCGATATCCGAGCGGGTCTCACCGACGCGCAAGGCTTCGTTGATCGCACCCAGCACAACCGAATTGCGGCCGAAGTGAGTGATCACCACTCCATCATGCTCCGCAAATGTCGGCAGTGGCAGGAAGACATCGGCCAACGCCATGGCGGTGGGAGTCATGAAACAATCCTGCACGACGTTGAACTCAAGATTCTTCAACGCGTTGTACCACCTCATCGGCTGAGCCGAACAGGTCGCGGTCAGGAAGTTGCTACTGTTGAACCAGCCCATCCTCAGAGGGTAGGGTTTCCCCGTTTCCAAGGTGTCCAGGGTTTCGTCGGGATGAGTAGTCGCCAAGGCGGTACTCAGGCCCGGCCATTCCGCGGCGCCGATCCGCTTTTCCCACAGCTCGTCCGATAAGTTACGGCGAGTTTCCACTCGCCACTTACCGAGCAGTGCGGCCGGCGGTCCGATGGTGATGCCACCCGGAATATCCAGGTTGCCGGTAATCGCAGCGAGCGACAGGATTGCATGACCCATCTGCACGCCGTTGGGGTTCTCGTCTGTTGCCAGTCCCCACTGGAACGAGACAGGCTTTTCGGTGGCGATCTTGCGTGCAACCTCGATGATTGTTTCCTTGGGAACCCAGGTAATCTCCGCCACTTTTTCCGGCGGGTACTCCTGGACGCGCTCCTTCAGGTCTTCGAAGCCGTAGGTCCAGTTTGCGACAAAGTCCTTGTCGTAGAGTTCTTCGTTGATGATGACGTTGAGGAACCCCATGGCGAGGGCGGTATCGGTACCGGGCCGCAACTGACAGACGTGCTCAGAGCGGGTGCCCAGCCACGTCATGCGGGGATCGATACAGATCATCTTGGTCCCGCGCTTCATCATGTCGATCAGGGCGTGACCAAAGAATCCGTCCGGGTTGGAAAAGAGGGCCATCTTGCCCCATTCGACGACATACTTGGGCTGGACGTAGTTGGGATTATCAAAGCGATCCGGGAAATACCCGGCGTAATCAATTTCAGGATAACCAGCACCAAGAATATAGTCGGTAATCGCGCAACGCGGGCCGTAACACGCCCATCCACTCCACGGATAGCAGACATTGGGCGTGCCGATGGAAGCAAAACCGAGCGGATAGTAGTACAGGCAGGCTTCACGACCGGTGCCACCAAAGACAACAATCGACTCAGCCCCATGATCCTTCTTCAGCTGCTGGATCTTCGGAACAATAATGTCCCAAGCTTCGTCCCAGGTGATCCTGGTCCATTTGTCCTTGCCGCGATCGTCCCGGGCTCGCTTCATCGGGTAGGTGATTCGATCAGGATGATGAACATATTCCGCGAGATCCAGACACCTTACGCAAAGGCGTCCCTGAGTGATCGGATGTTCCTCATCGCCTTCGACGCCGACCAGTTTGTTATCCTTGACCGTCAGCCTCATGCCGCAAGCGACTGGGTGATCTCCTGGAGGCGACCAACCGCAGGTCCTGACGGTATAAGAGCCGTCCGTATTCTTTGTCTTCCATTCTTTTTTCATTGGCTTCCTTTCCCCTTCTGCCTCAAATGTGACAGGGACACACCACCTCACTTCGGGGTCGCTCCGTGCCGCCTTTCACTTTGATCACCGTCGTATTGCGCCGGAGAGCGCTCGGGTTAGAGCACTGGTCGTCGCTTACCTCCGGATCGTTCCGCAGTGGATACAGCAATCGATGTACCAATTCGAATGGTCTCGCTTGGATCAAACTGACTCAACGAAATTGGGAAACACCTTTTTCGTTAAGAATGTCTCTACAGGTTTCTTTTCTGGGCGGGAAGAACTCAGGAAAATGGCCCAAAACATCCATAAACACTGATCTCAAATGGTTCATCGCAAGGGCAGCGGAACATCACCTTGAGATGATCGCCACATCGACAGATGCGCGTGTCGGCGATCACCTGAGTGCATCCGCGAGCGTCTCAACATGGCACAGCGTATCAGACTGCTACGCAGTGAGCTCATCCGGTCCATTTGCTGCCCGCGCCTCTTCCTGGCGATAATCCTGCACTCAAGCAGGCGCTGCCGACCCGTGTTTGCTGCATCCATGAAATCCATCGGCAAATTAGGGAGGCCGGCTCCAGCCGGAAAAGGAAGCGCTCGGGTATATCGGGCGCACACAACTTTCGAGCTGCAGACCAAGAGGAGGAGGCTCATCAGTCTTCTTTTGAGAATCGTGTCATTTTGCGTGTCATTTTGAAAACGGAAAGGCCTGTCGCCGCATTTCGGCAAGAGCGCGACCCAGCTCGGCAGGAGTGTATACATAGGCTGGTCGCTAGACGGACCGGAGGCCTCGCCATCACCCGGCGTTGTTGCCTCCTTGATTGCGGTTGGTGACAAAAACGATCTTTGCTTGGGGATAGGACTCATTAATGGCCCGCTCGATTCTCAACCGATGAGTCCACAGCACTCCATAACACATGGCGCATGTCTCCTTCAGGTAAATCCTGATGCACCCATGCTCGGTGGGTTTCAGTTGTTCAACTATGCCGCCATCCGCCGTGATACCGCGACGTAGACTGGCAAGAATTTCTTCAATCCGGGCATCCATAATCATTCACCCTGTAGGGAGGCCTCCGCCAACCGGCCCTGGCTGCGTACCGCATGTTTTCTGATCGTGAACCGTTTTAGCATCACGTATGTGATAGATGAACCGCTGCAGAGTGCTCTCGCGCCGGTCATCAGCGCGGACGATGGCTCCGGGCCTCCTGTCCTATGGGGTATTGCCATCAACATGCCAAACAACGGTCGGCGCCGAAGCAACTACATAGGAAATTAGCAGCGATTGTCTCCTCTCAAGCTCAGAGCGGCGATGCCGCCCCTTCGAAGCGGCCAGGCCAGGCTCTGGACAAGCCAAACAAGCGAATCTTGCTTCAATTCGCCTGTCTCAAAATAGTACGGACTTTCCCAATAGTCTCAGAACGCGACACCGCCGACTCTTCAGGACTTGCCCAACATCGCTGACACAACCGACGGGGCGGAAATATTTCCCAAGTTTTGCCCCGGGGCGGTTTGGCAAAGCCATTGCTGAGCTCTCTAGTATGCTGGGACAGAAACGCGAATGTGCTCACCAGCGCCGCAGGCCCTGGAATGGGATCCCTGCCGAGTTCGACCGCTGGACCACAAAGGGTCAGGCAAGGAGACTTTAAGAACATGAATATCCACAAACACGCTCTGCTTTTTTTCAGCAAAATTCCAGAACCTGGGCAAACCAAAACCCGCTTGACGATAGAGCATGATGGCTTGCTTACTCCTGAGGAAGCCGCTGAACTTTACCGTGTCATCTTGCTGGATACCGCGGAAGTCGGTATGCATGCATTGGAACAACTGAACCAGGCGGGCAGCGTTTCAAACGAGAAGGACCGACTCGATCGCTATGATTTTGTGGTCTGCTCCACGCCCAAGGAGAATCACCCTCGCATGATGGAGATCTTTGCAGCGGCTGGTCCGTGGCCTCTGCCCATCTCTTTTATCGCCGACGAGGGCGCCAACTTCAACGAGCATTTCGACAGCGCCTTTAAGCAGTTGTGGCTCATGGGCTATGAATCCGCCGTATCGATTGGCGGCGACTTACCGCAGATGCCCATCAACAATTTGGTCCAGGCCTTTCAATGGCTCCGGCATTTCGAGCAGAAATACAGCGGAGTCGGATTGGTGCATTGTCCATGTCAGGCCTGCGGCGTCTCCCTGGTGGGCATGACCCGAGCGACACCCGTGGATTTCGAGGGCATTTTCTACAACACCAACGGCATATCGGCCCTTGATGGACTCATCAACACAGCGCGCGAGAAGAGCCTTCCGGTGGCGGCCTTGGAAACCGTGGCCGACATCGACACCGTCGAGGATCTTGCTCATGCTCTGAGCATGGCCCGTTCCCAGGAATACACCAGCCACTTCCAACCCGGGGTCATGACTCCCAGACGCTTTCTCGCTTGGGCCGAGCAGGAAGGGTACCAGGTTTGCACGCCACCCAACGAAAATCATGACCCCAGAAAGCTGATCGACGCCTAAAGTCAAGGTCAACCAATATCAAGAATAGCCACGAATCGTGGCTATTCTTTTTGACATTGATTCGACTTGACGCTTGAGAGTCGTCGGTTGGCGTTGGTCATTCACTGCGAATTTCTTCCTCGGCAGCATTCGTATCTGCTCGTTTCGTCTGCGACTGAATTCGGGCCGCAAATGCCGGCGACCACTTATAGGGATGCTGCTATTGATTGGAACTTCGCGTGCTCAAAGCAAGGGGTGACACAGGAAGTTTGCAGGTTGAAGTTCAATCGAAATTGATTGTCTTCGATCGAGGTTTCCTAAAAGCGCGCTGTGCGTTCATGGGAACCCCGACGGTGACCGGAAGTCTCAAGAGACGCCGGTCCGAGGGCCACGCCGGAAACGACGTTACCTCCCTACTGGAAAGGAGACAGGGTATCCATGTCATTAGTGCAGTTATGTTCCCGCCCCTCGGGCTATCTCAAAGAAGCTCGACAGCTTCCTGTTTTGCCGCGATTACGGCTATTGCGGCTCTCAGTGACGGATCTTTGTAATTTCCGATGCCGTTACTGCATGCCGCTGGAAGGCGTGCCCAAGGCTTCGCATTGCCGTCTTCTTTCCTTGGAATGCTTGACGAGTCTAGTTGCATGGCTGTCAATCCAAACGGGCATCAACAGGATCCGGCTTACCGGGGGAGAGCCCTTGGTGCGCCCCGGAGTGGAGCAGTTGATTACGGAGCTGTCTTCACTCCCGGCAATCAAGGAGGTGTCGTTGACCACGAACGGTTCGCTGCTATCCAAGATGGCTTGGGATCTGAAAGCGGCGGGGCTTAGTCGCGTCAACGTCTCGCTGGATTCACTCGAGAGACAACGGTTCAAAGAAGTCACCCGCGGAGGAAATCTCGATCTCGCTCTTGCCGGAATCATGGCTGCGCAAGATGCGGGACTGACACCGATCAAGCTCAATACCGTGTTGCAGCGCTCCACCTGGCAGCAGGAGGTGCCACAGTTGTTAGACTACGCTGCGAGCAATGGGTTCGAGATTCGCTTCATCGAACTGATGCGGACCGGAACAGAGCGTGCCTGGTGCGAATCGGAGTTTGTCTCAGTTGACGAGGTCTGTGCTGGGCTGGGCGCGGAGATTGTTACGGCAAAGGGACAGTCCCAGGCACCCGCGCGCAGAACGTTGCTGAACTGGCACGGAACACTTGTGAATGTGGGCTGGATCACGCCGCGCTCGCATCCGTTCTGTGCGCACTGCGAGCGTCTGCGCATGGATGCGCACGGTCAGCTACGCCGCTGCCTGATGGATCCAAAGACATTTGATTTGCCTCGTGTATTGGCAACGATGAATGGTCTGGCCGTCAGGCAGGAGTTCCAATCCTATATCGCTGGCAAGTTTCCGCCGCAGGCCATGGACAGCGCGTTTGCGATGAGCCAGATCGGAGGATAGCCATGAGCGAGACCAGCGAGTTAACCCATCTGGATAGACAGGGTCTGCCACGGATGGTGGACGTGAGTGCAAAGGCGGAGACCCACCGCGAGGCCGAGGCGGAAGCGGTGCTGTGGGTAGGGCTGGAAGTGATGCGCGCCATCCGCGATGGACGCACTCCGAAGGGCAACATCTTTGAAACCGCGCGCATTGCCGGGGTGATGGCGGCCAAACGCACCTCCGATCTGATTCCGCTCTGCCATCCGCTAAACCTGCACCATGCGTCCGTGGACATGGAACAGTTCGAAGACCGCATCGTGATCCGCACCAAGGTGCGGACGCATGGTGCAACCGGAGTCGAGATGGAAGCACTCACGGCGGCATCGGTAACAGGACTTACTTTATATGACATGTTGAAAGCGCTCTCGAAGGAGATGCGCCTTGATGGATTGCGGCTGCTGGCTAAGTCCGGCGGACAGAGCGGCGATTACCGCGCGGAGACTTACCATGACTGATGGAAAGCTGTTACATGTTTGCTTCTCGGCGAAGAAAGGCATCGCCAAGCACGAGATCCCTTCGGCCAACATTGTGGTCGGGCACGGTATGGAGGCCGACGCGCACGCAGGAGACTGGCATCGCCAGGTAAGCTTGCTGGCACACGTCGATATCGAGTTCATGCGTGCCAAGGGATTGACGTTGAAACCCGGCGCATTTGGGGAAAACCTTGTGATCGCCGGATTGGATACGGATGACCTTGGTGTCGGCTCGCAGCTCAGGGTCGGACCGGTGCTGTTGGAACTGACTCAGATCGGCAAGGTCTGCCACACGCGATGTGCGATCTACTACACGACAGGCGACTGCATCATGCCACGCACGGGATTGTTCGCACGTGTGCTGGAAGGTGGCACACTGCATCCGGGCATGCCTGTGCAAGTCGTGCGCATGGTCCCACGTTCCATGATTCAGGCCGCAGTGATTACGGTTTCGGATCGCTGTTCGGAAGGGAAGACAATAGACACTGCTGGGCCCGCCGTCGCTGAGATGCTTCATAACGTACTGCACGCTCACATTGCATGGACTCTGACGGTGCCTGATGAGGTTGACGTAATTGCCTCCGCACTAACCGATTTCTGCGACCGTCGCGTTGATCTAATAATCACCGCGGGCGGCACCGGCATCGCGACGCGGGATGTCACGCCGGAAGCTACGCGAAAGGTAATCGACCGCGAACTGCCAGGATTGGCGGAGGCCATGCGTATGGCTTCTGCAAAAAAGACTCCAAATGCCTTTCTCTCCCGGGCAGTGGCTGGAGTCCGGCGCGAGACATTGATTGTGAATGTGCCAGGAAGCCTCAAAGCCGCAACGGAAAACCTCGAAGCCATCTTGCCCGCATTGCCCCATGCCGTGAAGATGTTGCGCAACGAAACCGCACATCCAGAGAATGACAAAGAGCGTTTGATTACGTTGAACACTGAACCTGCTGTGGACTCCGTCGTCGAGGTTGGCTGATGTCCAAAAGCGAGGAATGTATCCAGCAGTTTGGAGCACCCGTGCTTGCGGTCTGTGGATTCTCCGGCTCGGGCAAGACTACATTGCTCGAAGCTGCAATCCCGCATTTGATCGCACGAGGCCTCGCTGTTGCCGCAATCAAGCATGACTCCCACGGCTTCACTGTGGATAAGGAAGGCAAGGACTCAGAAAGACTTTTCCGCGCTGGAGCAACGGTGGCCTTGCGCGGGCCAGGCGAGCAGTTTCTGCGGCGTGGTGCCTCTTCGGTGCTCACCTTGGAAGCGACTCTCTCCGACTTGGCACGCGATCATGATCTTCTGTTAGTCGAGGGGCATAAAGATACTCCGCTGCCCAAGCTCTGGGTTGGTAACGCCGAGACTTCCGTTCCTCCAGAGCATGTCACGGATGTTCAAGCGCTCCTTCCCTGGAATGGCGATCGCCTCACAGCCTTATTGCGATTCATCGATGAGTGGCTTCCGAAGGCGTGGGCATCGCGTCCACTGTTTGCGGGCTTATTGGTCGGTGGTCAGAGTTCGCGCATGGGAAGTCCGAAGCAGTTGGTTGGCTTTGGCGGCAGTACATTGGGTGAGATTGCCGCGCATGCACTCAGCGCCGCTGTTGGCGAAGCGGAAGCTCACGGTGACGGCGATTCGCTGAGTCCGAAGACGGCCATTCTCGGTGCCGGTCCAATCCCAGATACATTGCAGTGTCTTCCGCGAGTGCCCGATGCTCCTGGGTTGGCTGGACCGATTGCCGGGCTTCTGGCCGCGCACCGTTGGGCACCGCGCGCAGCTTGGGTCTTGGCCGCCTGCGATCATCCGTGGCTTTCTGGAGCAGACATTCAATGGCTCATTCGCCAGCGCCGACCGGGCACTTGGGCCATCCTTCCACGCCAGGCCGACGATTATCCGTGCCCCACTCTGGCGCTCTACGAGCCGCAGGCACTCACGGTTTTGGAACGCTCCCTCCTCGTCCGCGGGGCTGACAAGGTACGCATTGCCGAGTTATTCAATCACCCGCGCACGCTTATCGCTCCAACCTTTACTCGGGGTCTGGTGAACGTGAATACCCCACAAGAACTCATGGCGCAAGAAGAGCTCTTCGAAGCGGCGAATGAGCCATCCATGTGGAATAAGCATCGTCCGAGCCGTGAGTTGGGCGGGAAACCTAATTCTGAAATATCCAACCAAGCTGCAAACGATACGCTGCGCTGTTCGGAATGACGAGGTGCAACTGACTATGCTGAGTTTTGAAGAAGCGCGCGAGATGATCCTGAGTAATGTGGCTCCCATGGAGGCTGAGCCAGTAGAGATTCTCAAGTCCCTGGGACGGGTGATCGCTGAAGACGTGATCGCTCCGCTGAACCTGCCATCTTTCGACAACTCGGCCATGGATGGCTACGCCGTGCGCGTCTCCGACTGCAACCAGTTTGCGCCTCTCACTGTCTCTGGCTATATTCCGGCGGGGGGAACCGCAGTCGCCGAAGTCCTTCCGGGCAATGCTATCCGCATCATGACCGGAGCGCCGGTTCCACCCGGTTGCGACGCGATTGTTCCACTCGAGGATGTAGAAGAGGCTGAGGGAGCGAGAGAAGATATTTGGATTGTGAAGACTGCGCCCCGTGTCGGCCAGCATATCCGCTTCGCAGGAGAGGACGTGAAACGGGGCGAAATCGTTCTGCCTGTAGGTACGCAAATCCGTGTACCGGCCGTCAGCATGCTCGCCTCGCTGGGAAGAACACAGGTACGGGTCTATCGCAAACCGGTCGTCGCTATTCTCGCAACCGGCGACGAACTAGTCGAACCAGGCCAGGCCCTTGCGAAAGGCAAGCTGTACAACAGTAACTCCGTGGCGCTGGCGGCAGCCGTGCGCGAAGTCGGAGCCATTCCCATGATCTTGGGCATTGCGTGCGACGACCGTGACGATCTGCTGGAAAAAATCACTGCCGGACTCCAGGCCGACGCACTCATTACGGCGGCTGGTGTATCGGTGGGAGACCGTGACTTTGTGCGCGAGACGCTCGCCGAAGTCGGCGTAAATGAGCTTTTCTGGAAAGTGGGAATGAAGCCAGGAAAGTCAATGGCATTTGGCAAGAGAAGCGGAAAGCCCGTCTTTTCGTTACCCGGCAACCCTGTTTCCGCCATGATCACCTTTGAAGAGATGGCGCGTCCTGCACTCTTGAAAATGATGGGCCACCAGAAAGTCCTCAGACCACTCGTGACCGCAACACTGAGGGAAGACATCCGGAAGAAGTCGGGCAGGGTCTTTTTTTCACGAGTCAGACTGGAACGTGTAAATGGTAGGTTTCTGGTGTGGAATGCAGGCAACCAGGAGACTGGTTTTGTCCAGACTTTGCTCCATGCTGATGCTCTCGCAGTCCTGCCCGCAGACCGGGTCTCGTTTGAGGCAGGAGAGGAGATCAACGTTCATATTCTCTCGAGCTTGCTTGAGTAGCTTGGTCGGTGTAGGCCTATTGTTGTCGCCGGGAAGGCAGCGCATAAAGCGGGCAGTAGCGATAGCGCATCGAGCGCACGCCGATCTTCTTTACGGATTGAATTCGCGCGCTCTGCATGCAGCGTTCAAGCACGGGATTCAAGGAAAGCGTATTCGACGGTGAAGGTGTGTGTGTATGGAGCGGGCGCTATCGGCGGGCTAACTTCTTTGCCACTATGTTATGCGGCATGGTGCAAGTCCGTGCAAAGTCCTGCAATTTGAGTACAACCGTCCTTAAAATCCGCAGGAACGAAAGTTCTGTGGGGTTCAATTCCCCCTCCCGGTACCATAAAGCATCGTGAACATGCCGCATATGCCAGGCCAAGCCATTGGATGGCCTGGATGGGCACCCGCGTGCCCAGTCTAAGACCACCGGCTTCAGCCGGGTGGCCATTGAGAGCTCAATTGTGTGCAGCAAAGAAAACTTCTTCGTCTTTGTGATCTGCTCATATATGCTTCGAATTGAGAGATACTTCCCACGTCCAGACCAAGCGGGAATTGCCCCCGGCTCTGCCAGAGATCTCCCTACTAATTAGGATTTTTGAGGAATTCTGCATCATGGCCTTCGTTCGCAGCGTTACTGCACAGAAACACGTCGTTAGGGGTTTTTGGGGTTTTGTGATCTCTGCGCTGCTAATGGCGGCACTCGTTGGATGCGGCTCCTCTAACTTTGTTCCGCCGATTACTCCCACCCAGCCCACTTCTCCCACGACGATCACTGCCGCGCCGGTTGCGGTTGCTGCCGGTGACTTCAACGGCGATAGCAAGATGGACATCGCGGTACTCAACCCCGGCACCGATAAAGTTTCAATACTGCTCGGAAATGGGGACGGCACATTCACCGCTGCCGGTTCCCTTGCGACTGGAGCAGGTCCATCGGATATTGCTGTCGGAGACTACAACGGCGACGGAAAGCTCGATATTGCCGTAGTCAATATGGCCAGCAGCAGCCTTTCGATCTTTCTAGGAAACGGCGACGGCACGTTTGCGGCAGTTCCTGTGATTGGTCTTGGATTCACAGGTCAATATATCGCCGTGGGCGATTTTAATGGTGATGGAAAACTCGATCTCGCAATCACCAATACCACAGGGGCCGTTGCGTTTGACATTTTCTATGGCCAAGGGGACGGAACCTTCCAGAGTGCGATCGGATACGTAGCCTCATCCTTCCCGGGCGGCATCGCCGCAGGAAACTTCACGGGAACGGGAGTCAACGGTGTGGCTGTTCCCTACGGTGTCGGCGAACTCCAGGTTGACGTGATTGGGAGCCCAAATATCCAATCGCACTCCTATGCGCTCGCTGGCAAAGGCGCAGGAATTTCCGTTGGCGATTTTAATGGTGATGGGAAGGCAGATATTGCCGTACTCTGCGGCGGCAACGCTGCTGTTCTGCTAGGCAAGGGTGACGGAACCTTTGCGGCTCCAATCTTGACTGCGGGGGTCTCCGGTTCGAACAGATTAGTGACCGGGGATTTCAACGGTGATGGAAACCTCGACCTTGCGATTAGCAACGCTACCACCAATAACCTGACTATTCTGCTCGGAACAGGAACTGGCACCTTCACGCCCGCCGCCTCACCGGCGACCGGCAAATACCCCCAAGGAATCGTTGCTGCCGACCTTACTGGTAGCGGCGTACTCGATCTCGCGGTGGCCAACACGGACGACAATTCGGTGACAATTCTATTGAGCAATCGCGATGGAACCTTTACCGCTGCTCCTACAATCGCGATAGGGACGAACTAGGTTCGCCATTTAACATCACGGGCACTGTTCAGGGAGCTGCCGCAAAGCCCCACACAAGCCAACGGATGGCTTGTATGGGCCACCCGCGCTTTTCTTCTGGAATAGTAGTGTACTAAATTCATTGAGCGCTACGTGATTTCCAGCTACACTGAATCTCATTCAATGGAAACAACTTAGGAGAATCTCGATGGCCGAAGAATTTCCTTTACCGAGTTCCTCGTACAAGGAACTCATAAAGATCATCCGCGCGTATGGCAGGATCGGCACTGAAGCGAGCCTCTCTGATGTAGCAAAGCTCGCTGCGATGAACGAGACGAGCATAAGCGGAAACAACAAATTCCTTGTCGCCCTTGGGATCATCAAGACCGGGCAAAAGAAGTCCATCACTCCTCTCGGTGCGGAATTGGCGAACGCTCTGGAACACGAAATGCCGGAGGAGGTTGCGGCAAAGTGGCGAGCCGTTGTGAATGCAACTGACTTCCTGGAGCGGGTGATCGCTGCCGTTCGCATTCGCAAGGGCATGGATCAATCTAGTCTTGAGTCCCACGTTGCTTACTCAGCTGGACAGCCGAAGACTCCCGCTGTCGCCACAGGAGCAAGAACTGTCGTGGATATTCTCGGCATAGCAGGCTTACTAAAGGACGAGGGTGGCACCTTGATGGCCGTTGCACCCGAGCCGCGTCCAATTACGGAAACAGTCGAGAAATCACTCTCAATTGCTGACTCCATGTCGATCTCTGACAGCACTACCTTGCAGGGTTCATTCATACGTTCCTCACGTATCGGCGGAGTACAACTAAACATTGACGTGACCGTGCAATGCACTCCAGCCGACTTGGACGAATTGGGACACAAACTGCGGAAGCTACTGAAGGATTTCAACGAACCAGAACCGAAACCTGAGGCAGAACCTGCCATTACTCCTCCCACTCCTCCCGCCGCTCCTCCCAACAAGGCGGCAGAGGAGTAGCCCAAAATGCCCCTCGCATCTCAGACGACTGCCGAACACGTGATGGGCGCTGTCGAAGCTGTCGTCGTGAACGGTCAAGCAACGAGCCTCGATCTAATCGCGGATTTCCTCGGTACAACAGTCCCAAATGCAAAGGCCGCGGTTGAGCTAGCGGTAGAAATCGGTCTGTTGGCTCCGAGTGGAAACGACTACGTCGTTCTCAGTCCACTTTGTCGGTTCACGACAAATCCGGAGCAGAAGACTGCGGTATTGCGAATCCTGATAGAGAACTATCGGCCCTTCACTGTATTTCGAGAGAGGATTCTCGCAACTGCAGACTTGAACGCTGCAGCACAGGCAACCAAGCTGTTCTGCAATTTACCCGCTCATCGGGATGTGGTTAAAGACACGCTTATTAGTCTTGGCACGTTCTCCCGTGCTCTGATTCCAGAAGGCGGCGGCCACTATCAGCTTGAGAAAGCACCTTTAGCCAACTCTCTGCAGCAGATTGCTACGGCTTGCACTGACATGGTGATTGCTGAGGGTCTTATACGAAACCAGTTAGGCGCACTGGCACAATCCGTCTTGGCTCCGCACCGGGATGCCGTTATTGTGCCGCTCGCAGATGCTCTCATGAAGGCTAATGTTCGCAATGGGAGTGGTGCTGTCCAGCAGGCTGGCAACGCTGTCGAATCCCACATAGTGGCAATGGCCGGACGGATGATTCCGCCAGTGAACGTAACAGGGGCAGCCGGTATCATCGAGAAACTTAATCGATTTGCAGCGGCCCCGAGACGCTTGCCTAGATACATCATTCACATTGGCAGCTACCTAGGTGCGATACGAAATGCTGCTGATCATGGACCGGATGCGGATATCAATAACCAACCTTGGGAGATTCGTGATGCAACAGGCCTTGAGTATGTATTCGTGGCCTGCTCCTTCATTGCTGCCACCATTGGTCTTGAGCGGAATCAGCGACCTGAAATCTAGCGATGGTCTTCCGTTCTCAGTCTTCCAGCATTGTCACCAGAGATTGCGCTCTATCTGCGCTCCATTTGTTGGATTATCACTGCTTTTCGTGGTCTTAAGTGTCATCCGCCCCGTTACCGGACCATCCGGCATCCCCCGCCGTTTATGAGCGCGTGATTCAACGCCTAATAGTACGGTAAACCAATCACGATCCAGTACATACAATGACCTCTTCGGAGGTCTTTTGTGCGTTGGGATGGCGACTGAGGGAGGGTGGCTGTGAGAGGCAGCGCGGTGTGTCCGCGCAGGTTGCTAAGGCGAGGAACCCGAGCTACTGGCCCGATCCACGGGTGCGGAAGAGCGGCTTGGAGGACGAGGACTTGCGGAGGGTGCGCTCCCACTCGGCGCTGGCCTGCTGGCTTGCATACTGAACAACGCCGGAGACGCTCTGGAGCAGTTCGGCGGCGGCGTCCTTTTTATGATTACGCAGCATGTCTTTGGATTTGTTGGTGACGTCCGAGACAATGCGGTCGGCGAAGGTTTGGGCGCGAGAGAGGAAAGCGCCAGTGAGTTTGGAGGCGAAGGAAGTGTCTCCGGAGGCTGCGGCGACGCGCCGGACGACGGCTTCGCTGGCGGAAGGGTCGGAATCCAGAGCGGCATAGGCACGGCCCGCCATACGGAAGACAGAGCACTGGAGTTCTTCACGCAGGGCAGCGATGGCGGCCTGCACTTTGGGCGCGCGCAGGATTGAGGCGGGCTGGGCCTGGAGAAGCTGGACCGCCTCCTCGATGTTTGCGGCCTGAACGAGTTTGCCGGCAGAGAGCAGAACCGCGTTGACCTGCTGCGTGAGAGCCGCGTTGCCAGCCGAGGCCTGATCGAGCAGCAAGCGAAGCGCGTTGTCACCGGTCTGGCTGAGGGCGGTTTCGAGGAAATCGATGGCTTCGTCGTAGGACTCGGCGGCGATGAGGGCCTGGCCCTGGGCGAGGCTGCTGTGCAGGATGTCCTGCTGGCGGTGCTCTGCCTCTTCGCGGCGGGCGAACTCGAGCAGGGAGAGAATCTCGCTATTGGCGAAGCCTTCGGCCTGACAGGATTGCAGAATCTGCACGGCCTTTGCATAGGCGCCTTTGCCGAGGGCCTCGCGGGCGCGCACGAGGAAATCGGCACGGTGCTGATCGACGCTCTGCTGCTTGAAGCGGTCGGCGAGTACAGCCTCCATGGAGAGCAGACGCTCGTCTCCCGGAATGCGCAGCCGCGCGTTACGCACGAGTTCAAGGGCCTCGCGAGCACCAAGGCCGCGGCAGGCCTGGAGAGTTTCATCGACGAGACGGCGATTCTCATGCTCCTTGATCTGGCGATCCACCTGGGCGTTGAGTTGGAAGAGAGCCGCCTCGGTTGGCATGGTGGCAATGGCTTCGGCAATCGACTGGGAGGCCTGCTGAAGCTGCTCAAAAGTAATTGCCAGCGCCACCTGCTCTTCAAGTTTGGCGATCGCTTCGCGGCGCTGATCCTGCTCCTGCCCAGACTTGGCATCACCGAGAAGAAGCTGCAACTCGGGATTGGTGGGATCAATCTGCTCCAACTGCTGGAGCAGCTTGATGGCCTCCTCATAGCGACGCACAGCCAGTTCGCCGCGAGTGGAATCAAGCAGGCCTCTGGCTTGTACCTGTTTTTGCGCTTCTTCTGCCTCTTTTGAGAGCAGATTGCAGAGGGCAATGACCTTGGAGTTTGTCTTGTCCACCTTCAGCGCCTTCTTGGCGGAGGCGATGGCGGAGACGTAATCCCGTTTGCGCCGCGCGGATTCAGCCTGACGCATGAACTCGTTGATGCGGTCCTGCTTCTCCTTCTCCCGCTTGACGCGCATCCGGCGCTGGATCAATTCGGGATTGGCGGCGTCGATTTGCAGACCTTCATCGAGCATGGAGAGAGCCTGATCGAACTGCTTCTGCACGAGCGCGTCTTCAGCCTGCTGGCGGATTTGCTGGATTTTTTCTTCGCGCTGGCGCTGCGAGACCTGACGGTGAATCTCAGAGAGCAACTGCCGGGCCTCGGTATGTTTGCTGTCAATCTTGAGCAGTTGCTGGAGGACGGCGCGGGCGCGGGTGAATTCCAGCGCTTCGACATAGCGCTGAGCCTCGGGCAGAAGTTCGAGAACCTGCTCCTTGCGATACTCCTCCATGACAGAGGCCAGATCCACGGCCATCTCATCGGCGGTGTGATAGCGGTCATCCGGAGCCTTGGCAAGGGCGTGGTCGATAATCTGAACGAGGGTGGCGGGGAACTCCTTATTGAAGGAGTCGAGCGGCGTAAAGGGCTCATTCAGTATCTTCTGCATGAGCGCGTAATCTTCGCCGGTGAAGGGGAGCTGGCCGGTGACGAGCTGGTAGAGCACGACTCCGGCGGCAAAGATATCCGAGCGGCCATCCACTTCTTCGTTGCGAATCCGCTCGGGCGCCATGTAGGGAACGGTGCCGATGATGTCTCCCTTGCGGGTGAGCCGGATGTCCTGCTCGCGCTTCTTGAGGCGCGCGATGCCGAAGTCCAGAAGCTTGGCGGTTCCGTCCTCACTCTGCACAAGGATGTTGGCGGGCTTTACGTCGCGATGAATTACGTTGTTGCGATGAGCATAGCCGAGCGCGGAACAAACCTCCGAGACAATCCTGAGCCGGTCTGCCATGGAGAGTGGCGCATTGGCGTAAATGAGTTTTTCAAGGGACTCGCCTTCGACGCGCTCCATGACGATGTAAGGAAGACCGTTGTCATCACCGAGGTCATACACGGTGACGATATTGGAGTGCTTGAGCCTGCCGGTGCGACGCGCCTCATCGTAGAAACGGGCGAGCATTCCGGGATCGCCCTGAAAATTCTGGGTGAGAGTCTTGATGGCGACATCCCGGCCCATCTGTTTGTCATAGGCGCGATAGACCACACCCATGCCGCCGCGCCCGAGCACCTCGATGACGTCGTACTTGCCGATTCGGGTTACTCCGTCAATCCGGGTTTTGTCGGTGGAATCCACGTTTACTATCTGCCTCTCGTACACTTCTCAGCACATCGGTCGGCCGCCAGCATAGGCTGACCTGTTAACGGGTAACGGCTGTTCCAGGGTGCATATCAAACTGTTCCAGAAGAAAGCGCTCGGCGTGCTTGCGTTCGGCTGACTCATCGGCGCGGGTAAGGTACAAATAGCGAAGAAAAGCCTCGCCGGTTCCGTCCAGATCGCCTTCGCCCTCAAGCTTGGTGGCTTCAGCGTACATTTTCCTGGGCAATTCTTCGACTCGCTTACGCACGGCCGTGATCAAAGATTCCAGTGCGGAATTCTCAAGCGCAGTCAGAATCTCAAGCGGGTCAGGAGCAACTCCGGTCGGCTTGATTCCAAGCGTATCCTCGGTCTTCACGTTCTCCAGCACGACGAACTGCTTGTGCGCATCCTTGGAGATGGAAACGGGGTCAGCCATCTGGCCGGTGAGCGATTCGCCGATGCGGAACTGCAACTGCACGATGCCGCTGATGTCGATGGTTTTCCTGGTGTAGGTGTACGTCCGGAGGATGTCCGTGGTTACGGTACTGGCTGTGGAATCGAGGAGGAGGTGCATTTCCGATACCTTCTTCATGGCATCGGCCACCTTGTTCTTCTGGTTCCCAACCTCTTTCTTGTCACCCTTGGACTCGGCTCCCTCGAGGGCTGACTGCGCGGTATGCAGTTGCATGTTCGCCGCTTCGTAGTCCCGATTGATCTTGTTCCATTCGTCACTGGGCGATTCATGGACTCCGGCGACATATTTGGACTCGATCGGTTCAATGGTGGGAACTACGGTCATGTGATGCTGAAGCACGTCTCCGGCTAACTGAAAATCAGGCTCGACGGCGGTGGTTTCGCCGAAGCGCACGACCTTGACGGGAACGGTGGATGCCTCCAGCCCGGCAACGATGGCGTTCTCCAGTTGTCCGGCGAGGCCGGTGCTATCGCGCTGCGAGGTCTGGTCGCGGAATTGGACGCGAACGGAGAGTTTGGAGCGCATGGCGTGCGCCGCAGCGACAGCGACCATTGCGTCACGCACGGTGTCCAGATTCGCGGCTTTGTATGCCAGCGCTTCAGAGAGGTAATTCCAGCCGACCTCCGTGCCGGACCCGGCAGGCTTTGCGAGATAGTGTTTCGCCTGGTTCAGGAGATAAGCGCTGAGGTCATTGGCGAGGAGATTCATGCGGTCGCGATACGACTCATTGCCGCTAAGCTGAAACGCACGTTGCAGGTAGGTGTAGGCGCTCTTGATCTCGATCTCATCGGCGATGCCGCGGATGGGATTGTGCGCCTGACGAATGGTTTTCGCTTCCTGGGACGCACTCTGCACGTACAGCGGTCTGAGCCGTTCCATGTCGTCAGCGACCAGCACCTGCTGCGCCTGCGAGAGGCTGGACAGCGCCTGGTAGGCGCGGAGTATGTCCTTCTTCTGTTCAAAGTCCTTGCTGGCATCGAGGGCCGCATCGGCAGCGGTCTTGTCTTGGGAGACGATCAACTGTGCGCGGGCGCTCTTGAGAGAGTTTTCCGCTTCCGGAGAGGTCTGGATGCTGACCGCTTTCTCGAACTCCGCGATTGCATCCTTCCACTCCTCCTTCTTGACGAACTGTTGTCCGTTGGCGAAGTGGAAGCTGTAGGCGGCGGTAATGACAGCCGCGATTCGCGGCTCTTCGGCGGCGAACGCGAGATAAGGCTGGATGGCCGACAGAGCCAAGTCAAACTTTCTGGCGTTGAGCGAAGACTCGGCGGAGACGAGCAACGACTCGAGGTTGCCCTCGTCGAACTTCACGTCGTCGGCCAGAGCCGTGCCGGCCGGAAACGCAGGATCAATGGATGCAATGGTGCCGCTGAACCTGGCCGCATTCTGCAAGTGGACGTATCCCGCTGTGTGAGCGGTCACTGCGGCATGGTAGGCATCCAGTTCGCCGCGCCCGAGATCCGTAACCGCAGAGAGTTCGAGGCGAATCCCGGCGAGAAGCCTGACGTTGGCGTCTGAGCTGGGTGCAACGGAGGCGGACAGGTCCGACTGTAGCTTGGCGTTCTTCAGGTCTGAGTAAGACGGCGACGAGGCCGCAACGGACTTGAGATAGGCATCAAGAGATGCTTGACCCGCCTCAACATAAAGAGCCGCCAATGCGCCCTTTGCAGCTCCGCCATGAGGGGTGGCCGGATAGCGTGAGAGATAGTTTGCCCAGCCGTTAATTTTAGAGATGCGCTGAGCAAGCATGTACTCGGCAAGCTCCGTGTCAGGGGCAGAGACAAAGACAATTTTTACACCCTTGCTCAAGGGAGGAAGCGCGGGAGCCGTCACGCCTTCAGGAACAATCGGTGTACCCGACAATATCGCGAAGTCAGCCAGTTCGGAGGGAGTAAACGCCGCCTTATGCTCGAACTTCACATTGAAGGGGACAACGCAGATGGGCCCGTGTTGGCTGGTACTGTATCGCAACATGCCGTCAGAACCGAGATCGAGAATGCCATCCGGGGCGATTGTCAATTTGGCGAGCTTGCCATAGGCGGATTTTTCGATCGGCACGGATTGCTCTGGCGGGCACTCCCGAAGCTCAGCCTTGCCGTTGATCAACACATCAGCGATGTGGACATAGGCGGGGCCGGCCGGTCCATCGTAGAGTTCGATGGCGGTGAGGGAGGGCTCCTTGGCCGAAGCCATGGTCACAAAGCATCCCAAACCGAAGAGCGCTAGGACAACCGCCTTAGGCAGAGAACTCCAGAGGGAGCGTTGCACGTGCATAACCAGACGCGATGCCATGGGGATCCGGAATCAGTTCCAAATAGAATTTTCTACCGCTGCTTTTGCAACCTGAACCGATGCAACACACCTGTAAGAGAGACAGCCGAGCTTGGGGGAACAAGGCTGTGCAAGATGGGAAAACTACTCCCACCACGTTATAAACTTACCCTCTTAGCTCGGGTGTTAAGCTATCATCTCTGTCCGGGCGGTGCAATAATTTTGCACCGCCGGAGATGAAGCTGTACAGTGCCTTCAGTAACCTAAATGACCGGCCCAGATCAATCTCGATCATCCGCTCAGGCTCCGCCCACGAGAGTTGCATCGTCGCAAGCGCCGGGCGCGGTACTGGGCATCCGTCTATGGACCGGCGACGCGGCGGGCGATGCGGATTCCACGGCCTGGAAACAGGCTCCGGCGGCGTGGCTGATTCTCGATCTGATCACGGCCTCGGAAGGCACTCCAGGGGTGGCTCGCGGTCGTATCTTGACGGCTGATTTCAAGGGCGTTCAAGCCGCGGTTTCGGCGGCACGACGGCTGCAATGGGCCATTCAGGGGTATTCCGAGAGCGCGAAGCTCAAAGGCGCCGGGATCGCCGTGCTGGTTTTTACTTCAGAGGAGTCCGCAAAGCCGCCCTCCGACGCTTCCCTTGCACCGCTGGAAAAGGCAGAACCGGGACAGATCCTGCTGACTGAGAAATGCTGCCTGTTGCTCGGTGAAGTGCCGATCTTCCCGCTGCGTGCCAGCGCGGTAGCCGGTCTGCGGGAGTTACCGTGGCGCGCGAGCGGGGACAAGGCAGGGCGCTCCGCCGATGAACAGAAGATTGCGCAACTGATCAAGCAACTTGGCCTGCCGGACCCCGGCCTGGAAGTTTCAGCCCGCAACGGAGGGGACAGGGCCGCCAGTAAGGGCAGCGGGATTGCCGGGAAAACAGACAACTCAACCTTGCCTCTCACCGGCTCCGGACTCCCGGCATCCTTCCTGACGGGAAAGCCGCGCTGGATGATTGGAGCTGCGGCGGTGGTGGCACTGTTGATCGTGTTGGCAGGGATCTTTGCGCTGTCCCATAAGAGTGCGGACCCAGGAGACACCGGGCAGGCAGGGTCATCGCCGAATTCCCAGGCCAGCAAGCCTTCTCTAGGTGCATCGAACCAACCAGATCAGCTTGCCCATTTAGAAAGCAAGCCCGACATCCCGGCCAGCCAGCCCTCCGGTCCAGCAGCACAACCTCAAAACCCGAAGGAGAAAACCGGAAGGGAGAAGAACAAGAAGGCAACGGAACGGGCCCAAAAGAACTCCGGCAAGGAAGCAGCCGACCAGGGCGATACAGATGAACCCATTGTTCATCCGCCTCCCGCGCCGAAGCCATCGCGGGGAAATTGCGAGCTGAGCGAAGGGGAAATTCCTGACGAAATTGACACTGCGGAAAGAAGCCTCGCCAAGGGACGTTATCCGGACGCCGAAAGGCAGTTTGGGGCGGTGCTGAGTTGCGAACCGGGAAACTCACGGGCACGGGCGGGACTGGAACGCGTCCACCGGGCCGTGGAAGCAAGAGGCGAGCGTTAACGCCGGACTGCCGTTGATAGAGTTGGCTGGATGAGGAGGACAAAATCCTGAAAGTGAAGCCGATTGATGCCATTCCATACTGATTTCAGTGACCTCCCCATTGCCGCCGCCGGAAAGACAGATGTCGGCTGCGTCCGCACGAACAATGAAGACAACTTTGGCTACGACGCCGCGCTCGGCATCTTTGTGCTGTGCGATGGAATGGGGGGACAAGCCGCCGGCGAAGTTGCCAGCGAACTCAGCGTGAATGCTGTTCTCGCCTACCTGAGGCAAGGCCCCGGCGGCGACGAATTCACGGCATTTGATCCTTCGGAAGGAATCTCAGAGGATGCTCATCGATTGAGGGATGCATTACGGGCGGCGAACCAGGCGGTTCGGGATGCCATTGCCGCCGACGAAGGCCGGGATGGAATGGGAACCACCGTGGTGGCGGCATTGTTGCGAGGAAAGAAAGCTGCCATTGCGCACGTCGGAGACAGCCGCGTGTATCTAATCCGCGAGCACACGATTGAGCAGGTTACCCAGGACCACTCGCTGGTGATGGAACAGGTGCGCCGCGGTCTGATTACGCTGGAGGATGCCGCAAACTCTCCCATACAGAACATCATTACGCGGGCGCTTGGAGTGGCGGAGACGGTGGAGGTTGACGTCTCAGAACACGAACTGGCGGAGGGAGACACGCTTCTGTTGTGCAGCGATGGGCTGACCCGGCACGTTTCCGACGAAGAGATTGTGGCGCGGATTGTTGCTGCATCCTCGCTGGATGCGGCCTGCGACGACTTGATCAACGCGGCCAAGGATGCCGGAGGAAGCGACAATATCACCTGCCTGCTGGTTCGGGTGGGTTGATTCCTACGCGCTCTGCGGGGTTCTGCGTGAATGGGCCACAGACCCCGCTTCGATTTCTGGAACGTTGCACGCCCGCGTGTTAGACTCAGCTCTCATTCGTACACAATCTTGCTTGCACTGGAATGCGGTTCTCCAGAAGCAGGCATTTCTCCATGCGGGAGACCAGTTTGGCGATCTGTGGTAAGTGCAGAGCTTCCAATCCGGTAGAAGCGGTAGTGTGCGCCCAGTGCCGTGCGCCGCTGGCTGCGGGGGCCTCTCCCCGCCTGATGGGAATGCGCGGATTGTTTGCCGACCGGTCGTTCTCCATTGGAACCGGTGGCCTGCAAGTGGGACGAGTGCAGGAGCAGAACCAGCTCGTCATCAGCGATCCGGAAGTCTCCCGCCAACATGCCCACATTCAATTTTCAGACGGGATCGCGAGGCTGATTGACCGTGGGTCGCCGAACGGGACGTTTGTGGATGGCCGCCGCGTCACGGACACAATCCTTCAACCCGGCAGCGTCATTCGCTTCGCGCTACGCGAAGAAAACAGTTTCGTTTACAAAACCGATTCTGCCAGTGCGGCTTCACATGCTCCCATGCCGGCAGGGCGAAGCACCATCTTCATTTCGTCCAGCAATGAGGAGGAAGCTCCGCGCCGCCGCCTGCAACTAGTGCTGGACCAGTACGCGGTTCGCGACATTCCGATCACCGGCTCGCGGATGGAATTTGGCAGCACGGAAGGCCCACAGAGACTTTTCATCGACCATGCGTCGATTGCTCCCCGGCACGCGGAACTGCTGATCACCAAGGCGGGCGCGACGTTACGCGACTTGGGTACGAGCTTTGGCACAACCGTGAACGGAGAGAAGATCAGCGAGCGGCTCTTGCAGGAAGGCGACCTGTTGCAGTTCGGGAGCTGCGAGACGCACGTCTTTCTTTACCGGGAATCGCGAATTCGCGTCAACGTTTTACGCGACGTGGAACTCAACGCGCCGGTCGTCACCATCGGACGCGACAGCGCGAACCAGATCAAGCTGGAGCACCCAACGGTTTCGGCACGCCATGCGGAAGTCCGCAAGGTGGACGGCGGCTTTGAGCTCTTCGATCTCGGCTCAACCAACGGAACTTTTATCAATGGGCAGCGGATCGTCCGGCAGCGCCTGCAACCGCGCGACCGAATCAGCCTGGGCGCGGTGCAGTTTGTCTTTGATGGCTCGCAGATGGAACAACAGTCGGACGGCACGCAGATCCGTCTGACGGCCCGCGAACTGCGCGTTGAGGCGAAGGACTTCAAGACGGGCGAAGCGCTCTGCCTGCTGGATGACGTCTCGCTGGCAATTGAGCCACGGGAGTTTGTGGGATTGCTCGGCCCCTCCGGGGCGGGAAAGTCCACGCTGATGGATGCGCTGAATGGTTCGCGCCCGGCACAGCGGGGCAACGTGCAGTTGAACGCCGCGGATCTCTACGACGAATACGGCTCGCTGCGCACGCTCATCGGCTATCTTCCACAGGAAGACGTCCTGCACCGCCAGCTTACAGTGAGGGAGTGTCTCTACTATTCAGCGCGACTGCGGCTTCCTGATGACTTCGGCGAGAACGAGATCCGCGAGCGCGTGAACGACGTAATGCGCCAACTGGAGCTGACCGAGCGCGCCGACATTGCGATTGCACAACTGAGCGGCGGACAGCGCAAACGCGTGAGCCTGGGCATAGAGCTGCTGAGCAAGCCTTCGCTGCTTTTTGTGGATGAGCCCACGGCGGGACAAGATCCGCGGACGGAAATGAAGATGATGCAACTGTTCCGTGAGATTGCCAACCGGGGATCGACGGTGATCATCAACACCCATCTGCTGGGCTCATTCAGTCTGCTTGACAAGGTTGCGGTACTGGTACGCGGCAAGCTTGCCTACTTTGGCGGCAGCCAGGAGATGCTGCCTTATTTCAATGCACGCCGTCCGCATGAGATCTACGACAAGTTGCAGGAGAAGCAACCCGACGATTGGGCAAGGCAGTACAAGCAATCCGATATTTACCGGGATTGCGTGGCCAATGTGCTGGCCGACGCTGCTCCAGCGGTGGGCCGTCCCGTGGAGGCGAAAAAGCAGCAGACGAGTCACTCGGCATGGCGGCAGATGCAGACGCTGCTGGACCGGCAGTTCACCCTGAAGCTGAAGGACAAGTCGACGATCGCAGCGCTGCTGTGCCCGCCCATCCTGATCGCGCTCCTGATGGGGCTGATGAGCGAAGCGGTGAACGAGTCCAAGGTATTGTTCATGATCGTGCTGGCGGCGCTTTGGCTCGGCTGCTCGTCAACGGTTCGCGAGATTGTGGATGAGCTGCCGGTGTACCGGCGCGAGCGGCAGTGCGAGCTGAAGCTGGTCAGCTATCTGGGCTCCAAGCTGATCTACCTGGCGGTGGTTGCGGCGGCGCAGTCGGCCTCGTTCATTGGTGTGCTGGTGGCGATGGGCGCTCTGGAAAACCACCTGCTGGCGTGCGTATTTCTGACGGCGGTAATGGCGTTTGAGGGCGGCCTGATCGGGCTGTTGATCTCCTCGCTATTCTCCTCGGCCGAGAAGGCACTCTACGTTTTTCCGCTGACGATGATTCCGCAACTTCTGCTGGCAGGATTGTTGATCCCGGTGAGTCCGCTGAATCCCTTTTTTGTGAGACAAGTGGACAAGCACATTGTGGTGGAGGCCGCGCCGCCGGAGATCATACCGGGGTCCATGACGCCCCTGCTGAAGTATGGGCTGTCGCCGTTGATGGTCTCGCGCTGGGGCCTGGAAGCGCTGAACGATCTCTACATCCATGACAACGAGAAGTACAGCTACTACCTGCTGAACCAGATCTCCGTGACATTGCATCCGCATGATGCCGCGCAGGCAAGGGCTCGCCTGGAAAGAATCGCTGCTGGAGGCGCTCCCGCGGCGGAAGCGAGTGAGACGGCCAGCGCGTATCCGCAATACCTCGCGATCCTGGCGGGGGTCTCATTGCTCCTGACCGGGGCCATTGCCGGAACACTGAAATTCAGAGGACGACATGCAAGTTGAGATTCAACTCGCCGGAAAGTCTAACCATTGGGCGTACAAGCAGCGCCGCATACGAATCGGCCGGGACTCGAGTTGCGACATAAGCCTGCCGAGTGCCGAGTATCCGATGGTCTCGCGCGAGCACGTTGTACTGGAGTTCAGCGAAGGAGTGGTTCGCCTGTCGGATTCGCATAGCGAAAACGGAACCTACCTGAGAGGCCGACGCATCAGCTCGGAGATTCTGCAATCGGGAGACAGCATTCGGCTTGGCGTGGATGGCCCGGAATTGCAGATCAAGATCACTGAGAGGACGGGGCAAATCGCCTCCGTCGGCGGTGAAATGCGCACTCAATCTCAGGGGATGCCGGCGAATCCCGCAACGGTGGTTTCCAGCCCCACGATTGTGAGCGGCGCTGCGCCGTCAATGGATTCGCCGACGCTCTTCCGGCAGGCTCCGCAGGCGGGCGCGGAGGCAACGCGCTTTGTGCCCGTGGGGGAACGAACCGGCGAGCCGGAGCAATCTCCTTCACGACCGCATGAAGTCCGCGTCGCCTTTGGAAATGCACAGGAGACGCCGCAGCAGCAGGAAACTCCCGAAGCGGTAATTGCCCCGAGACCCCAACCCGATTATGGAGAGCAGCAAGTGACAGAACAAAAATTGAACAGCATTTATACGCTTCTCAAGGTGAATCTGGTTGCGGTGCTTCTTCTGATTGTCGGTTTGCTATACACCAACCAGCAGGTGGAGCGCACGAGAAAATCAATGAATGAGCTGCGCATGCAGGCACAGAGCGCGGTCGGGCAATTCCAGCCCGAACTGGATACCCGGATGAAGACGCTCGACAAGCGCCTTGATTCACTGGACGGAAAGATGAAGAACGAGGAAGACCACTTTGTGCAGCGCATGAACGCGGAGATCCCCGCAATGCTGGACAAGTACATTGACCGCAAGGTGTCAGACGTACAACGCAAGGCCCCGGCACTGCGTCCGTAACGGAGGAGGACGATGCAAGGTTTACGGTTATCCGCCGCGCGCTTCCTGCTGACGGTTCTCCTGCTTGCCGGAACGGCCTTTGCCGACGGCAACAAAGCACCGGCTGTGAGCATGGCTGTGCAGAGCGTTTCACTGGCCTCGGTTACGGCTGACAGGCTACAGTTCACTGCCCGCGTGAGCGTGATGTCCTCGCGCAAGGTGACCATGCATGAGGTTGTGTTTCGCCAGTTATACGCCAATGGCATCCCGTTCTATGCATCGCCGGTTGAGGATCGTCTCACGTTGCTTCCGGGCAAGAGCGTTACGTTGCCGAAAGCGCTGACCTTGACGGTATATCTGCATGACCTGAGCAGTCTGAAGCCGCTACGCAAACTGGTGAAGGATGAATCAGTCGCGATCACGGGAACGGCATACGCGAATCTGGATTTGAACGCAGCGGAGAAGCTGTTTCTCGCCACCGGACATGCCCGCGTACAGATAAAGATCGACAACGCAGTCGAACTTCGCATCCCCGGCGGCGCGCTCGCAAAGGTGGCCGCGTTGCTGCTGATCGATCATGCGCAGGCTGGCCTTGAGAGCACTGGCAGCGCTTGGGAGAGCGCAACACGGATGTTTTCCGGGCAAAGAGAGGCACTGCGAAAAAGCTTCGAACCAGCGCTCGTGCTGGCTCACGCTACCTATCAACTGAAGGATGGCGAGGGAAAGAGCTTTCCGTTCGAGAGCACGGCGACGGGCTTTCGGGTCGGGGGCAATCAGGTGGTGCTGCCGAAGTGCGTCCTCGCGCCATGGAAGTTCGATCCCTATGTGGCGGCCAGCATGCAGAAGGACGGAAGCCTGAAGATCTCAGATTACGAGCTGGTTCTATGGCCCGCGAACGCGCGGATTCGCGACGATGCGGGACAACTCACGATGGATCAGGCATGGCGCTTGAGTACACAGCAGATCAAGATACTGCCGCTTACAAAGGACGACAGCGATTCGATGCTGTTGTCGCTGGACGACGGAAAGATCGTGAAGGTGAAGGTCCATCGCCGTCAAGGTCCGGCCGCACTGGGCCTGGTTGAGATCACCGATCCCGCGGTGCCTGCGATGAGCACGGCGATTGCTACATCCGGAAAAGCGGATGAGGCTGCGAACCACGCCGCATCCGACTCTTTCGCAGTTTTTTATTTCCCGGAAGGAATCGAAGCGCGGACAGCAAAGCCCGGAATGTTATTGATGTCCGCGGAGCAGGGTTTGAGCAGCTTGGAACTGGATATCGATTCAAGCGGGTGGGGCTCTCCGGTGATAGCCGGGCAGAGTGTGGTGGGCGTGGTCACGGATGAGCACTCCATCGTCCCGATCAGCGACGCAGGCAGAGAGTTGAACTTCAATACCAGCCAGCCAGGCGCTGCTCCCGGGGGAAGATAGGCGGAAGATGAATCAATCACTCGGAGTTATGGTTCTTCTGCTGGGCTGTGTCGCGGCGGGACTGGCGCAGAGCGATACCGCGTTGTTTGGCGACGAGGGCGTTCGGCCGCAAGCGGTTCGCCAGGGATCACTGGGAAACTGTTACTTTTATGCCAGTGTTGCGGCGCTGGCTGGCACGCAACCGGAGTTGCTCCGCCAAGCCATTCGGACTGGCGAGGACGGCGGCATGGACGTTCGTTTTGCGGATGGAAAGCACGAAATCGTGCGTCCTGAAGATGTGCAGTTCGCCCGCAAGAGCGGCTTTGACCTTTCAGAGGGGCTCTGGGTCGCCGTCCTCTTCCGCGGATACGCACAACGCACGCTGCGCGCGGCACTGATTCAGTCCGTCAACAAAAGCAGTTTGCCGCCTTCCTTGAAAAAGCTCACCATCGGATTTGTCGAGGACAGCGATCTGCTGCTGCTGGCCTACGACCGGGCCATTCGTTCGCAGATTGATCAGTCGGGAGACATCAGCCGCGACGGTCTAAGAAAACAACTTCATGCGGAGTTAGCCTCGCTTCCGCTGCTTGGCATGTGGAAGGACGGCATCATCGAGGCGATCGATGCAAGCGGATTCTTCGAGAACCTGGCGGCGCAGATCAAGTCGAATGGAGAACTGTTTGGTGCGTACCGCTCGGCTGGCTCCGGAGGACTACCGGAGCGGGTTCTGTCGGCGTTCACGGGCGAGGCGCACTCGTACAGATTCAAGAATCGGAATGACGCCGCCTCGGCCATGGCTCATGCCCTGCAAAAGCATCAGGCGGTTGTGGTTTGGACGGGGGACTCTGCCGCTCCCGCGCGTGGAGACAAGACGCAACCACCGCCCGACGATGACGTGGAGGACTGGTACATCCCCGGTCATGCCTACACGGTGCTCGCCGTGGATACGGATTCCGGTGCGGTGACCATTCGCAACCCCTGGGGCGACCATCCGGCGCCAGCGGGCGAATTCACATTGCCGCTGGAGAGGTTTTTCTCCGCGTACATCGCGTACAGCGCTTCGGCTCCCGGCCAGGCCCACGCCGAGCCGTAGCAAGACGGCAAAGCAGGAGACGTTAGTGGCCCGCACCGTGACACGTTAACGTGCCGCGCCACACGGTGCGGAATTTAATTCCCTGCAACTCCGCTCCGAACCATCTCATCCTATTCCATGGCCCAAGCCGCTGGCGCGTTGATTGTTCGCCCTGCGTCTTCAAACCGGCAAAGGCATTGCCGGCAACGCCAAGGTGTGGCAAATGGAAAATCCGCTTCAGATCAAGCGAATTCATCACGTGGAATTCTGGGTTGGCAATGCACGGCAGGCAGCGTTTTATTACCGCAATGCATTCGGTTTTTCGCAGGCAGGCTATCGCGGACAGGAGACGGGCAGCCGCGACATGGCTTCGTATCTGATGACGCAGGGCAAGGCGAACATCGTGCTAAGCACGCCACTGACGCCCACGCATTCGGCAGCCGAACACATCCACCGGCATGGTGACGGCATTCGCGACATCGCGCTCGAAGTAGGCGATGCGGATCTGGCGTTTGAGCAGGCGCTGGCACGAGGCGCGGAAGCGGCCGAGGCACCGCACGATTTGAAGGACGATTTCGGCACCGTGCGGCGGGCGGCGATCCGCACCTATGGCGACACCATCCATTCACTGCTCTCGCGGCGCGGATACAATGGCCCGTTTCTGCCGGGATACGTGGAACAGCGCGTTGCCGGTGATGACGCGGGGATTCTGCGCATCGATCACATGGTGGGCAATGTCGAAGTTGGACAGATGAATCGCTGGGCGGAGTTCTACTCGAAGATTTTCGGATTCCATCGCTTCATCAGCTTTGACGACAAGGACATTTCAACTGAGTTCAGCGCGCTGATGTCCATCGTCATGTCGGACGATTCCTACTCCGTGAAGTTTCCCATCAACGAGCCCGCGCCGGGACGCCGCAGGAGCCAGATCGACGAATACCTGGAGGCATACCGCGGACCAGGAGTGCAGCACATCGCGTTGCAGGTGAAGGATGTGCTCTCCACGGTGGACAAACTCCAGCGCAACGGCGTGGAGTTTTTGCGCGTGCCTGACAGCTATTACGACATTCTCCGGGAGCGGATTGGCGAACTCGACGAACCGCTGGAAGAGATCAAGCGGCTGGGCATCCTCGTGGATAAGGACCAGGATGGCTACCTGCTGCAGATCTTCACGCGCCCAGTGGAGGACCGGCCCACAGTTTTCTACGAGATCATCGAACGCAAAGGCAGCCGGGGCTTTGGCAAGGGAAACTTCAAGGCATTGTTTGAGGCAATCGAGTTGGAACAGGCGCGCCGCGGCAATCTGTAGAAGGTGCCGGGCTTCACGACCGGGTACGCGGCAACAGAGGCCGCTCCGGTCGCGGGCGCCAGGAGGTTACGATGGCAAATGACGTGATGACCACCAGTCCGGTTGCGAACAAGCGGCAGAAATTGGATTACTCGTCGCTCAGCTATCAGTCCGGATTCGGCAATGAGTTCGCAACGGAAGCGGTTACGGGCGCACTGCCCGTTGGACAGAACGCGCCGCAGCACACTCCGCTCGGGCTCTACGCTGAGCAACTCAGCGGAACCTCCTTTACCGCGCCGCGCGCGCTAAACCGGCGCTCGTGGGTGTATCGCATTCGTCCCAGCGTGATGCACAAGCCTTACCAGCAGATTGCAAATGGAATGCTGCGCTCGACGCCATTTGACGAGGCTCCGGCTCCTCCCAATCAACTGCGCTGGAATCCCGTGCCTATTCCCGCAAAGCCAACGGATTTCCTAAGCGGCCTCACCACGCTTGCGGGCAACGGAGATCTTTCCGCGCACAGCGGCGTGGCCATCCATGTTTACGCGGCGAACCGCAGCATGGAAGGACTTTATTGCTACAACGCCGACGGCGAGTTGCTGCTGGTGCCGCAGTTAGGGCAACTACTGATTCATACCGAGCTTGGACGCATCGCTCTTGCTCCCGGTGAAATCGCAGTGGTGCCGCGCGGCATCAAGTTTCGCGTGGAGTTGCTGGAAAAAGAAGCTCGGGGATACGTCTGCGAAAATTACGGCGCCACCTTCCGTCTGCCGGAGTTGGGGCCGATCGGCGCGAACGGACTTGCAAATTCGCGCGACTTCCAGACTCCGGTCGCGGCCTTTGAAGACATTGAGCAAGGCGTGCGCGTGATCTGTAAATTCCAAGGCAGTCTGTGGGAGAGCGAGTACGATCACTCGCCGCTGGACGTGGTTGCGTGGCACGGCAACTATGCGCCCTACAAATATGATCTGGCGCGCTTCTGCGCCATCAACACAGTCAGCTTCGATCATCCCGATCCGTCGATCTTTACGGTGCTCACCTCACCCACTGATACTCCGGGCACGGCAAATTGCGACTTCGCGATTTTTCCTCCGCGCTGGATGGTGGCAGAACATACCTTCCGCCCACCGTGGTTCCATCGCAATTTCATGAACGAGTTCATGGGGCTGATTCGCGGCGAATATGACGCCAAGGCCGAGGGCTTTTTGCCCGGCGGCGCAAGCCTGCACAACTGCATGAGCGGACACGGTCCCGATGCGACCAGCTATGAACGCGCCTCGACCTCTGAGTTGCAGCCGCAATACCTGGCGGACACGCTGGCCTTCATGTTCGAGACGCGCTTCGTCTGCCGTCCAACTCGCTTTGCTCTGGAAACTGCCGAGTTACAGCACGAGTACTACACCTGCTGGCAGAATCTGAAACGCAACTTCCCTCGGAGTTAGGCGAATGCCCGCACCGGTTCGCACGGTAGCCGCGTCACTACGAGTGTTGCTCGACGGGATGATCGACTACGCTGGCCTGTTCCCGCCCGCATCACTGGACATGATGACCTGCGTGACGAAATATTCACGCTATCTCAACGGTCCGTGGCGATGGGCGCTGGGACGATTCGTGCTCCCGGTTGCGCGGCTGGATGAATTCCTGAACGCGCAGGAGAATGCAGCGGCCGATCCGTGGAGACTTAGCGGAATCGTCTCCTCCAGCATCGCTGCGGACCTTGCGGCGGTGGAAGAGTTCAATCGGAAGGCTCCATGCGCGGTGATGGACTCGGTGGAAGTTCGCGTGCGCAACGCGCAGGAGATTGCACTCGTCGCCAAGCATCTGCCGATGGGTGCCATCGCGTTCTTCGAGGTTGCGCCGGAGCAGGCCGGTGAGTTGCTGCCAATCGTGCGGGCGACCGGCGGACGGGCAAAGCTACGAACTGGCGGAGTGGTTCCCGAGGCGTTCCCGAGCGTAGAACAGATTGCCGAGTTCATTGCTCGATGCGCGGAATTGGGTGTGCCATTCAAGGCAACCGCGGGGCTGCATCATCCGCTGCGCTGCGTGCGCTCGCTCACCTATGAGCCAGAATCACGCGAGGGGATGATGCACGGATTCCTGAACCTTTTTACTGCCGCGGCCATCGCCTGGAGCGCGGCGCGCGCAGGTAGCGCGCTTCCACGCACAGCCCTCGCCGCTTGCCTTGCGGACGGCGAGCGCGCAAACTGGCATTTTGGCGAAGACGCGCTGACCTGGAGTGGAGAGGCCGCGCCGATGCGCATCGATCTGGAATTGCTCCGCTTGATGCGTTCAGAATTTGCGCTGAGCTTTGGTTCCTGCTCATTCGAGGAGCCGCTCTGCGATCTACACGAGTTTGACCTCCTATGAGCCTGGAACGAAACGAAACTCACGATCCGAATGCGCGCTCCTTCGTAGAATCAGCCAACGTCTCCGGCTGCGATTTTCCAATTCAGAATCTTCCCTTCGGCGCATTCGCCAACAGGCAGAACTCATGCACCAGCCTTTGTGTTGCGATTGGCGATCAGGCACTTGATCTGAAGGCTGCCGCCGAGCGCGCGCTGCTGGCTGACTTGGATGACAACACGTTTGAGGCTTGCCGCGAGTCATGCCTGAATCCGCTGATGGGGCTTGGCCCGACGCGCTGGACGGCACTGCGGCACGCTATTTTCAGGCTGCTGAGCCAGGATTCAGAACTGCGTGGGGAGGCCGCGGAGTGCCTTCTCCCGCTGCATAACGCCACGTTGGTTATGCCGGTGGACATTCGTAATTACACTGATTTCTACGCGTCCGTACACCATGCCACCAATGTTGGAAAGCTCTTCCGTCCGGACAATCCCTTGCTGCCGAATTACAAATGGGTGCCCATTGGATACCATGGCCGCGCCTCCAGCGTCGTGGTCAGCGGAAGCGCCGTGCGACGTCCGTGGGGCCAGGTGAAGCCACCGGATGCCGAAGCCCCGGCTTTTGCTCCATCGCGCCGCCTTGATTATGAGTTGGAGATTGGTGCGCTCGTCGGCGTGGGAAATGAGATGGGTGAAGCCATTCCGATCAAGCAGGCCAATGAACACATCTTCGGATTATGCCTGTTGAATGACTGGTCGGCGCGTGACATCCAATCGTGGGAGTATCAGCCGCTGGGCCCTTTCCTGGCGAAGAGCTTTGCTACGTCAATTTCGCCATGGGTCGTTACGGCTGAAGCTCTCGCTCCGTTCCGCGTAGCGGCTTCCTCGCGCCCGGTCGGAGATCCGCAGCCGCTTGCGTATCTCAAAGATGCGGACGACCAGCAGAGCGGCGGCTTCGACGTGAGCGTTGAGGTCTATCTGCAAACGGCGGCGATGCGTAACGCGGGCTGCCCGCCACATCGCATCAGCCGCGGAACTTTTCGCGACATGTATTGGACCTTCGCGCAGATGCTCGCGCACCACGCCTCCAATGGCTGCGATCTGCGGCCCGGAGACCTTCTCGGCAGCGGCACTATTTCAGGCCCCGCTCCCGAAGCGCGGGGCTGCCTGCTGGAAATTACGCGCGGCGGAGCCGAGCCACTCGTGCTTCCCGACGGAACGAAACGGACTTTTCTGGAAGATGGAGATGAAGTAACGCTGCGCGGTTTCTGCCAGCACCCGGGAGCGGCGCGCATTGGCTTTGGCGATTGCCGCGGAACCCTGCTGCCCGCACGCTGAACCGTGTGTTGTGATCTTCCTCTGAAAGCATTTGGATTCAGTAGAAGAAAGCGTGTGGACGCCCCTTGAAAAAACTGGGGAGCTTCAGTCTCCTGACGCACCCCAGTCCTGGCTATTCGATTTTGGCAACGATGCGTCCTAAGGAAGTATCCCTACCGGTCCTGGGCACGATCCGTCGAACGCAGTGTCAGAGCCGTAGAAGTTAGTCAGCAGCGCCGGCTGGTTTGGAACCGGTGGGTTGGGCACCGATCCTGAAGACAGCCAGAGACGGTTAAAGGTAATCAGCGAATTCGGCATCATATGGTCACGCAGGAATCCTGCGCTTCCTCCACAGATGTTGATTCCAATGTCGAATCCCGTGTCGGCAAATACAGCGGTCTGCGAGAACGGGGCAACATTCGCATAGTGGTCGAAGTTATACGGCTCGACCATTGCCGTGTGGCAGGTCCGGCAGCTCCGGGCCAGCACGTTCTGGTAGAACGGAACAGCGGTCGGATCGCTCACCCCCGCCGCGTTCCAGCTATCCGGCGTGTAACTTTCATTCAGCACCGGACTGGTGGGAGACTGGCCGGCGTACCAGCCTGTAATCAGATCGTTCTCGGCAGGCGTCGCGCCTGCGTTGCGAACATTCTGATTGAGGTTGTAAAGAGCCAATTGTTGATTCGACTTGGCGAATGCTCCGGTACTAGCAAACTCGAAGTTCCCCGCATCGTACGGCAGGAAGTGTCCCCCGACATTCGCAAATCCCGAACCGTCCTCCGGGAACTTGCCAGCGTAGTGATCGCCGCCGTGGCAGACCACGCAGGTTCCGGGTACAAACTTCTCTCTTCGGCCATCCAGGTTTACCGAGGGCAGCAGTTGCCCACTAGGACCAAAGATCATGAAGCGGATGAACGGCTGGTTATTGTTCACTCCGTTGCTGATGGTGTAGTCCATCGCAACGCACGCTACAAGGTTCTTGTTGTTCACCGCATTGGCAACCGCGGTGTCGATATCAGCCGTCGCCGGATTCATCAGATCGTCCGGCGTGTCGGCGGGCGGTCCCAGGTGGTTGCACACAACTCCAGCCGTCTGGTTGGGGCCGTAGCTGATTGACTCCTGCACGCGCGCCAGGTTCAGATCGACTTTGTTGATGTAGGCCGCCGTATAAGTCGGCACGCCGTGGACGGCGAACTTGCCAATCTTGACCTGGTGTCTCCAGTCCTGGAATGTGACAGCACCAATGAAACTGCCATCGCTGGTACATCCCTTCACGGCACCAACGGCTTTGTAGTACTGGCAGGCGCCCACTCGCGAGTCGATACCCTTCTCCGTCAGGAATCCGTCCGCACGCTGCAAGATATCGGATGGGAAACCCGATGGAGGTGGCAGGAACTTCGCAACCGGCGCGACGAGCGGCGCGCCATGCAAGGCAGCCGTCATCGTCACAACCGTAGGCGAGGAAGCAGTGAGCGTGGTCAGCCCTGCGTCGGATGAACCAGAGAGGGGCACGGTTTGCTGTGACGATTCGCATACCAGCAACACCGCGGTGGCAGTGGGCGAATAAAGTAGTTCGTAGTCGCCCAGTTCGTTCACCGTCACCGGTCCGCTCACCACTGTGTTAGACGCATCCACAAGCATGGCGGCCGGAGACACGCGAACTCCGAAGAACTCATTCTGCGTTCCGCATGGCGTTCCATCGGCGAGTTGAAGCCTGCCAACGTAGTCGTTTAATCCACAACAACCGTTTGGAATGTACCCGGAGGTTGCAAAGTTCAGCTGCGCATTGCTTCCACAATATGCGAAGGTGACGCCATCGTCTTCAGAGCACATCAAATTGTAGTAAGGGCTCGCCACCGTCGATGACGGAACTCCCGGAATGACGACCTCACCCCGCACGTTTGACTTGACGTAGCCGCTGGGCGGAAACACATTTCCCGACACGGGATCCTGGGCATAAGCCAGCAGGTTGGGCACATATACTTCGTGGCGGATTGGCGATCCTTGTTGCGTCTCGCCCCCGGTCTCCCAATTGCGGAAGTAATCTCCCACCTGTGCTGGTGAAGGCGGAGCAACCAGCCTGGAGTAACTCTCCTGCTCCGGCAGCTCACTTCCGATCGTGTCAGTGTTCACTAGAATCCGGCGCTCCGTATATCCGCCATGGTTGTTGGAAACCAGCACGTAAGCGAAATGGATTCCAGGCCCAGCAGGCAGCGTCCACGTAGTGCTGGGCGCGTCAACATTCTTGATCGTCCCATCGGTGGACTTCCACCGGTAGTGCAATTTGTAACCCGAACTGTCTGTTGCCTGCACGGACACAACCACCGTTGGGCCTGATCCACCCGAGTTATAGGCGGCCTTCAGGGTTAAGGCGAGAACCAAAGCGCAGAGCGTGACACCTAACGCTAAACAAACATTGAGCGGCTTGAATCGCATTCGCGACCTCCCATGCCACATATCTTTGGAGCCCGCAGTAAACGCGCTCCAAACTCATACCGAATTGTCCTGTGTGGTGTGAAGTTCCAGATTGGGAGAGTGGTCAGGACTAACGAGCAGCTCACCAGTGAAGGACTGGCAGGCCTTCCTTACTTCCGAACTCCCGCGACAATCAGGGAGACGACACCGTCGGCTCGGTGCCGGAGTAGCATACCTAGTGCCAAAGCTGTCCGAAATAGGTTTTCCTGTATCTTGAATAGCCTGCGCAACGTGTCAGAGAACCGCCACGATAAAACTTGCGCAGCCAATGCACAACGCTGGCACGCGGGTGCCGCGCAATGGCACAGGTCTTCCTAAGGTCTTTAGAATCAGCAGCTCTGGAAGATGCTTCAGACTCTCCGTCGCACACCGTCATTAGTCCAGTGACTTATGGAAGCGCAACACGCTCGCCGTCAGAATCAGCACGGCGAAGACAGCCATACACGCCATCTGCGGCCAGAGCACGTCAAAGCCAACGCCTTTCAGAAACACTCCGCGCAGTATCACGATGAAATATCGCAGAGGGTCGGCGAGAGTCAGCCATTGCAGTGCTGCGGGCATACTGCTGATGGGCGAGGCGAATCCAGAGAAGATGATCGCAGGCATTAGAAAGAAGAACGCCGAGACCATGGCCTGCTGCTGAGTTTCGGAGAGCGTGGAGATCAACAATCCAATACCGAGGACGCAGAACAGATAGAGCACTGTTCCTGCCGTAAGAACAAGCAGGCTGCCGCGCAGTGGAACCTGAAACCAGAACGTGCCCACCGCGGTGATCAGCGCGGCGTCAAAGAGTCCAATCAGAAAGAACGGAATCGTCTTTCCGAGAATAAACTCCACCTGCCGGATCGGCGTCACCATGATCTGTTCGAGCGTGCCAATCTCACGCTCGCGCACCACGGCAAAGGCCGTCAGCAGAACGATGACGAGCGTGACCAGGTTTCCCATCACGCCCGGAACAAAGAACCACTGGCTGCGAAGATCGGGGTTGAACCACGGCTGCCGCTCTAAAACGATGGAGGGCATTTGCCGCAACAGCGACGGCGCAGTACGGTTGAGCATCTCCACCAGGTAGTCCTGCGCGAACTTCGACGCGACCTGGTTGACGTAGCCGAGCGAGACGAGCGCGGTGTTGGAGTTGCTCGCGTCGAGGATCACCTGCACCGGCGCCGTCTGTCCCTTGCGCAGTAGTTCGGAGAAGCCCGCGTTGATCTGCACGGCCAGCACCACGTCGCCGCTATCCACCAGGCGGCGCAACTTGTCACGGTCCAGCGTGCGCTCGCGGACATCAAAATAGCGGCTCCCCTGAAAACGTGAAACAAAGTCGCGGCTGACCTGCGAGTTCTCATAATCGAGAATCGCCATTGGCACATGCTGAATTTCCAGGTTCGCCGCATAGCCGAAGATCACCATCTGGATGATGGGCGGTCCGAAGAGAAGAAAGCGCGTGCGCTTGTCGCGGAACACCTGGATAAACTCTTTCACCAGCATCTCGCGCAGTCTGAGCCACATACTCAACTCACCTCAACCGCTTCTGGAAGGCCCGCGTGGCAACCACCACCAGCACCGTTGCAAAAATAAAGAGCGCCAGCATGTCCTCCCACAACAGCGCCAGCGGAGTTCCCTTGAGGAATACGGCGCGGATGATGGACATGAAGTAACGCGCGGGAATGACATGCGTCACCAACTGAATGAACACCGGCATCTGATCAATCGGAAAAATAAATCCGGAGAGCAGGAAGGCCGGAAGAAATGTCGCGATCATCGAGGCCTGGCTCGCGGCGAGTTGCGACTTCAACAGTACCGAGAGAAAGTAGCCGAGCGAGAGCACGACCACCAGGAACAGCGTCGAGCTGATGAAGAGAACGGCGACGCTTCCGCGAAAAGGCACGCCGAACCACCACACGCCCATGGCCGCGCAGAGCGCCGTATCCGCCAGGCCGATGGCGAGATAGGGAGAGAGTTTTCCAATCATCAGTTCCAGCGGAGTGACTGGCGTGGAGATCAACTGCTCCATGGTGCCGCGCTCCCACTCGCGCGCAATCGTCAGCGAGGTAAGGAACGTGCCGACGACCGCCATCACAATCGCGACCACTCCGGGCACGATGTTCGCCAGGCTCTCAAGGTCTTCGTTGAACCAGGTGCGCGCCGCTATCGTGATCGGCGGGTCCATCACGCGCTGCCCCTTCTGACGCATCCAGTCGAGTTGAATCTGCTGCGAGTAACCAAGCACGACCGCCTCTGCGTAACTCATGCCGACGTTCGCGCTGTTGCCATCCGTGCCATCGACAATCGCCTGCACGGAAACCGGTCCGCCCTCGCGCAACTTTTGTGAAAAGTCGGTAGGGATCACGATGCCGAGCTGACAGTCGCCGGAATCGATGGCCCGGACGAGATCGCGATAGTTGTCCACCGATTTGCTGACGCGAAAATATTCCGAGGAGCGGAAGCGTTGAATTAGGTCGCGGCTCTGCTGGCTGTTCTCGCGGTCAAATACATACGTAGGCAGATGCTTGATATCAAAGCTCACGCCATAGCCGAAGGCCAGCATCAGGATCACCGGCATCGCCACCACGATCAGAATGCTGCGCAGGTCGCGCCGAATCTGGAGGGTCTCTTTCCAGGCGATTGCGCGAATCCGGTTGGCCTTCATGGTGTCACCGCCGCTGCCGGTTCATGCGCCGTCAACGAAACGAACACGTCCTCCAGCGAAGCCGGAATCTTTTCCATGCTTGCGACTGTGATCGCCTTCTGCTCAAGCTCTGCACGCAACAGCGGAATCGCCGCTGCCGCATTCGGCACCACAACGTGCAGCGCATTTCCGAAGACGGCTACATCCATCGCCGCCGAACTCTTCTCCAACACCTCCAGGGCCTGCCCCAGTGGCGCACAGTCAATCAGCAGCAACTCGCCTTTCATCGCCGTCCGCTTCAACTCCGCCGGAGAACCCGAAGCAACAATCTTGCCGCGGTAGATCAGCACCAGTCGGTTGCAATACTCAGCCTCGTCCATGTAGTGCGTGGTGACGAAGACCGTGACTCCAGTGGCCGCCATCTCGTGAATCAATTCCCAGAATTTCCTGCGCGAAATCGGATCGACTCCGGAGGTCGGCTCATCCAGGAAAAGCACCGCGGGCTTGTGTAGCACCGCGCAACCCAGCGCAAGCCGCTGCTTCCACCCGACCGCCAGCGTGGAGGTCAATGTGTGCTCGCGCCCTTCGAGTCCCGCCATGCGTACCGCCCACTGTAGCCGCTCGCCGATCTCTGAGTCCGGGACCTGGTACATGCCGCCGAAGAAACGAATGTTTTCTTCCACCGTGAGGTCGTTGTAGAGCGAAAATTTCTGCGACATGTATCCAATGTTTTGCCGCACACGCTCCGGTTGCTTCGCAACGTCAATCCCCGCCACGCTCGCGCTTCCTGAGGTCGGGTGCAGGAGTCCGCACAACATGCGAATCGTGGTTGACTTGCCTGCCCCATTGGGTCCGAGGAAGCCGAAGATCTCTCCCGTCCGCGCCTTGAAGCTGATGTGGTCCACGGCGCAGAAGTCTCCGAAGCGCTTCACCAGATCCTGCACGACGACCGAGTATTCATCGCCCATGCGGCACCTCGGCATCGCCTTCTACCGCGTTGACGAATACATCCTCCAGCGAAGCCGTCACGGCTTCCACCGATGCATAGCCAACCCGCGCCGCATCCATGCGCTGGCGCAGGACCGGCATCGCGCGCGCCGCGTCCTCCACCAGGAGGTGGATTCCGTCGCCCACCAGCACCACGCTACGCACGCCTTCGACCTTCTCAATAGCCGTGCGCGCACCGCGCGGGTCTGCCGTGGAGATGGCAATCACTTTGTTGCGAAGTTTTTCTTTCAGCGCATTGGGCTGATCGCAGAACAACAGGCGGCCCTCGTGTACCAGCGCAACGCGATGGCAACGCTCGGCCTCATCGAGATACGCCGTGGAAGTCAGGATCGCCACACCCTCATCAAGCAGCGAGTAGAGAATCTTCCAGAAGTCGCGGCGCGAAACAGGGTCCACGCCATTGGTCGGCTCATCCAGCAGCAGAACGCGCGGCGTGTGAATCAGCGCGCAAATCAATCCCAGCTTCTGCTTCATCCCTCCGGAGAGTTTCCCCGCGAGGCGCTCGCGAAATTGCTGCATGTCTGCGGCCTGCAACAGACGTTCGCTGCGCTCTCGATACATCGCACGCTTCACGCCGAAGACCTCGGCATAGAACCGGATGTTCTCGTCGACCGTGAGATCCTCATAGAGACCGAAGCGCTGCGACATGTAGCTGATCTCCTGCTTCACGCGCTCCGGGTTGCGAACCACGTCGAAGCCTGCGACCTCGACCGAACCCGAATCAGGCAGCAGAACTCCGGCGAGAATTCGCATCGTAGTCGTCTTGCCCGCGCCGTCCGGTCCCACCAGTCCGAAGATTTCGCCGTAGTTCACCTCGAAGCTCAGGCGATCCACGGCCTTTACTCCCGGAAAGCTACGCACAAGATCGCGAACGACGATGGCCGCTGACTCTGACATTTGGCTGCTACTTTCCCTGCTCAATCGTGATGTCGGCGGGCATTCCCGGTTTCAGTTCGTGGTTTGGATTATCCACATCCACCTTGATCCGGTACACGAGCGCGACTCGTTCCTTGTTCGTCTGCACTGTCTTCGGAGTGAACTCCGCCTCCGGAGAAATGAACGAGACTGTGCCTTTGTAGGACTTGCCGGGATAAGTATCCGTACGCAGCGTGACCGTCTGCCCCCAATGCACGCGCCCCAGGTCGGTCTCGCTCACGTACGCACGCACCCAGAGCTGGTCGATGTCTGCAATGGTCACCACCGGAGTTCCGGCCGCAACATATTCGCCAAGTTCAGCCTGGCGCACCGTAACCACGCCCGTCACCGGAGACGCGAGCACCGTATAATCGCGGCGGACCTTGGAGAGTTCCAGGCTCTGCTTTGCTGCGTGCAGCGTGGCGCGGCTGACGGCAATCTGCTCTTTGCGCGTTCCTTCGCGCATCTCCGAGAGGTTCTGCTGTGCCCGCTCGTACACTGCCTGCGCACGCTTGAAGGCCGTGTCAGCCTGGTCGCGAGTCTGCGTTGAAACCGCGTCGCGCTTGTAGAGCGCGTTATACCGCTCAAGGTCCGCGCGCTTCAGTTCCAGGTCGGCTTTGGCGTCAGCCACTGTCTGCCCGGCGGCCTGAATATCCTGCGTGCGGTTGCCGGCCTCCGCGAGATCCAGTTCCTTGTCCCGCGTTTGCAGCGTCGCCTCATCAACGCGGACTTGCTGCTCGTAATCGGCGTCATCAAGGCGCGCCAGCAGATCTCCGGCTTTTACGGGTTTGCCTTCCTCCACCGGCAGCGCCACAATCCTGCCCGGTGTGCGGAAGGCCACGACGCTCTCATGCGCCTCCACGTTGCCGGAAAGCAGAAGCGTGCCTGCCGGCGCCGCGGCCGCTCGCGTATGGCGGTAGTAGAAGTAGCCAGCGCCGATGGCCGCCACCAGCAGAAAGAGGATGACGAATCGCTTCATAGCCTTGCTCCTTTGCTTCCCTGCCCCTCAGCGGACTGCAAGAACTTCCGCATAAGAAGCCTCCGTGTTGCCAAGCGCGCGCGCCAGTGAGATTCGTGCGTCGGCGTGATGCGTGAGCGCGACAATCGAGTTCTGTTGTGCGCGAGAAAGCGCGTCCTGCGCGCTGATGACTTCAATGTTGTTGGTGACTCCCTGGCTGAAGCGCAACTGCGCCAGTTCCACTTCCTTCTGCGCCAGATCCAGTCCCGCAGCAGCCACGCTCACTTCCTCCGCCGCTGAGTCGAGGTCGAGCAGCGCCTGCCGCAATTCCTGTTCGACTCCCAACTTCGCATCGTTTGTCTGCCGCTCGACGCGCCGAATCTGCGCCTCGATCTCCAGGGCTTCGCCGTTGCGGTCGCGATCAAAGACAGTGAACGTGAGCGAGAGTTGCGCCGTCTCTGTTGCGCGCATGGAGGCGATGGTCCGCCCAATGCCGCCGTAGTTTCCCGATGCTATGAGCTTGGGAAGAAAGCGTGCGCGCGAGGACCGAAGCTGTTCGCTCAACGCGTCATGCTGGCGCAGCAGCGACTGATAATCCGGACGCGAAGCAAGCGCCAGCGGCAACACATTTTCCACGCTGAGGGAGTTCGCCGGATGAAATTCAAGCGGGTCAGAAAGTTCAATCTCCGTCCCCGGAGCCATTCCGATATTTCGCGCAAGCACCAGCAGCGAACCCTTGGCGCGGTTGCGTGCCTGCACCAGCGACTGCCGCTCATTTGCCAACTGCACCTGCGCCCGCAGCACATCGATGCCCGTCGCCACGCCCGCATCCCGCTGATCCGTTGCCAGCTTGGAGAGAGCCTCCGCCGTGTCCACGCGCGACTGCGCTGCAACCACCTCCGCAAACTGGGCCTGCGACGAGAGGTAGAGCGCTGCCACATTGCGGATCACAAGATCGCGCGCGTCCTGGTAGTCAGACTTGGCCGCCGCCGACGAGAGCCTTGCCGAGCGCAACGCGTGCAGCGATTGCAGATCCACAATCGATTGATCCGCGTAGGCGCGCGCGCCGTAGGTGCTGAAGGGGCCGACAACTTGCGGCAACGGCAGGCCGGGAATGCTGATGCCCATGGCTGCCAGGCTTTCGCTTTGCACCGCAACCGGAGTTTCAATGTGTACCCGCGGCAGCAGTAAGGATTGCCGTCGCACGCTTACCGCGGCCGATTCCTGGGTTCGCGTCTCCGCCACAAGCACCCCGAGATTACTCTGCAAACCGCGATGAATCGCGTCACTCAGCGTCAGCCGGTAGGGAGCGCTCTGCGCTGCTGCGAAAGCTGCCACCATGCAGAACAAAAGCACGGATAATACATTTTTTGGACGATGGATCATCTCGCCTCGCTTTCACGCTTCGCCGTCTTTGGCAAAGCTTTGCGGCGTGCCGGATGCGACGGTGCAACAGGTGCGTTGAGACCGGATAGAAATATCTGCATGGTATTGCCAAACTGCTTGTCCAGCGGGGATGACGGATCGAGCGCCCACATCAGCGCGGTTCCCATGACTGCACGTTGAAAGGTCCGCGCCAACGCTGCGGGCGGTAGCTCTTCGCTCAGTTCGCCGCGCTGCTGCCCCAGGCGGATAATCTCCGCGATCCACCGCCGACCCACGGACATCTCTCTCATGATGTATTCACGAACTTCCGCGTTTCCGAGGAACGCCGAGATAAGGCTGCGCGCCATCTGCGGACTCTTGCCCGGAAGCCGGAGCAAGCTGCGGCCGAGCGAGGTGAGGACCTCCGCGCTGGCTGTCATGCCCTCGCGCGCCAGCGTCTGGTGATGCTGCACGGTTCCCTGCTGCCTTCTCACCAGGAAGCCCAGGACATGCTCTTTGCTCGGAAAGTAGTTGAAGAAAGTTCCCTTGCCCACGTCGGCCGCCGTAGTGATCTCCTCCACCGTGGTCTGAGCGAATCCTTTGCGCGAGAAAAGCTCCACCGCCGCCATGAATATTTTCTCGCTCGTCTCCTCACGGCGGCGCTGCACGCGCCCGGCCCCGGCTGGAGCAGGAGTTCGGCCTGGGCGTAGTTTGGCTTTGGTGACCATCGGTCATAGTTGACCACTGGTCATAGTTCTTGTCAACATCTCTCGCACAATAAAAGCCCCGCGTCTTGGGACGCAGGGCCAAGGGGCGACTGGGTGAGCACCTACCCCTTATAGGGCAGCACTTCCGCGATGGAGTATCCGCTAAGTTGCCCGCCATCCAGAACCAGATTCTCCGGCCTGTAGTCCGCCAGCTGGGAGATTCTCAGTTGCACACTGTTTGAGATTACCGCTTGCGGCGGCACGCTCCTGTGCCGTGGAAGGCCCCATGGAATCAGCTTCCACTCGTCATGGGCCGGGCCGGAGGCGTTGGCAATATCCGGTTGCAGATACCGGGCTTCCGCCGCTGGATCGAACTGCAGTCCGCATTCTGCGGCCTTGTGCATCATCCAACTCATCGTAATGTCCGATAGCTGCGATTCCGCATAGCTGCCCCCAACGTCGCAATGTACCCCGGAGAACCAGACCTGTTGCAACTGTTCATCGTTGAGCCTCGGAGTCCCGTCAGGATTCGTCCACAGAGTTGGCTGGAATTGGGCCCTGCGCTCATCAATCGAGACGGCGTGATACGCATTCACCACGCAGGGATGAAGTGTAGTGTCCAGAAAGCCATATCGCTTTTGATCAAAAATGCTGAACAGCAGACCGGGAATGCCCAGCGAGCCTACCGTGTCCCACACTCCCACCATTCTGATGGTTGCGTCGGTCAACGCATATTGATTGTGCAGATCCGCTTTGAGCTGAGTTTTCTTCACAGCATCCGTCTCGCGATACGCGTTGAAGATGCTCCGGACGGTCATGTTGTCGAGATTCTTGGTTGGCACTCCGAACCCGGCAATCATCCCTCCCAGGCTGCGCGCCGTGAACGCTCCGCGGCTGAAGCCAAACAGGTAGATATTGTCGCCGGGGTCGTACACATAGGCGAGGAATTCGTATCCGTCCTGGACCTTTTGAAACAACCCCTCTCCCATGGCTCCGCCGCTCAGGTGATCAACTGGCGTTCCATCCGTTCCAACTCCGCTATCGTAGTAGCGCAACTGGCTCGGAATATCTGCCAACGCACAATACATCTTGCGGACGTTGGTGTCATTCACTGCCGCTCCAACTCCGTGCGGCGTGTTCCAGGTTCCGTCAGCGCACAGAATAATGCTTTTGGCCATTGCACCCTCCCATTGGACTCTTCCGCTGGGCTGCACCATCTCTGCGCCAGCCGCTATTTCCTGCGCTTGCGGAAGAGCACGTCGATCGATACTACGCCCGTTTGGTCGCGGATGCCCACGATGGAGACGTCTTTGTTCAGGTTGTATTCGAACTGAATAATCTGCTGCGCCGACTGGTTCAGGTTCGTGATGTAGGTGAGCGTCAATTTGTTGGACACCTGTTGCTCAACCGTAACCCTTGCCAGTCCAGCGCTCAGAGCCCCGCCTACGTTCGGATCAATCTTCAGCCGGCTCACGCCGAACAATCTCTGCACCCGGCTGCTCACCGTGGCGTTCAGAGCCTGCCCAATCAGCGCCGTTGAGGCGCTCTCTGAAACCGATGGCTGATATTGCGACGTGCCCATCATCGCAGGATTCGCCGACTCCTCGGCCGTGCGTCCCAGCGCCAGGAGGGAAATAATGTCGCTGCTGGAGAGCGGCGGATCGGAGCGGTACGACGGTGTGAGTTTGTTTAACGGCCCGTGGAAGCCCAGCGTGATGTCATAGTCGCGCACCCGCGCCGATAACTCCACGTCCAGCGTCGGCTCAATTCTCACCGGGTTGGTAAGGGTCACGTCGCCGCGCTCCATCCTGTATTTGGTGCCGTTGAAGTAGATCATCCCTTCCAGCAGGTTGACCCGGCCCAGCACCACCGGACGCGAGGCCGTTCCGCGCATCCGTAGATCCACGTTTCCGCTCAGCCGCGCCAGCGAAGTCTGCACCTGCAACTCCGGCGTCGAGGTCACATGCACATCGAGATGCACATCGTTCAGTGGCGAGTCGATCTTCTGCGCTGGAGCGCCGCGAATTCCCTTGGCAAGATAGTTTCCAAAATCAAATTGAGGATTCAACCCTAGCCGCGTCACCGTCACGTTGCCGGCGAGCACCGCGTTTTTCAGCGAACCAGTCAGCGACACGGATGCGTCCGCAGTCGAACTCAAGCCCTCCGGATAGCGCAAACGAATATCATGTCCGCTCGCCGAAAGGTTGAAACCCATCCCCTGCGACGGCGAGAACGTAATAAATCCTCCACAGTGCAACAACCCGCCGCCCGTGCGCGCCGTCAGTTCCTGCACCTGCAAACGGTCTTCGTTGAAGACCAGCGTACCGGTAATGTCGCTCAGCCCGTTCGGGAAATCGATGTATGCGATGGCCCCGTTCTGGACGTTCAATCTTCCACGCAGTGAAGGCCGTGTCAGTGTCCCGTTCACCTGCACGTTAAAGTTCGCAACGCCGCCCGCCATTAGATTTAGATCGGCGGTCTCCAGCAACTTCAGGTTTATGCTGCCGTCAGCGCGCAGATCGATCTCGCGTTTGCCGCCCAGTTGCACTTCGCCGCGCACCTGCAGAAAACGTGTTCCCTGCTCACCCGCCATGCGGAACTGCTCGACGCTCAATACTTCATTGGCCATCTTCAGGCGGATCGGCCCATCGTTGCTGACCGCGATGCCGCCATAGCTGGTGGCCCACCGCTCCACCACAACTTCCGCGGTGAGATCCCTGGGGCGCCGCGCCTCGCCTGACGCCTCAACGTGCATCTTCACATCAGAGGGACCGCCATACCGCAGCGGCAGAAATACCTCCAGCAACGGATTCAGGTTGGCGCTCTGCACATCGGCCGTGAGGCGCATCGGCATTTCGCCGCGAAGATGGATTTGTCCGTCGACTTTCACCTCCGCCGCTTTGAAATTCGAGCGCGCCGTCAGCGTCATCTCCGCCCCGTGCGTCACCGCATCCACATTCATGTCGCCAATGATCTGCCGGTTCACCGCAAGGTTCCGCAGCCGCAGCCGCCCGTTGATGACCGGCGCGCTCGGAGTTCCCGAGCCGTTCGCCTCAAACGCAGCCTGTCCCGTGGCATGGATCTTTCCCTCGCGCACCGCGCGCAGGTTTTCGATCTTCACCTCCGTGCCCTTCAGGTCAAAACCAAACTCGCTTGTCTCCACGTTGATCCGCGCATCGCCGCTCAGTTGCATCAGATCGCTTTTCACCACGATGTTGCGCAACTGCGCCTGGTTCTCCGTGAAGTTCACGTCGGCCGTCGCCAGACGCACAACCTGTTGCCAGGCTGTGCCGTCTTTCACCACTACGCGGCCGCTCCCGTTCAAGTGGCTCTCCGTGCCGCCCACGCGCACGTCGCCGCTGACAATGCCGGTCAAGGGGTAACTGGAGCCCACCAGAGCCTGCAACTCGCCGGCCTCCGCGTTGTCCACCTTCACATGAGCCGCAAAAGACTGCGCATCGTCATAGCTTCCGTTCACCAGAGGCACGCTCATGTCCACATCGATCCGTGCGCCTCCGCGCCGCAGCACCCCATTCCGCAGGCTCTCACGCGTTGCCGAATACTCAACATCGCCCACCAGCAGATCCCAGCGGGTTCGCACCAGATGCTCGGCCCCAGCCGAGGCTTCAGCCTGCCTATCGCGCATCCGCACTACGGTGGTAAAGTCGTGCAATTCCAGGTGTCCTGCCACGTACGGCGCGCTCAGCCTTCCCTGCACTATCCCGCGGAACTGAGCGCTGCCGCCGAAGTCGATGGGCAATGCTCTCGCGCGGCTGCCGCGCCATGAGGTCACCATCGGCGCAAGCTCTGAGAAATTCGCGGTCGTCACATCGAGCTTCAAGTCTGAGTTCATGGACAACCGTCCGCTCGCCGAAAGACGCGATGCCTGCGTGCTTGCCTCCACGCTATGCAACAGTCCGGCCTGTCCCTTGAAGTCCACAGTGGCCTGTACAACGGCTGTAACCGGCAGCTCTCCCGCCCTCGCCACGGGACGCACCCGCAGATCTCCATCCATCTTTGCGTTCAGAAAACTGCCGCGCCAGTTCACGTCCAGCGTGCCCGCCGTTAAGCCTGACAAATGCAGCCGGTCCAGCGGCAGATCATCGTTTGAAAACGCATGTAACGCTTGCTCTACTTCCACGCCGTTCACTTCCAGCGCAATCCGTCCCACCTGCTCTTTGCCGCGCACGCTGCTGGCGTCCAGCTTGCCGTGTACCGTCCCGCCCAGCGCCGTGGCAAAGATCGATGAAACATTGAAGTGCTCGCGGTCCAGCGAATACGCAAAGCCGCCGTTCATCCGCTCCAACCGCACAATCGAGTCCGTCCAGTTCACGCCCACGGCCTGCGCCTTGCCCACCAGCGCGTACTCTGCGCGATCCCAGCGATAGGTTCCTTCGCCGCTTAACTGCACCGCGCCGCCACGCAGCTCGCGCCGGCGAAGCAGCCGCCCCAGCTCTCCCAGGTCGCCCACCGCGCGATACGCAAACTGCGCCACTGGGGAGTTCAATCCGCTCAGCGCGCCACTGGTCTCCACCCAGGTGCGGCCCTCACTCACGCGCAGCCGCGGCACCTCCACGCGGTCGCGGTAGAGTTTGAACTCCGCTTCCGCGCCCAGCGTGAGCGGCTCGGTCTGGGGCAGCGTGATTCGCACCGCGCCCACCTTCACCGTGCCGTCGTAATGACGGTCAGCCGCGCTATAGCGCAACGCCAGGGAAACATGCTCAGCTGCGCCGTCCAGCTTGATCTTCTGTTCGTTCCACAGCAGCAGGCCGTCGATCAGTTCGGCGCGATCCATCGCCAGCCGCAGCAATTGTGCGGCCTGATCGGCAGGTGTCCCCGGCGGAGTCTTCGGCTCCGGAAGATTCGTCGAGCCGTCTTTATACACTTCCACATGCGCCAGCGGATGGACCACGATCAACTCATGCAGTGAAATACGGTGTCCGAGCAGCGCCGCCAACTTCATCCGCGCCCGCACCTGCTCTGCCCTCAGCAGAGGAGCTTCATTCGCCGCCTCTTTGCCATGGATCGTCAGTCCGTTCAACTCAAACTGCAAGCGCGCAAGAGTCCACCCAACGCTCTGCAACTCCACGCGCCCGCCCGTCGCCTGCTCGATCTGCCCAATGATGAACTGCCTTGCGCGCTCATGGAACTCCGCGCTGTCCACATAGCGCACAACGCCCAGCACCGCCAGCAGTAGCACCAGCGCCACCGCGCCAAGCCATAGCAGAATCCGGCCGCGCCGCTTCGGAGCAGAGGCCTTCACCCGCTCCGGAGTCTCTCGCTTGGCTTCGCTATTCCCGGATTTTTCCTGCTCTGGCTCTTCGCTCATCTTCCTCTTGACGGCCCTACCGCACGCCGTCCCACAGCACTTGCACGCTGCTCTGTGTCCGCAGCGTTGTCAGCCACTTCTCCATCTCCTGATTCATCTTCTGCTCTGTCAACAGCTCGCGAATCTTCGGCGTTACCGCTTCCACCGGCTCGGGAGCCTGTCCCTTCGCCACTACCAGCGGCACCAGCGTCAGGTTGTAGTAGTCATCTACTTCCGCGCGACTCACTCTCACCAGCGGTCGTACCCGGAACTCCATGAACTTGAGAATCTCGATCTGGTTCGTCACCATTTCGCGCAGCTCCGCCGCAGACAATCCGTAGCGTGTCAGCGTGACGCCCCACTTTGCATCGTCTTTTTCCATCTGCCAGACGGCGCGCACGTCGCCGATGCGGGCATCCACCTCTGGAGCCTGCGCCGGAAGCGTCCCCTGCATCTGGTCGCGCAGAATCCGGTATTGCACCAGGTGCTCAAAAGCTTGATGCCGCTCCGTCTCGCCCACGTCCTTCAGCGCACGACCATTTTCAAGGGCCTCAAAGCGCATCTGCTCGTCCAGGTCGCTCCACGTAACAAGATGGTTGTTCACCACCGCGATGGTGCGGTCCACGACCTCGGCATGCAAGGCCGCCGTCAGCAGCGCTAACGTCAACAGCATCCACCACGCGACTTTGTTTCTGCTCTTCATCAGAATGTCTGTCCGATGCTGAAGAAAAAGTTAAAATGCCGGCCCACCTCAACCTGTGGAAGCGCCGTGCAGACGCCGGTCACTCCCGCGCACGGAGCCTTCACGGGAAACACCGGCGGATTCAAGTTGTAGCCAACGTCCATGCGGATTGGACCGATCGGCGTCCGGTAACGCACGCCCGTCCCCAACGCCTGCGACATATAGCTGAAGTCGCAGGTCGCAGTTGCGCTCAGGTCGCGGCAGCTCTTCTGATCGCGCTGGTTGAAGCGTCCCAGGTTCTTCCACATCTGGTTCGCCGTTCCAAACGCATTGCCAATGTCGTGGAAGAGCACGAAGCTCAAGTTGTTTCCCACGAACGGCAGTGGCGCGGGGGGCAGTCTCAACTCCAGGTTGTTGACGATCATCGCATTGCCACCCAGTGGATACCCCGAGTCCGGATCGCGCGGTCCCGCCTGGTTGATCGAGAATCCGCGATGGGAATTTGAGCCACCCACAAAGTAGCGCTCCGGCAGCGGAACGTAGCCCAGTTTGCCGTACGGCATCTCCACACCAACCCGCAGCGAGCGAGCGAATACCCACGTCCGGTGGAATTTGTAGTAGGTCGCGTTCTGCACCAGCAAACGGCCAAAGTCAGCCTCTGAGCCGAAGTAGCCCGACGCAGCTCCGATGTCAAAGGTGTTATAGGTGCCTTTCGTCGAGTTCACCGGGTCGTCACGCGTATCGCGGAGATAGATCAGGCTCGGCATGCCCACCCGCACCGGTTGCGAATAAATTGGAATCAGGTCCGGGCTGAAGCCCGCCGGGAAGCTGTTCGGATCAACCTGAATGCGCCGGTATGCAAAGCGATAGAGCAACTGTGTGGCCCGGGTCGCGCGCTGCGTCAACTGGATCGAGCCTTCCAGTCGGTTGCTGCTGAATGTATTCACGTCCACCGTGTTGTCATACAACCCTGTCACCGTCATCCGCCAGTTCGGCAAATCGAACCAGCGCGGCTGGTCAAAGCTCAGCGAGGCCCGCTTCTCCAGGTTGCCGAAGTGTGACTTGAAGATCAGCGACTGGTCGCGCCCGCCTAAGTTGATCCGAGTCACGTCCAGAATCACTCGCGGACTCACTCCGGTCTCTCCCTGCGGAGAGCCGCTCTGCGAAGTGTTCAGCCCCGTTCCAACTTCCAGCCCGAAGCCGTAGTTGACCGTCCAGCGCTTGGCCTCCTTGAGTTGGAAGAGCACGTCCTTCTGTTCATCGACGCCTTCCGGATTTTGAATCGCCGTCTGCACCTCGTTGAAAATTCCCAGGTCATAGAGGTTGCGCTGTGTCTGCAGCATCTTCTCCTGGCTCAGCGGCGCGCCCTCGTGAATGACCACGGCCCGGTCCACGATGTGCTCCTTGGTGTGAACCACTCCGCTTACCAGCACACGGTTCACAAAATCCTGCGCGCCCTCATGCACCTCGTACACCACGTCCATTTGCGTGTGCGTTTCGTCGGCAAATTTCGCCGAGTTCTCAAGCTGCACCGAGGGAAAGCCCCGGTTGAAGTAGTAGTTCAGTACCACTTCGCGGTCGTCGGCGATGGTCGCTTCGGAGAATGGCTGTCCCGCCTGGGTGTTGATCATTCCGCGGATCTCCGTTTCGCTGACCGCCTTTGCTCCCCGGATCTCCAATTTGCCCACCCGCACCAGCGAACCTTCCTCCACCTTCAACACGACCTTCATGTCGCCGCGTGCGCCCGCGTAGTCGTCCACCACTTCGCTCGTCACCTGCACGGACTGGTAGCCGTTTGCCGTGTACAGATTCTTGATCGCTTGCAGGTCGTTCGCCAGGATCGCCTGGCTGTAGTGTCCGTGCGGCAGCAGCATGTTTGAAACCTGTGTCCCCATGCGTTCCCGCAGTGTGGCTGTGTTGAAGCGCTTGTTGCCCACGATCTCTATCGCCCGCAGTTTGTGCTGCTGGCCCCGCTGGATCACGTACACAATATGTTCCTGGTCGTGCGGAGCGTCTTCCTCCTGCCGCACCTGCACCGCCGCGTCAAAGTAGCCCTGCCCCTGCAGATAGTCGCGCACGTTGCGCCGTCCTTCGTTCAGCAGGTCCTCGTCCACCGCGTGTTCTTCATATACCGGAATGAGGCGCTTCATCTTGCCCTTGCTCAGTGACACGCCCTCGGCGCGAATGTCCAGCACCGGCCCGCGCTCCACCTGGAAGGTATAGTCCACGGTGTTGCTCTCCGGATGAAAATCCGGAACGCCCGCCGTCAGTTGCGCCCGCAGCCGCCGCTGTTTGAGATATCGCTTCCGCAGCCGCGCCACGGCCTTTTGCAGCAGGTCGCCGCGCACCCGTTTTCCGGGCTGCATTTTGCAGAGTTCCACCGCCTCGGCGGCGGACAGACTCGGGTCGCCCTTCACCACCAGCTTGCCCACCCGCGCCGCCTCGCCCGCATTCACCTGGAACTCCACGTCCACCTGTTGCGTATCCGCGTGCCGGTTCAACTTGGCGCCCACTTGTGCTTTCCAGTAGCCGTGGTCGTGCATCAGGCGAAGGATGCGCTCCTCCGAGTCCTTCAGCATCGCTTCCGTGAACAGTGTCCCCAACTCCAGCCGTCCCGTGTTCACCACCTGCACATCGCTCGGACCGATCTTCGGAAGACCCGTGGCTGTGATGTTTCCGTTGAAAAAATTCGGCTCGGTGCGGAACTCCACTGCCACGCCGCCCGAAGGCAGCAGGCTTGCATCGGCCTCTACTCCGGAAAAGCGGCCTGTCCCAAACAGGGCGCGCAGACTCTCACGCACGTTGCTCCGCTCCAGCCGCATTCCAGTTTTAAGGGGAATCTTTTCCAGTAACTCCGTCGGCTTCGCGTCTCCGCCCACGGTCAGCACCCGAACCTGCTCCACCGTACGGCCTTCCGTGGCCCAGGCCTGCGCGCCTGGCAGCGCGCGCTCCGGGAGTTGCTCTCCCTGGCCTTGCGTCGGTACAGCCGCCCCGCCGCTAGTCGCGGAGACAGCCTGTGCCGCTACCGCCAGAGGGCAAAGAGCTCCCACCAGCAGCATCGCCCATCTCGCCCACTTCTGCGCACCCGTCAACCCGGCCGCCCGAACTTTCACACGAGTCACCGCGACTCTCGTAGTAGAAGAAACTGATTCTATAAACCCGACACATATAATAAGGCTTCGCCCCAAATATCCCGTAACTCCTTGCGCACTATTCAGGAACGCTTATTTTCGCGCCTTCTTTTCGCTCGCCCTCTTGAGCCTCCGTCAGACTCCAGACATCCTCCGGCTTCTCTCCCACCTCCAACCAGTTATGACACGCTCAATTCTCATCGCCGCGCTGCTCTTCGCTCCGGCCCTCAGCGCCCAAACCACGCAGACCCTCCCGTTCAGTGCCATCCGCACTCCGGAAATCCAACTGGGCTCCGGCTCCACGCCCACCACCGTCACTGAACCTTCCGTCGTGGAACTGCCTCCCGTGCCCATCGAGATGCGAGTCAGCGACTCCTCGCCTGCCAGCACAACGCTGCTTGCCGCCCGGCACTTCGAATTCATAAACTCGCCTCTCAACAAGGTCACCCCTGGCAGCATGGCGGATACTTCCATCAGCCTCGGCGACTACGCCCGCAATCTCCGTACCCGGAGGCAGTTGGCAGCCGCCCGCGCTCCAGCCACGCGCACCACTCCCAACGCCATGGCAGCGCCCGCAAGGTCGAAGTAGCGCACTACCAGCCCTCGTCGTGGATTTCCCGGCATCCACCCTCCTGCTGAATCCCTGCTCGCTGGCAGCCCATCCCCTCTTCCTGCTACATTCTCCATGGATCGAACTCACACGCCGGAAAGGTTCCTTGAATGTCCCAGCCCGTCTCTGCAGCCGAGCCCAGCAAGCTCTATCGTTGGTTGGTCCTTCTCTGGCTCAGCATCACCATGTTCGGCAACTACTACTTCTATGACGCTCTGGAGCCCCTCGCCGATGTCCTCCAGAAGCAGCTCCACTACACCGATCAGAACATCGGCCTGCTCAACTCCTTCTATTCCATCGCGCCCATTGCCACCGTCCTCATCGGCGGAATCCTCATCGACCGCCTCGGCGTGCGCCGCGCCCTGTTGATCTTCGGATGCATCTGCCTTGCCGGCTCCATGCTCACCGCCTTCAGTCCCCGCTTTGAGATCATGGCCGGTGGACGCTTCCTCTTCGGTATGGGAGCCGAGTCGCTCATTGTTGCCATCACCGCTGCCGTCGCCAAGTGGTTCAAGGGCAAGGAACTCAGCTTCGCTCTCGGCCTCAACCTCATGCTCGCCCGCTTCGGCAGTTGGCTGGCGCAGAACTCACCCACTTGGGCACACTCCGCCTACAACACCTGGCAGGGTCCATGGCTGATCGGCGTCGCCTTCGTCTCCCTCTGCGTCGTCGGACCCATCGCCTACTGGATCATGGAAGCCCGTGCGGAGAAACATTACGCTCTGGGCAAGGCTGGTGAGGCCGACAAAATTGTCCTCCAGGATGTGAAGAACTTCGGACTCTCCTACTGGTATCTCGTCGGCCTCTGCGTCATCTTCTATTCCGCCATCTTCCCCTTTGAAACCTTCGCCGTGAAGTACTTCATGGAAGCCCACGGCACCACCCGCGAACTCGGCGGATTCCTCCTCAGCGTCCTCACCGCCTTCACCATGTTCGGAACCCCCATCGTCGGCCTCTTTTCTGACAAGATGGGACGCCGCGCCACCATCATGTGTCTAGGCGTGCTGCTCCTCATCCCCGTCTTCCTCATGATGGGATACACCCACATCTCGCTCTACGTTCCCATGGCGATGCTCGGCTTTGCCTTCACCTTTGTCCCGGCCATCATCTGGCCTTCGGTCGCTTACATTGTCCCCAGCCGCACCCTTGGCACCGCCCTCGGTCTCATGACGATGATCCAGAACATGGGCATGGCCGGAATGAACTGGGGACTTGGCAAAGCCAACGATGTTGCCGGAGCCAGCGCCGCCCATCCCACCGGATACCAGCCCATGCTCCAGATCCTCACTCTCATGGGAATCCTCGGCGCGGTCTTGGCATTCCTTCTCCGCCAGCGCGAGCTCGGCCCCCACGGTCATGGCCTGGAAACCATCACCGCCGGTTAGACATTTTGCTCTGGTTCTTGCGCGGCAAAACAAAAGGGCGGGGATCAGAGTCCCCGCCCTTCGCCGTCCAACCGCCAGTTCTAAGGCGCTTCCGTACACCCGTGACGGTTGTTGTTGTATTCGCGTTGCACGGCGTAATTCCTGCTCCCAATGCGGAACCCAGGAGCATCGAAGTACGCACTTGTCGCGGTGAACTCGATGAAAGTACATTCATCGCCGATTTCCTCGCCATAGAGCGCGTTGCTGGTTGAATTCACCCATCCCGTCGGGGGATCGGGGTCAGTGATCGACTCGAACGTTTCATGCGAGAGCACGCTCATCGTCGAGTCCACTAGCTGACCGTTCGGCGTTCCCGGCTCAACACTGCAACCGTCCACATCCTGGAACCCTTCCACCGTGTACAACACGTGTGTTCCATCCGGAAAATCCGCGCTGCCGTGGTACGCGCAGAAATAGAACGTCGCAGGTACGTCGGGGGAGTAGCACTCTCCACTCGTCGCGTCAAAACATTCATCCTGCCCAGGCGGCAGGAAGATGTGGTAAATGTGCCCGTAGCCAGACTGCCCGGTCAGAAGCGACGCCTGATAAGCAAGGGACGCCATCTGCGCATCAAGAAAAGGCGCGGTCGGTGAGGACGGTCCAATGTTCGCGAAGAATCCGCCGCCTAAGGTGTACCGATTGTCAGCGCTGTTGCCCGTATATTGGTCCGTTACATGGATAAGGGAGCTCTCGCCCAGATTCTGCAGAAACGTTGCTGGACGCCCCCAGCACGACGGCGAAGTACAACCGGCGCTTGTCGAGTAGAGATAAATTGGGTGGTGCTGAGCGTATTCCACGACGTTTCCGCCTTGGTAAGTCAAATCTCCCGGATAGCGCGTGGGGCTTTCGCCAAGCGGCGAAGCCGCGCTCGCAGCCGGACTCGCAGTGTGCATGGTTGCCGTCTCCGTGCGCCGCGCTCTTGCGGCTTGAGTGTTGGCCGGCTTTGCGTGATGCCTCAGCAACGTTGGCACTGACTTCATGCCGCGAATACTGAGCTGTGTGTCGGTAGCGCTCTGTGCCTGCATGGGCATCGCGGAAGACAGGGCAACCAGCCCTGTCGCGACTCCTACCGCCAAAACTCGGCCGAGGGAATGGACTCTTTGCATGGGAGTACTCCTTTCACTTCTTGGTCACCGGGGAATGTTCATCGTTCGTCGTGCGTACACACAATTTCCCGCTCGCCCGCTTTCGAGTACTTTGGGATAAGCTGGTAATCCCGGATGAAGATGCTGCCGCCCGAGCGGCAGATGCCCCGAATGAATGCCCCAGAGCCCATTTCTCTCCTCCAGCAACTCTGCCCTTCTCGCGAACAGCATCTTGCCTCCAGACCGCAACACCGACTCCCCCTATATTCTTTGTGCATCGGACCAAACTCCGCATCACTCTTCCCAGGCCGAACGCTCAAATGATGTGGACGTGTAAGAAAAGCAACTCGTTCCCCGTAAATCGCATCGTATTTTTTACATACCTCTGCGAACTTTCGCTCAGGTAAGAGGAGTTATAATTGGCGATTCGCAGGACTGTGGAAGCCTTGGACAAAGAACAAGTCTTGCAGCCTGCGAGCCCCCCGGCCTCACAGTCCGATCTTTCTGGGCCGGATGCCGTTTCGCTGAGGCCAATATTGACCACTCCCAGAAGAATGATGGCATCGGGTATGCCGGAAGCCGAAGCTATCGAGCGTGCCCAGCAGGGCGATGGTGAGTGCTTCGAGTCCCTCTATAGCATGCACAAAAGGCGTGTCTATTCTCTCTGCCTGCGCATGACCGGCAATACTGCCGAGGCAGAGGATCTGACCCAGGAAGCGTTTCTCCAGCTCTATCGCAAGATCGCGACTTTTCGTGGCGAGTCCGCCTTCTCCACGTGGCTCCATCGCCTTGCCGTCAACGTGGTGCTCATGCACCTGCGCAAGAAGGGGCTTCCCGAGGTTTCGCTCCAGGAGACTCTGGAGCCAGCCGAGGAGGACGGTCCCAAGAAAGACATCGGCTCCCAGGACCAGGTACTGGCCGGTTCCATCGACCGCGTGAATCTTGAACGCGCTATCGAAAGCCTTCCACCCGGTTACCGCATCATATTTGTATTGCATGACATCGAGGGATACGAACACAACGAGATTGCCGAGATGATGGGCTGCTCCATCGGGAACAGCAAATCGCAACTCCACAAGGCGCGGATGAAGCTACGTGATTTGCTGAAAATCACGCGCGCTGAAAGGGCGGCTACAAGAAGATGAAAACCGGGCAGGAACTTATGATGGAAACAGGACAATACCCCACCACTGCGGCCGCCGCAGCCGTCCAGAACTCCGGGAGAGACAACCAGATGAACTGTGCTGAGTTTCAGCGCGATTTGCCGCTCATCATCGATTCGGGTGGAAGCGACCAGCAGGAAGAGCACCTGCGCACTTGCGACATTTGCCATGGTCTGGTGAATGATCTCCGCTATATCGCCGAACAGGCCAAGTTGCTGGTCCCCATGCTTGAGCCCAGTCCAAAGGTCTGGGATGGCATCGAGGAGAAGCTCAAGAGTGAAGGTCTCGTCAAGCCTGCCCATGCACGTCAATCCTGATCAGCCGGATTCCGCATCCCGCTCTTATCGTCCCGTCGTTCAGGCCGCGATTCTCTCGCGGCCTTTTCTGCGCCTCGCGCCAACGCCTCATCGGCAACACCCCGCAACGCGATACTGTAATCTCTCCTGCTACAATCCCCTTCAATGCCCATTGATTCTCCAGCTCCGCTGCTGGTCCTCATCGGATTCATGGGGGCTGGCAAAAGCACACTCGGACGCCTGCTCGCCTCCCGCCTTGCCTGCCCGCTCGTCGATCTTGATCTTGAGATTACCCGCGTCCACGCGCCCATTCCCGATCTCTTTTCCAACCTCGGCGAGAGCGGCTTCCGCGCCATCGAGCACCACCACCTCAGCCAGATTCTTCCGCGCCTTGCGCGTCCCTCCGTGTTAGCCCTCGGCGGTGGAGCTTTTCTCCAGCCCGCCAATCGCGAACTGCTTGCCCTCCACAAGGCCACCGTCATTTTTCTCGACGCTCCGTTCGAGGTCATCCGCGGCCGCGTCGCCAACAGCGGCCATCAGCGTCCTCTCGCCCGCGATCTCGACCGCCTCCGCGATCTCTATGAGCAGCGCCGTCCCGTCTATCTTCTGGCTCACCACACGCTCCCCGCCTCTGACGCCGATCCCTCCGTGCTGCTGACCTCTCTGGTTCAGCTTGCCAATCGTCTTGGCGTTGCGGACCCTGCTCGCGATAAACTCTAGCGGGGAACTCACATGATTCGCCGAACTTTGATCGCCGCTTCTTTCTTCCTGCTGACCGCCCTCTCGTTCGCCGGCGGAAAGCCCCCCGCAGCCAAAGCCGTTACCGTGGTGGATGAGGGCTCCTTCGGCATCTTCCAAAGCGGACAGCGCGTCGCCATCGAGAGCTTCACCATCCGCCAGTATCCCGATTCCAACGTCACCTCGTCGCAGCTTCATGGGGAAGTAGGCCCCGCTGGCGCCAAGCTTGAGCAAACCAGCGAACTCACCCTCTTGCCCAACGGCGCGCTCTCCCGCTATGAGTGGAAGCAGCTCGCTCCCGCGCGCGCCTCTGCCGTGGTGGAACCCAGTGACCAGGTTCTCGTCATGCACTCCATCGCCGCCGATGGCAAGACCTCCACCGACCAGTCTTTTTTTCTCACTCCGGAAACCTTCATCCTCGACGACTATTTCTTCTCCACCCGCGAAGTCCTTCTCTGGCGCTACCTTGCCTCGTCCTGCAAACCTCGTCCCGGCGGAGACGGCTGTGACCTCATCCGGCAGCGTTTTCCCGTCCTCATTCCACGCCAGCGAACCTCTGCCCAGGTCTTCATCGAGTTCAAGGGATACGACGATACGCCCCTCAACGGACGGCCCCAGCACCTGCGTCACTTCGTAATGGAAACCGAAGGCCCCGTGTGGCACCTCTGGCTTGACGCCAATCAGAAACTCCTCCGCATCTCCATCCCTGACACCAACACAGAAGTTCTCCGTCAGGAGAAATAGAAACGCCTAAACCGGTTACGGAGAAGCTGTAACCACGGGTGCCCCACCTTCGACGCGCGCCTTTTGCGCGGCTAAGATTCTCTCTCGCTTTGCAAGTTCTTTTTTCTCTTTGAGAGGGAGTACAGAGGGAGACCTTTCTCTTCATGATGCCGGGCTGAGTGC
>Ga0302320_10000293_pt1 | contig 115887 bp, 97 predicted proteins | sample Bog_T0_3_FD_202130 | JGI IMG/M metagenome (GOLD analysis project Ga0302320, IMG submission 202130) | Peat permafrost microbial communities from Stordalen Mire near Abisko, Sweden - Bog_T0_3 | ecosystem: Environmental > Terrestrial > Soil > Wetlands > Peat | place: Sweden: Abisko, Stordalen... | reverse complement strand
ATCATCTTCGGAGGCAGGCGGGCCACGACGATGCCGCTCGTCTACCAGGCCTTCAACTGGTCGAGCGGCGTGTACACCGGCGCAACGATGGGCTCTGAGATGACCGCCGCAGCCGCAGGGACGGTCGGCAAGGTGCGCCGGGATCCGATGGCGATGCTTCCGTTCTGCGGCTACCACATGGGAGACTATTTCCTGCACTGGATAAGCATGCAGAAACGCATCAGCGAGACACCTCGGATATTCCATGTGAACTGGTTCCGAAAGGACGACGATGGCAAGTTCCTCTGGCCCGGTTATTCGGAAAACATGCGGGTGCTCAAGTGGATCGTAGACCGCGCCCGTGGCTGCGCGCTAAGCCATGAGTCGCCGATAGGATGGGTGCCGAGCTATGCCGACATAGACTGGGACGGGCTGGACTATCCGAAGGAGAAATTCGACCGGCTACAGCGCTTCGACAAGGCCGCCTGGCGGGCGGAGGTGATCGGCCACGAGGAGCTTTTCCTGGACCTGCACGACCGCCTCCCAAAGGAGATGATCTACGAGCGCGAGCTCCTTATCTGCCGCATGTGAGGCCACGGGGACCCCACCCTTCGCTAGCGTCCGAGCCAGCCGCCATCGACCGCGACCGTGAAGCCGTGCATGTAGTCCGAAGCTCCAGAGGCTAGGAAGACCACGGCGCCCTTCAAGTCCTCGGGCGTTCCCCATCGACCCGCGGGAATACGCTCCAGGATAGCCTTGTTGCGTGCGGCGTCTGCCCGGAGCTGCTCGGTGTTGTCGGTCGCCATGTAGCCTGGAGCAATCGCGTTCACGTTTATGCCGAGCGGGGCAAGCTCGTTAGCCATCAGCATTGTCAGGCTGTGAAGAGCCCCCTTTGACGCCGTGTACGAGGCCACGCGCACTCCGCCCTGGAAGGAGAGCATGGATGCGATGTTGATGATCTTGCCCGAGGCCTTCCTCGCCACGAGCCGGCGGGCAAACTCCTGGCTCAGCCTAAATGCGGCGGTCAGGTTCACGTCCAGGACGTCCTTCCAGTCCTTCTCGGAGAACTCGAGGAACGGGGCGCGCCGGATAATACCCGCATTGTTTACCAGGATGTCCGCGCCCCCGAGCACCCGCTCGCACTCAGCGAGGATAGCCGCTGCCGATCCTTCCTCGGCGACGTCAACCCGAACGGCGTGAAAACGCCGGCCGAGGCGCTCAACCCGGGCCTTCAGGTTCGAGGTGCTTCCCCGGGCCACGGCCACGACATCGGCTCCCGCTTCGGCAAGCGCCTCGGCCATGCCCGAACCTAGGCCGCGCGAGGCGCCGGTCACGATCGCCACACGACCGTCGAGCCTAAAGCTGTCAAGGATGCCCGCCATTGCCATCTACCGGACGACAGCCGGGTCCACGGGGTCCATGTCCGAAAAGACCTGGTTCTCCCCTCCCATGCCCCAGACGAAGGCGTAATGCGTGCTCCCCCTGCCGCAGTGAATCGACCACGGGGGCGATAGCACGGCCTGCCGGTTGCGAAGTGTGAGCTTCCTCACCCGGGTTGCCGGTCCCATGAAATGGGTCACGCTCCCACCCTTCTCCAAGCCAAAGTAAAGGTAGACCTCGGAACGGCACGCATGGGTATGGGGTGGCATCGTGTTCCAGCGGCTCCCCGGAGCGATCACCGTGAATCCCATGACAAGCTGGCAGCTCTTGATCCCGTCGAGATGGACCACCTTGTTCAAGAACCTGCGGTTCTCGGTCTCGGGCGCCCCGAGCGAAATCGCGCGGTCCGGGTTGTAACGGGCCAGCCGTGTGGGGTGTCGGGCATGGGCCGGGTAGCTGAGAAGGTAGAACTGCGCCGGCGCGGCTTTTCGAGCGGAGCTAAACACGACCCTTTTCGCACCGCGGCCGACGTACAGGCTATCCAGTTTCCCCAATTGGAACCTTCGGCCGTCGACCGTTACCTTGCCCGTCCCTCCGATGTTGACGATGCCCAGTTCGCGGCGGTCGTTGAATTGCTCCGCCTTGAGCCACGCAGGCGCCTCGAGTTCGAGCGCCCGGCCAAGCGGGCTTGCCCCCCCCAAGACCGTCCGGTCTGTCTCCCAGTGCCGGAGAACGACCTTGCCCGGCACAAAAAGGCCGCTCACGACGAAGGAGCGCTTTAGTTGCGGAGCAGACATCCTCGAGTACGAGCGGATGTCATGGGCTTCGATGGAATCCATGGTGGGGCGTGTGAGGGGCTATTACGGGCGGCGGATCCGGGGCCAGAACAGGCGCCCGCCGTAAACGGGTCTGCCCTTGGGATCGCCGGCCCCAGAAACGCGGCAAATCCGGCGGCGGGCAATGGCAAAAGGGTGCCCGGGGCTCGTGCACCTCGGGCACCAAGGGAGCGGTCCTTTTAAAAACAGGCAGAGGACTTGTGTTTTTGCGCCTCGGCGGCGAGCGTTCCCACCATGGCGCGACATGCACCAAATCCGACGGAAATGGCGATGGAGCGGCTTCCAAAGGCCCCTCTTAACCGCGAGAACATCAGGGAGATGCTGGCGTTCGCGCGCTATGTGGTGCCCTACCGCAAGCGTTTCGCCGCGGGGCTCGCGACCCTCTTCTTTAGCGCCGGGTGCGGGCTCCTCTTCCCGCTCCTGGCCGGCGCGCTCATCGACGCGGCCATGCGGCCTGGCGGGGCGATCCTCCCGGTCCTCGGGGCCATAACCCTCAACCACCTTGCGTTGCTGCTCATGTGCTCGGTGTCGCTCCAGGCCCTGGCGTCCTTCAACAGCTCGCTTTGCTTTAATCGCGTCGGGCAGAGCGCGCTCGCCGACCTCCGCAACGACACCTACAAGCGCCTCATCGCAATGCCCATGGCGTTTTTCGGCAGCAGACGCGTGGGCGAACTCACAAGCCGCGTCTCAACGGACATTTCCCAGCTCGAGGGCGCCCTGATCGACGCCCTGCCGCAGATGTGCAGGCAGAGCATATTCCTGCTGGGCGGCATTACGATGATAGCGATCACCTCGGGAAAGCTGACGCTCGTCATGCTCTGCACCCTTCCGGTGCTCATTGCCGCGGCCCTTTTCTTCGGAAGGCGCCTGAGGCGCTTTTCGCGAGACACCCAGGACAGGCTTGCCGAGACCAACACGATCGTTGAGGAGACCTTCCAGGCCATCGCGAGCGTCAAGGCGTTCGCCAACGAGGACTTCGAGGTCCAGCGCTATGGTGCCTCCAACTCGAGGGTCTTGGCGGCGGCCTTCAACACCGCGCGGTGGCGAGCAGTATTTGTAGCCTTCTTCATAATAGCCCTCTTCGGCGGCATCGTCGTCGTGCTCTGGTTTGGGGCCGGCCAGCTCCAGCAGGGCGCCATCACGGCCGGCGAGCTTACCCGGTTCGTCCTCTACACCACCTTTGTCGCGGGCGCCATGGGGCAATCCGCAGAGCTCTTCACCCAGGTTCAAAAGACGGTCGGCGCGAGCCAACGCGTGCGCGAAATCCTTCGCGAGCCCGTAGAGGAGGGCTTCGACGCGGGCAATGCGCTGCCCGATGCGGGCCTTCCCTCGCGCCTAAAGGGCGAAGTGAGCTTTGAGTCCGTCTGCTTCCGATACCCATCGCGGCCCGAGGTGCCGGTGCTCCGCGAGATAAGCCTGACGGCGAGCGCGGGAGAGCGTATAGCACTTGTGGGTCCAAGCGGCGCAGGCAAGTCGACGCTCACGGCCCTCCTGCTCCGGTTCTATGAACCCGAATCCGGGCGCGTGATGATCGACGGCCGCGACTCCCGCGAATATCCCCTGCGCTGGCTTCGCGGCCAGATGGCCATTGTGCCGCAGGACGTGCTGCTTTTTGGCGGCACGATCGCCGAGAACATCGTCTACGGCCGACCCGGCTCCGATGATGCCGCAATCCGCCAGGCTGCGACGCTCGCAAACGCGGATGACTTCATACGGGCGTTCCCCGACGGTTATTCGACCATTGTCGGCGATCGGGGCATTAAGCTCTCGGGTGGCCAGCGGCAGCGGATCGCAATCGCGCGGGCCATCCTCAAGAACCCCGCGATCCTCATCCTGGACGAGGCCACCAACTCCCTCGACAGCGAGAGCGAGCAGCTCGTGCAACTTGCCCTCGACCGCCTGATGCGGGGCCGAACCAGCTTCATCATTGCCCACCGGCTGGCCACGGTGAGGGACGCGGACAAGATAGCCGTGATCGACGGTGGGCGGGTCGTGGAGGTAGGCACCCATGACGAGCTTAACTCAAGGGCTGATGGGCTCTACCGTCGCCTAAGCTCGCTCCAGTTCGGCGAGGCCGAGCCCCAGCGCCAGTCCGGCCTATCCCCGGCGCGGGCCTGAAGCTCCCATTGGGGCATGGGAGTCGACCCGACAGGATTCGCGCATTGAAACCCTAAAAATGCGCAGCACACTCGGGCTTACTCTGGGACATTAAGGCCGGTTTAGAAACGCAGGTTCACAATCCCCATGAACATAGCCCTGATCGGCCCCTCAGGCGTCGGCAAGGGTACGCACGTGGCGAGCCTATCGGCCCGCTATGGCCTACGCCATGTCGCTACCGGCGACCTGTTCCGCACCAATCTGCTTGATCGCACGCCCCTCGGCGTGCTCGCACGAAAATACATGGAGGCCGGCGCACTCGTGCCGGACGAAGTGGTCGATGCGATGATCGAGGCATGGGCCGGAGCACTGGGCTACGACGACGGGACCCTCTTTGACGGGTTTCCCCGCACCCCCTGCCAGGCGGACTTCCTGGACGATCTCCTCAGCAAGCTGGGCAGGAAGCTCGATGCCGTCGTGTACCTGAAGGTTTCGGACGAGGAGGTGGTGGCGCGCATGTCCGGGCGGCTCATCTGCCGCAACTGCCAAACCCCTTTCCATACGCGCTTCAACCCGCCGCGGACGAGCGGCATCTGCGACTGCTGTTCGCGGCCCCTCTACCACCGGCCCGACGACTCCGCGGAGATGGCCCATAGGCGCCTGAGGGTATTCCACCGCTCCACCGAGCCGCTCCTCGAGCGCTACGCCACGGAGGGCAAGCTGATCATTGTCTCCGGGGAAGGCACTGTGTCAGAGGTGGGAAACCTCCTTGTGGAGGCCCTGGACAGGGTCTCCGTGGAGCGCGGGAAATTCGTGGGCCGCGACGAATACGGGGCAATGTACTCCCAGCCGGCGCAGCCGCTGCGCCCGCCCGCCGTAGGGCTGGACCTCGTTCTTCTTGGCGGACCCGGCTCGGGAAAGGGAACCCAGGCCGAGCAGCTCGCCTCAAGGCTGCGGCTGCCGCACATCTCCACGGGGGACCTTTTCCGGGAGAACCTCCGCCAGGCAACCGAGCTTGGAATGCTTGCCAAAGCCTACATGGACCGTGGGGAGCTTGTGCCTGACGATGTCACGGACCACATGGTCGAGGACCGCCTTGGACGGCCTGACGTGAAGGAGGGATTCATCCTGGATGGATATCCCCGTACCCTCGCCCAGGCAGTTGCCCTGGATGAGATTCTGGCCCGTCTCGGCCGCCGGGTGACGGGAGCCTTGAACATCGAGGTGCCCGACTCCGCGATCATAGACCGGCTCTCCGCACGCCTCATCTGCCGCTCCTGCCAGGCCCCCTACCACATCCGCTTCCATCCTCCGAAGCGGGCGGGCGTATGCGACGCCTGCGGCGGCGAACTCTACCGCAGGTCCGATGACAATCCCGCGACCATCCGGGCACGCCTTTCCACCTTCCACCGCCAGGCCGATCCACTTCTCCATTACTACCGCGAATGCGGCGTCCTCCGGGAAATCCAGGGCAACGACTCGGTGGAGACGGTGTGCTCGCGCTGCCTCCAAGCAGCCCGCGAACTGGCCGCACATTCGGGAATCGCCACGCCCGTCGGGGCCGTCTGAGGGGTTGGGGCGGGTCTTTCCTGCGTCGAATGCCCTAGCACTGCCGTGCGCGCGTCTGGTGAGCCACCACGAGCGTGTAGAAACAGAGGATGACGTTCTGGAGCGGCAGCTGGAGGGGGGTCGGCAAGGCGTAGATGATCGCCACGGCGGGAATCCAAACACCCATGTTCGACAAAAGCACCGGCAGCACCTTCCGCCAGTACCACTTGCCCGCACGGATATCCTCCACAAGAACCCTCCCGTCGAAGCGGCTATCCACCCATTGGTAAACTGCCGCCGTGACAGGCACGGCAAAGGCGGGACAATAGCCGAACTGGTCGAAGAGGACCTTTACGGCGATCGTTGCACCATCGTGGCCCGTTCCGACAAAGTGCGCCTGGATGCGGTACCAAATGTCGACCTCAAGGCCCTTGTAGGCCCAGAAAGCGGTCAATGCCGCCCCCTGCCCCCAGTCGTACCGGGGCACACCTCCCCGCCCCCGCGTGAAAAAGTGAAGGTAAAGGAACGGTAGAACGCCTCCGCAAAGGCCCGTGGAGAGGATGCCAAGCACGACGCCGGCCCTCTCCCTTTCCTGTGCAAGCTGCGAGAGCGCCGCGTGTATTGACGGCTGGAAATAGTAGCCGATGACAAGCGCCAAGGCCACCAGCTGAAGGGCGACGCCCGGGACAAGGTTCGCTCGGGCACCGAGCAGGCCCGATTGCCAGGGCGCCTCGTTGGAAGGGATGGGCGTCATGAAGGGCAAGGACGTTCTCGAGCCGCGAGGCCTCTAGCGAGCCATTTTGGAAACAGCCCGCTTGAGTCCGCTCCGCCGAGGGCCGTTTCCTTCGGGGCGCTAGAGCCTAAGGAAGATCTTCCTGCGGTACAGGAAGCCGGCAAGGAGCATGCAGAGCGCAATGCTCACCAGGGCCAGGACCACGTCCCCTAGGCCAGTCCATGCTCCGTCCAGTCCAGATGCCACCTGGCCGCCCGCGAACCGCTCCGAAAGGCTGCCAACGTTCACGACGTTGCTAAAAAGATAGATGGCAAGGGCGTTTGTCCCGATCCACACGAACGGCTGGAGCCAGGTCCTAAGCTTCCAGATGTCCGCAACCACGTAGAAACCCGAAAGGAGGAGCATGCTCCAGCCGCCCGCCACGAGAACGAAGGAGGATGTCCAGATCTTCTTGATAATCGGGAACTCCACACCCCAGGCAAAACCGACCACCATGAGGGTCGCCCCCGTCGCTGCGAGGAGCCTCGCTTTACGCCACTCGCCTGGCGCCGGGTTGCGCAGCAAACGTCCCGCAATGACTCCCAACAAGCAGGATGCGATGGCCGGGAACGTGCTCAAGATACCCTCGGGATCATGGTCCCCGTCCCATTTGCGGAGCGGAAGGTAGTGGGCGTCGATCCAGTTCGTGAGGTTGTGGCCCTCACGGAAGTCACCTGCTCCAAATCCCGGTACCGGCACAAGGGCCAGTAGCGCCCAGTAGCCGAGCAACAGCGCGCACACGACGCCGACCAGAGCCCTGGGCTTGAACCAGAGGTACACGAGGCTTGCGCCGCAGTAGCACAGGGCGATCCGCTGCAGAACCCCAAGGAGGCGGATCTGGTCAAGCGCGGTCGCCAGACCCCCGTAGTAGAAGAGCCCAACCAGGTAAAGCAGCGCCGTCCTGCGGACGATGCGCACCACCGCCTCCCTGCGCCCGGACACTGCGACGATCCTGTCCAGTGAATAGGGTATCGCCACCCCGACCATGAACACGAACAGGGGAAAAATGGTATCGTAAAATCGGATCCCGGCCCAGGCGACATGGTCCAGTTGCGTCGCCGCAAACCGGGCGACCGGGCCCCCGTTCAGGTGCGACAAGGCGCTCCCGAGTGCGTCGGCCCCCATGATCCACATCATGTCAAAGCCTCTCAGGGCATCGAGCGAGGTGAGGCGCGTGCCAGGGCCTTCAAGTCTCTCGGGTGCGACACTCATGGTTGGGCAGGGGCTGGGGGTTTCTTCCAGGCAAATCCAGGGTAGGCGCCCTGCATGACGGGTCGCCATTTGACGAGGAGGCGACCGGCCACCTGGAACGGATCCCCCACGGGCTCCGAGGGATAAACGTCATGCCCGTCGCACCACGTGGCCTCCCACGCGGTGAGACCTTGGTAGAAGGCATTCGACTCATCCCCGGGCCGGTCCATCACGCGGAAGAGCTTGTCCTCACTGTAGCCCGGGGGCTGCGTATCAAGGAACGCGAAGAACTGCTCCCACCTCTTTCGGTAGAAGCCTCCGATGAGGCCGGACCACTGCCTGCAGGCATAGTCGTGGAGGAAGGCACCGCGGCTCGGAGGACCCCAGAGCGTGAGAAGAAAGCGGGCATTTCGCTCGTAGAGGTCCTTCTCCGCGGTGGTACCGCCCCAGCGTCTCGCCTCTGAAAGCCACCGGCCGAGCAAGAATTCGCGGCGGGTCGCGAGAAGCGTGTCGAGGTCGTTTGCCAGATCCAGGAAACGGGACTCGGCCGCCTTCAACCGCTCATGGTCCCCCGACTTGTAGGAGGCCGAAACCTCGGCATAAACCGGCACCGAGAGGTCGGCTAAGGCCTGCCGGGCCACATCCACGAGGTCATACTGGTATGTGTCCTTCCTTGAAAGCGCCCCACCCGCGTTCAGGAGATCCTGCCATGCGCTCCAGACCTGGCCCACGTCGTAATTGCGGTCGATGCCGCCCCAGGGAGCAGCCTCTTTGAGCGCTAGCGCTGGCTGCGCGCAGACGGGACTATCCATCGAAGGGGCTGCCTCTCCCTGCGAGTAGACGGACTGCAGCAGGCGCGCCCACGCGGACTGCGCGGCAGGAACGTCAGCGCCGTAGCGTGCCGTGACATAGGTTCGCATCCAAGCCTGGAGGTCCGGGGCCGAGTTCCTCCAGCCCATCTCGAACGCAAGGTCGTAGACCACCGGGTTTTGTTCGATGGCCTCCGGAAATGCTCCGATTCCGACCACACGCCCGGCCTTCGGATCAGCGAGCAGCGACGCATTGGCCGCTATCGCGGGCAAGTCGCCGCCCATGAAAGTCCGGCCCCCGAAGTTGTGGAGGACCCCGGCAACCCAGGGCCGTCCCCAGAAGGCCTGCGTCTCCCTCCACTTGACGCCCGTCAGGTCGAGGACAAGAAGCCGGTCAGCCGGTATTCCGTCCACTATCCCCTGCCGGATGGTCCAGCCCTGCATCACGAGCGTGGCGTGAGGATCAAAGTCATTGGCAAGTGCGAAGATCTTCGAACCGACCGAATTGAGGTAAGCCTGCCCCTCCTTGGGGGGTTCGCCCTCGTGGAAAGGGTCCGCCGCATAGAGGTGGTCGGTGCCCAGGAGCCTTGATTGCTCCCCAAGGAAAACGCGCCCCATCCGCGCAAAGAGAGGGTCCTCCGGATCAAGCTGGGCCGTTCCCGGGGGTACCTCGCACCATATGCTCTTCCTGCGGATGGCGGCCGAGGGGAACTTCTCCATCATGGCCAGCGGCACGCATCCCGAGAAACCCTGGAGGATGGGGGTCATGCCGAGCTCGCGCTCGCGCTTGAGGATGAAGCGGCCAAGCTCCAGGTGGGAGTCGATCCAGGACTGCGGCAGGGGGCCTCCCCATTGCTCGATGTTCGTCAGCCACTGCCAGCATGAGAAGGCCGGGCCCGTGAAGAAGCTGCGGATCTCCGCGTCGCTCATTCCGAACTGGCGGAGTGTGGCCTGCCAAACGGCCTCCTGGCCCGTCGTGGCTAGCGGCATGGTAATTCCATGCAGGGCCATCCAGTCTATCTCCCGCTCCCACCGATGCTGGTCCCACCAGGACATCGTGTAGTTGAAGGTGCAGTAGTTGAGGTAGGCGCGGTAGCGGTACGGGGAGGTGATTCGCACCTTGGCGGGCACGACGGGGAGGCTGCCCGGAAGGCCCAGGTTGTCGCCATCCCATGACATCTGCGCGTGCGCTACATGGGTGAGATACCACCCCAATGCCGAGGCAATCGACACGCCCGTGTTCCCCCTGAGGATCAGGCGCCCCCCAAGGCTCTCTACCTCGAACACGTCCGCGCCGCCGGCGCCGGCGGGGATCTGCTCCACGGCGATCTCGGCCGCATGCGACGCCACGACCCTCTGGATGAGCCCGCGGGCAGCGGATTCCGCGGGCGTCGCTCGACCCACCCCGCACGTGCCAAACGCGGCGCCCACGATCCCGAGCCCGAGAAACAGGGCTCTGGGCCCAAGGATGCGGAGACCCGTGGAGGAAGGAACAGTCATCACTGGGGTTTCAGGCCGTTTTGGATGTCGTCCGTCGTGCAGGGCATACGCCCACGAGGGTCATTCGGACTGCCGAACTCTCCTTTTGACAACATTTGCAAGGCAACTAAAAACGGCTCGACCCCGATGCCACAACCCCCCGCCCCGCGATCGGGAGAGAGAGCCCCAAAATGGGGAATATGGTGGAAACGCGTCCTGCTCGTGGGCATAGCCCCGCTCGCCTTTTTGGTGTCCCTTGAGGCCGCGCTCCGCATCGCCGGGTACGGGAACCCATCGACCTTATTCATCCCGGACGATAAGCCGGGTTTCCTGCGTACCAATCCGGCATTCACCCACACCTATTTTCCACCCCAGTTTGACATCACCCCGCTTAATTTCCGGCTGAGCCGGCACAAGGAGCCAGGACACATCAGGATCTTTGTGCTCGGCGAATCAGCTGCACGTGGAATAGCGGAGCCCGGGTTTGGCTTTGCGGCGCTCATGCGGGCCCAGCTGCGCGCCGCGTACCCCGGCAGGGAATTTGACGTCTATAATCTCGGGATCGTCGCCATCAACTCGCACGCCGTCTACCAGATCGCCAAGGAGGTCGCCGAGCTCGAGCCCGACCTTTTTGTGATCTATATGGGAAACAACGAGGTTGTTGGACCCTTTGGACCGGGGTCTGTGAACCGGTCTACCCAGTTCCCCTTGCCGTTGATTCGGGCATCAATCTGGACGGCGCAGACGCGGATCGGCCAGCTCGCAGCACGGATTCTTCGTGGGATCTCCGGTCGCGCCGCGCAAGAGACCCAATGGCACGGGATGACCACCTTCATCGACAAGACGGTCCGGGGTGACGAACCCCGGCTTGAAAAGGTGTATTCCGATTTCCAGGCCAACCTTAGGGCAATTCTGGAGATCGCACGTGAACACGGGATCAAGACCGTGCTTTCGACCGTTGTCTGCAACCTACGAGACTGCGCCCCGTTTTCGTCGCTCCACTCGTCGAATCTGACTGCCGATCAGCTCGCCCGATGGACGGCGGCCTACAATGACGGGAGCGATTCGCTGGAACTTGGGGATGCATCGCGCGCGCTCGTTTCGCTAGGTGAGGCAGTCCATATTGATCCTGAGTTCGCCAACGAGCACTTTCTCCTGGGGCGAGCCAATGAGGCCATCGGGCAAACGCGGGGCGCCCGAGGCGAATACCTTCAGGCCCTGCATTGGGATGCGCTTAGATTCAGACCCGATCCCCGCATTAATGACGTCATCCGAGCTGTCGGATCGGGACCCTCGGGCGCCACGAGGCTGCTCGATGCCGCGCTCTTGCTTGGATCCGATGCGCAGTCACACGGACCCGCCTTGGGCCGGGAACTCCTCTGGGAGCACGTTCACTTCAACCTGGAGGGGGACGCGCGGATGTCCCTGATGCTGGCGAAGGAGGTCTCTGCGACATTGTTTGGCGACGCTCCCGCACCTGCACCCTGGTTGGACGACCCGGCCTGCACCGCGGCATTGGGTTACACGCCCCAGGGGAGGGCCCAGATGCTAAGCGCCATGCAGGCGATCCTCTCCCGGCCTCCTTTTACCAATCAGCTGACCTTTGCGGAGGACCAACTCAGATACGCCAAGGACCTGGACCGGTCAGCAGCGGACGCCAAGGCTCAAACTTCGGGATCCGAGTCCCTGATTTCAGGGGCGCTCCGACGGGATCCTTCGAACGCCTACCTTTGGCTCCGCCTGTCGGAGGTCCAGCTTGCCGCGGGCAATCCCCAGGGCGCGGTTGATTCCATCGACAAGGCAGTTGCATTGACTCCGCTTTCGGCTGACCTCCTGGTACGCCGCTCCCACGCGCTGGCCGCGGCGAAACGATTTGGCGAGGCCACGGCAGACATACTCCGGGCCATAGACCAAGCGCCCGACCACCTGCCCGCCTATTCCGAACTCGTGGACATCCTGCGGAAGGCAGGCGACTTCGAGGCAGGACGCGCAATTTTCATCCATGCCTTGGAAAGAACCCCCTCAAGCGACTACCTGAGACTACAGTGGGCGGATCTCCTCTTCTTCCACGGAGACAAGCTTGAGGCGGAGCTCGAATGCCGAACCGTGCTTGCCCGAGATCCAGGGAGCGCCGAGGCGCTGGGTCGGCTGGTTTCGCTATTTGCCGCGGAGAATCGAAAGGACGACGCATTTAAGCTGATGACCGAGGCCCGCAGGACACAGCCTGGGAACTTCGCAAACGACATGGCCCTAGCTCGCGCCTACCAGGAACGCCACCTGGACAGCGATGTTGCCGAATGCCTCGACCTTGCCGCCCAGAGCGGGCCGGTGGAGCCGGAGGTTCACGTCTTTCTCGGCAGGCGGCTGAAGGCGATGAACCAAACCCGGGACGCGATGGTGGAATTCGCCCGCGCCCGGAGGGGAGCCCTCATCGAGGGCAACCAGGAGATGGCCGACGCGTTGGCGGCCGTGATCTCACAAATGGCTCCTGGGAGATAGCGGGGCGGCCGCCCCCTTCACCCTTTGATGCCCGTGAGCGCGATCCCCTCGACAAACCTGCGCTGCGCAACGAAGAAGAGGGCGATCACGGGAAGGATGATGAGGGTGCTTGCCGCCATAAGGTATGGCCACTCGGTCGCGCCTGACTCGCTGGATTTGATCGCATCGAGCCCCAGGGCAAGGGTGAAATCGCGCTCGTCGGTCAGGTAAATAAGCGGGCCCAGGTAGTCGTTCCACGCGCCAAGGAACGTGAACAGCCCGACGACAATGAGCGCGGGGGTGCAGAGCGGCAGTATGATCTGCCAGAAGATTCGGAATTCGCCGCATCCGTCGATGCGCGCAGCTTCCGAGAGGTCCCTTGGGATCGTCCTGAAGAACTGCCGGAGCAGGAAAACGCTAAATGCATTCGCAAAGAAGGAACCCACCCACAGGGGCTGCAGGGTGCCGACCATTCCGAGGGACCGAAACAGGCCGTATAGGGGCACCATGACGACCGGGAATGGGATCATCATCGTCGACAGCAGGAGTCCAAAGAGCCACTCCCTGCCCCGCCACTCAAGGCGCGAGAATCCATAGGCTACCATGGCACTTGAGAGCACCGTTCCCATGACATTGAGCAGGCATAGAATCAGCGTATTGGCGAGGTAGCGCGAAAAATGGCGCATGGAACGGATAGCCAAGGGAAAGTTCTCCCACCGGAAGGAGACCCGGGACCTTAGGCTCGAGGCCTTGATGACGTCAGTCGCCTGGCCTGAAAGGTCGCTCACCTCAATCCAGGGCTGCGAGACGGAGGCCGGGACCCGCTTCAATAACTGCACGGGAACGGGGGCGCCAATCGCCGGGTGCCACAGGCCATCCCAGACGGAAGCCTCCGAGACCACGACCGGGCGACGGACTCCGCTCTGGAGGACCCAAAGGCTCGGTTCGGTTACGGGGCCGCCCGGGTGGACCTCCAGTACCTGGCCCGCTAGCGCTGCCTCAAAGCGGCGCGGCAGCCATTCATGCGGGCGCGAGAGCGTCTGGTCGATAGGTTTAAGGGCCGTTAGGACCATCCAGGCAAAGGGAAGCACGAACAAGGCGGCCCCGGCCACCAGGAGCGCATAGATGAGGAGTTTTGATGCCTTTGCCATGCCGGTGGCTATTACCCCTGGTAGTGGACGAACCGCCTCGAGATCCGCGACGCCAGGAGCGTCAGGACAAGGATCAGCATGCACAGCACCCACGCCATTGCCGAGGCGTACCCCATGTGCCGGTATTCAAATGCATTTTGGTAGATGTAGATCGCGTAAAAGAGGACCGAACGCTCGGGGCCGGCGCCCCCCATCATGATGAAGGCTGACGTGAAGACCTGGAGGCCCCCGATTATGCCGATCAGAAGGTTAAAATAAATGACCGGGGAAATGGCCGGCAGGGTGACATGCACGAGGCGCCTCATAGCTGAGGCACCGTCGATCATCGAAGCCTCGAGGAGGGACTGCGGCACGCCCTGGAGCGCCGCCAGGTAGATGACGACCGTGTTGCCGCATCCCCACAGTGAAACGAGCGCCAGCGACGGCTTTGTCCACTTGGGATCGACAAGCCACTGCGGTGGGCTGCTGACGCCTAGGGCCTCGAGCGCCTGGTTCAGTAGCCCGAGACGACCGTTTAAGATCCAGAGCCACACCATCGCGCCCGCCACGGCCGGAACGAGCGACGGCAGGTAGTAGATGGCCCTGAAGGTCCCGCGCATCCTGACAGGCTGGTTTAGCAACAGCGCCAGGGTGAGCGCGGAGACCAGGCCAAGCGGGAGCGCCATTAGGTTGAACTCGAGCGTGTTTCGCACGGATTGCCAGAATACACCGTCAGATACCATGTCCTGGTAATTGAGAAGGCCGACCCAGACGGGACGGGAGAGGACATCGTAGTCACAGAATGAATAGTACAGCGAAGCACACACCGGGTAGGCCGTGAACACGAGGAACCCGAGGAGCCACGGACTAATGAAGGCCAGGCCCACGAACGTCCGCTTGCGGTCACCAGGCGTCATAGGCCCTCCATTCCGCCATCCGCTCGCTGCCCACGGCATCCCATCGCTTCATTACCCGGTCGAGCTTCCATTGCACCCGTTCCTGCACCTCGGCCAGAGCGGCTTCGGGGGTATACCGCAGGTTAAGGACACGTTCGCGTGCGACGGCCAGCTCGGCATCGTATTCGTGCCAGATAGAGAGCCGCGGAACAAAGCGTGCCGCAGGGCTGAGCGAGAGCTCAATGAAAAGGCCGATCGCGGGGTTGGGATGGTTCACCAGGAACCCGTCGGATACCTTCCTTAGCGCTGTGAACTTCTGCTGCGACCTTGCGAGCTTCTCGGCCACGTCCTGCCTCTGCAGGTAGCACATGAACTCGAAGGCCTCGCGCGGATGCTCCGCCCCTTTGGGAATCACAACAACGTCACACTGGGCGAGCGTTACCGGGGCACCCCCACCGACTCCCTCGGCCGCGGGGCACGCGGCCACACCCCATTCCAGGCCAGGGGCAAACTTGGAGATGAAGTTGGGCATCCAGGGCCCCTGGACGACCATCGCTTCAGCCCCGCCAAGGAACGGGGTCTGCGCCGACTGTGAGACTCCAAAACCCTCGATGAAACCCCGCAGGTTCTCGACGCCATAGGTTTCCGCCGTGCGCCTGAACCAGGCATAGGCGGCAATGTTCCCCGGGTCGTTCGCGACAATGCGCCTGTCCCCATCCTGGAAGCGCGCCCCGAACCATGCCCCCCACCCTGCCAGGAACATCCCCGCATCCTCGGGTAGGTGGCCCACCTGCACCAGCGAGTATTTGCGGCTCGCCCGTTCGGCCGGGGTCAGCTCGTCAAACGAAACCCTGGCGCGGCTACCGCCTCGCTCGACCTCCACGAGCGTCAGCCTGCGGCTCATGCTCTCGAACTCGGCGAACGTACGCGGGGGCCGCTCCGGGTCGAGGCCCGCTGCCCGGAAGAGCTTCTTGTTGTAGAAGAGCGCGACGCAGCCGGGCGTCGTTGGAAGACCCCACGTGAAACCCCTGTTGCGGCAAAGGTCCCAGAAAAGCGGGATGTAGCGCTCCGCCGAGATCCCGGCCTTTGCTAGTCCGCCGTCGAGCGGCGTGAGCGCCCCCTTTTCCGAGAAATCTGGGATGTTATCCGACCAAAGGCCGGCCATGTCCGGCGGGTGACCGCTCGAGGTCGCAAGCAAGAGTTTGGTGTCCACGCCGGAGATGGAGAGGAAGCGAACCTCGATGCGGTCCTGGCTGCGGTTAAAGTCATCGACGACAGCGCGCATGGAATCCGCCTCGAAGCCGCTCCACTTTTCCCAATAGTTGACCACGATCCTCGAACCGGCCGGTGCGGCCTGCCGGGAGCAGGCGGCCAAGGCAAGCGCCAGAGGGAGAAGCAGCAAATACCGGGTCCTGAAGTTCATGGGAATCGCACCCTTCGCGTTCCAAGGGAGGTTACTCCAACTTCACCGTACCCAGGCCAAAACGGTCGTCCGACCGGCCGAAGTAGCGCCAGCTCAGTTCAAGGGACGGGTCCCATTCGCTATTTCCCCCAGCCGTCACGCTCGCCGTTGCATCAAACTCGAGACCTGGATGGGGCGTCAACTTAAGGTCCGACCATTTGATGTCGGCCTCAACGGTGTATCCGTTCTTGGTCTTTGTGATTCGGGCATCGGCAGGCCGGTTGTGAAACCACTCCATGGCCGTGCCGTCTGGCTTGAAGGCAAATTGAAAGTCCTTGGAAGCGAGCCAGACGAGCCCGTCCTGGTCGGGATTGATGAAGAGCTCCAGGGAGCGACGGCCCGTGGGCTCAAAAAATCCTGGAGGCGTATCGAGCACCTCGGCGTGGAAGTGCAGCGCTTCGCTGTCCCAGGTGAGCGCGAACCGCAGTTCGAGGTCTGGGTCGCCCGGGCGGACGTCTGCATCCGAAATCTTGAATTCCGGCCCCTTCACGAGCACCCAATCCCATCCCTCGCTCGGGAGCATCGAGCTCCTGGCGACGGCATGGCGGGCGGGAGGCACCTGGGGGGGCACCGCGAGCTCATTGCGCGCGAATACAGAATTGTTGCCGCCGAAAGGCGCGTCGCCAAATTCGGCGATCGCCGCGCGGCCGGCCTTAACCAACGGGTCCTGCTGGAACCACTCCCTGAGGCAATCCGGCGCTAGGAGGTTCGCGAGGCTTAGAAGCAGCAGGCATCTATCGTCAACGGTTGAGACCTCGAGCCAACCCGACGGCAGCGGGGACACCTTGAGGGCCGCCGCGGCCTCGGCTGGAAAGTGTTCCAGGAGGAGGGCCGTGCTGGCCACGTTGTAGGGGAACTCGGTCGTCGACGCCTTTCTTATCTCGACGGCTATGGCGTATGCGAGCTGCGAGGCCGACGCGCCCGTGACAATGGCCCTCTCGTCAAGCCAGAGGCCGGGCAAAAGCTGGTCACGAACCTGCGCCGGTTGGAGCACGCGAACAGGGCCTACAGCCTGCGCGGTGCGCCTAAGGGTGTTCCACGCCGAGACGGGCTTAGCCCCGGACGCCACCTGCAGGAAGGCCGCAAGGCGGCTCGTCGACCCGAGTAGGTCCGACTCAATCGTCAATCCAGCCCAGTCGATGGCCGAGAGGCGCCTCGTCGCCTCGGAGGCAAACGCGGGAATTGCCTGCCGAAGCGTGACCAAGCTCGCCGCATAGGGGCCCACCGCGCGCTCGCCCGTTGGCAGCGGCGTGGCCTTAAGCATGGTGGAGATCCTATTGACGGCGTCGTCCTCAGGGATCAAGCCGAGCGAGCTCGCCGAAAGGATCGTCGAAAGCCTTATTCCGAGCGTGTCCGCGGTGGCGGGAACCGACTCCACCGACTTCCACGCCGCTGCCGCGACATCGTGGAAGCGGGCCTGGTCTGCCCAGGGGAGGTCCCTTTTCTGCGAGAGAAACCCCGCCCGCGTGAGCGCCCGGTGGACCTCGGGGGCCTGCATGAACACCGCCCATTCAAATCCCGTGCGGGCGTTCTCCGCTTGGACGAGGGTTATGCCGAGGTCTATCCCTATCACGTCGCGGTTCACCCACCCCGTCTCGGGATTGAACGCATCCACGAAGCCATAGCGGCTCCAAATGCGGTCCCCGTATGCGGTCCGCATGTACCTGAGCGTGGTCATGGCCTCTGTCGGGACAAAGGCTACCGAACCGGCAGCCGCGCATGGCACTATGGTGCCGTCCAGGGCATTCGCCTCCTCTGTCCGCGGGGGCCCACCCCAGGCCTTGTAGTCGGTGGCCGAATCGGACGCCGTTATGCCCCATAGGCGCTCACCCCATGCGGGGAACTCGCCCCTGAGGTCTACGCAGAATTGGCGCTGCGCGAGCGAGGCTAGGACCGAATTGTGGTAGTAGTCGGCGTAGGCGTCGCGCAGGTCCCTGAAGTCCACGTGGGCATGGGTGAATTGATGAATGAAAAGCTGTGGGCCCTCTATGAAATGATACCCCGCGTAGGTCCCGACGGGCTTCCGCGACCAGGCGTCCCAATAGCCCGCCGGCAGTGGCCGCTCCAGGGCACCCATGCCGAGGAACCCCAGCATCATGTCTTCGGAGTACTTGTCCCAACGGTACCGGGAAAATCCGTGCTCGTCGTGCCAGCCCATCGCCAGAGTTGCCCCGCCGTTAAGGAACCACTCCCAGTCCACGTCATGAAAAAGCCGGTCAACGAGGGCGGTGGTCTCGGGATCGGAGAAATACTCGCGCGCCACGATGGCACCCGCGAAGAAAAGGCCGGTGTCGATCGGAGAAAGTTCGCACTTCCACGCCCTTTCACCGGTGTCCATCTCCATGAAATGGTAGAAGAAACCATGCCTGCGGGGCGCCTTGTCCGCGAGAAACCGTAGGGCGAGCCTAACGTGCTGGAGGGCGGTCTCTCGATCCGTCCAGCCCCGCTGGGTTGCTATGGCCCAGGCACTCAACGAAAAGCCGGAAGCGGCGATGCTCGCCTTGCCATCGCTCGGCGAGCCATCGGATCTGGCACGGTCCCTCACCAGGCCCGTCTTTGGGTCGGCCTGCTCAACAAAGTACCTGAAGGCCGATTGCTGAAGCTCGTCGAGCAACGCGTCGTCCTCTGGTGAGAGTACCGCCGACGGACGCGATCCCGGCCACGGCGGCTGGCCCTTCGCGGCGTGGGCGGGCTGGGGAAAAACCCCGAGGAGAAGGGCCGCCGCCACAGCGAGAGGCAATGCACGGCTGGATGCCCTCCTTCGGGATCCCGGGCAGAAAACGTCCAAGCCGGCAGTCGCTCCCGTAAACAAGGACGTCGTCACGATTTATTGTGCTGATTGATGGCGTTTGGGGCTCGCTACTCGCTTATCTCAACCCGTGCGGGCTCTCCGGACAACGAGTCGGGCGCAATCCACACGTAAAGCGAGCTGGGTTCAACCACGTGCTTCATATCGATGTTCCAGAAAGAGAGTTCCTCCAATCCGAGTTTGAATTCCACGCGCCGAGATTCCCCGGGGGCCAGGTGCACGCGCTCAAACCCCTTTAGTTCCCGAACCGGCCTGGCAACGCTGGTTCCCCGGAGTCGGATATAGAGCTGCACGGTCTCTGTCCCGTCACGCGTGCCGGTGTTTCGCACGTCGGCGCTCACTGTCAATCTCCCTCCCCCCTCGCCTAGCATGTGTGCGCTCAGCTTGCCCGTGCTGACAGCCACCGGAGAATAGCCGAAGGTGGTGTAGCTCCGTCCATAACCGAATGGGTAAAGGGGGGCATTCGTTTCGTCGATGTACCCCGTAACGTAGTAGGGGTCTGCCTTTGTCGACCCCAGGCCGATTGGATCCGCCCGAGGACGGCCGGTGTTAAGGTGGTTATAGTAGATAGGTACCTGACCAACGCTCCTCGGAACGGAGACGCTGAGTCGCCCTCCTGGGTTTGAGTCTCCGAAGATCGTGTTAACAAGGGCGGGCCCCGCCTGTATCCCTGGGAACCAGGCCATCAGGACGGCGGGGACGTTTCGCGACGCCCATTCAATCGCCAGTGGACGCCCGCTGAAAAGGATGAGGACGACGGGCTTGCCCGTGGCGACCACCGTCTCGAGCAGCTGTTCCTGGCTCCCGGGTAGGTCGAGCCTCGACCGCGCCGAGGCCTCGCCTGAACTCTTACCGCTTTCCCCGAGCGTGAGAATGACCAGGTCGGAAGCCTGCGCCACGGCCACGGCATCGGCGATTCCCGACGTGCTCGATCCCGCGACATCGGTGCCGGCTTCAAACTTCAACTTGATTCCCTCCCGGCCGGCGCGGCCCATGAGCGCCGACCTGAACGTCGCAACGTCACCGGCAACACCCTGACCTGACCAAGAGCCGAGCATATCGTCCGCACTGCCGGCCAGGGGACCTATGACCGCGATCTTGCCGCCCCTGCCTAAGGCCAACGGCAGCAACGGCGACCCGCCGACCGGACGATTTTCGAGCAGTACGAATGACTCCTCGGCGGCCTTAAGAGCAAGTGCTATGCTCGCCGGGACTTCAGTCGGGTTCGATGGGGGCGACTCCTTAACGTACGGGTGGTCGAAGAGGCCCAGGTCAAACTTGATTCGGAGTATCCGTCGGACCGCGTCGTTGACGCGCGCCATTGGGACTCGGCCCGATCTGACGAGCTCCGGCAGTTTGGGCAGGTAGATGTCACTCTGCATGTCCATATCGACACCGGCGATGAAGCTCTTCCGGGCGGCGGTCTCTTCATCGTCGGCAATGCCGTGGAGCATGATCTCCCTAATGGCGGTCCAATCGCTGTCCACAAAGCCCTGGAATTGCCACTCGTTGCGCAGGACAGTCGTGAGCGTGAAGTAATTCGCACTTGAGGGCACGCCATCGAGCGCGTTGAAGGCGGACATTATCGTGCCGGCTCCCTCACGAACTGCGGCATGAAACGGCGGCAGGTAGACGTCGCGGAGAGTGCGCTCGGAAATCTCCGTTGTGTTGTAGTCCCGGCCGCCCTCCGCGGCCCCGTACCCCACGAAGTGTTTCACGCACGCGACAATCGACGTAGGGTCATCCAGACGGCGACCCTGGTAGCCCCGCACATAGGCACCAGCGATGGCCGAGCCGAGAAAAGGGTCCTCGCCCGCGCCCTCAGCAATTCGCCCCCATCGCGGGTCGCGCGCAATGTCGACCATGGGTGAGAATGTCCAACGGACTCCTTGGCTGGACGCCTCTTGTGCGGCCAATCGGGCTGTCTGCTCCACCAAAACCGGATCCCAGCTGGCCGAAAGCCCGAGGGGTATAGGGAATATTGTCCGAAAGCCATGAATCACATCGAGGCCAAAGAGGATCGGTATGTGGAGCCGCGAGCCTTCGATAGCCTCCTTCTGGAACGAGTTGGTCTCGTGCGAGGTAACGGAATTGAAGAGGCTTCCCACCATGCCGCCCCTGATGAGAGTATCGCCGTCCTGAACCACCCGTGCCGGACCAGTTAGAGATCCAGAGGAGAGCTGGTTCAATTGCCCAATTTTCTCTTCCAGGGTCATCTTTGAGAGAAGGGAGTCGATACGGGCCTCGTTCTGTGGGGTGTTAAGGAGCGACCCTGCATCGAGGGAACCTGCGAAGCCAGGAACCAGCTGCGAGAGCGAGAGGGCTCCAAGCGCAAAAACCGTGAGTGGGGTAAGTTTCATGATGGGGGTATCCCTGGGATTTGGGGCCGGATTTCCTGAAAATCTGACGCCACCCTCAAAGGAAACGCGAGCCCAGGGGTTTTGCAATTAAGGGTGCGGCCCAGACGGTAAAGTCTCCCTTTGACAACATTTGCATTGCAACCAAAAAGAAGGCATTTCGGAGTGGACCCCGAACCTAACTGTTAGGCCTCCCTGCAAGGGAGCGACCAAGTCTCTTCTCTAGCCCCACCCTCTCCTAAGCTCATGCGAATCGGCCTTTTTGTCTCGGCCTTTTTTGCGGCCGCTGCGATGGCAGCGGAACGTGGAACGACCGTATCTTTATATGACCGGCACGTCGTTTTTGATCAAAGCCTTCCCTCCGATTCCTACTTCCAAAGCGAGGGAACCTTTACAGCTCCTAGCGCCCTCGAATTGATCGACTCGAAGATACCGCTCGTCTCAGGTCACGCACTCGTCCCACCGTTTTCCCTGAGCCTCCAATGGAAATCCGCGCCGGGTGGCGACTGGCGGGCCACGGTAAAGACGCGGGAACACAACGGACTAAAGGACAACTACGATGGGGACACGGTTTCAATCTGGTGCTACTCGGAGAGGGGGCTTGAGTACGGATCGGCTCCGCTGATCTTCCTGGAAGATTCTGATGGAAACGGAACGTTTGCTATAAACCTCCTCGAGCATAACGGGGCAATTCCCGCGGGGAAGTGGGTTCAGCTAAAACTACCCGTTTCGGGATTTCGCACGATTTACAAAAGCACCGACGATCTCGAATTTAAGGTCCGTAGTCTCGCCAAGATCGTTTTCATGCAGGGCCTTGATGATGGGAACGAGCACACCCTGCTCCTGGATGACATCCAGGTGGTTTCGGAGGGGGCTTCGGCCAAAGAGGCTCCGGCCAAACCTTCTGGAATTGAGATAACAGCTGGGGAAAGGCATTTTGACCTGAGGTGGTGGGCCGACTCGAAGTCCGAGGTTCTTCGCTACAAGATTTACCGATCTGAGGACGGAACGAATTATGCACCGATAGGCATACAGCGCGGCGACTTTGACCGTTACGTGGATTTTTTCGGAAAGCCCGGCAAAACTGCTTACTTCAAGGTTAGTGCAGTCTCTTTGTCAGGCGCCGAGTCGCCTCTATCTGATCCAGTGTCAGCCAGTACGAGGGTATTCACCGACGAGGAACTCCTTACGATGGTCCAGGAGGGCTGTTTCCGATATTACTGGGAGGCCGCCCATCCGACCGCGGGCATGGCGCTCGAGATTCGCCCGGGTGACGAAAACCTGGTCGCTGTCGGCGCGTCCGGCTTCGGCGTAATGGCGATCATCACTGGCACGGACAGGGGATTTGTCACGCGCGAGGAGGGCGCAGAACGAATACTTAAGATAACCCGCTTTCTATCCCGCGCGGACCGATTCCACGGAGTCTGGCCCCACTTTCTCGATGGCAGAACAGGCAAGGCAATTGCATATTTTGGGCGCTTTGACGACGGCGGCGATCTCGTCGAAACCTCCTTCATGATGCAAGGTCTTCTCACGGCTCGCCAGTATTTCAATCGGGAAAACCCGACGGAAAGGGAGATAAGAAGCACCATCACGGATCTTTGGAAGAGTATTGAATGGGACTGGTACCGTAAGGATCCGAAAAGCAACTTCCTGTACTGGCATTGGTCGCCCGACCACGGTTGGTACATCGGCCATCCGCTCGTCGGCTGGAATGAAACCATGATCGTCTATCTTCTTGCGATCGCCTCGCCTACGCACCCCGTGCCCGCCAGTATCTATTACTCGGGATGGGCCGGACAATCCGACACGGCGGTGCGCTACCGCCAGGGATGGAGCCGCACTACCGCCGGGGATCATTATACGAATGGGACTTCGTACTATGGTATCAAGCTAGACGTTGGGGAAGGAACTGGCGGCAACCTGTTTTTCACGCAGTTCTCATTTCTCGGCTTCGATCCGCGGGGTAAGCGTGACCGCTTCACCAACTACTTCGAAAATAACCGGAACCTTGCGCTCATAAACCGTGCGTACTGCATGGAGAATCCGGAACACTTCAAAGGGTATGGTGCCGACTGCTGGGGTCTCTCGGCGGGCGTCAACTCAGGAGGCGGAATGCCCCAGCCAAATGCGGATAACGGCACAATCTGCTGCTCGGCAGCTCTTGGGGAATTTCCGTACACGCCGGAAGCGTCCATGGCAGCACTGAAGCATTTCTACAGAGATCTCGGGGCCAAGGCCTGGGGCATCTATGGCTTCTTCGACGGATTCAACGAGACCGAGTCGTGGTTTGAACCCGTATGGATGGGCCTAAATCAAGCCCAGATAGTCTCCATGATCGAAAATTACAGGACGGGCCTGCTTTGGCGTAATTTTATGTCGAATCCCGAGGTTAAGCCTGCGTTGGACTCGATCGGGTTCAAAGATGTAAAAGCCGCCAATAAGTGACACCCCTATCTGGGCTAACAAACCTGATAACGTATGCGAAAGCACTCTGGCGCGTAGGGCGACCTCAGAGAGGAAACTAGGGCTACATTGATTTTATTGTTGCAATGACAATGTTGTCATAGAAAATCCGCACCGCCCCTAGATTAACCCCGGAGAACCCCATTCTCCGTTCGGAACGAACATCCCCGGTTTTCCCTACCCTAATGCAAACACTACAACCACGGACATACGCGTTGGCGCTTCTGCTAACGATCGGCTTGACCCCCTCGCTCAAAGCTCAAGCCGCACCTCCAGCGGCCACACCTGAGCAACCGCCGCAGATCTCCGAAGAGCAGCCCATCGTGTTGAACACGTTCATCGTCGATACTTCGGCCGATAAGGGATATGTTGCCGTAAACTCCCTCGCAGGCGGACGCAACAACACGCCAGTAGCAATCACGCCGACTTCGATATCCTCGCTGACCGCCGCCTTTATTGACGACCTCCAGCTGACGAGTGCGAACGATGCGCTCAAGTGGACCATGAACGCTATCCCGGGAAATTTCACGCCCAATACCGGAAGTGGAAACGAGTTCAATTCATGGGGCGTGAACCTGCGCGGAGCCGGCACGGGACCGCAGGGCGGTACTGCGCCAAACGTGAATTATTTCCCTCTTTATGCCATTAAGGACTTTTTCAACGTCGACAGGTTCGAGGTCGACCTGGGGCCTAACTCCATTCTCTTCGGCGTCGGCAGCCTAGGCGGGGTGGTTACCTCCTATACCAAGAAGCCACGGTTCGACCAGGACTTCACGGAACTCGACCTAGACGTGAACAGCTGGGGCGGCGCTCGTGCTGTTGTGGATGAGAACCGGAGACTCTCGCTCCTAAAGAAGGACGATTTGGGAATTCGAATCAGTCTTCTTGCAGATCACGATAAGGAGTGGAGGAAGGACGATCTGATCAAGCGGTGGGGCGCGGCTGTTGCGACGACATTCAAGCTCTCGGACAACACCTCGTTCAGGTTCGATGTGGAGGCCTATGAGGCAATCATTCCTCAGTTCGCCCAGAACATTGTCGACCATTATTCACAGTGGGACGGCAAGACATCATCGGCTACCTGGGGCGCTGCACCCACGGGTGGGACCGCTAACACCCAGAGCATGGCCGAATGGGGCGGGCCCGCCTCCTTCCAACTCTGGATACCTTCTGAAGGCACGCTCTCAAACTGGGGCGCCGGTTACGCCGGTACCGGACTCGGCGACGGACCCTATTATTCCTACGCTGTGATGCGGCCCAATAGCTACCAGCTTGTGGGAACGAACCAATACGTCCCGGCCCTTCCTAGCCGCGATTTTACGGTCGGACCTTCGGACGGCACCAACACGCTCAGATATTATACGGCCACAGCCTACTTTGATCAGAAGATCAACGAGAACAGCGAGTTCGAGCTTTCAGCATACCGCTTCTCCGATTCCGAGGATTCCAAGAACTTCGAATCGCCGTCAAATGCCTTTGTCGACATCAACAAGCAGCTGCCAAATGGAAATGCGAACCCGGAATACGGCCAGATCTATTCCGACATGTTCCTCGACCAGCAGATTCAGGACTACGCTGTAAACGAGTTCCGCGCGCAGGTGAATTACCATTTCGACACGATGGTGTTCAATATTCCCGTCAAGGAATGGATCAGCGTCTCGGGCGGTGACCAATTCACACTAAAACTCACACGCGAATATAATGGGAGCTATGCGGGCTATCCGCTGCCGTGGAACAGCAATAACTGGACGCAGGACATGGTCTGGGCTCGTGAGTACTGGAACCAGCCAAACGTCGCCATCAATCTACCGTCATCGTACAATGGCCACCAGCTTGTCTATCAGGCGTTGCCGTTCAACTGGTTCGATAATGACCTCACGACCGAGATCAAATATGTCGGTGCTGTTTCGCAGACCCGGTTTTGGGATGACCGCCTGAATGTGACACTAGGCGCCCGTCATGACAGCTACTATAGCGATCTGAACAGCGTGCGCCCGCCCCTCGGTCTGCCATTCCCGGAAGGCCATAGCTACGAGGATGTGGGTGCGTACACCTACGATGCCGGCGTCGTAGGCTATATCACGAAGATGCTCGCCGCTACGTACAACTTCTCTGAGAACCTGCAGCCGATCGGCGGAGGCGTTGCTCCTAGCCTTTCCGGGGCGGCGTTCGGTCCGGCGACGGGCAAGGCAAATTCAGTGGGTCTACGTTTCTCGAGCAACGACGGCAGGTACTATGTCACCGCGAGCTACTACAAGGATATCTCTCACGGCATTATTTCGGGTGACAGTGTCGGGGTTCAGGGCATCTGGAACGATTATTACAAAGCGGGCGGCACAGCTACTGACCTTGGGTCCGCCGGCACGCTGTCCGGCACCCCTGGCAACTACAGCACCCAGTTTAACTACGCCGACACCGAGGATCTCAAGGACACAGGGTATGAGATATCAGCAGTCGCCAATCCCACCCCGAACTGGCGCTTCCAGGCCAGCTATGCGATACCGAAGTCGGTGGTCGACAACGACCTTCCGATCACGCGCCAGTACTTCTCGAGCCATTTGGCTGAATGGACCCAGATTGCGAGCGGCGCATCCACGCTTGATGGGCAGGTTGCTGCGGACCTAACAAACGCCGAGAAGGAACTGACCAATACTGCAATTCCTGCAACAAATCAGGGCTCGGTAAAGTATACCGCAAACCTTGTGGCGGCATATACGTTCACAGACACCTGGGCAAAAGGGCTCGGAATCGGTGCCGGTATGACGTCGCTTGGCCAGCAAGAATCGTCAACGGGCGGGGCCTTCTTCTCGCCGGGATACACCACCTACATCGCGTTCTTGAAATACGAGACCGTTTATCACGCTGCCGGAAAGAGGTTCCATGTCGTTTATCAGCTCAACGTGGATAATCTAACCAACAACCAGAATCTCGTCTTCACCGGCTACAACCAAGGTGGATCCGCCATCCAAGGCGCGGGCTACTATTTCTTGGAGCCGCGCAAGGCGACGTTCTCGGTTTCGACGAAATTCTAACAGCCTGAATCTGTAAGAGGACACGACACCCGGGAGGCCTGAACGCTGGCAGGACTCCCGGGTTGTTTGTGGAAAGGGGCGCCTGCAATTGGCGAGGAATCCTACTCGGCGGCGCTTATTTTGCTGCAAACGCGTGCAAATCTTTCTTGCGAGGTGAGCGTTAGCGCGTTGTCGTAGGACCCCACTCCATGGCGTTCCAATCCCGCTCGAAGAAAGGCAAAGAGGGAATTGTTCAGATCGCTACACGGCTTGGCGTGTCGCCTTCAACGGTCTCGCGAGCGCTCCGCCAGGAGACCGCCCACTTGGTTAGCCCTCAGCGGCGCAAAGAGATACTTGATTTAGCTGATCACCTTCGGTTTTCACCAAATCAGGGCGCCCGGATATTGCGTCGGGGTCTGAACACAACCCTGACGGTTGTCGTGCCGCTGGACGAGAACATCTTTTTCTCTGAATTTTACGGCCGTTTCCTAGCTGGCTCGCTGCACGCCGCTGCAACGCGGGGCTGGGATGTGCATATCTGCACGTTAAGGAAAACGGCGCGTTCGGATTTTCGGGAAGCGCTCCAGCACCTTGGGTTAAATTCCTCGGGTATCATCTACTTTGCAGAACCGCTCTCCGAGAGTGACGTGAGCAAGCTTCAGGGCTACCGGCGCCCCTTGGTGCTGACCAAATCTGTGCTGCCCCCGCACGTGGACCCTGCAACCATAGGGGCACCCGTGGTCGGGATCGACAACAGGGCCGGCGCACGATCCGCTGCCTCGCTCTTGCTGCAGCTTGGCCACCGAAGGATCGGATTAATCCTCGGCCCCAATGGATCGCGAGACGCACTCGAGCGCAAAGAAGGATACTTGGAGGTACTAACCCGCGAGAGCGCAGCTCCCAAGCCGGACCTGCTTTTTGAGGGCCCTTTCCATGCGGAGACTGGAAGGGCCGCAATGACAGCGTTCCTTCGCAATCCGGAGCGCCCCACGGCGGTCTGCTGTGCAAATGACGAAATCGCGTTCGGTGCCATTGATGCAATTCGATCCGCCGGTCTCAATTGTCCGACCGATGTGTCCGTGGTCGGATTTGACGACGGAATGTGGGCCACCGCGTGCCGCCCGGCCCTGACGACGGTTCGCCAACCGCTTTCTGACCTCGCCGAGCGCGCAGTTAGCTTGCTTGTCGAGGCGGCCACTCGGCCTCCCACTTCCCAGGTGCGATTCTCCGGGGACATGCCGGCCGCACTTGTTATCCGGGATTCTACCCGGGTATTGGGCGCCTCTTGAGCGGTTTCAAAGGATAGACAACCTTTGCAGGCAAGGCACTGCCCTTCCTCGTTCGGTTATGGGAGCCCGTGCTCGCGCGTTGGGCAACTCCGACATTTTGCCACGAAAAGCCGATACCGAGCAAACCGAGCTCCCGCAGTATCGTTTTCACAGTGAAAATGCCGTGATTAATGTTGTCATGCAAATGTTGTCATCTATAGCATTTCCCTCATCAACCCCTCCGATACGCTGACCGTTGGCATCCTTGTGGGGACCAATCTGATGACCCCGATGCTTTACCGCCTGGATATGCCTTTTTGCCGCCTTCGCCAGAGGCCCCATTCGGCGTGAATCCAGCTGTCGCACGGGAAGCACTGCGATGATACCGGGCCCCCGAGTCCCCAAGCCTCCCGTTATCACCGCTCTCAAGAGCGAACCCACGTTTGCGCTAACGGAGCTTCGCTCGGCATCGGGACTGTGCATCGCGATAACCCCAGAGGGCGCGGTCCATTCGATTCGCCACGGTGCAACGCTGATAAACCAGGTTATCCCGGGCCCTTCCGAGGACGGGTTTTCCCGTCTCATACTCCGGTGGCGGGGTTCGGACGGGACCTCCGGATGGGCACCCCTGGCCGGTCCGACCGTGTCACACCGGAGCTTGAGCCCGACCTCTATGGAGTGGGCCTCGGTCGCCGCCCCGGGGATCACGTGCAGGGCCAGTCTCCTCGTCCACCCCGACCTTGCTGCATGGACGTGGCGCACGACGGTCACCAACACAGGGACCACCGTGATAAGGGTGGATGTCCTCATGGCGCAGGATCTTGGACTCGCCGACGAGGGAGCCGTGCGAAACAACGAGGCATTCAACTCGCAATATCTCGATCTCTTGCCTGTGGAGGACGAGCACCTGGGATGGGTGCTGCTCTCAAGGCAAAATCAAGCCGCCGGTGGCGGTGCCCATCCCTGGCTGGCCATGGGATGCGAACGAGGCGCGTGCGCCTACAGTACCGATGCGTCACAGTTCTTCGGCGAAGACCACCGGCTGACGGGCACCCCCGCGGCAGTCAGGACCAGGAACCTCCCCTCGCAGAGGCTGCAGTACGAGTGTGCGATGCCGGCCCTCCAAAGCCGCTCTGCGAGCCTTTATCCCGGGTCCTCAACGGAGGTGGCTTTCGTCGCACGATTCATCGCCGACCATCCTTCCGCCTCGTCGAAGGCCGACTTGGCGCGACTTTGGGAGGCGACGCCGTCAAACTGGCCGTCAGGAACCAACCCGGGTTTTGGCTGGGCCCCGCCGCCACCGAAGGCTGCGCTTCCCTCGCTGTTTGTGGCGTCCCCGTGGCTCCATGGAGACAATCTTGTCATTGCCGACTGGGAGCGTTGGTTCCCGGGTCCGCGCAGGAACGAGGAGCTTTCGGCCAATGGCAGCCTCCTCTCTTTCTTCCAGGGGAAGGACTCCCATGTCATCTCACTCGAAAAGGAGGCGAACCTGCCAAGGCCGCACGGCCATATTCTTAGGAGCGGCTCGTGGAGCTGGGTGGACAACGAGCAATTCGGTATCACCTGCTATGCTGCGGGAATCTTCTCTGCGCAGGCCTACCTCGGCAATCCGACCTTTGGGCGCCTCCTGCCGGTCGTGCGCAGCGCGCTGGGCCTCGGAAGGGCAGCCGGGCAGCGCGTGTTTGTGCGGCGGGGAGGAGAATGGCGCCAACTTGGGATCCCCTCGGCATTTGCGATGGCGCCGGGCGAGGCGCGCTGGATCTACAGGCTTGGGCTGGAGGTGATAGAGGCAAAGGTGTGGTGCTCACGGGATCGCGCCGCCGCCTTCCTAGAGATTCGTCTTTCACCCGAGAGTTTCTCCGCCGAGCTCCTGGTTACCCACACCTTGGCGCTAGGCCCGAATGAATTTGAGCAATCCGGGAGGGTGACGCTGGACCAGGAGAATGGCGTGGTCGTTTGCGACCCAGATCCCCGCAGCATGATGGCCATGCTCCAGCCGGGCGCGTGCTTCGCGATCGCTACGGCCGAACCAAGCGCCGAGGTCGAACTAGGTGGGGATGAGATGCTCTACGCCGGCGGCGGCTCGCGCGGCCACCCCTGCGTGGCCATTCGCACGGCTAGTGTCCGGCGCCTTGGTGTCGTACTGTGCGGCTCGGGCAGTGGCAGGGAATCGCTCCTGGAGGTCGTGAATGACTGCAGGCAGGAGTGGAAGGCCGGATGCTGCCCTTCGGTGCCCGGCGCCGTGCCCATCCGCCTTTCCGGGAGCGGCGCGGTCTCGAAGCTCGACGAGATTCTTCCCTGGCTAAACCACAATGCCGCCATTCACTTTTCCGCCCCGCACGGCCTTGAGCAACAAGGCGGTGCCGCTTGGGGAGTGCGCGACGTCTGCCAGGGTTCCGTGGAATGGCTGCTCACGGGGGGCGATTGGACCCTGGTGCGCCGGATTCTCGAGTCTGTCTTTTCACAGCAATACTCCCGCGATGGCTCATGGCCTCAGTGGTTCATGCACCCCCCATACCAGACCGTGCAGCAGGCCCACAGCCACGGCGACGTTTGCTTTTGGCCGCTCAAGGCCCTGTGCGACTACCTTGAGGCGAGCAATGACCTTGCATTCCTCGACCACAAGGTCGGCTACACCGACCCGACAACGTTCCTGGCGTGCGGGCCGGAGGAATCCCTGCTGAGGCACTGCGACCGGGTGGTTGACCAATGCGAGGCCCGGTTTGTTCGCGGCACCTCGCTCGTGGATTTTGGTGACGGCGACTGGGACGACACGCTCCAACCGGCTGACCCAGCAATCAGGACCCGGATGATCAGCAGCTGGACCGTGGCGCTCGTGTACCACGCATTCCGCCAGCTGGCACATGCCTACCGGGAGGCCTCCCAAGCTGCTCGCGCCGAACGGCTTGAGGCGCTGCTCACCCGGATACGCGGCGACTTCTCGACTATTCTCATGCCCGATTCAACGGTGGCGGGCTTTGTTGTGAAGGAGCTGGACGGCTCGGCGCGACCGCTCCTCCACCCCAGGGACCGGGTTACCGGGATCCGCTATCGCCTCCTGCCCATGACCCGCTCAATCCTCGCCGAGCTCTTCACGCCCGAACAGGCAATCCACCACCTTGGGATCATCGAGCGGGAGCTGGTTTACCCCGATGGTGCCCGGCTCATGAGCGAACCCGCTCAGTACAAAGGCGGCTTGGAGCAGCTTTTCAGGCGCGCCGACTCGGCTTCGAACGTGGGAAGGGAAATCGGACTGCAGTATGTCCACGCCCACTTGCGCTACGCCGAGGCCATGGCGAAGGTGGGCCGAGCGGACGAGCTCTGGAGGGCCCTCGAGGTGGTGAACCCCGTCGGCCTAAGCGGGGTCCTGGCAAACGCGGCGCCACGCCAGAGCAACATGTACTTCTCGAGCTCGGATGCGGTTTTTGGCGACCGGATCGAGGCGGCACGCAGGTGGAGTGAGCTAAAGACCGGCTCGATCGCGGTCCGTGGCGGCTGGCGCCTTTACTCAAGTGGGCCGGGAATCTTCCTGCATGCCGTGAGAGCCTCGCTCCTGGGGCTGCGCGAGTTCTACGGGGAGATAGTCTTTGACCCGGTGATTCCAAAGGGCCTCGACGGGCTCCAGGCGAGCATGCGCCTTTGCGGCCGGACTGTGATCGTCCGGTTCCGCGTGGAAGGGGCCAGGTTCGGCCCCACGGAGGTGGCGATCAACGGTACGCGGCTAGAAGGGGGACGGCGGGAGTCAAATCCCTACCGAACGGGCGGCCTGTGCTTCGACAGGAAGTCCGTGGCAGCGGCCCTTTCGGTGGGCGAGAACGAAATCGTTGTCGTTGTTTAGTGACCATTTTTTCAGTGGCACTCGGCGCGCGATCGGCACGGGCCGCCTTCAAGGAAGCGGAGCCGCGAGGCCCGGGGTGCCGGCCTTCTCTCGAGGGTGTCTTATCCCGTTCGCGTTTGCGTCAGCCCACTGATTTCCATGGCCTTATGGCCTGAATCCGCGCCAGTCGGCATACCGCCAAGGCGCACGAGTAGCCGTCGAGGGCTGGACGCCAGAAAGAGACGCGAATTCCAACATGGCGCCGCCGCGAAAATTATTCGTTTAGGAAGGTTGCAGGCCGCCGCCCCGTTGCCCACGTTGGGCAGTCCATGTCTCTCTTTAGCCTACTAGACGTTAACCTCTCCTTCGGCGGACCGGCTGTTTTGGACAAGGTCAACTTTCAGGTGGATCCGGGCGAACGCGTCTGCCTTCTGGGACGAAATGGCGCTGGGAAATCCACCCTGATGAGCGTGATTGCAGGCGAAATGAAGCCCGATACCGGGGATGTCTTCCGCCAGCCGGGTTCCCTCTTTACCCGGCTTACCCAGGAGGTTCCCACCCTGCTCACCGGGTCGGTCCTTGAGATCGTGACCTCGGGCCTCAGGCCCCAGCATGAGCACGAGGAGGACTGGGAGCGGGACGTCCTCGTGCACGACCTGATAGACCACCTCCAGCTTTCGGCTGACGCCGAATTCTCGACGCTTTCGGGCGGCCTTAAGCGCCGGGCCCTCCTCGGCAGGGCCTTGGCGGCCAAGCCCGACCTGCTTCTGCTCGACGAGCCCACGAACCACCTGGACCTCGAATCGATCCTTTGGCTCGAGGATTTCCTCCTGAACGAGAAGATTACCCTTTTCTTCGTTACCCATGACCGGGCATTTCTGCGCCGCCTGGCCACGCGCATCGTGGAGCTGGACCGTGGCCGCCTCTCGGGCTGGGCCTGCGACTACGACACCTACCTGATCCGCAAGGAGGAGGTTGTCGCGGCAGAGGAAAAACAGCAGGCCGCCTTCGACAAGAAGCTGGCCCAGGAGGAGGTTTGGATCCGAAAAGGCGTTCGCGCCCAGAGGTCGCGCGCCCAGGGCCGAATCCACGCCTTGATGAAGATGCGCGCGGAGCGTTCTGCGAGGAGGGCCCGGGTTGGCAACGCAACGATGCGCCTGTCCGAGGCCGACCGCTCCGGCATGAAAGTGATCGACGTCGAAAACATGTCCTTCGCGTATCCCGACGGACGCATGCTCGTTAAGGACTTCACCACGACGCTGACGCGTGGGGACAAGATCGGGATCATCGGCCCCAACGGCTCGGGGAAGTCCACCCTGATCAAGCTCCTCCTGGGGCAACTGGCGCCGACACAGGGCTCGATAACCCATGGAACCCAGCTGGCCTTCGTGTACTTTGACCAGATGAGGGCCCAGATCGACGATTCCAAGACCGTCGCCGACAACATCGCAGACGGGAACGAGACTGTGACGATAGACGGACGCACACGCCACGTGATCAGCTACCTCCAGGACTTCCTCTTCACGCCGGACCGTGCGAGGACGCCGGCGCGGGTCCTCTCGGGAGGCGAGCGAAACCGCCTCCTCCTGGCCCGCCTTTTCACGAAGCCCGCCAACGTGCTTGTCATGGATGAGCCCACGAACGACCTGGACGCCGAAACCCTTGATCTCCTCGAGGACCTCCTCGTCGAATACACGGGCACCCTCCTGATCGTGAGCCACGACCGTGATTTCCTGGACAATGTCGTAACAAGCACGCTCGTCTTCGAGGGCGATGGCCGCATAGGCGACTACGTCGGAGGCTACGCGGACTGGGTAAAGGAGAAGGAAAAGGCCGCGGCCAAGGCTGCGGCGGCTCAGGCGCCTGAGCCTCGCCAGGAGGTTAGGAAGCCGCAATCCGCCCGCAGGCTCACCAACAAGGAGCGGCGCGAGCTCGAGGAGCTCCCCGCGGAGATCGAGGCCATCGAGAAGGAGCAGGCACTTCTTGGCGCCAAGCTCGCGGACCCTGTCTTCTACCAGAAGGAGCGCAGTGCGGCAGCCGACGTAAAGACTCGTCTCGACGCACTGGACCGAAAGCATGCCGTCGCCTTTTCGCGGTGGGAAGAGCTCGAGGCGGTCCGCGGGGCAAGCTGAGGTTCTCGGCAGGTCACCGATCCCGCGGCCGGTCGGGTCACTGGCGGACGCGCTGTTCGATAAACCATGACCAGTAGCCGCGAAGGCCCGGGCCACGCCCGAAAAAATGCCCGGACAAGGCAACCACTCGCTATGCATGGGGTCTGTCTCCCTAGAGCCATTTAAAACCAGGAAATAAACCCAATCCAACCATGTCACATTCCACGACCACAGCAAAGGATCCCGCAGATTCATCAACAGAAGACCTTAAGGCGCTTATCCACGAGGCGCAGGAAGCCCTCCGCGAAGAGAAGGAAGGCAAGCACACCAATTTGGAGGATATACGGGCCAGGCTTCGCACCGCAGTGGACGAGGGCAAGACCCTCGTAACCAACATGAGTGACGCCGTGAGGCGCCAGGCTGGAAAGGCCGATGACACGATCCGTGCAAACCCCTACCAGAGCATCGGCATAGCGGCAGGTGTCGGCCTCCTCTTGGGCCTGCTGATCTCACGCAGGGGCGGCGCGGCAAACGGAAGTTGAACGGTTCGGCAACACCCGCGCCCGATGTCGCTGATGGGGTCAAGATTCCCGTTCTCCGGTGGCGAAACGGTGCCGAGCGTCGTTGCCGAGGCCTTGGTCCACAGGGCCGAGCTAGCCTCGCTCGAACTTGAGGAGGCAAAGAGGCATGGCATGGTGACTGTGGTTCTCACAGCCGTTGCGTCAGGCCTTCTCCTCCTGGCGGGCTTCACCTCAACGTTCGCTCTCGCAGCCTGCGTCTGGACACGCGAGGACCGCGGCGTGATTCTTAGCTGCGTCGCCCTAGCCTACTTGGTGGCTGCGGTCTCGCTCGGCCTGTTTGTCGTCCGGCGGCTGAGGACCTGGGTGGCATTCCCGGAAACCTGCAAGCAGTTCCGTGAGGACTGCGCCTGCATACACGGACTGGCAACCTCCCCTAGGCCATGAACACATCCGCGCGCCCCAGCCAAGCCGATCGCCGCGAACGCCTCGCCCTGGCCTGCGAGCTCGACCGCCTGAACCTGCGCCTGGCCATGAAGCCCAGCCCGGCCGCAGGCCTCGCGCTCTCCGCTGTCGAGGTGCTTACCGCATTGGCACCGAGCATACCGGGCCTGCTCAGCAGGCGCGTAAGGATAGTAATGAAGACGCTCACCTTCGCCCGCGGCGTCCTGGGCGCCATGGTCCCGTAAATTGTAATCAGAAACCCCGCAAAGAAACGTCAGCAAAAATCATACCACCATGTTACGCTGGATCCTCATCTTTTTTGTGTTCGCCATCATTGCCGGCGCCTTAGGCTTCACCGGCATCGCGGGCGCCTCCATTGCCATCGCCCAGACCCTGTTCTACATCTTCTTGGTCCTTTTTGTCCTGGCGGTCGCCTTCCACCTCGCGCGAGGCAGCGCCAAGCGCGACCCGTGATACGCCCCCAAGCCTAGAGCTTTTCGGACGCGACGACGTGGGGCCTTGTGACATCCGGGACGCCCGGACATGACTCTGCCGAGAATCCGGAGACCACCCTGAGGACGAAGGTTGCGCCCGGCTTGGCGGACTGCGCCGCGACGTGCTCGAAGTCCGCACCCGCCACATCCTCAAGGAACACGGGGCTGCGCAGGTCCCCCGCGGCGCTGCTGAAGACCACCTGGTGGACAACCAGGTTCGCCGCGTGCCTCGCATAGAGCGCCCAGGAAGGCGTGGGCCCGAAGCTTCCCGGCTCGGGGTAGTTGTGCACCATCTCGGGCAGCTCCCTGCTCGCGTCTCCCGCTGTGCCCCCTCCCTGGAACTGAATGCGTATGTTGTCCAGGAGGACATCCTCGACCGGATGCGACTCCAGCCCGGCGATCAGGATCGCCTGGCGGTCCCTCACGTCCTCGGCAACAACGTTGCTTATGATCACGTGCCTCAAGACCCCGACGGGGGTGTTGTCAGGCCCGCGCATCCTGGCGCCTATCCTCAGGAAAATCGGCGCGTCAAAGATCGTCCTCATCGCCACGTTTGACACGGTGACGTCCTCCAGGAGCGCCCCGTCCACGGTCTCCAGCGCCAGGCCGCGGCAGCATTCGAACACGCAGTTTGTGATGGTGATCGCCTTGAATCCGCCGTTCGACTCGGTGCCGAACTTGATCCTCCCGGTCGGGGCGGGGTTTTTTGCCGCGTCGTGCTGGCGGGTGCCGTCGAGCAGCGTTCCCTCGTCGTAGCCGCTCACCAGGCAGTTGGAGATCGTCACGTTCTCGGTAGAACGGAACTGCCCGAGGCCAAAGGAACTCTTCAGGCAAATGCCGTCGTCCCACGGGGAATTCACGGAGCAGTTGCTGATCCTCACATTGTGGCAGCAGTCCACGTCCATGCCGTCGCGGTTCGTGTCGATGCGCAGCGCGTCGATCGTCAGGTTGTCAACGCCCGTGGCCAGTATCCCAAACCAGCCGCCGTGCTCTATCGTGAAGTCGCGAAGGATGACGTTCCTGCAGTTCTTCAGCGCGATGGCCTTGTTGCCGACCTTCTGCAACGGGTTGTCGCGCTGGCGATCGCGGGAGAGTCCCTTGCCGAAGATTCTGCCCGGCCCGGTGATCGAGATGTTCGTCAGGCCGTCGCCCCAGATGAGGCTGTCGTGAAAATGGCTGTGACCGAAATCCTGGTAGTGGAGCGTATCGCCCCAGGAGTTGGGTTCCGGGGGGTCGTAGGCCTTGTTTTCATCCGAGGCCTCAATCGTCGCCCCTTGGCCGAGGAAGAGGGCCACGTTGCTCTTCAGGTGGATCGACCCAGAGAGATAGGTGCCCGCGGGGAAGTCGACGGTCCCGCCTCCTGCAGCGCTCGCCGCCTCTATGGCGCCGTTTATTGCCGCGGCGTCATTGGCCTGCCCGTCGCCCTTCGCCCCAAATGCCCTCACGTCGTAGGACGAGGCGGCCGGTGCTGACGCTGCGAGCGCACAGGCCATTGCTAGGGAAAGGGCGTGGATCGGCGAATATGGGGTCATGGGGGGGTGGCGCCAAGAGTCCCGGCGCAACGGGAGGTCGCACCGGGCGACCGCATGAACAAAGTCGGCGAGCCGTCCCTGTCAACAGGGCACTCGGGGCAATCCCCGCGGGGCACGCCCGCCTCACTTCGCCGGACCCCAGCGTCGGGTGAACGGGTAGTAGATGAAAAGGGGCCGGCCCACCACGTCCTTTGCCGGCACAAAACCCCAGAAGCGCCCGTCAAAGCTGTTCATGCTGTTGTCGCCCAGGGCCAGGTAGGAACTCTCCGGCACGTGCACGACCTCGCCCTTGAAGAGTTGGATGTACCTTGAGTCATCGTGTGTGGCGTTGAAGTACCCGCGGTAAGGGCTCACGCGCTTGGCGTTGAGCTCGAAGGTCGTCGAGCCGGTGATCGGCGTCCCGTTCCTGAAGATCATCGGCTCCCGCATCTCGATGTCGTCCCCCGGGGCGCCAATCAGGCGCTTGATGAAGTATTGCGCGCCAAAGGTGCGCTCGATGTCCGGTATGTTGTCGGTGCGGAACACAAAACCCTGCCCCACCGTCGGCCGGAAAAAGTTGTAGCTCACCCGGTCGACGAAAAGCTGGTCCCCCGTCAAGATGTCAAAGCGGACGATTGGTTCGCCTGCCTTCACGCTTCTCCCAAGAGGAACGCGCAGGGCCTCGTACACCCCGCTGTTGCTGCCCTCGTCGATCTTCATGCTGATCTCCTCGATCTGACCGGCCTGCGCGGCGCGCTGGACCTGCGCCATGAGCGCGGCGCGGTCGGCAAAGAAGGTGTCAAAAACCACCTCGTCGAAGTCGCTAAAGTCCGCGGGCACCTGGACGGAGGCGGGTACGCCGTCCACGTAGAACGTGTACTCCTTGACCTTGGCCGGCAGCACAAGCCAGGAGCGGCCCTGGCGAATCGTGTAGGCCAGGCTCACCTTGTCGCCCCGGACGACCAGCGGCGCCGACACCTGGCCGTCCCTTGGCGCCACGGCGGCCCGCCGCTGGGCCCCGTAGGCAAAGAACCTGAACGCCCTCTGCGCGAGGTTTGGGGCGTCGGCGCCCGGCGGGAAGTTCTCCTGCGTCATCCCATAGTAGGTGGGCCACATGGAGTTTGTCGGGATCTTGAAAGGCTGAACGAAGTAGGTGCGGATGCCCAGGATCACGATCGCGGCCACCAGGAAAAACTCGACGTTCTCGACGAGCGAGGTCTTCGGGTAAATCGCACCGCCGGTGCGCACGAGGACGCCCTCGAGCGACTCAATGCCGAGCTTTAGCCTTGCCGCGTCGGCCCGCTCCTTCAGCAGGCGCTCCAGGTTGCCGGTCCGCTCGACCAGCTCGTCGGACTCCTTCGCCGAGAGCGTGTCGCGCCTGTAATTCCAGACCTTCGATGCCACCTCGAGCCAGTTCGATGCGTTATCCCGCATCTTCTTTTCCTGCGACTCGAAGAATCCGAACATGGGTTACGGGCGGTGGGTTCGCGGTCAGTTGTTCCTTAGGACCTTTATGAAAGTGTCGGGAGGGATGGAGACCTTGCCGATCAATTTCATCTTCTGCTTCCCTTCCTTTTGCTTATCAAGCAACTTGCGCTTCCTGGAAATGTCGCCGCCGTAGCACTTCGCCGTGACGTCCTTCCTCATTTCGCGCACGCTCTCCCGGGCGATTATCTTCCCCCCTATGGCCGCCTGAAGCGCGATCCGGAACATCTGGGGCGGGATGATCTCGGAGAGCCGCTTGCAGAGGTCGCGGCCCCGCGCCTCGGCCTTCTCGCGGTGCACGATGCTTGCAAACGCGTCCACGGGGTCTCCATTCACCAGGATCTCCATCTTTACCAGGTCGGCCGGACGGTAGTCGCCGAGCTCGTAGTCCATGGATCCGTAGCCGTGGGTCAGGCTCTTTAGGCGATCGTTAAAGTCGACGAGGATCTCGTTGAGCGGCAGGACGCAGCTGATCATAACGCGCGTCGAGTCGAGCGTGTGGGTGTGCTCGACCACGCCGCGCTTCTCCATGACGAGCGCCAGCATGTCGCCCATCGAATCGTTGGGGATGTGGATCGAGGCCTTTAGGGTCGGCTCCATGATCTGCTCGACCGTGCCCGGGTCCGGCATATTGACCGGGTTGTCGACCTCCATCGTCACGCCGCCGTGCTTGACGACCTTGTAGATGACGCTCGGATAGGTGGAGATGATCTCCACGTCGTGCTCCCTGCGGATGCGCTCCTGGATGATCTCCATGTGCAGCAGGCCCAGGAACCCGCACCTGAAACCAAAGCCAAGGGCCACCGAGCTCTCCTGGGAGTAGACGAATGCCGAGTCGTTCAGCCGCAGCCTCCCGAGGGCCGCCTTGAGCTTCTCGTAGTCGGAGCTCTCGATCGGGTAGAGCCCGCAGAACACCATGGGCCTGACCTCCTTGTAGCCCGGGAGCATGTCCTGCGCGGGCTTGGCCGCCATTGTGATCGTGTCGCCCGTCTTTACCTCGCTCGTGTCCTTGATGTTCGAGACAATGTAGCCGACGTCTCCCTGGCTAAGGATGTCGCGCTTCTCCATCTTCGGCGTGAAGACCCCCACCTCCTTGATCTCGGATTTTTGCCCGGTGCTCATGAGCATCATCACTTCGCCCGCCCTTAGGGTCCCCGAGAAGACGCGCGCGTAGGCGATCACGCCCCTGAAGGAGTCGTAGATCGAGTCAAACACGAGCGTGCGCATCTGCGGGTAGTCGGTCCACCGGGGCGCGGGAATCCGGGCCACCACGGCCTCCAGGATGTCCACGATGCCGATGCCGGCCTTGCCGCTCGCAAGGATCGCCTCCTCGGCCGGGATCGTCAGGATGTCCTCGAGCTGCTTCAGGCACAGGTCCAAGTTGGCGCTTGGAAGGTCTATCTTGTTAATGACCGGGATGATCTTCAGCTTCTGGGCAAAGGCCAGGTGGGCATTCGCGACGGTCTGCGCCTCGACGCCCTGGGAGGCGTCCACCAGAAGAAGTGCACCCTCGCACGCGGCAAGGCTCCGCGAGACCTCGTAGGAGAAGTCAACGTGCCCCGGCGTGTCCATGAGGTTCAACTTGTAGGTCACGCCGTCCTTGGCCTTGTAGCTCATCGTGACGGGATGCGACTTGATCGTGATCCCGCGCTCTCGCTCAAGGTCCATCGAGTCCAGGTGCTGCGCCGTGAGCATCCTGTCCGACACCGTGTGGGTCTCCTGGAGGAGCCTGTCGGAGAGCGTCGTCTTGCCGTGGTCTACGTGGGCAATGATGCAGAAGTTGCGTGTGAGGGGGGCGTCCATCGTCAATTGGCCCCGCTCAGGCGCCCAAGTCCGCGTAATCGGAGATGCTGCGGAGGTTCCAGGCCTTTTCGGTGCGGCGCGCAAGCCCAGCGAGGACTCCCCCCGGCCCCAGCTCCCAGAACTCGGTCGCCCCGGCCGCTGCAACGGCACGCATGCAGTCCTCCCAGAGGACCGGAGAGACGATCTGCCTGACGAGTGCGCGCTTTATCTCCTCCGGGCCGGCAACTTCCCCCCCGGTCGTGTTCGTGAAGACGCGGAACCGGGGTGGCGAGAATGCTATGCCGGCGAGAAAGGCCTCGAAACCCTCCCTGGCCGGCTCCATCAGCCTACTGTGGTAGGCCCCCGCCACGTTGAGCGGGATCACCTTCTTGATCCCGCGTCCCTTGGCCGCCTCGACGGCCGCGGCGATCCTCGCCTTTTCGCCCGAGATGATGATCTGGCCTGGCGCGTTAAAGTTCGCTGCCTCGACGTCAAACTCCTTGCAGAGCGCCACGACCGTTTCTCGCGACTCCCCGATCACGGCCGCCATGGCGCCGCTGCTCCGCTCGCACGCGACCTGCATGAACTTTCCCCGTTCGGCCACGATCCTTAGCCCCGTCGGAAAGTCGAACACCCCCGCCGCCGCATAGGCCGTCACCTCGCCCAGGCTCAGCCCAAGCGCGAAGTCGATCGCAGGGAGCTTCCCCCGCTCCCCTAGCGACGCCAGGATTGCCATGCCGTGGACAAAGAGCGCCGGCTGGCACACCCGGGTCTCCGTCAGCAGGGCCTCCGGCCCCTCAAAACTCGCCTTGGCCAGGTCCCAGCCAAGCACGCTCCCGGCCTCCTCGTAGAGTGCTTTCGCCGCCGCCGATGCTTCATACAGCGACTTGCCCATGCCCACCCTTTGGGCGCCCTGACCTCCAAATAGGAATGCGATTGGCATTGTAGAACCGACTAGGCAATCCCCCGGAGCCCATGAATCCAAGCCAAATAAGAGGGCCGGGGGGCCGGGATGCCCAAAAACCGCCCTCAGAACTTCTTCATCTGCTTGAAATACTTGTCGTCGTCGGGGGGCTGCGCGAAATCGGGGATGAAGCTCCTCGAGGCTTCGGCAGGGGGTCGGTCGACCGCCGAGGTCGACAGGCCGCGCGAAATATCAGGGGGCCCCGCGAATCCGGTGCCAGGCCCCTCAGGGGCGGAAAAAAATCTCACCTGGGGCGCCGCCTGGAACTCCAGGAGCGCCAGGTACGGATTGGGCCCCGACTTCGCGGAATCAGCCAACCCATCGACATCCGACGGACTGACAAGGCTCTCGACCGCCGCACTCGAGGCGCCCAGGTCCAACCCGGGGAGCAGGTCGGCGCGGCCCCTGGCGCCCTCCAAGCCGGCAGCGCCCTCGCCCTTTGACGAAGGCAGGAGCAGATCGTGGTCCTTGGCCGAGATCCAGCCGCTCATGAAGGAGTCGAGGGGATTGTAGACGGAGTTGGCGACCTCCTTGGAATCGGACTTCTCCCGCGCGGCGTCTGCGACCTGCGCGTCCTTCTCGTCGCCCCTAAGGAGATCCTGGTCGGCCCTTAGGAGCTCCTCCTTGTCGCGGTACCTGGCCTTCGGGTCCTTCTGATCGTCGGCCTTCTTGTCCATGGCGTCTACCAGCCAGTTGCCCGTGGACCGCTTCTTCTTCGAGGGGTCGAGCGCATCCTCCTTTTCCTGGTCCGAGAGGTTGGGCAGCTGCGGGGCCACGGCGCCCGGCATGGGGCCAATGTCCTTCATCTGCAGCGCCGGAAGCGCCGCGGACGGGTCCTGCAGGCCCGCCGGGGCCTTGATGGACGCGAGGTCCTTCTTCGCGGCGGCTATCGAGTCGTCAGCGGGAGGCGGATCACCGGCGCGCGCCGCCAGGGCTAATATCCCAAAAAGGATGGCTCCCGATGCGCGCATAGGCCATGTTCGCCTTCCCCGCTAGCTCTTGATGAAGATGCCCTTAAGGTTCATCTCGAGCTGCTGCGGGTTCGGCGAGAAGCGGACGCCGTCGGCCTTGCTGATCCGCCCCGCCTTGATAAGGCGGTAGAGGTCCTTGTTGAAGGAATAGCTGAGGCCGTCGAGCCCGCCCTCAAGCAGCGAGTTGATCTTATCGAACTGGCCCTCGAGGATCAGGTTTCGGATCGTCGCATCGGTGTTGAGCACCTCGTTGCTGGGCACGCGCCCGCCGCCCTCGAGGCTCGGGATCAGCTTCTGGCAGATGAAGCCGCGGATCGAGCCCGAGATCTGCCTGCGGGCCTGCGCCATCTGCTCGGGAGGGAAGAACTCAAAGAGGCGGGTGAGCGACTGGGCCACCGTCGCCGCGTGCATGGTCGAGAACACCAGGTGCCCGGTTTCGGCGGCCGAGATGGCGGTCTCGAACGTCTCCCGGTCTCGCATCTCACCGATCAGGATGATGTCGGGGTTCTGGCGCAGCACCGATTTGATCGCCAACTCGAACGTCGGCACGTCGAGCCCGATCTCGCGCTGCTGGAAGACCGACTTGTCGTCCTGGAAGGTGTATTCGATCGGGTCCTCGATCGTCACGATGTGCTTGTCCATGTTCTGGTTTATCCAGTTGAGCATGGCCGCCATCGTTGAGCTCTTGCCGGAGCCGGTGGCTCCGCAGACCAGGAGGATCCCGTCCTTGGCATTGGCGAGCTTAAGGAGCGGCTCGGCCTGCAGGCCGAGATCCTCAAAGTTGGGCACCTTGCTCTTGATGTGCCTAAACACGATGCTCACGAGCCCGCGCTGGTGGAACGCGTTCACGCGGAAGCGGCCGATCCCGTCGGAGGCATAAGCAAAGTCGATCTGGCCGAGCTCATCCCAGCGTTTCCGAAAGATCTCGGGAACGTGCTCGTCCACGAAGGCCTGGGCCTCCGGGCTCGTGATGGGGTCCATGTCGACAGGCTTCAGCCGGTTGGAAATGCGGACGTAGCCCGGCTTGTTCGATTTGATAACGATGTCGCTCGCGCCGCTTTCGACCGCAAGCTTGAGCAGGTCGTTGAAGATCTCGGTATGAGGGGTGACTTCGTTCATGGACAATTATAGCGTTGCTCTGGATTTTGTAGCTTGGCCTGCTTCACGCGGCAAGGCATCTTTGCCCAGACTGAGCCCTCTATTCCTATGAAGCCACGGCCCCTAACAGGCGCGATCACCGCTCTGGTAACTCCCTTCCGCGGGAAGGATGTTTCGTTTGGGGACCTGAAGAAACTGATCGAGCACCAGATCCGGGGCGGCATTGACGGGGTGGTCCCGGTCGGCACCACGGGCGAGTCCCCCACCCTGACGGGCGAGGAGCATCTGGACGTGATTCGCGCGACGGTCGAGTTCGCCCGCGGGCGCGTGCCCGTGATCGCGGGCACCGGCTCCAATTCGACCGCCGAAGCCCTTGAGTACACGCGCCTTTCCGACGAGGCGGGCGCGGACGCGGTCCTGGTGGTGACCCCGTATTACAATAAGCCGAGCCAGGAAGGACTCTACCGGCACTATGCGGCGATCGCCGAGGCCACGGACCTGCCGATCATCCTCTACTCCATACCGTCGCGATGCTCGGTGGAGATCGGGGTTCCCGTCGTCGAGCGCCTCCGAGCCAAGTATTCGAATGTGCGCTGGATCAAGGAGGCCGGGGGATCGGTCGACCGCGTCGACCAGCTTAAGCGCGCGCTTGGCGACGACATCACGGTCCTTAGTGGCGACGACTCGCTCACCCTGGCGTTCATGGCCTCGGGCGCGGAGGGTGTCATCAGCGTGGCCTCCAACCTGGTCCCCAAGGAGATCACCCGGATGGTGCACCTGGCGCGGCAGAACGACTTTGCCGCAGCCTCCAAGCTTCACCGCAAGCTCTACCCGCTCTTTAAGGCCCTCTTCATAGAGCCGAACCCTGTTCCCCTGAAGGCCGCCCTGGCGCGCGCCGGCATCATTAGCAGCGAGGCCGTGCGCCTGCCGCTGTGCACCATGGAGCCCGACCATAGGGCGGTACTGACGAAGGCCCTGGCGGGACTTCGCCGCTGATCCAGCCATGCCCCTCTCGATTCTCCTAAATGGGTCCCGCGGCCGGATGGGCGCAGCCATCGCCGCGGCCGCGCCCGGCGCCGGTATCACCATTGGAGCGGCCACCGACCAGGGCGACGACCTTAAGGCGGGGATGGCGTCGGTCGATGCCGTGGTCGACTTCAGCTCCCCGGGCGCCACCCGGGCGCTCCTTGAGCTTGCGGTGGCGCTCAAGAAGCCCGTCGTGATCGGCACCACGGGCCATTCACCCGAGGAAAAGGCAGCGCTGCTTAAGCTCGCGGCCCACGTCCCGTGCGTTTGGGCGGGCAACTTCTCAGTCGGAGTGAACCTGCTCTACGCCCTGACGCGCCGGGCGTCGCGGGCGCTCGGCGACGACTATGACACCGAGGTGATCGAGATGCACCACAGGATGAAGAAGGACGCCCCGAGCGGGACGGCGGCTCGCCTGCTTGAGATCATCCTTGAGGAGAGGAAGCTCGACGCCTCGAGCCTAAGGCACGGCCGCCATGGGCTAACCGGCGAGCGCAAGACCTCGGAGGTCGGCGTCCACTCGCTGCGCGGCGGGGACGTGGTGGGAGACCACACGGTCGTCTTTGCGGGCGCCGGCGAGCGCCTTGAGCTCACGCACCGTGCGAGCGACCGGGCCGTGTTTGCGCACGGGGCGCTTCGCGCCGTGCACTGGGTTGTGGCGCAGAAGCCCCGCGTCTACGACATGCAGGACGTTCTCGGCCTCACCTAGGCCCGCCCGGGATGATCACCTCCATCCAGGGAATCTTGGCCGAATCCGGCCTCCTCCGCGCGGTCATCGAGCTCGACGGCTTCGGCTATGAGGTGAACATCCCGGTCACCACCGCTGAGCGGCTGCCGCCCGTCGGGTCGACGGTGCGTCTCCATACGCTGGTGATCTACCGCGAGGATTCGCAGACCCTCTACGGCTTCGCGACCGCCGAGGACCGGGACTTCTTTCGGCTGATGATTGAGAACGTGACCGGAATCGGCCCAAAGATGGCACTCTCCATCATGAGCCGTCTGTCGCTTCCCCTGCTCCAGGGCGCCATTCGCGCCGGTGACATATCCACCCTTTCGAAGTGTCCCGGTATAGGAAAGAAGACCGCCGAGCGGCTTGTGATCGAGCTAAAGAGCCGCGTGGGCCAGGTCGGCGCCGCGTCCCCTTCGTTTGCCGCGGAGGGCTCCCTGCCTCCCGCCGGCGCTCCCCATGCTGACGCCGTTGCCGCACTGGTTGCGCTCGGCTACAAGGTGGGCGACGCGGACGAGGCGGTCCGCAGGGCGTCCCTCTCGCTGGGCGCCAAGGCCACGACGGAGGCCTTGATCAAGAAGGCCCTCGCTTAGGGCGGGGCCTTCCTGGCTAGCGCTGGAACCGGAACGCTGTCATCTCAACGGGCTCATGGTCGTCGCGGCCTGCCTGGGGATCGGCGATCACCGCGGCCTTCAGGTCCGTCCTCGGATTGAGCAGGAAGTCCTTGCCCGTTGCCGAGAACACCGGAGTAAGGTGGACGTCGCCTATCCAATTGAGCTGCGCGACCTCGGGGGAGGAATCAAGCGAGGCGAGGAGGAAGCCTCCCTCGCGCCCCGAGCTCGGCTGCGAGGCCGGCCGCCCGATCAGAAAAACGGGCTTCATGGAATCCTGAGCCTGCCCCTGTGCATTGCTGACGGCGGCCGTGGCCGCGGGCACGGGTGCCGACGAGACAAGGCCGTCGCGCTTCTGGCCACCGGGACCCCTCATATTGACGAAGACAAGCACTACGGCGGCGGCCGCGGCAAGCCCGGCGGCCAACGGACCGAAGTTCCACCGGTGCTGCTCGGGGAATGCGGCCAAGGGCGACACCTCATCGGCGGCCGTCTCGGCCATCTCCTTTGACAGCATGGTGCAGGCCTTCTGCATGCGACAGTACTGGTCGTAGATCTCGCGACGCTTGGCGTCGGCAAGGACCGCGGCCTCGAGCTTCAAGGCATCCTCGGCACTGATCTCGTGGTCAACGTAGAGGTTGAGTAGTTCGATGAATTCCCGGTCGTTCATTTGAAGTCTTCGCCGAGTTTCGAGCGCAGGCTTTCGCGGGCTCTCGCTATACGGCTTTTTACGGTTCCAACGGAGATGCCCAGGACTTGGGCAATCTCCTCGTAGGACATGTTCTTGATGTTCCGCAAGACAAGGATCTCGCGGTGTTTGGTGCCGAGGCGCTCCATGCCTTTGCCGATGCGCGCGACGAACTCACGGGAAACCGTGATGTCATCGGGCGTCTCGACCTCGGCCGGGATCATCTCCGCAAGCGTGGTGTCATTGTCAGGTCCCATGGGGGCATCAAAAGACACGGATTTATCGCGCTTCCGACGCCACCAGTACCAATACCGATTGCGGGCTAGGTTTGTCGCAATCTGGTAAAGCCATGTGGAGAACGCCGAGTCTCCCCTGAAATTGGCCAGGCCGCGGTGGGCACGTATAAACGCATCCTGGGTAACCTCTTCCGCGTCCTGGGGATTCCTCAGGAGCTGGTTCACCATCGAGAAGATTCGATCCCAGTACCGGGATACCATCTCGTCGAACGCAGACGCGTCACCGCCCTTAAAGCGGTCCACGAGAAGGCGGTCCATCGCCACTTCATTTGCCTTGGTCGACATTCTGTCTTCCACGCTCTGACGGGCGTAATTGTTAATTGTTCCCACTGAATTGAGGATGGACCTACGAAACAAACGGACGCCCGGCCCGGGGGTCAATTCCTTCGACCCACCGATAAGGGGTTCCATTGGAAAAGACGCCTAAAATGGCGTGAAGTTCCAGCCATGCACGAACTTGGGCGTTATTCGGGCCTTTTGGCCTTGCGAACCAGGACGCCCCAAAGCTTAAAGGCTCCGGCTCCGTCGCATGCTTCCCCAAGTTGATTTCAATAGTACCCCCGCCGTAGCCGCCTTTGTCAGGGCTAAATTCGCGGCCCTCCACGGATCAGCTGACGACCGCCTCCTGACCAGGCTGTTTGACGACGTCGATGCCCATTTCTCCGGCCGCGTGCCCGCTTATGCGGCCATCGACCTAAAGTACCACAACTTGCGGCATACGCTCATGGCAACCGTGTGCATGGCGCTCCTGCTGGAGGGCCAGCAGATGGCCGGGGGCGAAAACCGCCTAAAACCCCGCGACTTCGAGTTGGCTATTGCCGGGGTGCTCCTGCACGACTCGGGCTACCTGAAGCTACGGGGCGACCGTGAGGGAACGGGGGCCAAGTACACGTTCTGCCATATCCTGAGGAGCTGCGCGTTCGCGGCCTCCTACCTGCCCGGACTCGGGGTCACCGATGTGGAGATTGAGAATGTCCTCTCTGCAATCAACTGCACCGGCCCCAACTCGGAGATCAGCCGCCTGCGCTTCAGGGACCCGGTGAGCCGCATGATCGGGTGCGACTTGGCAACGGCTGACTACCTCGGACAGCTGGCGGATCCGCATTACCCGGAGAAGCTTGGCGAGCTCTATGCCGAATTCCATGAGTCGGACTCCTTTGCCAACGTCCCGCAGGAAAAACGCATCTTCAAGTCGGAGGAGGACTTGGTCCTGAGGACCCCCGACTTTTGGCTTCATTTCGTGAAGCCGAAGCTCGATAACGATTTTCAGTCGGTCTACCGGTTCCTGGAGCGGCCGCTGCATTCCGGGGAAAACGACTACTTGTCGGCGATCGACCGCAATTTCGCCAAGATCCAGGACCGTATCGCCGAAATGAGGGTAAAGGCCGGCTAAGGTTTGGGCCGGGCATAGCCTTCGCTTCCCGGCGGTTGCACATCAAAGTCCTGCGGGGTCCATTTGGTCTTGCGGGGGCCTCGGTGGAACCCCTAGAACCATCCTCTTGGTTTGCTCCGCTTGGGGGTCGGTTTTTGGGCCCGGATCATTGTGCCATTCACAATGCCGCCGGTTTACTTATTGTCTGGGACTGGGGACCTTAGGAGCTCGCCGAGGATAATTTTTGGGGGCAGAATCATTCACAATCAATTTCCCGGGTTGGTAGCTCAACGGTAGAGCAGTTGCCTTTTAAGCAATTGGTTCTGGGTTCGAATCCCAGCCAGCCCACCAACTTTCCAAGGCCAGCGCCTATCCACGCGATGTACAGACTTGTTATTATCGAGGACCAGACCGCCATCAGAGAGATGCTGGCGGAGATCCTCGCTCTCGATAAGAATTACAAGCTCGTGGGCCAGTGCGGCGACGGGCAGGTCGGGCTGCTGATGTGCCTGGAGCAGAAACCCGACGTGGTGGTCCTCGATGCGAAGCTTCCGAGCCTAAACGGGGTCGAACTCCTTCGCAGGCTAAAGAAACAGCTCCCGGGCCTTAGGGTGCTGGTGTTCTCGGGCCATGAGAGCCCGGTGGTCGTGCGCCAGATGCTCGAGGCAGGGGCGCATGGCTTTGTGGAGAAGACCGCCGGTTTCACGGAATTCAAGAAGGGCCTGGCGGCGATCGCCATGGGGGGCACCTATTTTGGCCCGGCTATCGCGAGCGTCCTGCGCACGGTGGTCGCAAATCCCGAGTCGGGCAGATCGCCCGATTTCCTGACGGAGCGCGAGCGGGAGATCCTCCAGCTAGTCGCCGAGGGGCACACCACCAAGGCCATTGCGGCAAAGCTCGGGATCAGCGCAAAGACGGTAGATAACCACCGCACCAACCTGATGCGAAAGCTGAACATACACGACGTGGCCAGCCTGACACGACACGCGCTCGAGCAGGGCGTCGTCGAGGATTAGCACTATCCCTGTTTTCCCCTCTTAATTTCTTGCGACATGCCAAAGCTTGGCCAAAACATAGCCTTTCAATATTGAATTTTAACCAACCATGAAACTCGCCTCCAAGTCGCTCTGTATCATCGCCGCAAGTGCTGCCGCCCTTCTAGCGGGCTGCTCGAAGAAGCCCGTGCGGCCTGATCCGAGCTCGACAGCCCTCGGGCCGACGAGCGGCGGGACGGGCCTTACGCCCACCGATGTCAGCACGACGGCCGACGCGAACTCAACCCTGACCACCCGCGACCCGAACATCCTCGAGGACGCGAACACGATCCGCGGACTCCTGCAGCCCGTCTACTTCGACTTCGACCGATCGAACGTGAAGGCCTCCGAGCGCCCGAAGCTCCAGGCCGCGAAGGACTACCTCGACAAGAACCCGCAGTACCGTCTCCTGGTTGAGGGCCACTGCGACTGGCACGGCACCGCCGAGTACAACCTGGGCCTCGGCGACCGCCGCGCGAACGAGTCCAAGAAGTACCTGATCCAGCTCGGCGTACCCGCGGACAAGATCGAGACGCTCTCCAAGGGAAGCGAAGAGGCCAAGAAGGACGCCGATGACGCGACTAGGGCCAAGGACCGCCGCGACGAGCTGGTGATCCTCAAGAAGTCGTAATACCGGACAGGATACGCTTCGCCGTCTCGACGCCCTTTTTCATGACGTCGAGATTGAAGCTCTCGTTGGGGGCGTGAAGGTTGTCCTCGGGCAGGAACAGCCCGAGCATGACCGAGTCGAGCCCCGTCGACTGCTTGATCTGGGCAATGATGGGAACGCTGCCTCCCTCGCGGAGGTAGAGGGGCGGCCGCCCCCAGACCGCGGCCACCGCCGAGTCCGTCGCGCGGAAGGCGCGCGCCAGGATGGGTGACTGGTCCCTGGGCGTGTTGGGGCGTCCCGGGGGCACCACCACGTAGGGGTCGCCCTTGTGCTGGTCCACGAACTCAATCGTAACGCCCCTCGGGGCCCGTGCGCGGATTGTCTCCATGACGAGGGCCTTGATGCGGTCGGGCTCCTGGTTGGGCACCAGCCGGCAGCTGATCTTCACAAAGGCCTTGCTCGGGATGACCGTCTTCGTGCCCTCCCCCTGGTAGCCCCCGCCGATGCCGTTGAATTCCAGTGTCGGCTGGAACCGGATCGACTCGAACGGGCTGAAGCCGGGCGTCGTGTAGAAGGTGTCGACTCCCAGGAAATCCATGTAGGCCTTGCCGTCGCCCGCGAGCTTCGCGAGCTCGGCCTTTTCCCAGGCCTCGACCGGCAGGACCCCGTCGTAGAAACCGGGCACGTTTACCAAGCCCTCAGGGGTGTGGAGGGAAGCGCAGATCTCCGAAAGGGCCTGGATCGGGTTGCGGAAGGCGCCCCCGTGGAGGCCCGAGTGGAGGTCCCCCTTTGCGCCGGTCACCACGAGGTCCAGGAGCGCGAGCCCGCGCAGGCCGCAGGTGATGACCACCTGCTGCTCGTTCGGGAGCGCTGTGTCGGAGAGGTAGACAAAGTCGGCCTGCCTCAGACGGTCGGCGTATTTCACAAGGAAGGCGGGGAAGCTCGGGCTTCCCATCTCCTCCTCCCCCTCGACCAGGAACGTGATCCGGAGCGGCAGCTTGGGGTTCTCCTCGAGCAGCTGGGCGACCGCGGCGATGTTGGTCATGAGCGGGCCCTTGTTGTCTGCCGCGCCGCGCCCGTAGATCCGGTTTCCTATGATCGTCGGCTCAAAGGGCGGCGTCCTCCAGAGCGCGAGCGGGTCCGCCGGCTGGACGTCGTAGTGCCCGTAGATCACGACGTGGGGCCACGAGGGGTCGCCCCCGCGGCTCGCGAGCACGATCGGATGGATGTCGGTCTCAACGACCTCCACCTTGAACCCGAGGGATCCGAGCAGCTCGGAGACAAACCTCTGGGAGCCCGCCATCCCCTCCTTGAACTTGGAGTCCGTGGAGACGCTCGGGAACCTTATGAATTCCTTCAGCTTTTCAACGTAGTCGAACATGCCCTGACGCTGCCGAAGGCCCGCGCGCGTGCCAATCCCGAACGGGCCGCGAAGCGGGGGTCCTAGTGCCTGAAATGGCGGATACCCGTGAACACCATCGCCATCCCGCGCTCGTCAGCCGCGGCGATCACCTCCGCATCGCGCATCGAGCCGCCGGGCTGGATCGCGGCCGTCGCCCCGGCCTCGGCCGCGGCGACCAGGCCGTCGGCAAACGGGAAGAGCGCCTCGCTCACTACCACGGAACCCTTAAGGTCAAGGCCTGCCTCGCCCGCCTTCCATACGGCGATCTTCGAGCTGTCCACACGCGCCATCTGTCCGGCGCCGATCCCGAGCGTCCGCTCCCCGCGGCAGTACACGATGGCGTTCGACTTGACGTGCTTGCAGACCTTCCATCCGAAGAGCATCGCGTCCCACTCCTCCTTTGTCGGCTGGCGCTTCGTGACGACCTTGAAGCTGGCGGCGTCACCCAGGGTCCGGTCCCGGTCCTGGACGAGGACTCCCCCAACGACCGAGCGGATCTCCTGGAGCGCATCGGCCCCCAGGCCCTCGCTTGCCACCATGAGCCTCAGGTTCTTCTTCCTCTCGAGGATGTCCATCGCCTCGGGGCTGAACCGCGGGGCGATGATCACCTCGGTGAAGATGTCCTTGATGAGGGCGGCAAGTGCCCCATCGAGCGTGCGGTTGACGATGATGATCCCGCCAAACGGGGCCTGGCGGTCCGTGGCGTAGGCCTTCTCCCAGGCCTCCACCAGCGTGTCGGCGCTTCCCAGGCCGCACGGGTTCGTGTGCTTTAGGATCGCCACCGTCGGCCTCTCGAACTCGCCGATCAGGTAGGTGGCCGACGTGATGTCTAGGATGTTGTTGTAGCTTAGCTCCTTGCCCTGGAGCTGCTTGTAGTGCTCGTGGAAGGTCCCGTAGAGGGCGGCCTTCTGGTGGGGATTCTCCCCGTAGCGCAGGGCCTGTGCCTTGGTCCAGGACAACGTAAGGCGCTTCGCGAAACCCCCGAGGGCCTCGATGTCGGGACCGGAGGCCTCAAGCTCGAGATAGCGGGCGATCGCGGCGTCATAGGAGGCCGTGCGCTGGAAAACCTTGAGCGCGAGCCGGCGCCGAAGCTCCGAGAGGACGGCAGGATCCGTCTTCATCGCGGCCAGGACGCTCGGGTAGTCCTTGGGATCGCACACCACCGTGACGCTCGCGTGGTTCTTGGCCGCGCTCCTGAGCATCGAGGGTCCCCCGATGTCGATGTTCTCGATCGCCTCCTCAAAGGAGACGCCCGCCTTGGCCACCGTCTCCTCGAAGGGGTAAAGGTTCACCACGACCAGGTCGATAAGCTCGATACCGTTCTCCCTGGCCTGGTCCAGGTGCTCCTGCTTGTCGCGCCTGCAGAGCAGGCCACCGTGGACCTTCGGGTGGAGCGTCTTCACGCGGCCCTCCATGATCTCGGGGAATCCCGTGTGCTGGCCGACCTCGGTGACGGGAAGGCCCTTCTCCTGGAGCATCCGCGCGGTGCCCCCGGTCGAGAGGAGCGTGTAGCCGTGCTCCCTCACCAGGGCCGCCGCGAACTCGGCAAGGCCGTGCTTGTCGCTGACCGAAAGTAGGGCGAGTTTTCGCATGTTCCACGCTCTTGTGCGGGCCCACGAGCCGGGCATCAAGCGGAAAGCCTCTTGCGGAGCTTTTGAAGGGGGACACTGTTACAGGTGTGAAGTGCGGCTCCTCCCTTGAATTACCCGGCCTTACGGCCCGGCTGGACAAGCTCGTGCACCACCATGGAGGTGCGAGCCTGCCCGAGGACAAGCCGCACGCGTTCGTTTACTACATCACGATCCGCAACGGTTCGGACCGGACGGTGACGCTCCTTGGCCGAAAATGGGTGATCGATTACGGCAAAGGGGGCCGACAGGTGATCGAGGGCGACAAGATCGTCGGGGAGACGCCCCGACTGGCCCCGGGCGAGGAGTTTTCATACAACAGCCATCACATAACCGGATGCGACGCACGCGTCCAGGGGAGCTTCCACGGCGTGGACGAGTCGGGAACAAAGGTTCACGTTCTTCTACCCCCGTTTGACCTGATTGTTCCCGATTAGGCTTTATTTTTGGTAGAGGGCCGCCCGGCGCTTGAATTGTTCGGGATCCACCTTTTAGATCGGAGCATTCATGAAGCTCATTGATCTGAACCGCGACGGCGGCATCGGTGCCAACTCGCTGTTCGTCCAGCTTGGGGACCTAAATATTCTGGTGGATTCGGGCCTGCATCCGAAGAAGGTGGGCCGCCAGGCGGCGCCGGACCACTCCCCCCTTCGCGGCAAGAACGTGGACCTGATCATCGTCACGCACTGCCACCTCGACCATATCGGGAGCCTGCCGCTGACGATGAGGGAGTTCCCCAACGCCACGGTGATCATGACCAGCTCGAGCCGGATGCTGATCGAGCGGATGCTTCACAACTCGGCCAGCGTCATGATGCGCCAGCGCGAGGACCAGAACATCCCCGACTACCCCCTTTTCACCCACGAGGAGATCGACCGGCTGGCCAAGCGCCTCACGCCGGTTCAGTTCGGGATCGTCAAGAAATTCAAGTCGGGTCGGGACGAGATCGAGGTGGTGCTGCACCCAGCCGGGCACGTGGCGGGCGCCGCCGCGATCGAGATCCGCCACAAGCACAGGGCCATCTTCTTCACCGGCGACGTCCTATTTGAGAACCAGCGCACGCTCCCCGGCGCGAAATTCCCGGCGGGGCACTTCGACACGATCGTCATGGAGACGACCCGCGGAACGACCGAGCGCCACCCGGACAAGACGCGCGGGCACGAGATGGCGCGCCTGGTGGCCTCCATCAACGACACGATCCAGAAGGGCGGCTCATTCCTAATCCCGGTCTTCGCCCTCGGCCGGATGCAGGAGATCCTCTCGATCATCCACGACGCCCGGAAATTCCGCCGCCTGGTCGAGTGCCCGATCTACGGCTCGGGGCTCGGCATGGACCTGGTCGACTACTTCGACGAGATAAGCCGAAAGACCAAGCACATCCAGTTCAACCGCGGGATGGTGAAGGACCTGAAGGTGAGGCCCCTGCCCCGGGTGCTCACGCCGGGCGAGGACCCGCAGCAGAATGCGCTCTACATCATAAGCTCCGGCATGCTGGTCGAGCGGACGCCAAGCTACACGCTGGCCTCGGGCCTCCTGGGGCACGCGCGCAACACCATCGGGTTTGTCGGCTACTGCGACCCCGACACCCCGGGCGGGGTGCTCCTCGCATCGAAGCCCGGCGACACCTTCCTTTTCAAGACCGCCAACGTGAAGACAAAGATCAAGGCCCGGGTCGAGCGATTCGAGCTCAGCGGGCACGCCGACCGTGAGGAGCTCCTCCAGTTTGCCGTCCAGACCGAGGCCCGCAGCATTGTCCTCACCCACGGGGACCCCGAGGCCCGCAAGTGGTTTGCCGCGCAGCTCGCCGAGAAGCTCCCGACGGCGCAGGTCCTGGACCCGGTGCCCCTCAAGCAGTACCAGGTCTAGGGTCCCTTCGGGGCGACAAGGGCGGCCAGGCGCCGGGCCAGGGCGGGCGCACCGGCCACGTACATGATCTTGCGCATTTTCAGGTCGAATACCTTCATCGGCAGCTGCTCCCCGTTCAGGAAGATCACCTCCCCCCCGGCCGCGCGGCAGAGCGGGATCGCGGCGGCCAGGTCCCAAATCCTCACATTGAAGTCGACCGCGCCCCCGAAGAGCCCCGCGGCCACGTAGGCTAGGTGGAGCGTCGCGCTGCCCGTGCTTCGGATCTTGAAATGTTTTATGATAGCCTCGGCACCGGGGACGAGCGCCTTGTCGTTCGGGCTGTGGAAACCGACAATCGTCTCGGTCGTGGCGGGCTCGGTGGACACCGAGGCGGGCCGTTCCCCGTCGAACATGCCAAAGCCCGGGCCCCCGTGCATGAGGACCCGCCGGCTCAGGTCATAGACGACTCCGTAGACGGGCTCGCCGTACTGGATCAGCGCAAGCGAGATCGCGCAGTAGGGAATGCCGAGCGCAAAGTTGTTGGTCCCATCGATGGGATCGAGCACCCACCCGAAGCGGGAGGAGACCGCCACGGGCCCGCCGCCCTCGGGGAGCTCCTCGCTGAACATCTGGTCCTCGGGGAAGCTCTCGCGGAGCCTCTTAAAGATGTTCTCGGAGATCGCGATGTCGACCGCGGTGACCCGCGTCCCGTCGCTCTTCCACAGGCTCTTTGCCTTTCCGAACTCCCGGTGCAGGAGGCCCGTCTCGGCCATGACCGCGGCCATTGCCGCCTCGATTCGACGCGTGATCTCCGGCGGGTGCTTGCTCATGGATATTCGTAGAGTTTGGGGTCGCGGACCGGGGCGATCCGCCGCCGCCGGGTTCCGCCGCGGGAACCCCCCTTCGCGCCGGGGGCCTCCCCGGGACCCGGGTCCGGCCCGAGCTCGTCCTCGAGGGATTCGGGATCGGCCCCCTCCTCGAGCTTGCGAACCACCTCCTCCATGGGCCCGTCCATCCTCTCGCCGGTCAATTCTGCCATCCGGCGCATCATGCGCCCCATGGAGCGGGGATCGGCCTCGTCCGCGCTCGAGAATTCCTTCTCCAGCTGGCCCATCGCCGCGTCCAATTGGGCCTCCTCATGGCCGCCCTTGGGACCGCTGGACTGCTGGCCCGGCTCCCCGGCCTTCGCACCCTTTCCCACGACGGCAAACGCGGACACGATCTTGCGCATTTCGAAGGCCGGGTTGTCCGGGCACTTGGGCACGGTGCGCCCCTGCGCAAGCGTCCTCGCATAGAACTGGTAAATGCGGTGATTCTCTGGACAGTAGAATTCGTAGATCGGCATGCCGTTTCCTTTTTCCCGAAGCAGCGTCAAGCTGCCATGCAACGTCCCAAGCAGTCAAACTTCGACGCCGCCCAGGCGGCCTCCGCGGCGCAATTTGATCGCCAGAGCGACCGCTACGGGAAATCCCACATCCTGGCGGACACGGCCGACGTCGATGAGGCCCTCTCGGGCCTCCTCCCGACTCCGGGCGGCCGCGCCCTGGATGTCGCCACCGGGGGCGGCCACACCGCCCTTCAGCTTGCGCGCCGGGGCTGGAGCGTCACGGCGGGCGACGTTTCCCCCCGGATGCTCGAGAACGCCCGGAGGCTCCTCCGCGAGGCCGGTTTCGCCCTGGAGGTGGTCCTTTTCCCGGCAGAGGAGATTCCCTTTTCCGATGCCACCTTCGACATCGTGACGGTGCGGGTCGCGCCCCACCATTTCAGCTCCGTGAGGAGCTTTGTCCTCGAGGCGGCGCGGGTGCTTAGGCCCGGGGGTCACCTTCTCGTGATCGACGGATCGGTTCCCGACGGCGATCCCGAGGCGGAGGAATGGCTCCACCGCGTGGAGAAGGCGCGGGACCCGAGCCACGGGCGCTTCCTTTCCCGGGCGGCATGGGAGGGCCTAGTCAGGGAGGCGGGCCTCTCCCTGGTTTCGAGCGGGCTCCATTCAAAGAAGCAGCCCGACCTTGCGTGGTACTTTGAGACGGCCGCGACGCCGGCGGACAACCGGATCCGGGTCCTCGACGAGGTCCAGTCGGCATCCCCGGCAGTCCGCAAAGCGCTCAGGATCGCCGACGAGGACGGGAAGATCGTCTGGTGGTGGCCGATGCTCAGGCTCCTCGCCCGGAAGCCCTAGAGCGCTGCCACGGTGGGATTGCCATTTTGGGGACGACCCTGACACTTCGCGGGATGCGATTCATTAAAACGCTAGGACCTGTTCTCGCATTGGCGGTGGCCGCTTCGGCTCAGGACGCCCCAAAGGACGTCGACCAGGAGGCCGCGGCGGCGCGGATCCTCGAGCACATCCGGGTGCTCTCCTCGGATGAGTTCGAGGGGCGGGCGCCCGGTACCCCGGGGGAAGACAAGGCCGTGGCCTACATGCAGGGGGAGTTCGCGAAGCTGGGGCTAAAGCCCGGGAACCCCGACGGGACCTACATCCAGCAGGTCCCCATGGACGGCGTCACCTCGACCCCCAGCGTCTCGTTCGATACGGGCGGGAAGACGATCACCCCGGCGGTGCTCAACGACTATGTGGCGGTGTCGCGCCACACCGTGCCGCTTGTCGAGGTGAAGGACAGTCCGATCGTCTTTGTGGGCTACGGGGTCGTCGCACCCGAATACGGATGGGACGATTTCAAGGGGGTGGATGTCCGGGGAAAGACCGTGGTCATGCTGATCAACGACCCGCCGGTGCGCGACCCGAAGGATCCCACGAAGCTCGACGACGCGATGTTCAAGGGGAAGGCGATGACCTACTACGGCCGCTGGACCTACAAGTACGAGGAGGCCTCCGAAAAGGGCGCCGCCGCCTGCCTGATCGTGCACGAGACGGGGCCGGCGGGCTACCCGTTCGCCGTGGTCTCGGGCAGCTGGGGCCGCGAGAATTTCTCGCTGGCGAGCCCCGATGGAAACGCCGGCCGGGTGGCCGTCGAGGGGTGGCTCACGCTCGACTTTGCAAAGAGCCTGTTCGCTGCCGCCGGCCAGGACTACGACGCGCTCAAGGCGGCCGCCGTCAGCAAGGATTTCCGCCCGGTCGAGTTCAACGCCAAGGCGAACTTCAGCATCGCCAACAAGATCCGCCCTCTGTCCTCGCGCAACGTGGTCGCCAAGATCGAGGGTGCCGACCCCAAGCGGAAGGAAGAATATGTGATCTACACGGCGCACTGGGACCATCTGGGCAGGAACCCCAAGCTAAAGGGCGACCAGATCTACAACGGGGCGCTCGACAACGCCTCGGGCAGCGCGGGAATCCTGGAGATTGCGCGCGAGTTCATGGCGCTCAGCCCTTCCGAACGGCCGCCGCGCTCCATCCTTTTCCTTTCGGTGACTGGCGAGGAGCAGGGCCTTCTCGGCTCCGAATATTATGCCCAGCACCCCCTCTACCCGCTCACGAGGACGCTCGCCGATATCAACATTGACGGGATGGAGACCGCGGGCCCCTCGCGCGACCTGGAGGTCATCGGGTACGGAAACAGCACCATAGATGACATTGCCAACCTCCTCCTGAAGAAGGAGGGGCGCATCCTGGTCCCCGACCTGCAGCCTGAAAAGGGAGGCTTCTACCGCTCGGACCACTTTGAGTTCGCGAAGGTCGGGGTGCCGGCGTTTTACGCCCACGGCGGCGACGACATCATTGGCAAGCCCGAAGGCTACGGCCGCCAGCGGCGAGACGAGTACACCGCAAACGACTACCACAAGGTGAGCGACGAGATAAAGCCCTGGTGGGATCTACGGGGTGCTGCCCAGGATGCCGACCTCCTCTTCCAGATCGGCCAGGACCTTGCCAAGACGGATTCCTGGCCAGAATGGAAACCCGGCTGCGAGTTCAAGGCCCGCAGGGACGAGATGATGGCGGCGGCCTCCCATTGACCCCTGGGGCCCTACCCTCCGCCTAAAATCATGACTTGGAAACCGTGGCGCCTGGCAGCCCTCCTGGGGCCGCTGGCGCTACTCGTCGGATGCGGACGCTCGGGGCCCGGCGCCCCGGCAGGCGACTCCCAGGGGCCTGCGGCCCCCGCGCGGCAGGTCTTTCGGTACGGGAATTCCGCGGAGCCCCAGGACCTGGACCCGCAGGTGGTGACGGGGACCCCGGAATACCACCTCGTGCAGTGCCTCTTCGAGGGCCTCCTCACGATCGACGCCCGCACGGGAGAACCCGCGCCCGGACTTGCCAGGGCATGGGAGGTCTCGCCCGACGGCCGCGTGTACACCTTCCACCTGCGGGAGAACCTGAAGTGGTCGGATGGGAGCCCGATCACTACCGGCGACGTGCTTGGGTCATGGAAACGGATGATAAGCCCAAAGCTCGCCTCCGAATACGCGTACCTGATCTACAACTTCGTCGTCGGAGCGAAGGACTACTACGACGGGAAGGAGACCGATTTTTCGCGCGTGGGCGTGAAGGCGCCCGACGAGCGGACGATCGTCGTCACGCTCTCGAACCCGACCCCTTTCCTCGCCTCAATCATCGCCAACCACACCGCGTGGGACGTGCTGCCGGTCAAGGTGCTCTCCAGGTACGGAAGCCTCGACGAGCGGAGCACACCCTGGACGCGGCCGGGGAACATCGTCTCCTGCGGACCGTTCATGCTCCAGGAATGGGTGCCGCAGCAGAGGATCGTCGCCGTCCGCAACCCCAACTACTGGGACGCCGCCCACGTGAAGCTCGACGAGGTGGACTTCTACCCGACCGAGGACGTCGCCGCCGAGGAGAGGATGTTTCGGGCGGGCCAGCTCGACAGGACCCAGGAGATCCCCATTGCGAAGATCGACACGTACCGCCGGGAGAACCCGGATGTCCTGCACATCGACCCTTACCTCGGCGTCTACTTCTACCGGTGCAACGTGACCCGACCGCCGCTCGACGACGTCCGCGTCCGGAAGGCCCTGGCGCTTGGCATAGACCGGGAGAGCCTGATCCGCAACGTGACCCGCGGGGGCGAAACTCCGGCGTACGCGGTGAGCCCCCCGGGGGACGCGGGCTATACGACGCGCGCGCGGATAAGCGGCTCCCTTGAAGACGCGCGGAGGCTCCTCGCCGAGGCCGGCTTCCCCGGGGGAAAGGGGATGAAGCCGATCCAGCTCCTCTACAACACCCAGGCCAACAACAAGCAGATTGCGGAGGCCATTCAGGAGATGTGGCGCCGCAACCTCGGCGTGGAAACCGAGCTCATCAACGAGGAATGGAAGGTGTACCTCGACAGCCAGCACACCCATAACTACCAAATGGAACGTGCGGGTTGGATCGCCGACTACCCGGACCCGCACGTGTTCCTGGAAATCTGGGAGAGCGGCAACGGAAACAATGACACCCTCTGGTCAAACGCAGCCTACGACAGCCTCCTCCACCAGGCGCTCCGCGCCGGGGACAAGGCCTCGCGCTACGAGCTCTACCAGAGGATGGACGCCATACTGGTCGACGAATGCCCCGTGATCCCCATATACTACTACAAGAGGCCCTACCTGATGAGTCCCAGGGTGAAGGGGTATTGGATCAACGAGCTGGACAACCATCCCTTCAAGGAAATCTACCTGGAGAACTGACCCGACCATGATTCGATTCGTGCTCCAGAGGCTGATCCAGACGATACCGGTGGTGTGGGTGATCGTCACCGCCACCTTCTTCATGATCCGCTTCGTGCCCGGCGGCCCCTTCACGGCCGAGAGGGCGGTGACCCCGGAGATCCTGAAGAACCTGGAGGCCCACTACGGCCTTAACAAGCCGCTCTACCAGCAGTACCTGGACTACTGCGGCAAGATCCTCCGAGGGGACCTGGGGCCGTCGTTTAAGTACCCGACGCGCAGCGTGAACGAGATCATCGCCGAGAAGCTGCCGGTATCGGTGGAGTTGGGGCTCCTGTCGCTGAGCGTCGCGCTCGGGGTCGGCCTTCCGCTCGGCGTCCTGGCGGCCGTGAAGCGCAATACCTGGATCGACTACCTGTGCTCCTCCTTCGCCATGGTCGGCATCTGCATCCCGACCTTTGTCATGGGCCCGATCCTCATCCTTATCTTCGCGATCCACCTGGGCTGGTTCAACGCCTCGGGCTGGTACGGGCCGATCGACCGCGTGCTTCCGAGCCTAACGCTCGGCATGGTGTACGCGGCCTACGTGGCCCGGCTGACGCGCGGCGGCATGCTCGAGGTGCTCAGCCAGGACTACATCAGGACCGCGCGCGCCAAGGGGGCCAGCGAGACCCGGGTGATCATGAGGCACGCCCTGAGGGGCGGGCTAACCCCTGTGGTCTCCTTCCTCGGGCCCGCGATCGCGGGAATCGTGACGGGCTCCTTCGTGATCGAGACCATCTTCCAGATACCCGGAATCGGGAGGGAGTTCGTGAACTCGGCGTTCAACCGCGACTACACGCTGGTCCTCGGCACCGTGGTGCTCTACGCCGCCTTCATCATCGGGATGAACCTGGTCGTGGACGTCGTCCAGGTCTGGCTCAACCCCAAGCTCAAATTCGATTGAAACCCGAGGACACCGAACGCGGACACTCGCTCTGGAGCGATGCCTGGCACCGCCTCAAGAGCAACCACCTGGCGATCGCCGGGGCCGTGGTGCTCGTCGTCCTCACGCTCGCCTGCGCCGGAGGACCGATCTTCTCGCAGTCGTATGAGGAGCAGAACCTGGACCTGGGCGCCGTGCCGCCCTGCGCGGCGCACTGGCTCGGGACCGACACCCTGGGCCGCGACCTCTTCGCCCGGATCCTCTACGGGGGCCGGATCTCGATAACCGTGGGACTCGTGGCGACCTTCGTCGCGCTCGCGATCGGGGTCACCTACGGGGCCGTCTCCGGGTTCATCGGCGGCAAGGTCGACGCGGTCATGATGCGCCTCGTGGACATCCTCTACGCGCTGCCCTTCGCGATCTTCGTCATCCTACTGATGGTGTTCTTCGGGCGGAACATATTCCTTCTGTTCTTCGCCATCGGGGCGGTCGAATGGCTCACGATGGCCCGTATCGTTCGGGGGCAGGTGCTGTCCATAAAGAAAATGGAATTCATAGAGGCCGCGCGCGCGCTCGGGCTCGGGCGGCGCCGCATCATCTTCAGGCACCTGATCCCGAACGTCTTGGGGCCGGTGATCGTCTACACGACGCTCACGATCCCCGCCGTCATGCTCCTGGAGGCGTTCCTTAGCTTCCTCGGCCTGGGCGTCCAGGCGCCGATGAGCTCCTGGGGCGTCCTGATCAAGGACGGCTCCGAGAAGATGGAGGAGTTCTGGTGGCTCCTGGTCTTCCCGGGGGCCCTCTTTTCGCTCACGCTTTTCTCGCTCAATTTCCTCGGCGACGGGCTCCGCGACGCGTTGGATGTGAGGGCATCCAAGGACTGATTGCCCAAGGATTGCCCCCTCCCCACGATGCTCAGGCGCTTCAAACCCTACCTTTCCTACCTCAAGCCGGTAAGGGGCACCATGGTCTGGGCCATACTCGCGGGCGTCGTCTACGGGGCGTCAAACGGCGCCGGCCTGCCGCTGATGAACCTCTACATCCTGCCGCGGGTCTTCGGCTCGACGGCGGTGCACCTGGAGATATGGAAGGTGGTCGCGATCGCGATGTGGTTGCCCATCGTCTTTACGGTCCGGGGACTGGCTGGCTACATGAACAGCTACCTGATCCAGTCGGCGGGCGTGAGGATCCTCGAGGCCATCCGCCTCGACTACTTCAAGAAGCTGCAGGTCCTATCCCTCTCGTTCCTCCAGAAGCAGACGACCGGCGACCTAATCTCGCGGGGCCTGGCCGACACGAACCAGCTCCAGACGACGCTCACCTCGGTCGCCAACGACGGCATGAAGCAGCCCGCCACGCTCATCTTCGCTCTGGGATCGGTGATCTACATCACCTCCAGGGAGCGGGGAAGCGGGCTCATGGTGGCATGCCTTGCCATCATCCCCCTGTGCGTCTTCCCGATCCGCTACGTCGGAAAGAAGCTCGTGAAGCGGGCGTACCAGATGCAGACGCAGCTGGGCTCCGTCACCAACAGCTTGAGCGAGAACCTGAGCGCCGCAAAGGAGGTCCGGGCCTTTGGGCTGGAGGACCGGCAGGCCCATGCGTTCGCGAAGGAGACCTCGGCGCTGATCCGGGTCCAGCTGAAGGTCGCAAAGTATGCCCTGGCCCTGACGCCCTCGATTGAGATCATCTCGGCCTTCGGAATCGGCGTGGTCTTTGTCTACGCCTACTATGCCGGGGTCCAACTGCAGTCGTTCCTGGCCGTCGCCACCGCGCTGTTCGTGAGCTATGACCCGATCAAGAAACTGGGCGCGATCAACAATGACGTAAAGAGGGGCGAGGCCTCGCTCGACAGGCTAGAGGTGGTGTTCAACGAGCCCGTGACGATCAAGGATCCCCCCGACCCGGTCGAGATCGGCCGCAGCACGGGTAACATCGCCTTCAAGGGCGTCACCTTCGCATACAAGAGTGACGAGCCCGTGCTGACCGACGTTACGGTCGACATACCTGCGGGAACCGTGTGCGCCCTGGTCGGCCCGAGCGGGGCCGGCAAGACGACCTTCGCCAACCTCGTGCCGCGCTTCTTCGACGCCGACGGCGGGCGAATCGAGATCGACGGTACCGACATCCGGCGCATGCGCCTCCTGGACCTGCGCAGGAACATCGCGCTGGTCTCGCAGGACCCGATGCTTTTCAACGACACCGTCCACAACAACCTGCTCCTCGGGCGCCTCGACGCCACCGCCGAGGAGGTCAGGGCCGCCGCGGTCAAGGCCCATGCCGACGAGTTCATCCGCTCGTTCCCGAACGGCTACGACACAATCGTCGGCGAGCGGGGAGCGCGCCTCTCCGGGGGCCAGAGGCAGCGCCTTGCGGTCGCCCGCGCCTTCCTGAGGAACGCACCCATACTGATCCTGGACGAGGCCACCTCGGCGCTCGACTCCCAGAGCGAGCAGATGATCCAGGACGCGCTCCGCAAGCTTGTCGTCGGAAAGACCGTCCTGATCATCGCCCACCGCTTCAGCACGATCCGGGATGCCTCGCTCATCCTCGTCTTCGACAGGGGATCCATCGTGGCGCGCGGCACCCACGCCGAGCTCTACGCGAGCGAGGGGCTCTACCGCACGCTCTACGACCGGCAGCGGACCGAGGCTTCGTAGGGAGGGCGGACCGGCGGCCATGCAAAAGACCCCGAGGATACTCGTGATCCGGCGCCGCTACCTGGGCGACGTCGTGCTCCTGGGGTCGCTCTTCAGGAACCTCAGGCTCCACTGGCCCGATGCCCACGTGTCCGCGCTTGTGGAGCCCCAGTGGGCCGGGATCCTGGCCCTGAACCCGGACGTGGACACGACGCTCACCCTTCCGACCGGACTGGCCGCCTGGCCCGGATTCATCGGGAGGATCCGAGGAGGACACTTTACCCACGTGCTCGACATCGACAACACGGAGAAGACGGCACTGATCGCACGCCTGAGCGGAGCGCCGGTGCGGGTCGGGCTCCACCACGGCGCCCACCCGATGAAGCTGCGCAGCCTGTATACCCACGTGGCGTATGAGCCCGAGGAGGAGCACGAGCGGCAGCCCATAAGCGAGTACTACCTGAAGGCGCTGGGGCCCGCGGGGGTCCCGGTTGCCACGCGCGAGGTCCGGCTTGTTCCCAGGGAGGCGGACATCCTGGAATGGCGGCGTTTCGTGGGCGCACAGGGCCGCCCGCTCCTCGTGCACCCCGGAAGCCGAAGCGCATGGAGAATCTGGCCCCATGACCGCTTTGCCGCGGTGTGCGACCGCGTCCAGGACGAGCTCGGCGTGCAGGTGGTCCTCGTGGGCGGGCCGGCCGAGGCGGGGCTGATCGCCTCCATACGCTCCAAGGCGAGGACGCACCTGCTGGCGGTCGAGGGCCCCCTCTCCCTTGAGAGGTTCGCGGCGCTGGCCGGCACCTGCCGAGCGCTCCTCTGCCACGACAGCGGACCGATGCACGTGGCAGCGGCCGTGGGAACGCCGGTCGTGGCGCTCTACGGCTCACAGAACCCGGTGCTTTTCATGCCGCACGGCAAGGGCCACACGCAGCTCGTCCCGCCGATGCCCTGCGGCGCCTGTGTTGCTACCGAGAAGTGCGTGCCGGGTGACTCCTACCACAATTTCTGCGTCCGGTTGCTTGCGGTCGAGGCGGTCTTCGCGGCCGTGAAGGCAGCCCTGTCCGCGCCCGGTGCCTGACCCCCATGCCCGAGGAGCCCCACAGACTGAGCAGGTTGGCCGAGGACCTCATAGCGTCACTCAGGCGCATTCCCTCCGAGGACCCGAGGGGCATCCGCCGCAAGCCATCGAAGGGCGTCGCGGAGGTGATCGACGACCTTAGGGCGAAGTACGGCATCGGGGTGCCCACGGCCGAGCAGGCGATCCGGGACAAGTGGCCCGAGGTGGTCGGGGGGGCCAACGCCTCCTATTCCAACGCCGTCAGGATCGACGAGCGCGGCCGCCTGATCATCCATGCGACCCACGCCGTGGTCCGGAACGAGCTCTTCATGAATCGGGCCGAGATTCTTGAGCGGATCCACCGGATCCCGGGCTGTTCCGGGATCAAGCAACTCCACCTGGTCCAGGGTTAGAGCCCCCCTTGGGGGTCAATTTTGGCCTTGCGCCTAGGTCCCCGGTTTTTGAAGTTATCCCCTTGCGTCAGTGGGTTCTCGACAGTTGAGGGGCCCGCCATGACTGGTCCGGCATCCCGCCGGGCTGGAACGGTGACGCCGGCTTGGCCGGGGTTTTCCCCGGGTGGGCTGGTGGCACGGGGCACTTAAAAAGGCTCCCTACAGTCATGCAACACAACTACATACAAAATGCCTACAGTCGTTAAGCCAGAGATCATCGCAGAGTACAAAATCCACGATAAGGACACCGGTTCGAGCGAGGTGCAAATCGCTCTCCTGACAGCCAGAATCAACCATCTGACCGAGCATCTTCGGACCCACCGGAAGGACTTCCACTCCCGCCGTGGGCTGCTCCAGATGGCGAGCCGCCGTCGCAAGCTGCTCGACTACCTCAAGCACCATAATCTGCCCAAATACAACGAACTGCTGCAGAAGCTAAATCTGCGCAAATAACGCTTTCGCCACACAGGCGATCCGATCCGCGGGTCGCCTGTTGTCGTTAAGACACTCGGACATGGAGGCGGGACATTTCCGTTTGCCGCCCGGGCCCCTTGAAAAAAAGGGAGCCGGGGGCGCCAAACGGAAATCTCTCGAACCCTGAATCGAGACGACGCAAGCACGCAGGGCCCGCGCGCCCGGCGAAGACGCCCCATACGGAACCCCCGACGGGCACCCCAACCCCGCCGAAAACGGATACTTAAGAACAAGGAAATCAAAGACATGAATCAGAAACACAACGTAACAGTCCCGGATTACGGGATTACCTTCTCAACCGGCTCGCTCGGAAAACTCGCCAACGGCGCCGTCAATGTCACCGTCGGCGACACCAACGTGTTTGTCGCCACGACCGTGGCCTCGACGACGAAGCCGGGCCAGGATTGGTTCCCGCTCACGGTCGATTACCGCGAGAAGTACCACGCGGCTGGCCGCTTTCCCGGCGGCTACTTCAAGCGCGAGGGACGGCCGACCGAGAAGGAGATCCTCACGTCGCGCCTGTGCGACCGGCCCTGCCGCCCGCTCTTCCCCGAGGGCTTCCTGAACGAGGTCCAGATTGTCGGGATCCTCCTTTCGGCCGACCAGAAGAACGAGGCCGACATCGCCATGGTGAACGGCGCAAGCGCCGCCCTGGCAATCTCCGACATCCCGTGGAACGGCCCGATCGCGGCCTCCCGCATCGGGCTCATCGACGGGAAGTTCATCGCAAACCCCACGATCGAGCAGATGTTCTCGTCCTCCCTGGACCTGATCTACGTCGGCAACGAGAAGGACATGCTGATGATCGAGGGCAGCGCGGACCAGCTCCCCGAGGACCGCTTCATCGAGGCTCTCGAGTTCGCCCACAACGCGATCCAGCCGATCATCAAGGCGATCAAGGAGCTTGTCGCCCTGGCGGGAAAGCCGAAGGCGACGTTCCCCATCGTAGGAGCCTCGCCCGAGGCGCGCGCGATCATCGAGCGCATCGCCGGGCCCAAGATCCCCGACGCGATCTTCGGCAAGGAGAAGGCAGCCCGCGGCGCCAACGTGAAGGCCATCAAGGAAGAGGCCAAGGCCGCGCTCGTCGCAGAGCTCGGCGAGGGCAAGTTCTCGGACGTCGACCTGAACGTCGTGTTCGAGGATCTCCAGTACAAGGCGTACCGCAAGACGGTCCTGGAGCGCGGCGTGCGCGCTGACGGACGGGACTCGAAGACCCTGCGCCAGATAGGCTGCGAAGCGGGCGTCCTTCCGATGGTCCACGGGAGCGCGCTCTTTGAGCGCGGCGACACCCAGGCCCTGGTCATCACGACCCTAGGGCCCACCAAGGAGGCTCAGGACATGGACGGCCTGACGGGCGGAGCCACCTCGAAGAGCTTCATGCTCCACTACAACTTCCCGCCGTTCTCGGTGGGCGAGACGGGGCGCTTCGGCTCCCCGGGCCGCCGCGAGATCGGGCACGGGGCCCTGGCTGAGCGCTCGCTCGTCCCGATCCTGCCCCCGGAGGATGCATTCCCCTACTCGATCCGCGTCGTCTCCGAGATCATGGCCTCGAACGGCTCGACCTCGATGGCGTCGATCTGCGGCGGCTGCCTTTCACTGATGGACGCCGGCGTCCCGATCATCGCCCCGGTCGCAGGCATCTCCTGCGGCCTGATGACCGACAACGCCGCCGACGGCTCCATCGCGAAATGGGTCACCATCACCGACATCATCGGCGAAGAGGACCACTTCGGCGACATGGACTTCAAGCTCGCGGGCACCACCAAGGGCATCACCGGGTTCCAGCTCGACCTTAAGATCAACGGCCTGCCCTTCGAGATCGCAAAGGCCGCGATCTTCCAGGCCCGCGACGCCCGCATCGAGATCCTCCGCAAGATGCTTGCCGTCATGCCGGCGCCCCGCGCCGACCTGAGCAAGTACGCCCCGCGCATCCAGACGATCCAGATCGATCCCGAAAAGATCGGCCTGCTGATCGGGCCCGGTGGCAAGACGATCCGCCGCATCACCGAGACGACCGGCGCCCAGATCGACATCGCCGAGGACGACTCGGGCAAGGTCTTCATCTATTCCAACAACGGCGAGGCCATGGCCCGCGCGATCCAGGAGATCGATGGGCTGTGCGGCGGCGGCGGCGCGGGCGGCGGCGGCGGCGCCCCCATCGAGACCGGCAAGCTCTACAACGGCCGGGTAACTGGCATCAAGGACTTCGGCTGCTTCGTCGAGTGCACCCCGGGCAAGGAAGGCCTGGTCCACATCTCGGAGCTGGCCGACTTCCGGGTGCGCAGGACCGAGGACGTCGTCAAGATGGGCGACATGATCTGGGTCAAGTGCATCGGCATCGACGAACGCTCCGGCAAGGTCCGCCTCTCGCGCAAGGCAGCCATGAAGGACATGGAAGCCCAGAAGCAGGGCGAGGCGGCCCCCGCGGCCGCGACAGCCCAGTCCTAAGGGGTGAGGCTCCTTGTAACGAACGACGACGGCATAGGCTGCGTCTTTCTGCACGAACTGGTCCGCGCGCTCATCGCCGCGGGCCACGACGCCTTTGTCGTGGCCCCCAAGGTGGAGCAGAGCTGGACCGGTGCCTCCAAGTCACGGCACCGGCCCGTGCGGTCGGAGAAGGCCGACATCGGCCTAGGCTGCCCGACATGGGTCGTGGACGGCACGCCGAGCGACTGCGTCAACATCGGCATCGACCACCTGCTCCCGGCCGCGCCCGAGGCGGTCCTGAGCGGGCTAAACGTCGGGCTAAACGCGAGCCTGGGATTCATCCTCGGAAGCGGCACGGTGGCAGGGGCCTGTGAAGGGGCCCTCCACGGGCTTCCCGGGATCGCCCTTTCGCAAAGCCTGGACGTACCCGTGTACGAGAAGGTGAAGGAGGGAAATTGCGGGCCGGACGAGGCCCTGCTGGAGGTCCTCCGGTCAAGCGCGCGGCACGCCGCCCTGCTCGCCCCGCGCCTGGCAGCGGAGACTGCGCCGCGGAGCTTCATCGTCCACAACCTCAACTTCCCCTACCCCTGCACCGACCTGGCGCAGGTTCGCCGCACGATCCCCGCACGGGTGATGCTCCCGGGGCTCTTTAGCCCCCAGCCCGAGAAGGGCGCCCACCAGCTTGTGTTCAAGCTGGGCGAGGATACCTCGCCCGAGCTCCCTCTCACCGACCGGGCCGCCCTGGATGCGGGATTCATCAGCCACACGGTCCTCGATTTCTCGAAGCTGGGTTCGATCTGACGGCATTGTTGTGCTTCCTTCATCGCAAACATGATCGAAGTCGAGAACCTGACGCGGGTCTTCCGCACCTACAAGAAGCAGCCCGGGTTCTGGGGCGGGGTGAAGGGCCTCTTTAGCCGCACCTACGAGGAGACGGCCGCCGCTAAGGACATCACCTTCTCGATAGCCGAGGGCGAGTTCGTCGGCTTTCTGGGGCCAAACGGCGCGGGCAAGACGACGACGCTGAAGATGCTCTCGGGCCTCATCTTCCCCACCTCCGGCACGGCGCGGGTTGCCGGGTTTGACCCGACAAAGCGGGAGAACGCCTACCGGCGCATCTTTGCGCTCGTCCTCGGCCAGAAGAACCAGCTCTGGTGGGACCTGCCCGCCATCGAGTCATTTGCGCTCCTGCGGGCCATCTACGGGCTGCCCGCGGCCGACTACAAGAAGAACCTGGACGAGCTCGTGACGCTGCTCGGAGTCTCCGAAAAGCTGAACGTCATGGTCCGCGAGCTCTCGCTCGGAGAACGCATGAAGATGGAGCTGATAGCGGCCCTGATCCATCGCCCGAAGGTGCTCTTCCTAGACGAGCCCACGATCGGGCTCGACGTCGTGTCGCAGCGCGCCGTGCGGCTTTTCCTGCGCGACTACAACAAGAGGCACCGGGTGACGATCGTGCTCACGAGCCACTACATGGCCGACATCAAGGAGCTCTGCGAGCGGGTGATCGTGATCCACAAGGGCCACAAGATCTACGACGGCGCGCTCGACCGGCTCGAGTCGGGCTCCGGCAGCCGCAAGAAGATCGTGCGCTTCGTCCCCAAGGACACCGCCTTCGACGAGTTGTGGCGCTCGCGGTTTGGCGAGACCAAGCGCGACGACGACGGCTCCTTCACGCTGCGGGTCTCAAGCGACGATGTGGTGGCGGTGGCCCAGGAGGTGTTGGCGACGGGCCCGGTGGCCGACATCACGATCGAGGACGTTCCCCTTGAGGACGTCATCGCGGAGCTTTTCCAATCGCGCTAGCTCAGAGGGTCGCGAGCCACGACCGCACGCGTTCGGTCTCCGGGGGACTCCAGCCGCGGCGGGTTGCGACCGAGCGTGATGCCTCCGCGAATAGGCCGGAAATCCTCGTCAGCGCCTGTAGGAGCGCCATCTTGTCGGGGGAGGAGTGGATGTCGGTGCCGGCAAGCTGCTCGGCCGTCAGCCATCCCTCGGCCCGCCGGCTCAGGGGATACGCCCTTCGCCCCTCGAGAAGCGCCTCCTCCTGCAGGATCCTGAAGGCATTCTCGAGCAGGTGCACGTGCAGGGCCCGCTGGCTGGCTCGGAGCTCGCCCCGGGCGGCCTTCTTCGCCGCCCACACGAGCTGGGTCCAGAATTCCCCGCACAGGTCCCTGAACTGCGCCAGGGTGAGCTCCACCCCTAGCGGGGTCACCCTGCGATAGCGCTCCTCCCACGGCGCGCCCCCCTTGACCACCCTCCACCCCGGTCCCGCCACGATGCGGAAGCTTTCGACGCCGCGCGTTAACAACCCCGGCCAGAAGGCCCTTGTCCAGGGCCACCTAAGGGCTGCCATGACGATCCTCACGTCGAGGCTCCCCAAGATCACAAAGTCGGCCTCCATCGCGCCCTGGTAGACGGCCGTCACCTTGACCGCATTCCCGAATGCGATCTGGACGCCCGAGACCCAGCAGTCGCCGATCTCGCCTGCGAACCTGCCGTCGCGGTAGTCCCCGGGGCGGCTTGTCACCAGGTGGTAGTCATAGTCCGACCACGCATCGGCCCTTGTGCCCTGCTGGACCCTTGAGCCGATCTGCACCAGGGCCTGGATGTCCGGCCGGGACCTCGCCCACGCCGAGACCGCTCCGTCCCAGCCTTGAGCCTCCCCGCTCATGCGGACGCCGGGAATTCCTCAGGGTCGGCCGGGGAGGCGCCGGGGGGGGTGAAGGGCGAGGCGGAATCCGGCTCGCCCGGCCTGCGCGCGACAGGTCCAAGCTCGGCGATCGCGTTCACGCGCCGCGACTTTAGCGCGATCATGAGCTCCGGCCCATCCAGGCCCTGCCCGACATGGATCGTCCCGTAGTGGAACCGGATGACCTCCCGCGCCAGGTAGACCGGCACCGTCGGGTACTCCTCCGTCGTCGTGGCCTCGCCCACCTTGATCTGGTCCATCCGGAGCCCCGGATAAGAGATCGTCACCAGACAGATCGACTCGTCGCCCCGGCGCCTCTGCTGGAGCGAGAGCGTGATCTTGGCCTCCCGGGTGACGGGTTCCATCGTGTCCTTTGTCTCGAGGATCTCGCGGCAGAGCCAAAGGAGCGCATCGTGCAGGTTCTTCTCGTGGCCCCAGAGCACAGGGCCCGTATCGGGGATATTCACTCCGCCGCCCACCTCCTTCGCGACGGACTGGACGACCCTCTTCATGTCCACCTGGCTGGTCGGCTGCTTGGACATCTCGTAGAGGGTGCTCAGCAAGTGCGGCATCGCCTTCATCCTCTCCATGTCCTTCCCCACGCGCTCGATGAGGGGGTGGACGGCGTCCTCCGGCGCCCTCTGGCGCTTCAAGTGCTGGAAGTAGGTGCTCACCGAGAACATGGCGTTCGCGAGCTCGTGCGAGATCATGATCCCCAGGTCGTTCAGGATCTGGTGCCGCTCGGCCTCCCTCTTGTGGGCCGTCGACTCGGCGGTCAACGCCGACTCATCCCACCAGACCCAGCAACCGCCCGCTCCTGGAATGGGACCTGCGGCGACGCGGATCCGCCCGTATTCGCGCTCGATCCGCTTGCCCTCGCGCAGAGCCAGGGCCGCCATCTCGCGGGCCTCGACGGGGAGCACCTCGTCCGTCTTTCCCGAGGCACCGATCACGCAGAACCTGGGGCCCGACTTCTGGAGGAGGCCTACATCGCGCTGTAGGATGAGGCTCCGCTGGAGCGTCCGGTGCTGGCCCAGGAGTCGCGAAAAGAGCCTCGCCAGCATGAGCGCGTCGTCCCGGTCCGCACCGGAGTAGGACCTACCGTCGGCCCTCGGCCCAAATACGACCCATCCCTCCAGGGCCCCGTGGACCTCTAGCGGGACGAGGAGCCGGGAGTTCCATTCGCCGAGCTTCTGCCGGATCGCGGCCTCTGTCGCCGGGTTCTCCACGGAGTCCAAGGTCGACGGGTCGACGATCGCGGCGTGCTCCTGAAGCCAGCGGACAAGGTCGTGCCCCTGGGTGCATTCCCAGCCCTCGGATTCCGCGAGGAAGCGCTTACCCTCGCGCAGGAAAACGGCGACCTTTGAGGAACGAATGCGCGAGCGGACGCCCCTGCGGAACTCCTCTATGATGCGAGCCTGGTCGTCGAGGTGATCGATCGCGGCCGCGAGGAACTCGAGGTCGTCGCCCCCGCGGCGGGCGGAGTCGAAGGGGTCCGCCGTCGCCTGGTCAACCCTCCTGGGCCGGTCCTGGAGCACCGTCAAGATGGCCTTTGCGCGCGAAAGTTCGGCCGCGGCCGGGGCTAGCTTCTGGAGCTCGGTCTTGCTCTCCTCGTACGACAGGCAGAACGTGTTAACTCGGCCGTTCTTGGCCTCCTCGAAGGGAATGCTCCTTGGCTCGCCAACAAGGACGAGGACTGTGTCCTGATGCGCGGGACACTGGGCATCCGGGTCGCGGATGTCCCTAATCCAAACCCGGGCCCCCGGGCGCAGCAACTCCCTCGACAACGTGTCGCCACCCGCGATCGCCAGGGGCGGCGTCGGAAGCTGGCTCGCCCATTCGGCCGCCAGTTCGGGGTCGGGTGTCGTTAGTATGAAGGTTGCTGACATGGAAGCGTTACACGAAACGTTGTGCCTGCAGGGGGGCCGGCAACCAAGATTATTTGGCCGTGGTGAAGTTTTACAAGATCCGCAGTGATAGCTAGTCCCAGACCCATTCCACTTGTTTTATTGCTGGTGGTAAAGGGCTGAAACAGGCGGTCGCGCATGTCCTCTGGCATACCTGGACCGTTGTCTGAAATCTCAAGAACCAAGGATGAACCGTCGCGAGCCGTGCTGACCCGGACCTCGCGACCCCGGTCGACCTCCGAAACCGCCTGGATTGCGTTCATCACGAGGTTGAGGATGATCTGCCGAATCGAGGCGCGGTCAGCGTTGATTTCATCCGGCACCGCCTCCAGGACGCACGTGAGCGAAACAGCCTCGTCCTGCGCCTTGGGTCGAACAAGCTTCACACTAGTCTCAACGACCTCGTTCAGACCAATGCTCTCAAAATGAGGGTATTGCGGCCTACCGAGGTCCATGAGGCCGCTCACGAGGCCCTCGATCCGCTCGATCTCTGTCGGCACAAGCTCGATCAGTAGCCGCCGGAACTCAGGGTCGTTGTAGCGCGTCTTTGCCGACTGGGCTATCGTCTTGAGGGTCACGAGCGGGTTGCGGATCTCATGGGCTAGGCTCGCCCCCAAGAGGCCGGCCGTTCGGAGCTGCTCGGATTCGCGCGCCTGCTGCGTGAGGCTAATCCTAGAGAGCGTGTTCTCAATCATCGTCGTCCACTCCTGAAGGAGCTTGATCTCCGACCACGTAAACGGGTTGCGGTCTCGGCGCACCTCTAGGGCCAAAATGAACGGCGGCAACCCTTCGTCTATTGGCGCGCACACCATGACGCCGAAGCGATTCTGCTTGATGAAAACGGCCAGTTCATGGCGACCGCCCGCCTCGCGCTGGCGCAAAAGACTCTCGGGCGTCGCCCATTTGGCGGAAAGGAGCTCAATCGCGCCGGTGCTGGAAACGGGCAGTTTAATGTTGCCGCTCGCAAAATGATCCTTCGCCAAAATCAGGAAATGAGCCCCCTCCGCCCGGGCCCATGCCGCCAGAATGGCGCCAAATCTGCGCACCAAAACATCACGGTCAAACTCGTCCCGTCCCGCAGCTAGGATTGCAGCTCTCACTCCTTCGCCGTCCCGGTCACCGCCCATGAGCGTTGCCTTGAGCAGGTGCCGATTGAACTGGTTGAATGCGAGCGTGATCAAGGTCGCGCAAAAAAGGACAACAAGGATCCGCGGCGCGAGTGTCGACGGGAGCTCCACCGCGACGGAGATTGCAGCCGCCACCGCGCCGATCGAGATAGCGAGCTGAATTGCCGAGCGGAACAGGTGCCGTGCGTCGAAGATCTTCTGCGTTGTTATCGCCCACGCGGTGAACGAGTAGAAGCAGACGATGATCATGGGAATCGAGCGGGAGAGCGCCGGGACTCCGAAGACCGTCCCCACGACCATCATCGAGATCCCGGCGAAGCCCGACGCAGTGCCCCCGAACAGGAGCGTCTGTATCTCGACCCTTTGTATTCCGACGAACGAGCGAACGCTGTAGATTGCCTCGACGAGCAGCACCAGGTAGCTCCCGGCGTTCACAAGCGCATAGACTGTCCACCCGACGCCGAGCAGCGGGTGCTCGCGCGTCGACTCTAAGGGGATGAAAAACCTTGAGAAGCAGAGGGCCGCCATGCACAGGCCGATCACCAGCCACGGCCACCCGGCCCTCAGACCGTGCCATCCCATGTTTACGCCTTTAGCGCATTCCTTGATGATCCAGAGGGAGAGGGGGATGAGCGCCGCAATCGCGCTCGCAATGCGGATCCAAAGCACCGGATTGGGGATCTCCGGGACCGCCGTCAGCCATGCCAGGCTGAGGACCCAGGCGGCCACGTTCATCGAGAGCAGGAAGAACGCCCGATTGATTGAGCGCTTCGGGTTGGCATAGAGCACGCCGAGCCCGACCCCGACGCTGACGGCAAAGGCTGCGAGGTTTGCCAGATTCATTCCCGGAAGAGCACCATCGACGCGTTGGTGCCGCAAAGGCCGTGCGAATTGATAAGCGCCACGGAGCATCCCACGTCCCTGAATTGCCCGCTCAGGTTCAACGGGCACTCAGGGTCCGGCGTCTCCCAATTGACCGTCGGGGGTACGCGCCCGGTCATGAGGGAAAGCGCTGTGCTACACACCTGGATGCTTCCCGCCGCCGCCAAGGGATTGCCGATGGCCCCCTTCAGCGAGGCCACCGGGATCGAACCGATCCGCTCGCCGAAGATCCTGCAAAGACAATCAGCCTCGACCCGGTCAATCTCGGTGTGCCCGGGCCCCCAGGCGTTCACGAAATCCACCGAAGCGGGCACACAATTCGCATTGGCGAGCGCCATCCTTATCGTATCGAGAAGTCCGTTGCCGGGCACGCCCACGTCGTCGTTGCCATAGGCGTAGCCGCCCACCCAAGCATAGGCCTTCCGCGGGCTGTCCTCGGGTTCGAGGACCACCACACAGGCCCCCTCCCCTATGACGCCCGTATTTCGCCAGAGGTCAAAGGGGCGCCCCATCTCCGTAGGGGCCCGCACATTTCGGGGCGATAATTTGGCAAGCGTCAACTCAAGCATCGGCTGGTTGAACACGGGAGCCTCGGTGCCGCAACACAGCGCAATGTCCGCCTGGCCACTCGCAATCATGCCGGCGCCGTGGCCAATCGCGTCTAGTCCCGCACAGCACGCACTATGGAGCGCCATCGTCCGGCATTGGGTGCCTATCAGCTTTGCCATGGCGTTGGAGATCGAGCTCGGACCCGCGTCGTAGATGGCGGCCGGGACGGCAAACCTGGGACCCTTGGTTGCAACGCCCGAATAGGTGCGGTGGGTTATCTCTGGATCCTGGAGGGCGCTCCCATTGACGATGACAGGGTCGAGCCCTATCAGCTCATTTTTCGATATCCCGGCGTCCAGGAGCGCCAAGACCGTGCCCGCCAACGCGAACTGGGTCTGCCGAGGAATTCGCTTCGGATTGCGGCTGTCCTGAACCCAATCGGCCAGCTCGAAATCGCGCACCTCGGCGGCGATATAGGGCCCGCCCTTCCCATCATAGCGGGTGATCTCGCGCGAACGGCTCAGGGATTCGTTGATCCCTTCATAGAACGCTTCCCGGCCGATGCCGGCTGGGGTTACAGGGCCCAAACCCGTGATCTTGACTCGTCGGCGCATCAGGATTCGTACCGGCCGGGCGCGAGAACGCCCAAGGGATCGAAGGCCGCCTTGATGCGTCCCGTGATCTCCTCGGAACCCGGCGCCTGCTTCGTGTTCACGTCGAGCCGGTATTGGGGAAAGCCCGCCGCGCGGAAATCGCGTATGATCGCCTGGTTGGCGGCATGGGCCGCCTGCGCGTCGGCGTCCGTGAAATGAAGCGTGTAGACGGTGATCATGCACCGGGCGTCGACAAGGATCCACGTGAACGCGGAATCCGCCCAGTGCGCCCGGACGATGGCCAAGGCCCTCCTCGCGATCTCGGGGCCCACGGTGGACACCGCGTTCCCATAGATCGCGCCGGAGCTTGCGTGATCGGGGTTTCCGCCTTCGTAGCCGTCCAGGGACGCAAGCCCGGCGTCGCTCGGTTCCCCAAGCGTGAGGCCAAGGATCGGCCTCAGGGCCCGCAATCGCGTGGCCTGGCTCCTCAAGCCTATCAGCCCGAGCCACTTTGCCGCCGACGCAAGCTTGCCTGCATTGCCCCTCCTCAGGGTCACACCGGGCAGCGCCATGCGTTTCATCTCGGCCCAGGAGGCGTTGACCACGCGGCGCCTGCCATAGATCGCCACGATGCCGTTGTAGGAATTCTGCTCCGGGAAGCAGCGGCTGACCTCCTCCGCGGTGGGAGTGCGGTTCCAAAGGATGCGGAGCAGTCCGAACCCCAGGCGATGCGCCCTTCCCGGCTCGGCGACATGGGTGGGGTTTTCAATGACCTTCTGCTCGTACGCCGCCTTGAGCGTCGAGATCACGGCGTCGAAGGGTCCCTGGATCACGATCGCGTCCTCGGCCTCCTGGCGGATCCGCAGGCGGATGCGCGCGCCCACGACCACGCCCAGGCTGCTCTGGAAGAAGAGCCCGTCCGTGGAGAGGCCCGCCGGGCAACTCCTGGCCTTGTGGTTTAGCCCCGGGGCAGGTCCGATCGACGAGCCGTCGGGCAGGAGGACCTCCAGGGCATAGAGGTCGCGGTCCTTCTCCCCGTTGTAGCCAATCCCCCGCTCGAGCGCATTTCCAAGGACGCTCGTCTCAAGTCCGGCCCCGGTCACGTTGAAGGCAAGGTCCGGCGCATTCCGGCACAGAAACTCATAGAGAGCCCCCTGGGTGACGCCCGGCTCGATCCTTACGCTCAAGGACTCCCGGTCCAGGTCGCCGATTCCCTTGAGCGCGCTCAGGTCGAGTATGATAGAGTCTTCACGAGCAGGAAGGTGCGATCCGTAGCCCCAGTTGCATCCCCGGCTGATGGGCCAGAGGGGTGTCCTGTGCTGGGCAGCCTCCCGGATCACCTCGCGCACGTCGGCCGGCGTGGGCGGCCTGACCCTCCAGGGGACCCGCCTCACTGTCCTGCAGAGTGCCGTGGCGTCTGGCGCGCGCTCAGCCCACGAACCGAACCGGGCGGGCCAGGAGCACTCTGTGGCCTCGGTCACTTTGGCGCCGCCCATGCCCGGTTGTAGGTCGATGGGTCTGTCATGCTCTGATAGCCATGGGAAAAGCGAGGTGAACCTTGGTTCCTGCCCCGGGTTTGGACTCTATAGAGAAGCTCCCTCCGTGCGCACCCGTCAGGTGGCGGCAAATGCTCAGGCCAAGCCCCGTCCCGTTCTCCTTGCTTGTGAACCCGCCGTGCATCACCAGGTGGATCCGGTCCTCGTCCATGCCCGGCCCGTCGTCGGCCACCGTCACGGTAAATTTGCCGGCGCTCTCGCCGAAATCGGCCACGACCCGCTTCGCGCCGGCCTCGAGCGAATTCTTGAGCAGGTTCTGGAATATCCGCATGATCTCGTACTTGGAGCCCTTGATCCAGGCGTCGGGCTGGCCCGTGATCTGGACCGCGGGGCTGCCGAAGAAGATCACGTTCTTCACCTCCTGGGCGATGGCGACGACGTCGATGAGCGTGAACTCGGCCGTCTTCTTCGACGCCGTCCTCCAATTCTCGGACAGGTGGTGGCAGTACTCGGCGGCCTTCTCGACGATGACCGCATAGTCGGCCATCCGCTTTCCGAGCTCTGGGTCGTGCGCGGCCAGCTTGTGCGCCTCCTCGACCATCAGGGCCGAGTACCCGATCACCACCGTGAGCGGGTTGTTGAGGTCGTGCACAAGCTCCACCGAGGCCCTGGCCTGCCAGATCTGGGGCTGGTTCGAGTCGATCTCCTTCTTGAGCGCGCTGTTGAGCGCAATCGCGTCCTGGGACATCTTTGCCTGCTGGCGCCGGAGCTGGGCCGCCTCGGCCTGCCGGCGGACGGCGTCCAGGAGCTCGGTCACGTCCGGGGGCTTGCGCATGTACTGGTTGGCCCCCCCCACCATGGCCTGCTGGGCCGTGGACAGCATGCCGTAGCCGGTTAGGATGATGACCGAGACATGGGGGTCTAGCTTGCGAAGCTCCTCCAGCGCCTTGATCCCGTCCATCTCGGGCATCCGGATGTCGAGCACGATGACGTGGTAGTGCTGGTCACGGATCTTCCGCAAAGCCTCCGCGGCGCGGTCGGCCGTCTCGACGGAGAAGGAGCTCGCCAGGGTGTAGGCTATGGACTCGCGCGGGCCGTATTCGTCGTCGACAACAAGCACCCGCCGGGGTTGAACCGCCCCGTCTTGGCCGATGGGTGGGTTAGTGACCATCAAGCCGATTTTGTCCCCTGCTGGCACGGCAAGAACATGATGTGTGTTTGCAGAGGGACACCTCGACTGTCAAACCTCCTCGCGTGACCGCAGCCCTTACAATCCTAGGTTTTGCCGCCGGCTTTGGCCTGGCATGGCTCATTCTGTCGGGCCGCAAGGCCGCCCTGGCCGAGCGCCAGAGGGCCACGGAGGCCGACAACGCGCGGCTCTCCGCCGAGCTTGCGGCCGGGAAGGCCGCAGCCGCGGAGCTCTCCGCATCGAACGCGCGCCTCGGAGCCGAGCTCGCCGGCGAGAAGGCCGGCGCGGAGGCGCGCGTCGCCGAGCTCCGGTCCGCGCACGAGCGCCTGAAGGGCGAGTTCGCAGAGCTTTCGGCAAGCGCGCTCAGGTCAAACCGCGACGATTTCCTGAAGCTGGCCGAGCAGTCCTTCACGCAGCTTCACGAGAAGTCGGCCGGCGACCTCGCGTCCCGCCAGCAGGCGATCGACGCGCTGGTGAAGCCGCTCAAGGAGTCCCTGGAGAAGGTGGACGCGAAGATCGTCGAGCTTGAGCAGCGGCGCGAGAGGGCCTACGGGGAGCTTGGAAAGCAGCTTGAGTCGCTCAGCTCGGAGCAGCTGCGCATGCACGCGGAAACGGCGAAGCTCTCGAACGCGCTCAGCACGACGCGCACCGCGGGCACCTGGGGAGAGGTCCAGCTTCGGCGCGTGGTCGAGCTGGCAGGGATGATGGAGCACTGCGACTTCGCCGAGCAGCAGGTCTACAAGGACGCAGACGGCACCGGGCGGCCCGACATGGTCGTCAGGCTCCCCCGGGGTCAGCAGATCGTGGTCGACGCGAAGGCGCCCACGCAGGCCTACCGGGAGGCGGCCGCAGAGGTTGATCCCGCCAAGCGCCTCGCGAAACTCTCGGAGCACGCCCTGAAGGTCCGGGGCCACATCGACTCGCTCGCGAGCCGAGAATACTGGGCGAAGATCAGCCCCTCGCCGGAGTTCGTGGTCCTTTTCCTTCCCGGCGACTCGTTCCTCTCCGCCGCGATCGAATCCGACCCCTCGATCATGGACCGGGCGATCAACCAGCGCGTCCTGCTCGCCACCCCCATGACGCTCGTGGCGCTGCTCAAGGCTGCCAACTACGGTTGGAACCAGGACGCCCTCTCGCGCAACGCGCAGGAGATAAGCCGCCTCGGGCGCGAGCTCTATGACCGGGTGTCGGGCTTTGGCGAGCACCTGAGCCGAGCCGGAAGCGGGCTGGCGACCGCCGTGAGCAATTTCAACAAGGCCGTGGGGGCCTTTGAGGGGACGCTTCTGCCCGGGGCGCGCAAGTTTGCCGAGCTTGGGGCGAAGGGGGCGAAGGAATTGGCGGAGCCGGAGCGGATCGAGCTCGAGGTGAGAGAGGTCACGAAGCGGAGCTGAGCTGCGGGAGAGGATGCATCTCGCGAGCCTGCACATCTACCCGGTCAAGTCCCTGAGAGGCCTGTCGCTCGAGGTGGTCGAGCTCGACACGCTCGGAGCCCGGTGCGACAGGCGTTTCATGGTCGTCGACCCCGAGGGCACCTTCATGACCCAGCGCGCGTGGCCCCAGATGGCCCGCATCGGGGCCAATATCGATGGGACGCATCTCGAGCTCACGTCGGACGGCCTTGGCGGCGTCCGCGTGGGTCTCCTGCCGGAACCGGCTGCTCCCCTGGTGACGGTCCGGATCTGGAAGAGCGAGGGCCTGAAAGCCGAGGACTGCGGCGGCGAGGCCGCCGCGTGGCTGTCACGGGTTATCGGTACCCCCTGCAGGCTCGTGCGGATTGGCCCTGCGTTCAATCGTCCGGTGCTGAAGGCGGCCGCCCGGCCCGGCGACCTTGTCGCCTTTGCGGATGCCGTCCCCTTCCTCGTGACCAGCCGCGCATCGCTCGATCACCTCAACGACCGCATTGTCGGGGCCGGGGGCGAAGCCGTTCCCATGAACCGGTTCCGACCCAACCTGGTGATCGAGGGCACCCGTCCCTTCGCGGAGGACGGGTGGAGCCGCATCCAGATCGGGCGCATCGTGTTCCGGTCGGCCGGTCCCTGTGTCCGGTGTCTCGTCCCGACGACCGACCAGCTGACCGGACTTCGCGGGACCGAGCCCATGAGGACCCTGGCGACCTTCCGGCGGGACGAGAGGGAGCCTACGCATGTCAATTTCGGGCAAAATCTTGTGCATGAGACCCTGACCGGCACCCTCCGGGTCGGCGATCCCGTCCTTCTTCTCGAATAAGCGGAACCATTTTCTCGCCCCGGTGGTCCCGTCCCCCTAATCTTCCGGCCTTAACCCGCATCACGCTCAACGCCTCCCCCTCCGAGACACCATGTCATCCGGCCCAGCCTGGTCCCAAAAACTTAGAGACGAAATCGCCAAGGCCGTCATTGGCCAGGACGCCACGGTCGAGCGCCTCCTCGTGGCCCTGCTGGCCGGCGGGCATGTCCTTCTAGAGGGCATGCCGGGCTTGGCCAAGACATTGCTTGTCAAATCCTTGGGGTCGGCATTGGGCGTCCAGTTTGAGCGCATCCAATTCACACCGGACCTGCTCCCAAGCGACGTCGTTGGCACGATGGTCTTCCAGCCCAAGACGGGGGAATTCAGCCCCCACCGGGGGCCGGTCTTTGCAAACCTGCTCCTGGCCGACGAGATCAACCGCGCCCCGGCCAAGGTCCAGAGCGCCCTCTTGGAGGCCATGCAGGAGCGGCAGGTGACGATCGGGGGCAAGACCCACCCCCTGCCCACCCCCTTCTTCGTCATGGCCACCCAGAACCCGATCGAGCAGGAGGGCACCTACCCGCTTCCGGAGGCCCAGACCGACCGGTTCCTCTTCAAGCTGCTCGTGGCCTATCCGAGCGCGGCCGAGGAGGCTTCCATGATGCAGCGCTGGGGCCAGATCACCCAGCAGCCCGTGCTCGCGGCCGTCTCAAGCGGGGCCGAGCTTCTGGGACTACGGTCCGAGGTGGACAAGATCCACGTCTCGCCGGTCGTCCAAAACTACATCCTCACCCTCGTGCGGGCCACGCGCTCCCTGGCCGACAACCCGGACGCATCCGCGAGGCGCCTTAATTTCGGCGCCTCGCCGCGCGCGTCGCTGGCCCTGTACCAGTCCGGCCGGGCACTCGCCTGGCTCCGGGGAATGGACTACCTGTCGCCCGCCCTGGTGCAGGAGCTTGCACCGGATGTCCTCCGGCACCGCCTCGGGCTCACCTATGAGGCGGAGGCGGAGGAGATCACCTCCGACACCGTGATCTCCCAGGTCGTGTCGACGACTCCCGTTCCGCCCGTTTGATGGCAATCGGAAACACTCAGGCCAAGAACCCGCTGGCGCTCCTGCGGCAGCTCGAGTGGCGGGTGAGGCATGCGGTCGAGAACATCCTCAGCGGCGAATACCGCTCGGCGTTCCGGGGCCGCGGCATGGAATTCGACCAGGTCGTCCGGTACGAGTACGGCGACGACGTGCGTGACATCGACTGGAACGTGACGGCGCGCCTCGGGGAGCCCTACCGCAAGAAGTTCGTGGAGGAGCGGGAGGTGACGCTCCTGCTTGTTCTCGAGGACTCGCCGTCGCTCAACTTCGGCTCGGGGGAGCAGTCCAAGCGCGAGGCGCTCCTGGAACTCGCCGGGCTCGTCATGCTCCTGGGCGCCGTCAACGGCGACCGCGTCGGCTTCGTGCACGCGACGCCCGACGGCCCGGTATTCCGTGAGCCGGTGCGCGGACGGGGACCGATTCTGCATGCAGCGGCGTCGCTCATGGGCCGACCTGCGCCGGCTCCGGGCTCCGTCACTCCCGAGATCCCCTGGAAATTCGTGGCGAAAGCGGCCCCCAAGCACAGTGTCCTCTTGTGGCTCGGCGACTTTCCGCCACGGCCCGAGCCGGACGGATGGGTGGTCCTAAGGCGCCGCTACCAGACCATGGGCTTCCGGGTCGACGACCCGTGGGAGCGCGAGCTGCCTACCGAGCGCCAGCTGGCGGCGTACGATCCGTCCTCGGGGCGCCTCGTGACGCTCGAGGGAAGCAGCGCGGACCGGGCGGCGCATGCGGAATGGCGGGCCGCCCGCACCGCATGCTGGGAGTCCCTCTTCCCGGACGCCTTGAGCCGCCTTGTCGTCTTGGACAACGAGGACCGCTTCGACGCTCTCGTGCGGTTCTTCCATGCGCGGATGCGAGCCGGGGGGAGCCGGGCCAGGATCTAGGCTCCCAAAGCATGACCGCCATTTACCCATCGCCGCTCGTGCTCGCCGCGTTCAACTACCGGCTCGCGGACCCCCTGTGGCTGGCCGCGGCGGTCCTCCTTCCGCTGATCGTCTGGGTCCGCGGCCGCGCCCGGGTCCCGGTCCTGCTGGTCCCCTTTGCCGCGGCGTGGCACCGGACGTCGCTCGCCGCAGCCTCGAACTGGACCGCGGGGCTTGCCCTCTCGGGGCTCGTGCTGGTGATCCTTGCCCTCGCCCGCCCCCAGAGGGTCGAGGACAAGCGAGAGATCCGCTCCCAGGGTTACGACATCATCCTCGCCGTCGACCTGTCCGGGTCGATGCTGTGCGAGGACTACGAGAAGGACGGCGAGCGGATCAACCGGCTGCAGGCCATCAAGCCCGTGATCCAGGCCTTCATCGAGCGCCGCCCCTCGGACCGGATCGGCGTCGTCCTCTTCTCGTCGAAGGCCTACACGCTGGCGCCGCTCACGACTGACCACGCCTGGCTGGCCCGCCAGCTTGAGCGCGTGAAGATCGGGCTGATAAAGGACGGGACGGCCATAGGAGACGCCCTAGGCGTCGCGCTCACGCGCCTCGACCAGGCCGCCCGCGAGGCCGGGGGCAAGCGCAAGGGGGCGTTCATCGTGCTCCTGACCGACGGGGCCAACAACATGGGCGCCTTGACCCCAATGCAGTCGGCGCAGCTAGCCAAGGCCCGCGGGATACCAATCTACACGATTGGCGCGGGCAAGGACGGGCGCGTGCCCTTCCCCATCTTCGACGAAAGCGGCAAGAAGGTCTCCTACACCTGGATCGAGGCCGACCTGGACGAGGGGGCGCTCAAGGATATCGCCGAAACAACGGGCGGCCGGTTCTTCCGCGCGGCCGACACCGGCACGATCGAGTCGGCGTTCGCCTCGATCGACGCGAGCCAGAAGATCGAGTTCCAGGCGAAAAGCTACCTGCTGACGACGGAGCTCTTCCCATGGCTGGCAGTCCCGGGCCTAGCCCTCTTTGGCGCCGGGGCATGGATCTCGAGGCAACGATGAACTTCGCGTGGCCCTACCTCCTCTGGCTCCTCGTGCTGCCCGCCGGGCTGCTCGCCTGGGAGCTCAAGCGCACCCGGGCCTCCGCCGGCGCCGCGCACCCCAAGATCCTGCGGGCCGAGGCGGGCCTAAGGAGCGTCGTCCTTTCCGAGGAACAGGACCGGAGCACGGCCGCGCGCCGACGCTTCCTATTGTGCGCGGGACTGGCCCTTGGGATCATCGCGCTTGCCCGGCCGAGATGGGGCCACCTGGATGAGCCGGTGTTCGACCAGTCGCGCGAGATCGTGATCGCGCTCGACGTCTCCCGCTCGATGCTCACGCCCGACGTTAAGCCCACGCGGCTCGACCGCTCGAAGCTCCTGATCCAGTCCCTCCTCGACCAGTTGAAGGGCGAGCGCGTCGGCCTCGTAATCTTCTCCGGCACGGCGTTCCTGCAGGCGCCGCTGAGCGCCGACTACGAGATCCTGCGCGAGTTTCTGCCGACGCTCGGGCCGGACTTCCTGCCCGAGGGCGGAACTAACTACCGGGATTTGATCGACACCGCCATCGACGCCTTCGGCGAAAGCGCTTCGGCGGATCGCTACCTCATCATCCTGAGCGACGGCGAGGCCACCGACGACGACTGGAGGGACCGGGTGCCCGAGCTCGCCAAGAAGGGCATCCGCGTGATCGGCCTGGGTGTCGGGAGCGCCTCGGGGGGGATGATTCCCGACGGCGCGGGCTCCTTCATGAAGGACGAGAACGGCGCGGTCGTCCTCTCGAAGCTGGAGAGCGGCACCCTGAAGGAGCTTTCGAGCGCAACCCACGGCGTCTACCGCGACGCGAGCGAGTGGGTCGACCTCTCGAAGGTCCTTGCCTCGACCGTCCAGGAGGGGCGCAAGGGCCGCTTCGTCGAGCAGAGCAGCGTCCGCTACGTGGAGCGCTACCAGTGGGCCCTGGCGCAGGCCCTGGCCTGCCTCGTGGCGAGTTTCTGGCTCGAGTTTCCCGTGCGCCCCAAGTCGCGCGAGGTGCGGCTGAGCCCGTCCCCGGCGCCCAAGCCAAAGCTTGCCGGCGCCCTGGCCGCGTTCCTGGTCCTGTTCCTGATTCTGGGCGCCGCCCGCGCCGCGCCCCCTGCCCCGACCATCACATCCGAGGCGCCGCCGGATCCGGCCGCAGGCCTCTCAAAGGTCGTCGCCCGGCTTTCCGCCGCGGACCGGAGGAGCCCAGTCGACTGGGAGGAGCTCGGAAACGAGACCGTGACCTGGGGAGAGCGCCTGAAGTCCGGCAGCCAGCCTGTCCCCGAGGGACCCGTGCGCGACGCGCTTGCCGGGGTCGAGATGGGAGAAAAGGCCGACCCCAAGGCCACCGACTGGGCCCACATGAGGTCCGAGCTCGAGGAACTCCTGAAGAAACCCGACGACCAGAAGAACAAGGAGCAGCAAAAGCAGCAGCAACAGCAGGACCAGAAGCAGGACCAGAAGCAGGACGAACAGCAGCAGAAGCAGCAGGACCAAAAGAGCAACCCGCAGGAGGGCCAGCAGGGCAACCCCCAGGAAAAGAACGAGCAGCAGCCGCAGCAAAAGCCCCCCGAATCCGGGCAGCACAAAAAGCAGAGCGCGTTCGGCGACATGAAGGAGCCACCCGCGCCGACGCCGCAGCGCAAGGAGCCCCAGGAGGCCATGCAGAAGGTGGGCGGCGTCCGCAAGAAGGAGGACGAGGACCCGGCCCGGAAAAACCCGGAGCTGGCCGTGCCTTTGGAGAAGCTGGAGCAGATCAAGGCCGATGACTCTCCCGCCGAGCTCTTTGAGATGCTCCGCCGCGGGGAACCCCTCCCCACACCCACAAACAAGGGCAAGAACTGGTAAAACCCATGCCACGGAAATCCCTCGGACTACTCGTTATCGCCCTCCTTTCCGCGCCGCTGGCGTGGGCGCAAACGGCGCGCTGGGATCCGCCCGGCGGAAGCCTGCCGGTGGGCGAGGTTTCCTCGCTCCAGCTCGTGTTCGAGGACTGCACCCCCGACGACGCCCCCCAGCCGCCGAAGGTGGACGGCCTGCGCATGGACTTCCAGGGGCAGTCGAGCAACATCTCTATCATCAACGGCACGTACTCAAAGAACGTGTCGATGACCTTCGCCGTCCTGCTCTCCAAGGCCGAGGACGTCAGCCTGCCGGAATTCACGGTGAAGACGAACAAGGGCCCGGTTCGCGTGCCCGCGGCCCGCTTCAGCCCGGCGGGTGCCACCGTCGGTTCCACCGGGGTGTCGCTCGGCGACGCGGCCTCGGCAAGGCTTTCGCCCGTCCCCGACTCCGTCTGGGCCGGGGAGGTGTTCGACCTCAAGTACGTGATCGACGTGGCCGACGGCTACTATCCGAGCTGGGGGCGCGGCAACTTCGAGTGGGACCCGAGCCCGCTGGTGACCGAGGACTGGTCGCAGCCGGAGCCCTTCACGACCCGTTCCGCGCCGGCCAGGACCGGGCTCTCCTACCATACCCGGGCGATCGCGCGGGCGCCGGGCCACGTGCTCCTCAATCCGACCAGCCAGCTGATCAACCTGAGCGTGGGGGTCACCGGCTTCGGTTTCTTCCAGCAGCGCCAGTACCAGCAGTTCGCAGTGCAGGACGCGCCAGCCTCGATCGACGTCCGCCCCCTTCCCCCGGCCCCGGCGGGATTCGCGGGCGCGGTGGGCGACTTCAGGGTCTCCTCCAAGGTCGTTCCGCTCGAGGTCAAGGTCGGCGAGCCGGTCACGTGGACCATAGAGCTCACCGGGTCCGGCAACTGGCCGGAGATCCGCGGGCTGCCCTCACGCGAGGCCCCGCGCGACTTCCAGGTGATCCAGCCCAAGCCCAAGCGGACGCAACCCCAGGGCAAACTCTTTGAGGGGACGCTCGCCGAGGACGTGGTCCTTGTGCCGACGAGGGCCGGCACCTTCGAGCTCCCGGCGCTCGACATCACGTACTTCGACCCGAAGAGCGGCACCTACAAGACGATCTCGGCGCCCGGGGCCACGGTGACCGCAGACCCCGTCGGAACCCCCTCCACGCTTTCCGAGCAGACCCCTGCGGCCGCGGGCGCCCCCAAGATCTCGCTGGAAAACCCCACCCCGGAGGCGAAGGCGCCGGAACTGCCCTCCTCGGCTCTTGGCGAGCCGCTCCCTGCCTACCCATCGGCGCCCGAACCGCTCCGAAGGAGGACGCTCGCGGCCGCATCCGCGGCACCCTTTGCAGTCCTCGGGCTCCTCTGGACGGTCCTCGCCCTGCGGAGGGCCGCGGCGACCGACCCCCTCCTCCCCCAGAGGCAGGCACGGCGGCGCCTGAAGGAAACCTTGGACGCCCTCCGGGAGGCCCCCGCGGTCGACAAGGCAGCGCTCCTATTGGCCTGGCAGAAGGACAGCGCCGCTCTCTGGAACGTGGCGCACGCGGCACCTCCCGCCTCGGCGATAGGCGACACCGCTTGGGCGTCCCTCTGGTCCGAGGCCGACCGTTTTCTCTACAGTGCCGACAAGGCGCTCGCGGCGGACTGGACGGCTCGAGCGGAGGACGCCTACCGGAAAAAAACCCTTCGGCCCTTCAGCCCGGCCCGCCTCTTCCTGCCGAGCAACCTCTTCCCCTTCATGGTACTGGCCGTGGCCCTCGCCTCGCAGGCGTTGCACGCGGCGGACCCGGCCTCGGCATACTCGCGCGGCGATTTCTCAGCCGCCGAGAGTCAGTGGAAGGCCGAGGTCTCCGCGGATCCCCTGAACTGGTCGGCGCGGCACAACCTCTCGCTTGCCCTCGGCCAGCAGGACCGGTGGGGCGAGGCGGCGGCGCAGGCGGCCGCCGCATTCGTGCAGGCGCCCGGCACCTCCGCGACCGAGCGCCAGCTCGTGACGGCGGGCGACAAGGCCGGGTTCATCCCGGAGCCCCTGGATGCGATCCTGCGCCCCGGCCCCGCCGAGTCGCTTGCGCGGTTGGAATCCCCCGGGGCGTGGCAGCGCATCGGGATCGGAGCCTGCGCGCTCCTTGCGGCCTCGCTCGCCCTCCTGCTCCTGGCTTCCTACGGCCTGGCACGCCGCGCGTGGGCCGTGCCAGCTGCGTTGCTCCTGGCGTTCACTTCCATCGTCGCCGGCCTCTCCTCGTTCGTTGGCTACCGAGCCTACGGCATCACCGCGGACACCCGCTCGGTCGTCGTCTGGGGCGCGGGCGTCCTGCGTTCGATCCCTACCGAGGCGGAGGTTTCCCAGAAAACGACGCCGCTGCCCGCGGGAAGCACGGCCATAGCCGACAAGGCCTTCCTGCGATGGATCCGGGTATCCTTCCCCAACGGCCAGACGGGCTGGATACTCCGGAGCGAGGCGACCTTCCTCTGGAAGGCCCCGCCCGATTAGCCCTTAACCGGTAGCGCCGACCTCGGGCCAGGCAGCAAGCGTCTTGCGCACCATCCTCGACATCGATTCCTCGGGGTTTAGCGAGGAGACTGCCGCCACATCCACCCACGCCAGGTCCTTTGACTCGCTGGTGACGGTGAGCTTCTCCGTGGGGTCGGCCTCAAGGATGAACCTAAGGTCGTGGTGCCAGTGGCCCGGCTCCTTGCCGCGGCCGGGAATCCAGTGGCGGTCGACGTCAAAGACGCTCTCCTGGACGACCTTCAGCCGCTTAAGCCCGCTCTCCTCCTTGGCCTCGCGGATCGCAACCGCACGGAGGTTTCCGTCCCCGTCGGCATGGCCCCCGAGCTGGAGCCACTTGCCGAGCTTTCGGTGGTGGGTCAGGAGGACCCTGCGTCGGTCCGGGCTCACGACCCAGGCGGAGCCGGTCAGGTGCCCCATTAGGCACGAGCGCAGGAGGCAGTCGGCGTGCTCCTTCACGAACTCGATGGTCTGCGACACGGCAAGGTCCTCCTCGGGGCTTAGCGGGAGGAGCCGGTGCTCAAGCAGCAGCTCCATGGCTCTTGCGCGGTGCACGGGATCCTAGTGCCGCTGCTTCCAGATGGCGTCGGCCTGGAACGTGCCGGGAGCCTCCAGGAGCGGCCAGATCTCCGCAACGTCGCCTGCGACCGAGTAGAGGTCCTTCATTCCCGGGGACTTGAAGCGTTCGGCCGTCATCCGCCCGAAGAACCTGAGGAGGTCGTCATAGTAGCCCCCGTCGTTAAAGACCACGACCGGCTTGTCCAGGCGGTTGATATAGCGCAAGGTCATGATCTCGGCAAGCTCCTCGAGGGTTCCGATTCCCCCGGGAAGCGCCAGGAAGGCATCCGCGCGTTCCTCCATGACCTGCTTGCGCTGCCTCATGGATTCGACCGTCACGAGCTCGTCGGCCTGGTCGTAGGCAAGCTCCCTCTGCTTCATGAACTCCGGGATGACGCCCACCACGGGGCCCCCGGCTGCCTTCACGCTGCGTGCCACGGAGCCCATCATGCCCACGTTGCCGCCCCCGTAGACCAGGCCCCAGCCGTTCGCGACCATGGACCTCCCGACCGCCTCGGCGGAGGCGTAGTACCGCTCGGCGAGGTGGCGCGACGAGCTGCAATAGACGCACAGGAGCTTTGCCATGTAGGGTGAGAGTGCCACGATGGGGCCTGCCGCGCCGAAAATGAACCAAATTTCGTGAAATCTGCGATCCCCTACCGTGGACGGCTCGCCCCCTCGCCCACGGGCCACCTCCACCTGGGCCATGCGCGGACGTTCTGGATCGCCGCGCGCCGCGCGCAAAAGGCCGGCGGGAGGCTCGTGCTGCGCAGCGACGACCTCGACGCGGCGCGCTACCGGCTGGACTTTGCGCAGGCGATGCTGGAGGACCTCCGTTGGCTCGGCCTTGCGTGGGACGAGGGCCCGGACGTGGGCGGACCCCGCGCGCCCTACGAGCAGCGCCTGAGGCTCCAGTATTACCGGGCTGCGCTCGAGAGGCTCCATTCCTTGGGCCATATCTATCCCTGCACGCGCTCGCGCCGGGACGTGATCGAGGCGGCCGGTGCTCCCCACGAGGGCGGGGCCGACGAGGAGCCGCTTTATCCCGCCTCCTTTAGGCCGCCAGCAGGCACCCCGATTCCGCCGCTCGGTGCCACCATCGGCGTCAACTGGCGCCTGAGGGTCCCCGACGGCGAGGTCCTGCGCTTCACCGACACGCGCCTCGGGCCCATGGAGGCCGTGGCGGGTGTCGACTTCGGCGACTTTCCCGTGTGGAGGAAGGATGACTGCCCCAGCTACCAGCTGGCCTGCGCGGTCGATGACGCCGCCATGGAGATCACCGAGGTCGTGCGGGGCGAGGACCTTGTGCGCTCGACGTTTCGCCAGCTGCTGGTCTACCGGGCGCTCGGCCTTGGCGCCCCGGACTTCCACCACTGCCCCCTCATGACCGACGAGTCGGGCGAGCGCCTTGCCAAGCGCCACGACGCGCTGAGCCTAAGGACGCTCCGCGCGCGCGGCGTGTCGCCGCAGGCGATCCGCAGCTCCTGGGAGGCCCTTGAGCCCTAAGTCCGCCCCAAACACCTCCTTGCCCCCCGGTCGATTGTTTTGTACCTTTTCGGCGAGACGGCGCGCCCTCCCCGGCCCTGAAACCCAATGCCTTCGCCCATGAAACGACTCCTTCTCGGAATTGCCCTTTCCCTCCTGCCCCTGGCGGCCTACCCGGACACGGTGGACCTGGGCCTCCACGGCACGCTCTCGATCACGCCCCCCGGCGGCTGGAGGCTCTCCTCCCACAAGGAGGATGACAGCGGCTACGCGATCACCCTTTCGCCCCCGGACACCGTGAACGCAAAGTGCCTGCTCAACGTCACCTTTGTCCCGGAGCCGAAGCCCGTCGCGAAGGAGACCGTGGACGAGGAGGTCCTCTCCGTGTGCGACCAGTTCGTCGATCAGTCGATCGAGAAGAAGAAGACCCTGCGCGACTTCGGGGCCACGGGCGGGGCCTACGGCTCCTACTGCGTCTTCACCGACGCCTCCCTGGTCGGGCAGCCCCCGAAGCACGACGAGTTCAAGGTGATCGGGATCGGGATCATCAAGTTCAGGGACGACGTCATGGCGGCCGTGAGCGTCGCGGGCGACGACGAGAAGGGCGCCGACTTTTCGGCGATGCTTGCCGCAGTAAGGAGCGCGAGCCTCTCCCCGGGAAAAGCCTCCCCTTGAGCACGAGCACCCTCACGATCGGCACGGTCCTTTTCGAGGGGTTCGAGCTCCTGGATGTGTTCGGGCCGCTTGAGATGTTTGGAAGGCTTGAGCCCAGCCCCAGGCTCCTGATGCTGGCCGAGGCGGTGGGGCCGGTTAGGAGCAACCAGGGTCCCTCGTGCTTGGCCGACACCGAGCTGGCCGGCGACACGCCGCTCGACATCCTCCTGGTCCCCGGGGGCATCGGCACCCGGCGCGAGGTCCAAAACCAGGGCTTTCTCGAGTCGCTCTCCGCGCGGGCCCTCTCGAGCCGATGGGTCGCGAGCGTCTGCACCGGAAGCGCCCTCCTCGCAAAGACAGGGCTTCTGGACGGCAAGCGCGCCACGACGAACAAGCGGGCGTATCGTTGGGTGGCCTCGCAGGGCCCGTCCGTGGCGTGGGTCGCCGAGGCCCGGTGGGTGGAGGACGGGAAGTTCTTCACGTCCTCCGGCGTGACCGCGGGGATGGACATGGCCCTTGGGCTGATCGCCCGGGTAAGAGGCCGCGACCCGGCGATCGAGGCGGCCAACGGGACCGAGTACACCTGGCACGAGAACAGCGCGTGGGATCCCTTCGCGAAACTAAATGGATTGGTCCCATGAAGCATTCCCAAGGCACCCCCGGGAGGAAGGAGCAGCAGACGGCGGCACGCATCGGGGTCATCAACATCTCGGACCGGGCAAGTGCCGGCGAGTACGAGGACACGCCCGGCAAGGCCTGTGTGGCGCTTCTCCTTGAATGGCTGGCGACCCCCTTTGACGTCGACTACAAGGTGGTCCCCGACGAGCGCCCCCAGATCGAGGCGGAGCTCAAGAGAATGGCCGACCACGCCGGCTGCTGCCTGATCGTCACCACGGGCGGAACGGGTCCGTCGCCCAGGGACGTGACCCCGGAGGCGACGGCCGCCGTGTGCGACAAGATCCTCCCCGGCTTCGGCGAACTCATGCGGTCCACCTCGCTCGCCTTCGTCCCAACGGCCATTCTTTCCCGCCAGACCGCGGGCATCCGGGGGAAGACGCTCATCGTGAACCTTCCCGGCAGGCCCAAGGCGATCCGCGAGAACCTGGAGGCGGTATTCCCCGCCATCCCCTACTGCATCGACTTGGTGGGTGGGCCCAGGCTCGAGACGAACCCCACAAAGATGAGCGCCTTCAGGCCGAAAGCCTGAGCCGCGCGGTTGCAAAGCCCCGCCAGAGTGCCAGACTTACCCCTCCCTTATGCTAAACCTCTCAACACCTGATCTCACGCAGCATCCCCCGCGAAGCGGAAGAGTCCGCCTCGGGGGATACGTCCACCTACCGCGCCTGCTCGACAAGGCCCGCGCCTCGCTCACCGGAAAGATTGGCGAGTACCACTACAACTGCCCTCTGGACCAGAACTTCTTCAAGTTCACCGGGATCACTCACGAGGCGCTCCTGGAAGAGGTGAAGCTCGGGCGCTCCGACTCCGAGATGATCGCCTGGATCCGCGCCCACTCGCCGCGCCTTCCCTCCGAGGTCAACGCATGGTCGGCTTGGATGTCTACCCACGGCCCCGGTGGATCCGGCGGCCACGAATGGTTCGGCGAGGTGCTCAAGGCGAACGCCGCCGACCGGGACGACGTCCAGAGCTTCTTCGACCTCCTGGACCTGGATGACTTCGCGAGCTTCGGCGGTAAGCCCTGAGGGCGGCCCGCGACATCCGGGATCAGAGCTCCGTGTACTTTGCCGAGCTCCCCTTCGACTTCTCGACGGGGTACTTGCGCCCGTTGGCCTCTATCTTCGCCTCAATGCTCGCGGCCACGTCAAGACCCGTGGCGTTGGCAAACTCGAGGGCGTAGATCACCACGTCCGCGAGTTCCTCGGCGATCCTCGCGCGCCTCTTGGGGTCGCTGGCGACCGAGCGCGACTCCTCCGGGGAAGCCCAGAGGAAATGCTCCATCAGTTCGCCGGCCTCGGCGGCAAGGGCCATGCTCAGGTTTTTCGGAGCATGGAACTGCTCCCAGTCCCGTTCACGCGCGAAGGCTAGGATGCGTTCCCTCAGCGCTGAAACCGTGGTCGTGGAATCGGATAGGGAGGCCATGGCCGGAGCCTGCCGGGGCCCCGGGCCGAGCGCAATTGCGTACGGAACAAAGTCATAATCCCGATTTTGACTTGGCACGGGTCATGCAGTATGCATCGTGTCTCAAAGTTCCAATGGCACAGACCCACAAACATCACCCGAGCCTCCTCGGCACTTCGTTTACGAAGGCCTGCGGATTTGGCTGCGCCGTGATGCGTCTGGTCGCCATTTCCAATTGGAACAAAACGGCCAGCGCGGGCTTCAAGGCCTAAACCCTCCCACCCGGAAGACGTTTAGAAACCCAGAAGCCCGGAGGCCAAAAGCCCCCAGGAGGCACCTGCCTTTCCCACCATGAACACGAGATACCACACCACGAGCACATCCAGCCGTCATCGCAGCGCGTACAAGGGGTCCAACTCCCAGTTTCGCCAGCCGAGCTACGACTGCCGTGAGCTCCCTGACGCCGTCCACATCGTCGTCTACGTACCCGGTGTGGGCGCCTCGGGCGTGGAGATCGAGGCGTCAGGCCCGGACCTGGTCATCACGGCGCACAAGACACGCTTTGTGCGCGTCAACTGGCAGGCCCTGAACCTCGAGGGATCGCAGCGGGACTACCGCCTGCGGCTACGGCTTGGCCACGGCTTCGATTACTCGAAGCTGGAGGCCGGGATCGATGACGGCGTGCTCACCCTGACGGTGCCGAAGCTCCAGGTTGCCCTGGCTCCGGCGCTCAGCCTGGGGCGGGTCGCCTAAGACTGATAACTCTCGCGCCCGCGGGAAGCCCCTCCGCACCTGGCGGCGGTCGCAGCCCGCGGGCCGCGGGAGGCCCGTCATCTTTTTTTCATTTTTTTGGTACATTTTTTGGTCGCGCGTGTCGTAGCTACTACCATGACACCGTACGCGCCTACCTTCCGCGCGAGACCGCTGACTGCAGAGAACGCGACAGCCCGCGCAACCCCGCGTGAGGACGTTAGTTGGACGAGGCACATCTTCAGGCCTCCCCCACTGGACGTCCAGCCCGCCCGCCCCGATATCCGTCACTTAGGAACCAGCCACCGCACCGAGCCCTGGGCCTCCTGGCCAAGGCAGAGCACGGTTGCCAGGTAACCGACGATCGCCCGGGCCTCATCGTCCGCCTTCCACGGGGGGTTGACGGTCACGAGCCCGCATCCCGCAATCCCTGTACCGGCTCCGGGCAGGGAAAGCTCCGTGGTAAAGCTGGGTTTTCCGAGGCTCTTTAGGTAGCCCAGGTAATCCGCGGCCGGAACGCGCTCGGAGAGGGGGTACCAGATCGCGTAGGTGCCCCCGGGGAACCTCCTGAAGGCCTCGTCCATGGCTCGCTCGATATGCTGCCACTCCTCCTGCGACTCAAACGGGGGGTCGATCAGGACCAGCGCCCGCCTCTCGGTCGGAGGCAGGCAGGCCCTTATGGCCGCATAGCCGTCGGCGCGGTGCACCGACACCCGGCGTTCGCCGTGGAACTCGTCCCGGAGGGCGTCGCATTCATCGGGGTGCTTCTCCCACAGCTCAATGCGGTCCTGGGGCCTGGCGATCGCCTTGGCCAGCCGGGGGGACCCCGGGTAAAACCGGGGCCCTTGGCCGAGGTTCCCGTGGCGGAGGTCAAACGCGCGCACAAGGCCCAGATAGTCGGCGACCTCGGGAGGGGCGTCGGCCCTGCCCCAGAGCCTGCCGATGCCCTCGGGCCACTCCGGGGCTCGGGCCTGCGTGTCGCCCGTGGAGGCCTTATCCAGGTCGTACCGGCCCCGTCCCGCGTGGGTGTCGACATAGAGGAAACCCTTCTCCTTGCGCTGTATCGCCCGGGCTAGCCGGACCATGAGCGCATGCTTAAGCACGTCGGCAAAGTTACCCGCGTGGAATGCGTGTCTGTAATTCAACCCAGTGGCCTTCTTTCATTGCACCGGCCCGCTGCAATCCGATAATCGCGCCGCCATGAAATTAATTCCAGCGCTTGTAACCCTCGCCGCGCTTGTTTTTCCCTGCGCGCTCCCTGCGGAATCGTTTGAAGGCAAGGTGTCCATGAAGATGACCTCCTCCTCCAAGGACGGGACCCAGACCCTCGACATGAGCATGAAGGAGGGCTTCCTGCGCACCGACATCCAGTCGCAGAGGGGCTCGATGGCCGCCATCATCGACTTTAAGAACCACCAGATGATCATGCTGATGGCCCAGCAGAGGATGTACATGGTCCGGCCCCTGCCGACCCAGCAGGAGGCCCCCCCCCAAGGGCAGGGACCCCAGGGTTCCCCCAATGACATCACCCAGACCGGCACAAAGGAGACGATCCTTGGCTACGAATGCACGAAGTGGGTCCACACGGGCCCCCAGGGAACCTCGGAGATCTGGGTCACCGACCAGCTCGGCACGTTCGGGGGCCTCCCGCACGGCGGGGGTCCCGGCGGGCCCCAGGGGTCGCCCCAGGCGTGGGAGTCGGCGCTGAAGGGAAGGAACTTCTTCCCGATGCGGGTCGTGACCAGCGCAGGCGGCAAGGAGAAGTTCCGCCTTGAGGTGACCTCGGTCGAGAAGACGAGCCTGCCGGACTCCTATTTCGCCGCCCCGGACGGGTGGCGCAAGTTTGACCTGGGGGCAATGATGGGGGGCGCGATGCCAGGGGGCTTCCCGGGCGCCCGGCCCTCGGATGGATCCAACTGAGTGGGAGCGCTCCCTACCCGCGTCATCTCGGACGTTCACTACGCGGACCGTGGCAGCCGCGTGCGCTCGCTGGGCGAGCTCCGGCCCCTCTTCGAGGGCGTCTCCTCGCTCATCTTCAACGGCGACACCCTTGACACCCGCCCCCACAAGAGTGGCCAGCACTCCGGCGAGACCCGCCGCGAGGTCCTCGACTACTTCGGCGCGGTCGGGGTCCCGGTCACCTACCTCACCGGCAACCACGACCCGGACATCTCCGGCCAGCACTGCCTGGAGATGGCTGGCGGCCACATTCTGGTCACCCACGGCGACGTGCTCTTCGACAACATGGTCCCCTGGTCCAAGGACGCGGTCGTGATCCGCCAGCGCGTGATCGCGGCCCTGGCGGGCCTTCCCGAGGACGGCTCCTGCAAGCTCGACAGCCGGCTCGCCGCATTCCGCTCGGTGGCCGCGACCATTCCGCAGCGCCACCAGTCCGAGCGCGACTCACTTAGCTATGCGATCCGGCTGGCAGGCGACACGGTGTGGCCCCCGCACCGGCTCCTCTCGATGCTGCGGGCCTGGAGGGAGGCCCCCGACCGGGCGGCCGCCCTTGCCCTCAAGCACCGCCCCAAGGCCAAGTTCATCCTGATCGGCCACACCCACAAGCCCGGGGTCTGGCGGATGGCCTCGGGCATCGTGGTCATCAACACGGGTTCGTTCTGCCGGCCCTTCGGGGCCATGGCCGCCGACATCTACCCGGACCGGATCCGCGTCCGCGAGGTGGAGGCCAGGCGTGGGGTGTTCCGCGCGGGGAAGAAGGTGAAGGAGTTCATACTCTCATGAGCATGGAATTCGGATGGTGGGTGAAGGATCCGGAGGCCGGGAAGTACCAGGTGAAGGCGATCGTCCACGGCGGCAACCTCACGTGGTTCCGCAAGCAGGGGCATTTCACTTCCTGGGAGGTCCACAAGCCGGCCGAGGAGGACTGGGACAAGCTCGTGTCCGAGGCCGAGCGGCGGGTCCCAAGAAGGCTCCTTTCCCCAAAGCAGTTTGCCGAGATCAGGAACCTGAAGGACCGTCGCTAGCGCCCCCGGGACCGGGGCCCCACCTTTTTCCAAAACCCATCCATGCCCAAAATCGACGTCAACAGGGTCGCCGAGATCCTCAAGAAGAACCACATCGACCCCGCGGTCCTGCGCCGCGTGGTCGAGGAGATGAACCTGGCCGTCCAGCCCGACCCCGGAGACGGGGACCAGGCGCCGCCCGTAAAGAAGCAGTTCGTCATCCTCGTGAGCGACCCCAACGAGAAGCTGCCCAAGGTGGACTTCACCGGCTGGGTACTCCAGATCCCTGAGGACGAGAGCCCGGCCTCGGTGCAGGAGCGCCTGCTCAAGGCAACATACGACTACAACGCCTCTAAGAAGGGGCGCCTCTACCCGGCAAAGACCGTGGGCGACGCGATCGAGGCCGTGCCCGCGAAGCTCTTCCGCGAGTCCGAGCTCTGGGTGAAGACAAAGGAGCCCGTCATCGTGCTGCGCACCGACAACGAGATACCCAAGAATTAGAGGTTTGCCCCACGGCGGGAAGGCCAGGCTGCGGGCTCTTGGGGGCGCCCGCCAAGCAATGAGCGGCCGGACCCGCCCCACGGGGTAAGGCCACGCGCCCCCCGTGGCAGGGGTCTCGGCACGCCGCGGACCGCCAGGGCAACGCCCATTTGGCCCGGTCGGGCATGAATTGCCCGAATGTGGCCCCCCGCCGCTGCCGGCGGATCCTCGGGAGGGATTGGGATGCTGTTATTTGACTATGCATTTATTTTTTCTTTGACAGTTCAAAATCATGGTTTTTAACCACCAAGATCACTTCTGCTAATACTCAAAACAAAAAGAACCCTCACGCGGCCCCATCGTCCCGTCGCCCGCACCCCGCAGCCGGGAGCATTCGAGGCGGGTGCAGATTGGGGTTGCCGGTGGAGAAGCCGAAGGGTCGATGCCTTGGGGTGGTCTTGCCTGCACTGCTGTTTAACCTGTCGTGGCTCGTGGCGCCCGCATACGCCCAGATTCTCCCGGAGACGCCCCTTGAAAACGGTTCGCATGCCGCGGCCGCGCCATCCGGCCCTGCGGCCTCCGCGGCGCCGGTTCGACTTGAAGCCGTCACGGTTGACGCAAACCTGGATTCGGCCCGCGGGGAGATAGCGCCAAGCCTAGGCGCCGTGACCTATTCGATCGGACCCGACCAGATCCAGGAGATGGGACAGGGCGAAAGCTCGTCGTTTCAACAACTCATTCTGCAGGCGCCGGGAGTCGTGCAGGAGGAATTTGGGGAGATCCACGTGCGCGGCGACCATGGCGATGTCCAGTACCGCATCAACGGGGTTCTGCTTCCGGAGAGCCTAAACGGCTTTGGCCAGGAGGTCGACACGCACCTGATCGATTCTGTGACGCTGATCACGGGCACCCTGCCCGCCCAGTTCGGGGACCGGACGGCCGGCGTGATCGATGTCACCACCAAGACAGGTTCGGAACTCAACGGCACCGAGCTTTCGCTGTACGGCGGCAGTTACGGCACCATCAACCCGTGCCTGCAATCGGGTGGCACCTCGGGAAGCCTGGAGTACTATTTTGCCGCCTCCCAACTGCACGACCTCCATGGCATCGACAACACGAGTCCCGACCCCCACCCGCTTCACGACCTTACGGACCAGGAGAGGTTTTTTGGGTACATCTCCCTTCGCATCGACCCGTCGAGCCGCCTGACTTTTCTCCTGAGCAGCTCTGATGCGAGGTTCCAGATTCCCGACACGGTGGGTGTGGCTCCCATCTACCAGCTGGCGGGCAACCCGCCCGCCGACTCGGCCACGGCCAATAATCACCAGTTTGAGCAGAATTACTACGTCGTCCTTTCCTATCAGAAATCCGCAGGCGCCCTTTCCTTTCAAGTCTCTGCATTTTCTCGGTATACCGGCATCGATTTTACCCCCGACAGGGTGCAGGACCTTCTTTTGGCCGGCACGGCTGCTCAGGTGGACAACAGCGACCTCGCCGATGGACTGCAGGCGGACGCATCGTACAAGCTGGGCGATCGCCACACCCTCCGCGCAGGGATGCTCGCCACCTACGACCTCGAGCGCCTCGATACCACGTCCGCCGTATTTCCCTCCGTGTCCCAATTCACGGCGAGCCCGACCACCGAGATCATCCCCCAACTTGGGGGCCCGGCGCCGCTGCCCGGCAACCCGCCGCAATCGTCCCTTAATCCGATCACGATCGTCGACAACGGGAGAAACAGCGGGTTGACCGCGGGTATTTACCTTCAGGACGAATGGCAATTGGGCGACCGCATTACCCTGAACTACGGGCTCCGCTACGACCGCTTCGACGTCTCCTTTGATGACGCGCAGCAGCTGAGCCCGCGGGCCAATCTGGTCTGGAGGCTCGACGACTCCACCTCGATGCACGCCGGCTACGCGCGCTATTTCATGCCGCCCACGCTGCAATACGTCCCGCCGCCCACCGTAAAGGCCTTCGAATACACCACCGACGCTCCTTACAACGGCAAGGACGATCCTCCAAGGGTCGAGCGCGACAACTACTTCGACCTGGGCCTCTCCCGGCAAATAACGCCGGACCTTCAGGTCACCGGGGACACATTCTGCAAGCTTGCCAGGAACCTGATGGACGACGGCCAGTTCGGGGCCGCGGTCATCCTGAATAATTTTAACTACACTTCCGGCACGGTCTATGGCGCAGAGTTCGGCGGAACCTACAAGAAGGGCCCGATGTTCATCTACTCGAATTTCTCCTACGTCCAGACCTGGGCCCGCAACTTCGATTCCGTCGAGAATGAGTTTCCGAGCAACGAGATTGCCTACCTAGCGGGCAATTCCATCCAGCTCGATCACCAGGGCAAGTACACCGCTTCAGGCGGAGCCGCCTTTTCGCCTTTTAGGAACACCCAGATCCATACCGATTTTCTCTATGGCAACGGTCTGCGCGCAGGCTTTGCGAATCTTGAAAAGCTTCCCCAATACTGGACCGACAATGTCGGCGTGGAGTACGTCTGGCACCTGCGGAACAGGCGGATCAGCGAAATCAAGCTGCGCTTCGACTGCATCAATCTTTTCAACGAGATTGTTGAGATACGAAATGGCACCGGCGTCGGCATTGCCGCGCCGGCCTACGGCCCGCGCCGGGGCTTTTATGCCGGGTCGTCGGTGGAATTCTGACCGCGCGGCCCCGGCAATATTCGCCTCGAAAGGCGGATTGGCGCGGGGCCTGAATCTCGGGAACGCCTATTGGGGAGCCGGCAGGTCGCGTCCCAGGCGGTACTTCGCCGGGTCAAAGCCGCGGTCCTTGAGCGCCGCGGCCACGGCCTTCAGGTCAATCCGGTCCCCGACGCGCACCCCGTGCGACGCGAGCCAGCCCTTCGGCATCTCAAGGGCGTACTGCATCTCGCCCGTGTGCGAGGTGACGGGCCGCTCGTCGAGCGGCAGGAGGCTGTAGACCTCGGCCACCGCCCCGTCCTCGGTCAGGTAGGCCAGGTCCAGGGGCTCGGGCGTGTTGCGCATCCAGATGCTGAGCGACTGCGGCTCGGCATAGACAAAGAGCATGCCGTCGTCCCCGCCCAGGTCGGGCCGCTGCATGAGCCCGCGCTCCTGCTCGGCCTCTGACACGGCGACCTGCAGGCTCGCCGGGTGGCCCCCCACCCCGATCGTGAAATGGTCGAACACGGTCTTGTTGGCTTGGGCCGCCGCCGGCTGGCTTGAGCCGCAGGCCGCAGCGAAAAGGCAAAGAAGGGCAGCGGCGGCAGTCCCAAGACCCAGCGAAACCGGATTTGCATTTTTCACGCAGAAAAAGGTTAATTGCCCGCGCCGGCGTAAGACAACAACCGTCTCCATTATGTCCACCCTCAAACACCGCGACATCCTCCTGTATTCCGACACAGCGCGGAGCGCAGACGCCCTCTACTTCGGCCGTGTCAATGTGCCCGACGCCTTCGTGGCCATGAGCGCCGCGGGGCGCAAGGTGGCGGTCGTGAGCGCCCTGGAGTTCGGGCGGGTGAAGCGAACCTCCGAATTCGACTCCGTCCTGCCGCTTGAGGCGTTCAACGAGAAGGCGCGCAGGACCTGGCCAGGGAAGAAGCCCAGCGCGGCCCGGGTGATCGCGCTCGCCGCCAAGGAACTAAAGGTGCGGACGCTCACCGTGCCCGAGGACTTCCCAGCGGGCCTCTACAAGGAGCTCTGCGACCTCGGGATCCGGATCGTCATATCGGAGGGCCCCCTTTTCCCGGAGCGCGAGGTAAAGACCCCGGCAGAGGCGCTCGCGCTCAGGGAGGGCAACCGCTGCAGCGCGGCGGGGATCGCCGCCGCCGAGAGAATGCTTAGGCAAAGCAAGGTCAGGGGCCGGCGCCTCTATTTCAAGGGGAGCATCCTGACGAGCGAGAGGCTCAAGGTCGCCGTGGAAACCGCCTGTATCGAGGAGGGCTCGGTCTCGGATTCGACGATCGTGGCCGGGGGCGACCAGGCCTGCGACCCGCACAACCGGGGCTCGGGCCCGATCGGCGCCAACGAGATGGTGATCGTGGACGTGTTCCCGCGGGTCTCGGCAACCGGGTTTTACGGGGACATGACACGTACCTTCCTCAGGGGCCGCGCCAACGACGCCCAGAAGCGGATCGTCTCAGCGGTCCGGCAGGCCCAGCTGGCGGCCCTATCAACGATACGCGCAGGGGTGCCCGGAACCGAGGTGCACCGCCGGGTCTCCGACACTTTTGTCTCGCTCGGCTTTGAGACGCGCCACACGGCCACCGGCTCGATCGGGTTTTTCCACGGCACCGGCCACGGGTTGGGGCTCGAAGTCCACGAGCCGCCCCGCCTGAACGCGCATTCGGAAAGCCCCCTGAAGAAGGGGGCGGTCGTGACTGTGGAGCCGGGACTCTACTACCCCGGGGTCGGGGCCTGCCGGATCGAGGATGTCGTCCAGGTGACGGGCACCTCGCCGCGGATGCTCTCTAGCTACCCCTACAACTGGGAATTGAGGTAACCGAAAAAAAGCGGCCCACCACGCCATGTCCATAACCCCAAAACGGGCCAAGGCCCTCCTTAAGAAGATCAAGGGCCTCAGGATCCTGGTCATTGGCGACGTGATGCTCGACCACTACATCTGGGGGGACGCCACGCGGATCTCGCCCGAGGCCCCGGTGCCCGTGATCGACATCGCGCGCGACACCTGGACGGCCGGCGGCGCCGCGAACGTGGCGATCAACATCGCTGGGCTCGGCGCCTCCTGCACGGTCTTCGGCTTCATCGGCGACGATGAGGCCGGGGCACGCCTGAAGGGCATCCTGCGGGACAAGGGCGTCCAGACGGTCGCCGCGGCCGGCACGGGCACGACGATCGTCAAGACCCGGGTCATGGTCCAGCACCAGCAGCTCTGCCGCCTGGACCGCGAGTCCCCCGCGACCGCCTATGCCGTGGACCCGGCGGAGGCCGGACCGGCGCTTGCGAGGGCAATCCGCGCCTCGGACGCCGTCGTCTTCTCCGACTACGCCAAGGGGCTCATCACGGACGCGCTCGTCTCGGGCGTGACCCGCCTGGCCCGGGCGGATGGAAAGTTCATGGCGCTCGACCCCAAGCCAAAGAACGCCCTCTCCTTCACGGGCCTTGACCTCATCACGCCCAACAAGCGCGAGGCGCTCCAGCTCTCCGGAATCGAGCCCGCCCCCGGCGCCCCCTTCCCCGCCGCCGCCGTGTGCGCCCGCCTGGACGAGAAGTTCGGAACGAAGAACGTCGTGGTCACGATGGGAGAGGACGGGATGCTGCTAAGCGCCTCGGGCAAGGTGATAAAGACCATCCCGACCGCGGCCCGGGAGATCTACGACGTGTCGGGCGCCGGGGACACCGCGCTTGCCTGCCTCGTCCTGGCCCTCACCTCCGGGGCTGGGCTCGAGGAGGCTGCCCACTTTGCTAACGCCGCCGCAGGAGTCGTCGTGGGCAAGCTTGGGACGGCGACCGTGAGCCCACGCGAGCTCTTGGACCATCTCTCGCACTTGTCGTGAACCGGGCCCTCTTCCTAGACCGCGACGGCACGCTTATCTTCGACAAGGTCTACCTCGCGGACCCGGCCGGGGTGGAGCTGATCCCCGGGGCCGCGGAGGGCTTGGCGCGCGCCCGCGCGCTGGGGTTCCGCCTGTTCCTCTTTACCAACCAGTCGGGCATCGGCAGGGGCCTCCACACGCTCGAGGACACCCACCGGGTCAACGAGCGGATGGAGGAGCTGCTGGGCCTCTCGCGGCCCATATTCGACGGGATCTGCATCGCGCCGGAGGCGCCCGGGGAGCCCTCGGACTACCGCAAGCCGTCGCCGCGATTCATCCAGGAGGAGATATCCCGGCACAAGCTCGATCCGGATGGCTGCTGGATGGTAGGGGACTCCAAGGCCGACGTCGGGGCTGCGCTGGCGGCCGGCATCCGGGCTGCGGCGGTTCGAACCGGCAAAGTCTCTCCCTCGTCGATACCCGAGGTGGCAGCGGGCAAGGTCCCCGTCTTCCCGGACTTCGGGGCCTTCGCCGCCACCCTCAAATGAAGCGGCGCCTGGACGAGATCCTTGTCGCCCGAGGTCTTGCGGAGTCACGGACGCAGGCAAAGGCCCTCATCATGGCGGGGCGCGTGTTCGCCGGGACCGAGCGCCTCGACAAGCCTGGCCGCGAATGCGACGAGGACGGCCCCTACAGTGTTGCACAGCCCCCCCGGTTTGTGAGCCGCGGAGGCGAGAAGCTCCTCCCCGCGCTCGAGCGCTTTTGCCTCGACCCGCGAGGGGCCCACGTCCTCGACGTGGGCGCCTCCACCGGTGGCTTCACGGACTGCCTCCTGCAGGCAGGGGCCGCCTCCGTTGTCTGCGTCGACGTCGGAAGGGCCCAGCTTCATCCCAGACTGAGGGGCGACCCCCGGGTCGTGAACATCGAGAAGCTCAACGCCCGGAGCATGACGGCCAAGGACCTGCCCCGCGCCGACTTTGACCTGGTCGTCATGGACCTCTCGTTCATCTCTCTCAAGAGCGTCCTCCCCGCGGTGTGGCCGCTGCTTAGGGAAGCCGGCAAGCTCGTGGCGCTCGTCAAGCCCCAGTTCGAGGCCGGGAAGGCAGAAGCTGACAAGGGCCGGGGTGTGATCCGGGACCGCGCGGTGCAGGAGGGGGTGCTCAAGTCCGTCGAGGAGTTTGCGCTCGGCCGGCTGCCCGGGGCCCGCCTCGTCGGATCCATGGACTCGCCGATTGAGGGAGCCGACGGCAACCGGGAATTCCTGTTGTGCCTCAGGCGAGGGTCGCCACCCTAGCAGGAACAAGGCCCCCTCCCATGAAGCCGATCCGATCGCTCGCATTTGTGATAAACGCCGAGAAGCCCGGCGCGGTCGATCTCGCGCGCTGCCTGATCGCGGCGGCCAGGTCAAAGGGCGTCGCGTTAAAGCAGACCACCCGCTTCCCGATTCGCCGGGGCTACCTCAAGGGCTGCGACGCGTGCTGCGTGATCGGCGGGGACGGGACGCTCCTGGGGGTCGTGCGCGAGGCGGCGCTCGAACAGGTGCCGATCATCGGGGTAAACCGCGGGAGCCTGGGATTCCTCACGACCTTTTCGCCCGATGAGGCCAAGGTGGACTTTGAAGAAATCCTAAAGGGCGGCTTCCACGTTGACCACCGCGCGATGCTCGAGTGCTCCGTGGTAGGCGAGGCGCCGAGCCTTGCGCTCAACGACGTCCTCATAAAGGACGAGCTCGGAACGGGACTGGTACACCTGGAGGTGTTCGCCGACGGCGAGCTCGTTACCGACTACCTCTGCGACGGGCTCATTTTCTCTACGCCGACGGGTTCCACGGCCTACAACCTCTCCGCAGGGGGACCCATCATCCACCCTGCAGCAAAGGTGATAGCGATGACCCCCATCTGCCCGCACACGCTCACCAACCGCTCGATCATCTTCCGGGACAGCGTGAAGCTGCGCGTCTTCAACCGGACGGTGGGGACCCGCGTGCAGGTGGCGATCGACGGGGCGGCCGGCCTGAAGGCCACGGCCAACGAGCCCATAGCGATCTCGGTCGCGCGGATCCGGCTCCCCCTTGCTCAGCAGAAAAACTACTCCCACTTCGCGGTCGTTCGGACAAAGCTCAAGTGGAGCGGCGGCGCCGCGGAGCGCAGCAGCGGCCCCTAGGGCCGCACGACGAGCTGGGTGCGACGCGACGGATCAAGGTGGGTCCGCGCGTACGCTGAGAGCTCTTCCCCGGTGACCGCATCGATCAGGTCGTCGTAGCGCTTCCAATGGTTGGCTGACCTGCCCTGCAGGACGTCGAGCGCGGCCTGCATAGCGCGGGCCGAGTTTGTCTGCAGGTTCTTCCTGTGGCCGGCCTTCAGCCGCACCTGGCACCTCCCGAGCTCCTCGGCCGGGATGTCGCCCGCCTTCACGCGCTCGATCTCAAGGCGGATCTCCTCCAGGACCTCCCGCTCCTTGCCGGGCTGCGTCCCCGCAATAAAATAGAACATAGCCGTGCTCCGGCAGGCCAGGCGCCCGGAGCGCACGAAATAGGCGAGGCCCTTCTCCTCCCTCACCCGCTCAAAGAGCCGGGAGGCCATGCCGCTGAAGAGTTCATCCAGCACCTCGCCCGCGAAAAAATCGGGCGCGTCGATCACCGCGCCGGGAAAGGCCTCCAAGACGACCGCCTGCTCCCTCGGCTGCCGCTCGACAAAATCCCCCGGCTCGGCCGGCCCCTCGAACGCGGGCCCGGGCCCCAGGGTCTTCCCGGCCGGGATCCGCGCCAGGAGCCTCTCGATCCCGGGGACCAGCTTCTCGGGCGAGAAGTCGCCCGCCAGCGAGACCACGACGCCGGGGGCGACAAGCAGGCGCCTCCAGAGCGACACGAGGTCCCCCCGGCCCGTGGCAGCCACGCCGGCCTCGTCGCCGCCGGCGGCGAGCGCGAAGGGGTGCCGCCCAAAGAACTTGGCCCGCAGGATCCTCCGGGCGAAGGCCACCACGTCGTCCCTCTCCTCGCGCAGCGCGGATAGCTGGCTGTCGCGCTCGGTCGAGAGGGTTGAGGCCTTGAAGGCGGGCGAAAGGAGGGCCTCCTCGATGAGGCCCAGCGCCAGGCCGGAGTCCGAGGGGAGCACCTCGACCGAGAGCCCAAGCGTGTTGTCGCCGGAGTACGAGGTGAACGAGCCGCCGACCTCCTCGATCCGCCGGGCGACCTCGGCGGAGCTCCGCCCATGCGTGTCCTTGGTGAGGAGCGTCGCAAGGAGGGCCGAGCTGCCGCGACGCCCCGGGAGGTCGCTGAGCGGCCCGCCGTGGGTGAGGACGCGCAGGTTCAGGTTTGGCAGGCGCCGGTCCGGCTGGAACACGATACGTGCACCGTTTCCAAGGGTTATCTGCTCAAAGTCCGGCCTTCCGTCGGCGGCGCGTGGGGTGGCCTTGGGGGCCGCGGCCCGAGGCTCAGGCTCCAGCGCCACAGAGGTCATGCGGCCCGGCACCAGGTATTCCCCGGCGGCCTTGGCCAGGTCCGCGGCCGAGACGCGGCCCAGGCGATCGAAGTACGTCCGGCTAAAGTCAAGATCGCCCACCACCACCTCGGCCATCCCGAGCCGCGATGCCTGGCCGCTCATCGTCTTGCGGGTGTTGATCTCGCTCACTACGGACTGACGGTAGGCCTTGCGCACCTGGGCCGCCTTGAAGGCGCCCGGCAGGCTGTGCGACGCCAGGAGCCGAAGGATGGCCGCCTCGGCGGCCTCGCGCTTCGTGGCCTCGCAGGAGTAGCTGATGCAGAAAAGGCCGCTGGAGCCGGGATTCCAGCTTGAGGCATCGATCGTGTGGACCAGGTTTCGCTTTTCACGGATCTCTTGCCAGAGGACCGAGCTGTCACCGCCTCCGAGCACAAGGGCCAGGAGGTCTAGCACCGGGGCAGACGGGTCCGCGAGACCGGGGATCGGCCACGCCAGGGCGCACCGGGCCACCTCGACCTTCTCCTGCCGGAGCACGCGCCGCGGCCCGAGCTGGGGAGGCTCGGCGGGCACGAGGACGGGCGCCAGCCTCGAGCGGGGAGCCTGCCCGAAGTGGCGTTCCACGATCTCCCGGGCCAAGTCCGCGTCCACGTCTCCCGCGATCACAACCACCATGTTGTTCGGGACGTAGCGCGCGCGGTAATAGGCGACAAGCGCAGCCTGGTCGGCCGCCGAGAATACGTCCCTGTGGCCGATGATCGGGTGCCCAAACGGATGCTCCCGGAACGCCGTCGAGAAAAGCGTCTCCCAGAGGCGGTTGTCCGGGTCGTCGCGGGTCATGGCGATCTCCCGCAGGATCACGTCCTTCTCGCGCAGCGCCTCCCCCTCGGGAAGCGTTGAATGCAGCACGGCGTCGGAGAGGATGTCGACCGCCACCTCGAGCTTCTCGCTCGGCAGGTCGATGTAGTAGACGGTCCGGTCGAAAGTCGTGTAGGCATTGATGTAGCCACCGTTCGCCTGGACCGTCGCCGAGATCTCGCGGCCGCTCCGGCGGCTGGTCCCCTTGAAGAGCATGTGCTCGAGATAGTGAGAGAGCCCGGCGCCCAGCTGCTCGCCCTCGTGGATGCTGCCGGTGCGAACCCACACCTGGACGGAGGCAAGGGCCGCCGACCGGTCCGTCTTCACCAGGAGGGTCAGGCCATTCGGAAGGACAACGCGCTCGATGGGTTCCCGCCAGAACGCGTCAAGGAGGGCACGGTCCGGCGCCGGGGATTTGGCTCTGGGCATCAGGTTGCTCTTCCTAGGCCGAACCCACCGCCTCGGCGGTGGAGGTGCCCCGGGGGCGCTGCGTGGGCAGGAACGGCTTCACGAACACATCGTCAAACTGGTAGATGTCGGCAAAATCCTCGCGACGGTCGTTATCGGTTTTGCTGAAGGCGTTGTACTCTATAAGGTTAAAGACGATGTCGCCAAAATGCTGGCACCGGTGCACGCCCCAGGAGTTGAGGACGGTCTTCGTGAGCGGGCCGTATTGCTCGAGAGCGTAAATCCGCAGCCCATCGAGGAGTTCCGGACCTGTCACATGGCGTGACTTACCCGTGCGCGAGGCGTCCTTCTTGCGGATCTCCTTCACGGTATGGTCAAGCCCAAGCCTGACGAAATCGTAGGCCTTCTTGTCGAACCGGGTGTCTTCCTTGCAGATGAGCGCGACGATGCGCGGGAAATCCGAATCATGCATGTTTCAGGAAGCAAAGTTGGCAGGGTCGCTCCGGGGGCGCAACCTTGCCGTGTAAATGCACCCTATCTGCGTAAAAATGGGCGAGTTGCAAAAGAATCGCTTCTGGGCTCGCAAAACACCCCAATTATCGACACTATTTCCCAAACAATGATCGCTTCCACCCAGACCAACCACCCCATCGTTGGGGTTAAAAATGGTAAGGACCAAAATCCCGTCGAACTGGCTTGTTACAAGCTGAAGGAGGCCGGGCTGAGAATCACCCAGCCCCGCGTCGCGATTCTGGCTGCTCTCATCAAGGCCGGACGGCCCACGAGCATCGACGCCCTCCACGGGGAGCTCGGCCCGAAGTCCTGTGACATTGTTACGGTCTACCGCTGCATGGCTGCCTTCGAATCGATCGGGCTTGTCCGCCGCGCGTTCCTGATAAACGGGACGAGCCTCTATGAGATCAACCTCGGCGACCCGAACCGCTACCATGTGGTCTGCAAGCAGACGAACAAGGTCGAGGAGTTGGACGCCACGTCTGCCGAAGAGCTCCGCCGCGCCGTGCAAACGGTCGAGGAGACGCTGAGGTCCCAGGGCTACTCGGACGTCGGTCACATCGTCGAATTTTTTGGCAAGTCGCCGGCGGCCAGCCGCGCGCAGGCGGAGGTTACGGTCCCCGCCGTCCCGGCCACGTAAGGCCAAACGCGAAAGGCTCAGGCCTTGGCCGCGCCGAGGGCCGCGGAGTAATTGCGACCGGCCTGCTCCCAGTCGACAACCGTCCAGAAGGCGGCCACGTAGTCCGCGCGCACGTTCTGGTGCTTGAGATAGTAGGCGTGCTCCCAGACGTCGATGCCCAGGACCGGCGCCGCGCCCTCGCCGATAGGGGAATCCTGGTTGCCGGTAGAATGCACCACAAGCTTGCCGCCCTTTAGCGAGAGCCAGGCCCAGCCGCTGCCGAAGCGCTTGAGCGCGGCCTCATTCACCTTTGTCGTGAGTGCGTCGAGCGACCCGAAGTCCTTCGTGATCGCGGCCGCAAGGTCGCCGGAGGGTTGGCCGCCGCCCTTTGGCGAGAGGATCTTCCAGAAGAAGCTGTGGTTCACGTGGCCCCCGACGTTGTTGCGGAGCGCCGAACGCAACGGCTCCTCGATCGTACCCAGGTTCGCGAGGATCTCCTCGGCCGTCAGCTGGTCCAGGGCCGGGTGCCCCTCCAGGGCCTTGTTCGCGTTCTTGATGTAGGCGGCGTGGTGCTTGGAGTGGTGGATCTCCATCGTCTTCGCGTCGATGTGGGGCTCGAGCGCGTCGTAGGCGTAGCCCAGGTCGGGGAGGACGAAGGGTTGCTTGGTGGTGCCGACCCCGGCAGGGACAACCGCATCCGCGGCCCGAAGTCCCGAAATGGCGCCGAGGCCGACCAGAGCCGCACCCCCGCCGATCACCTTGATAGCATCACGTCGCGTCATGGCGGACAAGGTAGCCCAAACTCGCGGGCTGGCAAGTCCCCGGAGCCCTTCCCTAAAAGGCCCCTGCCCCTATTATGACAGGAGCCGCCTAAGGGTCTCGTCGACCCGCTTCGGGTCGGCCTTGCCCTTGGCCGCGCGCATCACCGGGCCCTTGAAGGCGTTGAGGGCGCTCTCCTTGCCCCCCTTGTAGTCGGCGACGGACTTGGGGTTCGCCGCGATCGCCTCGGCGCACCAGCGCTCGAGGTCCTCGGTGTTCGTCTCGGCCTTCAGGCCCTTTCGGGCGACTACCGGCCCGGGCATCTCGCCCGTGTGGAACATGTCGATGAAGACCTCCTTCGCTGCGTTGCTAAGGATTACGCCGTCCTCGACCAGCTTCACGAGTGAAGCCACGTGCGCGGGCCTCACTTTGGAGGCGCCAAGCGCCACCTTGGCGGCACCGAGCTCCCGCAGGAGGTCGTTCGTGATCCAGTTGCCCGCCGCCTGGGGTTTGCCGCAGAGGCGCGCAGCCTCCTCGAAGAAGTCGCCCAGCTCCCGGTCCGGCACGAGGACCGAGGTGATCGTGTAGGGGATCGAATACTGCTCTTGGAGCCTCCGCTGCCGGTCGAACGGCAGCTCCGGGCACGTGGCGCGGACACTCTCCTTCCATGCCGAGTCGACCTCCACCGGCATCAGGTCGGGATCCGGGAAATAGCGGTAGTCGTGGGCCATCTCCTTCGAGCGGAGCGACTGCGAGGTGCCGGTCTGCCCGTCGTAGTCGCGGGTCTCCTGGACGATCTTGCCGCCGGACTCGAGGACCGCCGCCTGCCTGCGGATCTCGTGGGCGATGCCGTCGCGCACGAACGAGAACGAGTTCAGGTTCTTGAGCTCCACCTTCGTGCCCAGGGCGTGCTGGCCCACCGGGCGGATCGAGATGTTCGCGTCGCAGCGCAGCTGGCCCTTCTCCATGTCGCAGTCGGAGATGCCCCCGTAGATCATGATCGTCTTCAGCGCCGTCAGGTACGCGAACGCCTCGTCCGCGCTTCGGATCACGGGCTCCGACACGATCTCCATTAGGGGCGTGCCGGCGCGGTTAAAGTCGACCAGCGAGACGCCCTCGCCGTGGTTCAGCTTGCCGACGTCCTCCTCCAGGTGGATCCGCGTGAGGGCGATCCGCTTGTGCTCGCCCATCACGTTGCGCGCGGGGCCGGGCAGCTCGATCTCGACGCTGCCCCCCTTGCAGATCGGCTGGTCGTACTGGGAGATCTGGTAGTTCTTAGGGGAGTCGGGATAGAAGTAGTTCTTCCGGTCCCACTTGCACACCGGGGCGATCTCGCATCCCAGGAGAATCCCCGCCTTGATGATCTTGTCGAGCGCGTCCTTGTTCATCACCGGGAGCGTGCCCGGGAGCGCGAGCACCACCGGGTCCGTGAGCGTGTTCTCGGGGAAGCCGTAGCCGGCCTGCACCCGGGTGAACATCTTGGATTGGGTCTTGAGCTGCACGTGCACCTCTAGCCCTATGACGGCCTCGTAGGTCATAACTTCGGGAAACGGCTGCGCCAGCCGTTGCGCTCCTCGTAGGTTCGGGCCACGGCCAAAAGCTCGGTCTCCTTGAACGGCTGGCCGATCACCTGGAGGCCGATCGGGAGCCCGCCCGCCGTGAAGCCGCAGGGGATGCTGATGCCGGGCAGGCCGGCCAGGTTCACCCCGATCGTGTAGATGTCGTTCAGGTACATCGCCAGCGGGTTCGCCGCCTTCTCGCCCTTCTTGAATGCCGGGGTCGGCGACGTCGGGGTCAGGATCGCGTCCACCTGCTTGTAGGCCTCCAGGAAGTCGCGCCGGATAAGGGTGCGCACCTTCTGCGCCCTCAGGTAATAGGCGTCGTAGTAGCCGCTCGAGAGGACATAGGTGCCGAGGATGATCCTGCGCTTGACCTCAGGTCCGAACCCCTCGGCGCGCGACTTGAAGTACAGGTCGAGCGCGTCGGTCGCGTCCTTGGAGCGGTGCCCGTAGCGGACGCCGTCGAACCGCGCCAGGTTCGACGAGCACTCGGCTGTCGCGATGATGTAGTAGGCCCCGACCGCGTAGCGGGTGTGCGGGAGCGAGACCTCGCGGATCTCGCATCCCTGCCTGCGGTACTCGTCGATCGCCGCCTGGACGGCCGCGCCCACCTCGGGATCAAGCCCCTCTCCGAAGTACTCCTTCGGAATGCCGAGCTTCCACTTGCGGCCCGAGCGGGCGAGTTCCGCGATGCCCCGGTTGTAGTCGGGCACCTCCATCCTGAGCGAAGTCGAGTCCTTGGGGTCGTGCCCGGAGATGGCGCCCAGGAGCGTCGCCGCGTCCTCAACCGAGCGGGCGAAGGGCCCGATCTGGTCAAGCGACGAGGCAAAGGCGATCAGTCCGTAGCGGGAGACCCGCCCGTACGAGGGCTTGAGCCCCACGATGCTGCAGAGGGCCGCGGGCTGGCGGATCGAGCCGCCCGTGTCCGATCCGAGCGAGGCGATCGCCTCCCCTGCCGCGACCGCCGCCGCGCTTCCGCCCGAGGACCCGCCCGGGACCCGCTCCAGGTCCCAGGGGTTAGAGGTGACGCCAAAGGCGGAGTTCTCCGTTGAGCTGCCCATCGCGAACTCATCGAGGTTCAGGCGCCCCCAGCAGATGGCCCCCGCGGCCTTTAGCTTGCGGGTCACGGTGGCGTCGTACGGGGAGACGAAGTTCGCGAGCATCCGGCTCGAGGCCGTGAGAGGCTGACCTGCCACGGAGATCACGTCCTTGATCCCGACCGGGATTCCCTCGAGCGCAGGGACGGGGCTTCCCGAGGCCTTCGCCTGCGCCCGGCGCTGGTCGGAGGCGCGCGCCTGCGCGAGGGCGTCCGCCTCGTCGAATGAATTGAAGGCGTGCACGCGCCCCTCGACGGCCTTGGTGCGCGCCACTACCGACGCCATGAGCTCGACGGAGGAGACCTCCCCGGCTCCCATCATCCGGGAGAGTTCGGCAACTGAGGCGTTGAAGAGTTCCTGCGGCACGGGGGTTATTCGACGACCTTCGGCACCACGAACATGTTGTCGCGCTTCTGCGGGGCGTTCCTGAGCGCATCCTCCACCGAGAGGCCCGGCTCGGCCACGTCGGCTGCCCACACGTTTACCACCGGGAAGGCGTGCGCCGTGGGCTCGACCCCCTCCACGTTCACCTCGTTCAGCTGTGCGATGTAGGTCAGCACGTCCCCGAGCTGCGAGGCGAAGCGGGCCTTCTCCTCGGCGGTCAGGTTGATGCGGGCGAGGTTCGCCACGTGGTCCAGGTTGAAGTCTTCGGGCTTTGGCACGGCGGGTTATTTCCTTATCTGGTAGGGGGTCGTCTTCTCGATCTCTTCCTGGATCACCCTGAGGACACCGTTCACCTCGTCATCGGTCAATGTCCGTGTCGGCGACCTGAACACGAGCGAGAACGCCAGGCTCTTCTTGCCGTCGGCAAGCCCCTTGCCCTGGTAGACGTCAAAGGCCTCGACGCTTTCGACCGTGAAGAGCGCCCCGGAGGCTGCCGCGGCGACCTCGGCCAGCCTGCCGCGAACATCCCCGGCCTGGGCCGCGGCATCGACCACGAGCGCCAGGTCCCGGAGGGCGGCCGGGAAGAGGCTGAAGTCGCGGAAGCGCATCCGCCCGGTCGGGGGGGCGAGGCGCTCCGGGCGTATGGCGAAGACTCCGGCAAGGACCGTCCCTGCGATGCCGCGGGAGCGCAGCATCGCCAGGTTCACAAGGCCGAAGCGGGCGAGCCAGGAGAGGTCCTTGGCGGCGATGTTCACGGAGTGGCCCTCCTGCCAGCCGAAGCCCGGCCCGGTCACAGGACTGGCCGCCTCCGAGCCCAGGTCCACTCCGGCGGCGGCGGCAATTGCGGTAAGGTGGTGCTTGATCGTGTAGAAGTCCGCGGGCTCGCGGCTCCTCCAGTGGCGCGAGGGGTCCTCCGCGACCAGGAACCCGACGCCGGCCCCCTCGTAGTTGTGCCCGTTGTACTCGAAGAATATCCGCCCGGCCTCGCAAAGCCGGCTGGCCGCGACGCCCCGCGACTGGTTAACGAGCAGCGTGTCCAAAAGGCCCATGATGATCGTAGGCCTCAGGTGCGACTGGTCCTCCACGAAGGGGTTCGCAAGCGCGAGCTCCGCGGCGGCTGTCTCCGACACCCAGGTCGTGAGCTCGGGGCCCGGGCGGAGCGTCAAGTTCACGCATTCGTTGAAATCGTGCCCCACCAGGTACGAGACGGCAGCTCGGTTGAAGGTGACAAGCGGGTCGTCCTCGGCGGCAAGGCCCACGGAGGCGACGCGCGCGGCGGGGATCTTCTCCGTCCCGTAGATCCTTAGGATCTCCTCGACCAGGTCGATCGGCCGGTCCAGGTCATCGCGCCAGCTCGGGATCGAGACGACCCATTCGGCGCCGCCTCCGGCCGCGGGGTTCTCGCGGATAACCCGCAGCTCGAGGGCCTCGAGCGCCGCCCTCATCTCAGGAGGCGGAATCTCAAACCCAAGGCGCTCGGTCACGAACCCCGATGAAAGCGTGATCTCCCTCACCCACGGCACATCGCCCCCGGCCAACGAGATCGGCCCCACGACCGTGCCGCCCGCCGTCTCGGTGATCAGGTCGATCGCGCGCCGCGCGGCCTCGAGCGCCATGTGCGGGTCCACCCCGCGCTCGTAGCGGTAGGAGGAGTCCGAGGTCAGGCCGAGCGAGCGCGAGGTCGCGCGGATGGACGCCGACCTGAAGATCGCGGACTCAAGGACGACCGTGGTGGTCGTCGGGTCGACGCCAGAGTTCTCGCCGCCCATGACCCCGGCCACGACCAAGGCCTTCTCCGCGTCCGCGATCAAAAGCGTGCGCGACGAGAGGGTCCGGTCCTTGCCGTCCAGGGTCCTGATCTTCTCCCCCTCGAAGGCCCGGCGCACGACCAGGCGCCCGCCGCTTATCTTGCGGGCGTCAAACGCGTGAAGCGGCTGCCCGTACTCGAGCATCACGTAGTTGCCGGAATCGACCACGTTGTTGATCGGGCGAAGCCCGACGGCCCTGAGGCGCTCCTGCATCCAGGCCGGGCTTGGGCCCACCTTCACGCCCGCGATCACGTGGGCCGAGTAGAGCGGGCAGTCCTCGGGTTGGTCGACCTGGACGCCGGTGAACAGGGTGCTCGTGGGCGCCCCGGCAAGGTCGCCCGTGAATTTCTCGGGGGGGTAGCAGAGGCCGCGTCTGAACCAGGCCGAGAGCTCCCGGGCCAGGCCCAGGTGAGAGAGGCAGTCTGGGCGGTTGGGCGTGATCTCCACGTCAAAGACCGTGTCGCCGGGTGGGAGCACGTCGTTTATCGGGGTGCCGAGCTCCGGCCTGCCCTCAAGGATCAGGAGCCCCCCGTGGTCGTCACCCATGCCGAGCTCGCGGGCCGAGCACATCATGCCGTCGGAAAGCTGGCCCCTTATCTTGGACTGCTTGATCGTGAAGTCCCCCGGCAGCACCGCCCCGGGGAGCGCCACCGGCACGCGGTCGCCCACCTTGTAGTTCTGGGCGCCGCAAACGATCGTGCGGACCCCTCCCGCCGGGCCGATGTCCACCGTGCACACCGAGAGCTTGTCGGCGTTGGGGTGCTTGTCGCGGGTGAGGACCTCGCCGACGACGACCTTCCCGAGCGGGGGCGCCCCGGTGACCGAGACGTGCTCCACCTCGAAACCGAGGAAGGTGATCGCGCGCGTGATCTCCTCGACGGGCGCGTCCAGCGCCACGTAGTCCCAGATCCAGTTGAGCGAGATTTTCATCCTGGGTTCGTCCGGTCAGGGGGTTCCCGTGAACTGGCGCAGGAGCCGGAGGTCGTTCTGGTAGAACACCCGTATGTCATCGATCCCGTAGAGCGTCATCGCGAGGCGCTCGATCCCCATGCCGAAGGCGTATCCGGTCCACACCTCGGGGTCGTAGCCCACGGACTTGAACACCTCGGGGTCGACGATGCCGCAGCCCCCGATCTCGATCCACTCCTTGTTCACCTTGGGCAGGTGCTTGGCCGAGAGGTCGACCTCGAAGCTGGGCTCGGTGTAGCCGAAGTAGTGCGGCCGAAAGCGCGTCTTGGTGCCGGGCCCCATGAGGGCCGCAAAGAGGTAGTCGAGCAGCGCCTTCAGGTCCCTGACCGTCACGTTGCGGTCCACGTACAGGCACTCGATCTGGTGGAAGTTGGCGCTGTGCGAGGCGTCCGTCGTGTCGCGGCGGTAGACCCTGCCCGGCGACACGATCCTTATCGGCGGCGGCCCCTTCAGCATCGTGCGCACCTGTACCGACGAGGTGTGCGTGCGCAGGAGGTAGCGCTCGCCCGGGACGCGCTTGGAGACGTTTCCAAAGCGAGCCGTCGCCGGGAAATAGAACGTGTCCTGGGGATCCCTCGCCGGGTGCTCGGGCGGCGTGTTGAGCGCGTCAAAGCAGTAGAACTCGGTCTCGACCTCCGGTCCGTCGGCGACCACGAAGCCCACCTTGCGCAGGATCCGGCAGACCTCCTCGCGCACGAGGGTGAGCGGATGGAACGTGCCGGGCCCCGGGTCGGGCGACGGAAGCGTCGGGTCGATCGGGGGACCGAGCCGGGCCGAGAGCTCCGCCTCCTCCACCGCGCGCAGCCTCGCGTCGAGGAGCGCCTGCAACCGGGCCTTCGACTCGTTCACGAGCTTTCCCATGGCCGGGCGAAGCTCCTTCGCCACCGACCCCATCTGCTTCATCAAGGCCGTGAACTCCCCGTTGGGGCCCACGTAGCGCGCTTTGAGGGACTCCAGCTCCGGGCGGGTCCGGATCTGCTGGAGCTCGGCGCTGGCCTTGGCGAGAAGCGAGGAGAGTTGCTCTTGCATCTCCGTCCTGCTCCCGGAGGTCAGGA